>Ga0209369_1000333_pt1 | contig 80412 bp, 67 predicted proteins | sample EBPBio142010_DNA_FD_185865 | JGI IMG/M metagenome (GOLD analysis project Ga0209369, IMG submission 185865) | Wastewater treatment Type I Accumulibacter community from EBPR Bioreactor in Madison, WI, USA - Reactor 1_10/4/2010_ DNA (SPAdes)... | ecosystem: Engineered > Bioreactor > EBPR >...
CATCCGTCAATTCGATCTTTGGCGCAACTCGCATGGATTGGCTCCCTTTCAAGCTCCAGTTGAGCATGGGATACCAGCCGACTTTTTAAGTTCAATCAAGAATCGAACGCTACACTAGCGCGTCGAACAGGCGCCGGCCCTCGGCCACGTTGGCGGCCTGAATCGACACCCACAGGCCCTGCGCCGGCTGGTAGCCGCCGCAGCTGGCGTCGGCGCCGGGCATGGCGTCGGAGCCCATCAGCGCCTGATCCTTGATCTGCAGGTGGACATGCATGATGCGGCTCCTGGCCGACTCGGGGATGGGCGGCATGCCCTCGCCAGGCGGCATCTCGCCGAAGCTGCTCTGGTGCACGATGGTGCCGCCAAACAGCCTGGCGTAGAAGGCAAACGCCTCGGCGCAATTGCCGTCGAAATTCAGGTAGGGATTGAATTGCATGGATGCCTCCTGTGGTTGAAACCCGGGCGCGGCGACGCTATGCGCTCAGCAGCACGCGAAAGCCGCCGTAGATCAGGCGCTTGCCGTCGAACGGCATGTCCTTGGGGCAGCGCGGGTCTTCCATGAAGGCCTTCATGCCCGTGTCGCGCACCTGGCGCGAGGGCCAGGTGATCCACGAGAACACCACGGTCTCGCCCGGCTTCAGCCTGACGGCCATCGGCATCGAGGTCAGCTTGCCATCGGGCACGTCGTCGCCCCAGCATTCGACGACCCCCAGGGCGCCATGCTCCTTGAACAGCCGCGCCGCTTTGCTGGCGACCTGCAGATAGCGCTCCTTCTGCGCGCCGGGAACGGCAAGCAGAAAGCCATCGACATAGTGGTCGGATTGCATGGCGCGCCTCCTTTGTGGACGGCGTACACTTATACGCCTGTCCAAGCTGAAATTGACCGAGGTCTAGGTAAGCCTGAGTAAAAGTGTCGGATAAAAAACCAAGCCCCACGCGCAGCACCTTTCGCCATGGCGACCTGCGCCGTGCCCTGCTGGACGCGGGGGTGGCGCTGGCGCGCCAGGGCGGGCCGGGTGCCATCGTGCTGCGCGAGGCCACGCGCCGCGCCGGCGTGGTGCCCAATGCCGCATATCGGCATTTCGAGAGCCGCCAGGCCCTGCTGGAGGCCGTGCGCGCCGCCGCGCTGGCCGCACTGGCGCGCGCCATCGAGGCCGAGATCGATGCAGCCCAGCAGCTGCCCGAGCCGCGCCGGCGCGCGCGCGCCGCCTTCCGTGGCGTGGGCCTGGGTTATCTGCGCTTTGCGCGGCAGGAGCCGGGGCTGTTTCGCACCGCCTTCGCGGCGCGGCCCTTTGACGTGCATGAGCGCGCGGCGCCAGCGGCATGGATCCGTTCGAGCTGCTGTGCCACGCGCTGGACGGCCTGGTGCAGGCCGGCGTGCTGCCGGCCGCGCGGCGCCAGGGCGCCGAGTTCATGGCCTGGTCGGCCGTGCACGGCATGGCGATGCTGCTGCTCGACGGCCCCTTGCGCGGCCTGGGCGAGGCCCCCAGCCAGGCGCTGGCGGAGCGCCTGATGGCGATGGTGGAGCAGGGCTTGCTGGCCGAGGCCGCGCCGCAATGAGGCGCCGCGCGGGGTCAGACCCAGCCCAGCGCGCCCAGTAGCGCCCCCGCGCCCAGCAGCCACAGCAGATGGATGCGCGTGCGCCACACCAGCAGCGTGGTGGCGGCCGACAGTAGCCACAGCGGCCAGTCGCGCGCCGCATCGCCCTGGGCGCGGGCCAGCACCCAGGCGGTGGCCAGTATCAGCCCGATCACCAGCGGCGCCATGCCTTGCTTGAAGGCACGCACCGAGCGGCGCTCGCGGTTGCGGTGCGCCCAGCGCGTGGTGGCCCAGGTCAGCACGCAGCTGGGCAGCAGCACGCCCAGCATGCACAGCGCCACGCCCAGCGCGCAAAAGGCCCAGGCCAGCGGCGTGGCGCCGCCCGCGTTCAGTCCCAGGTTCCAGCCCAGCAGGGCGATGAACAGCACGTTCGGGCCGGGGGCGGCCTGGGCCAGCACGATGGAGGTGTTGAACTGCAGCTCGGTGAGCCAGCCCTGGCGCTCCACCAGAAAGCGGTGCATGTCGGGCGCAGTGGCAATGGCGCCGCCCACGGCCAGCAGCGAGATCGACAGGAAGTACAGAAACAGGTTCAGCCAGTCCAGCGGCTGCAGGTTCAGCATCAGTGCGGTGGTCATGCGGTCACGCGGGGAGCTTGCGCCAGGTGAGGGCGCAGGCCACGCCGCCGACCACGGGCAGCACCCAGGCCAGAGGCAGGCGCAGCACGCTCATGGCGATGAAGGTGGCGGCGGTGATCAGCGCGCAGGGCAGGGGCCCCAGGGGGTGCCGGGCCAGCGATGCCGCCAGCTTGCAGCCCATGCCTGCCACCAGCCCGGCGGCCACGGCGCCCATGCCGCGCAGCGCGCCGGCCATCATGGGGTGGCTGGCAAAGGCCGCGTACAGCGTGGCCACGGCCAGCAGCAGCAGCATGGGCAGCAGCAACATGCCGGCCACGGCCACCAGGGCGCCGCGCAGGCCGAAGTAGCGGTCGCCCACCATGATGGACAGGTTCACCACGTTCGGGCCGGGCAGGATCTGGGCGGCGGCCCAGTCCTCGATAAATTCGTCGTTCGTGATCCAGCGCCGGCGCTCCACCAGTTCGCGCTGCACCACGGCCAGCACGCCACCAAAGCCCTGCAGCGCCAGCCAGGTGAAGGCCCAGAACAGCTGGCCCAGGCTGTGCGGGCGCGGACGTTGATCGGGTGTAATGGTGGGGGCGGTCATGGTTACGGGCATGGCGCTGGCTGCGAAGCCGGCCATGGTAAGCCGGCCGCGCCATGCCTGTCGTACATGAGTCAAAATAACCTGTAACGCCCAATAGATAAGCGCTGGGAGCTATCATTTTCATGTTTTCACCATGGGTGGCGAGGCAACTGTTCCATCAATGCACCCCTATATCCTGCTCGCCATCTCCATAGCGGCCGAGGTCGTCGCGACCTCGGCCCTCAAATCCTCCCAGGGTCTTACCCGCCTGTGGCCCAGCGTGCTGGCCGTGCTGGGCTATTGCGCGGCCTTCTATCTGGTGTCCAAGGTCATGAACCATATGGCCACCGGCGTGGTGTACGCCATCTGGTCGGGGCTGGGCATCGTGCTGATCTCGCTCGTGGGCTGGTGGCTGTATGGCCAGAAACTGGACTTGCCGGCCGTCGTCGGCATGCTCATGATCGTGGGCGGTGTGGTGGTGATACAGGTGCTGTCCAAGACGGCTGGAAATTAGGCATTGAACAGGCATCTGGCGCTTATCCAGCAAGCGTCAAAAGCTATAAATTTGAAAGCAATTATGGCCATGCCGTCCGAGAATCACACCCTGTCCGCCACGGATGCGGCCCTCGCGACCTTGCTGCGCCGGGCCGAACCCTGTTTGTGGCTCAACCCCCGGCGGCAGGCGGTGCTTCCCCGGGCGCAGCCGGTGGCCGGCAGCTCCATCGGCCTGGACGATACGCGCGCCGCCGCGGCGCGGTTTGCGCGTTTCGCGCCGCTGCTGGCGCGCCTGTTCCCCGAGCTGCAGGCCACGGCGGGCGTGATCGAGTCGCCGCTGTTGCCGGCGTCCGGCCTGCATGTCGGGCAGGGGCGTTTGTGGCTCAAGGCCGACCATTTGCTGCCCGTGGCCGGCTCCATCAAGGCGCGCGGCGGCATGCATGAGGTGCTGGAGTTTGCCGAGCGCCTGGCCCTGCGGCATGGACTGATAGGCGCGCAGGCCGGGCCTGACGACTATCTGGCCCTGGCCAGTCCTGCGGCGCGCGCCCTGTTTGCGCGCCATACGGTGGCCGTGGGCTCCACCGGCAACCTGGGCCTGTCCATAGGCGTGGCCGCGTCGGCCCTGGGCTTCTCGGCCGTGGTGCATATGTCGCTGGAGGCCAAGGAATGGAAGAAGGAGCGCCTGCGCCAGCGCGGCGTACAGGTGGTGGAGCATGCCGGCGACTACGAGGCGGCGGTGGCGGCCGGCCGCGCCCAGGCTGCGCAAGACCCGTTCAGTCATTTCGTCGATGACGAGCGTTCGCTGTCCCTGCTGCTGGGCTACAGCGCCGCGGCGCTGCACCTGCAGGGGCAACTGCGGGACGCGGGCATTGCCGTGGATGCCGAGCACCCGCTGTTCGTCTATCTGCCCTGCGGCGTGGGCGGCGCGCCGGCGGGCATCACCTTTGGCCTGCGCCAGGTGCTGGGGCCGCATGTGCATTGCTTCTTTGCCGAGCCGGTGCAGTCGCCCTGCTTCATGCTGCAGATGATGGCCGGGCAGGGCGCGCATCCCTCGGTGTACGACTGGGGCCTCTCCAACCAGACCGAGGCCGACGGCCTGGCCGTTCCGCGTGCCTCGCTGCCGGCGGCCGAGCTGATGGAGTCGTTGCTCTCGGGCTGCTTCACGGTGCATGACGACACGCTGTTTCGTCAGCTGGTGCAGGTGCTGGACGCCACGGGCGAGCGCATCGAGCCCTCGGCCGCTGCCGGCTTTGGCGGGCCGGCCATGCTGACGGGCAGCGACTCGGGTCGCCCCTGGCTGGCTGAGCAGGGCCTGCAGCAGCATCTGGCCCGGGCCACGCACCTGGTGTGGACGACCGGCGGGCTCTTCGTGCCGCCGGACGAATATGAGCGCTTCGTCCAGCGGGGACGGGCGCTGTCCTGAACAACTGCCCATGGCCACAGCCAACGCTTCGTTACTGAACCCTGAACCCATGCACCACTACGACTTCGTCATCATCGGCGCGGGCATTGCCGGCGCCTCCATGGGCTGGGAACTGGCCGGGCAGCGCCGCGTGCTGCTGCTGGAGCGCGAATCCCAGCCCGGCTACCACACCACGGGGCGCTCGGCCGCGCTGTACTCGGCCACCTATGGCACGCCCAACATCCGGGCGCTGACGCGCGCCAGCCGCGCCTTCTACGATGCGCCGCCGCCCGAGTTCGGCGGCGCGCCCATCCTCACGCAGCGCGGCGTGGTCTATCTGGCGGGGCCGGATCAGCTCGATTTGCTGGACGCGGCCTATGCCGAGATCCTGCCGCTCAACCCCGGCGTGCGCCGCCTGACGCGCGATGAGCTGCTGGCCGAGCTGCCCTGCCTGCGCCCCGAGGCCGTGGCCGCCGGCATGAGCGAGCCCGGCGCCGCCGACATCGACGTGCACGCGCTGCACCAGGGCTATCTGCGCGGCCTGCGCCAGCGCGGCGGCGCCATCCGCTGCAATGCCGAGGTGACGGGGCTGCAGCGCCTGGATGACGGCTGGCGCGTGACGCTGGCCGGTGGCGAGGCCATCACCGCCGGCGCCGTGGTGAATGCCGCCGGTGCCTGGGCCGACGTGGTCGCAGCACTGGCCGGCGTGCCGCCGATTGGCCTGGAGCCGCGCCGGCGCACGGCCTTCACCTTCCCCGTGCCCGCAGGCATGGACGCCAGCGGCTGGCCGGCCGTGATCGGCATAGACGAGAGCTATTACTTCAAACCCGACGCGGGCCAGCTGCTGGGCTCGCCGGCCAACGCCGACCCGGTGGCGCCGCACGACGTGGTACCCGAGGAGCTGGACGTGGCGCTGGGCATACACCGCATTGAGCAGGTCACCAGCTTTCAGATCCGGCGCCCGTCGCACAGCTGGGCCGGGCTGCGCTCCTTCGTGGCCGATGGCGACCTGGTGATCGGCTGGGACAACCATGTGCCGCGCTTCTTCTGGCTCGCCGCCCAGGGCGGCTACGGCATACAGAGCGCGGCCGGCGCGGCGTTGCTGGCGCGGCAGCTTGCGCTGGACGAGCCGCTTTCGGCCAGCCTGGTGGAGGAGGGCGTGACGCGCGATGCGCTGTCGCCCGCGCGCCTGCGCTGACGGGGGAGGTCAGGCGTAGGTATTGAGCTGCGTGCCCAGGGTGCCGCTGGTGGCCAGCTCCGGGCCGGCGGGCTGCACGCCGCCCAGCAGCGTGGCGACGGTCGTTTCGTTGGCGTCCATGGCCTTTTTCAGCACGGACACCTGCACGGCCTGCGCGGTCTGCTGGTTGGACATCAAGGTGGCCGTATTGACGATGGCGGAGCTGAGGGCGATATGCATGGTGGGCATGCAGAATAAAACGATGCCTTGCCTATCGGCCGAATGGCCCGACTCTTGAGCCCTATTGCGCGTCCAGCCAGCCGGCGCGCCCCTGGCACAGGTCGTTGATGCGCGCCACAAAGGCTTCGGCCTCGGGCTCGGGCAGGCGCCATTGCAGCGTGACCAGGGCCGCATGGGCCACGTCCAGCAGAGGCGCGCCGGCGGCCGCTATCTCGCGGCGCAGCAGGCCCTCGAGCGCATAGGGCACGCTGCAGCGCAGGCTGCGGGTGCGCACCAGGGGCACTTTCTCGGCCTGCAACAGGGCCTGGGCCACGCTGTCGGTATAGGCGCGCACCAGGCCGCCCGCGCCCAGCTTCACGCCGCCAAAGTAGCGCACCACGGTGGCCAGCACGCCCTCCAGATCCTGGTGGCGCAGCACGTCCAGCATGGGCCGGCCGGCCGTGCCGCCGGGCTCGCCGTCGTCCACCGCGGCCGACTGGCCGCCGGCCAGCAGCGCCCAGCAGACATGGGCCGCCCCCGGGTGCTGGCGCCACAGCGCGTCCACCACCGCCTGGGCGCCGGCCCGATCCGCCATGGGCTGCACGCAGCCTATGAAGCGGCTCTTCTTGATGATGAGCTCGCTGTGGACCGGGGCGTGCAGGGTATAGGGCATGGGGCGGCGAGCTTACCCCATGGCCCTGATTGCCAAAGGCCCACACCGCGCCCCTGAATCGGCAAACTTTTAAAATGCCGGCCCCCACCCCGCAGGCCCGCCGATGAACGCCCTTGTTGATGTCTCCTTTTTTCCGCGCCATGCCAAGCCCCTGACGAGCTACCGCCCGTTCTGGGCCAAGCGCTTTGGCCCGGCGCCGTTTTTGCCCATGAGCCGCGAAGAAATGGCGCAGCTGGGCTGGGACAGCTGCGACATCGTGCTGGTGACGGGCGACGCCTATGTCGATCACCCGAGCTTTGGCATGGCGGTGATCGGCCGCACGCTGGAGGCCCAGGGCTTTCGCGTGGGCATCATCTCCCAGCCCGACTGGCAGAGCGCCGAACCCTTCAAGGCCCTGGGCAAGCCCAATCTGTTCTGGGGCGTGACGGCGGGCAACATGGATTCCATGATCAACCGCTACACGGCCGACCGCAAGATCCGCACCGACGACGCCTACACCCCCGGCGCCGAGGGCAACCGCCGCCCGGACCGCGCCGCCATCGTCTACAGCCAGCGCTGCCGCGAGGCGTACAAGGACGTGCCGATTGTGCTGGGCGGCATGGAAGGCAGCCTGCGCCGCATCGCCCACTACGACTACTGGAGCGACAAGGTGCGCCGCTCCATCGTGGTCGATAGCAAATGCGACCTGCTGCTCTACGGCAACGCCGAGCGCGCCCTGGTCGAGATCGCCCACCGCCTGGCGCGGCGCGAGCCGGTGGAGAAGATTACCGACGTGCGCGGCACGGCCTTCATCCGCCGCCCGGGCGACGAAACGGCCGAGGGCTGGATGGAGATTGACTCGACCGAGGTGGATCAGCCCGGCAAGGTGGAGGAGCACATCAACCCCTACCAGACCACCAGCGAGCAGGCTGCCAGCCAGGGCGCGAGCTGCGCCAAGGAAGATGCTACAAAAATAGAAGCTGCTGGCGTTTGCTCCACGGTCGATGCAGGCCAAAATGCATCTGAAAAACCGCTGCAGTTCATGCCCAATCCGGCGCTGGTGAGCAAAAAGGCCCTGGCGCGTGAGAAGACCGTGATCCGCCTGCCCAGCTACGAGCAGGTGAAAAGCGACCCCGTGCTCTACGCCCACGCTAGCCGCGTGTTCCACCTGGAGACCAACCCCGGCAACGCCCGCGCCATGGTGCAGGCGCATGGCGAGGGTGCGACGGCGCGCGATGTGTGGCTGAACCCCCCACCCATTCCGCTGACCACGGCCGAGATGGATCACATCTTCGACCTGCCCTACGCCCGCAGCCCGCACCCGCGCTACGCCGACGAACATGGCCGCCACGACGGCGCGACCAAGATCCCGGCCTGGGAGGTGATCCGCTTTTCCATCAACATCATGCGCGGCTGCTTTGGCGGCTGCACCTTCTGCTCCATCACCGAGCACGAGGGGCGCATCATCCAGAGCCGCTCCGAGGACTCCATCCTGCGCGAGATCGAGGACGTGCGCGACAAGGTGCAGGGCTTTACCGGCACCATCTCCGACTTAGGGGGGCCCACGGCCAATATGTATCGCCTGGGCTGCCGCACGCCCGAGATCGAGGCCGCCTGCCGCAAGCCCAGCTGCGTCTACCCCGGCATCTGCCAGAACCTGACGACCGACCACGACCCTTTGATTTCGATCTACAAAAAGGGCCGGGGCATCAAGGGCATCAAGAAGATTTTGATCGGCTCGGGCCTGCGCTACGACCTGGCGATTCAGTCGCCCGAATACGTGAAGGAGCTGGTGCAGCACCATGTGGGCGGCTACCTGAAGATCGCCCCGGAGCACACCGAGGCCGGGCCGCTGACCAAGATGATGAAGCCTGGCATTGGCAACTACGACAAGTTCAAGGTCTTGTTCGAGAAGTACACCGCCGAGGCCGGCAAGAAGCAGTTCCTGATCCCGTACTTCATCGCCGCCCACCCCGGCACCAGCGACGAAGACATGATGAACCTGGCCGTGTGGCTGAAGAAGAACGGTTTTCGCGCCGACCAGGTACAGACCTTCTACCCCAGCACCATGGCCACGGCCACGGCCATGTACCACACGGGCATCAACACCCTGAAGGGCGTGCACCGGGATGAACGCGGCGAGAAGGTGGACGTGGTGCGCGGCGAGAAGCGCCGGCGCCTGCACAAGGCCTTTTTGCGCTACCACGACCCGGCCAACTGGCCGCTCTTGCGCGACGCCTTGAAGGCCATGGGCCGGGCCGATCTGATAGGCAATGGCAAGCACCATCTCATCCCCACCTACCAGCCCATGGGCAAGCAGTGCGCCAGCAAGGACAAGGGCAAGTACCTGGTGATACCGACTATGGTGCTGGACCAGGCCCGCGCCGACGCCGCCAAGAAGCCCCAGGCCGGGGGGCAGCAGGGAACGGGCGGCCGCGCCGCGGCCAAGCCAGCGGCCAAAGGCCGTGCCACGCCCCAGCCCAGGCCGGGCCAGATCCTCAGCCAGCACACGGGCCTGCCGCCGCGCATGCAGCGTTGAGTTTGTGGTGAAATGGGTCTGTAGCGCGCTATGGCTGCGCGCTACAAGCTATTAAATCGGTAGTAAATCGGGTCGTACTACCAGCACGCCCAGGCCCGCGCAATGCAGCAGCACGGTGGCCCAGTAGACGACGCGAAACTCCTGCTTGCTCGACTTGTGGCGCAGCCACTGCTGGGCCCACCAGGCGGCGGGCCAGCCGCCCAGCAGGGCCAGCAGGTGCAGCTGCTTTTCGCTGGTGCGCCAGCCGCCGCTTTGAGCAGCGCTCTTGTCCAGCTTGTAGCTGGCATACGTGACCAGGTTCAGCGCCGCCATGGCGCCCAGCAGCCAGAGCGGAAAACGCTGCGCCCAGCTGCCCCAGGCCAGCAGGGCCAGCCAGGCGAGCATCAGCCCCATGGCCAGGCTTGCGCCGGCCGGTGTGTTGTCACGGGCCTGGGGCGCGGTGCGGCGTCGGGTTGCCGGCTGGGCAGGGGCAGGGCGCCCAGCCCGGGCGGGTGCGGGCGCTGCCGCCCGGGCGCCAAGCGGGCGCACTGCCATGGCGCGCGGACCCTTGCCGCCAACCTGGATCTCCTCGAACTCCACCCTCATGCCCTCGGCGGGCGGCGTGGCGCCGCGATAGTCGCGGACGTGAAAGAACACGTTGGAGCTGTGCGCCCCCTGGATGAAGCCAAAGCCCTTGGCTGAGTCCCATCGGCGGATGATGCCTTGTGTGTGCATGTCAAAGCCGTAAAAAAGCCGCCCGCAGGCGGCTCGAGTTGGAGTAGGGGCGCTCAGATCACCTTGGCAATCGCCTGGCAGACATAGTCAATGTTCTTGCTGTTGAGCGCGGCCACGCAGATGCGGCCGGTGTCGGTGCCATAGACACCGAACTCGCTGCGCAGGCGCAGCATCTGCTCCTTGGACAGGCCAGAGTAGCTGAACATGCCGATCTGCTCGGTCATGAACGACATGTCCTGCTTGACGCCGGCGGCCTTCAGGCCGTCCACCAGCTTGCTGCGCATGGCCTTGATGCGCACGCGCATTTCGCCCAGTTCCTTTTCCCACAGCGCGCGCAGCTCGGGGGTATTGAGTACCGCAGCCACCACGGCGCCGCCGTGGATGGGCGGGTTGCTGTAGTTGGTGCGGATGGCGATCTTGAGTTGCGACAGCACGCGGTCGGCTTCTTCCTTGCTCTGGCACAGCACCGACAGGGCGCCCACGCGCTCGCCGTAGAGCGAAAAGCTCTTGGAGAACGATGTCGAGACGAAGAAGGCCAGGCCGGCGGCGACAAACTTCTGGATCACCGCGCCGTCCTCGGCAATGCCGTTGCCAAAGCCCTGGTAGGCCATGTCCAGGAAGGGCGTCAGGCCGCGTGCCTTGACCACGGCAATCACCTGATCCCACTGCGCCGGCGTGATGTCATAGCCCGTGGGGTTGTGGCAGCAGGCATGCAGCACGACGATGGTGCCGGACTCGGCGGCATTCAGGCTGGCCAGCATGCCGTCGAAGTTCACGCCGCGCTTTGCCGCGTCGTAGTAGGCATAGCTTTCGACCGTGAAGCCGGCGTTGGTGAACAGCGCGCGGTGGTTCTCCCAGCTGGGGTCGGAGATCAGCACCTTGGCCGCCGGGCTGATCTTCTTCAAAAAGTCAGCGCCAATCTTCAGCCCACCCGTGCCACCGATGGCCTGCACGGTGGCCACGCGGCCGGTCTTGACGGGTTCGGAGTCGGCGCCAAACACCAGGCCCTTGACGGCAGCGTCGTAGGCGGCGATGCCGTCGATCGGCAGGTAGCCGCGCGCGGCGGGCTTGTCCATGATGGCCTTTTCGGCGGCCTGCACGCAGGCAAGCAGCGGCAGCTTGCCGTTGTCGTCGAAGTACACGCCCACGCCCAGGTTGACCTTGGCGGGGTTGGTGTCGGCGTTGAATTGTTCGTTCAGACCCAGGATGGGGTCGCGGGGGGCCATTTCGACGGCGGTGAACAGAGACATGGAGAGTCCTTGAGGGGAAATCGGGAGATATGTGCCTGGCGGCATGGCCCCATGCATGTTTCGCATTCGGGGCAGCCCGCCATTTTAACGGCCGATACCTTGCGCCGTTGACCGTGCCGACAGGTCATCAGCCCTGTGCCAGCAGCCTGGTCGCCTGCGAGGCGGCGATCCACTCCTCGTTGGTGGGCTCCACGCCCACGAGCACGCGGCTGGCGCTGGTGGAGATCACGGCCGCGTGGCTGGCGTTGGCGTCCTGGTCCAGGTTCAGGCCCAGCCAGCCGAGCTGCACGCAGACGCGCCGGCGCAGCTCGGCGTTGTTCTCGCCAATGCCGGCAGTAAAGACCAGCATGTCCAGGCCGCCGAGCACGGCGGCGAGCGCGCCGATCTCGCGCACGATGCGGCGCACATACAGCGCCAGCGCGGTGCGCACGCGCTCGTTCTCATGCTCCAGCGGCAGCAGCACGCGCGGGTCGGGCGACACGCCCGACACACCCAGCAGGCCCGAGTCCTGGTACAGCATGCGTGCCACCTCGTCCAGCGACAGCTTCTCTATCTGCATCAGGTAGATCACGGCGCCCGGGTCCAGGGCGCCGCAGCGTGTGCCCATCATCAGGCCGTCCAGCGCCGAGAAACCCATGGTCGTGGCCACGCTCTTCAGGCCCTGCATGGCGCACAGGCTGGCGCCGCTGCCCAGGTGGGCGACGATGGTGCGCCCGCGCGCGGCGTCGCCATGGCGCTCGGGCAGGGCGTGGCCCATGTAGTCGTAGGACAGACCATGAAAGCCGTAGCGGCGCACGCCGCGCTCCCAGGCCGACCAGGGCAGGGCAAACATCTGCTCCACGGGCTCGGCCGTGCGGTGAAAGGCGGTGTCAAAAACGGCCACCTGGGGCACGTCGGGGTGCTGCTGCATCAGCAGGCTCATGGCCTTGAGCGGAAACGGCTGGTGCAACGGCGCCAGTGGTATGTAGCCGCGCAGCTCGTCGATCACCTGCTGCGTGACCAGGGTGGGCGCAAAGTAATGCTGGCCGCCATGTACCACGCGGTGCGCCACGGCGCACGGGCGCTGGCCCTGCAAGCGCTTGAGCACGCGCTCGCGTATCAGCGCCAGGGCTGCGGTGTTGGGGTGCTCGGTGTCCAGCGTGATCGGCTGGGGCGGCTGGCCGGCCTCGTCAAAGGTGGGGGTGGGCCCGCCTATGCCCTGCACCTTGCCGCTCCACAGCGGCTGGCGTGGCATGGGGATAGTGGCGGCGTCGAACAGCGCGAACTTGATGCTCGATGAGCCGCAGTTGAGAACGAGGATGACGTCACTGGCCATGGCTGTGTATTCCCTATTCAATGCAATCACGGTGGCGTGACGCGGTAGCGCTGCGCCAGCATCAGGGCGATGGCGCAGGAGGCCAGCCGCGTCTGGCGCGAGTCGGCCCGGCTGGTCAGCACCACCGGCACGCGCGCGCCCATGACGATGCCGGCGCTGTCGGCGCCGCCCAGGTATTCCAGCTGTTTGGCCAGCATGTTGCCGCTCTCCAGGTCGGGCACCACCAGCACGTCGGCGCGGCCTGCCACTTCGGACTGGATGCCCTTGACGCGCGCCGCCTCGGGCGAGACGGCGTTGTCGAAGGCCAGCGGGCCGTCCAGCAGGCCACCGGTGATCTGGCCGCGATCGGCCATCTTGCACAGCGCGGCTGCGTCCAGCGTAGCGGGCATGCGCGCGTTGACGGTCTCCACTGCGGCCAGTATGGCCACGCGGGGCTGGGCCACGCCGATGACATGCGCCAGGTCGATGGCGTTGCGCACGATGTCGGCCTTGTCGTCCAGCGTGGGGGCGATGTTGATGGCGGCGTCGGTGATGATGAAGGGGCGCGGGTAGCTGGCCGTCTCCATGATGAAGCAATGCGTCAGGCGCCGCTCGGTGCGCAGGCCCACGTTGGGCGCGAGGATGGCGCCCAGGTATTCGTCGCTGTGCAGGCTGCCCTTCATCAGCGCCTGCACCTCGCCCCTGCCGGCCAAGCAGGCGGCGGCTGCTGCTGCGGCGTGGCTGTGCGGCGCGTCCACGATCTCACAGCCGGCAAGTGATATGCCGCCCTCCGCCGCCACGGCCTGCAGCCTGGCCTGCGGGCCGACCAGCACCGGGATGATGATGCCGGCGTCGCGCGCGTCCATGGCGCCGCCCAGACTGAGCGCGTCGCAGGGGTGGACGACGGCCATGCGCACCGGCTCCAGGTTGCGCACATGGGCGATGAGGCGGTCGATGCCGCGCAGTTGCTGGCCGTTGGCGGGCGCAGGGTTGGTGGAGGTGATCATGTGCTCTGCCTGCCTTTTCTCTTGCTGGCCGCACGCTTCGGGGGCTGCACGGCCGGTGGGGTCTCGGGTGTGGGCAGCGCTGGCTGGCCGGCCTGCGCTGCCTGCTCGAACAACTGCCGCATGGTATGCCAGCGCGCGGCCTCTTCGCCCTCCAGCGCATTGCCCGCCTGTAGCAGGGCGCCCAGGTGCAGTGCGGCGGCCTGTATGCGCTCGGCGGGCGCGCGCGCCAGCAGCGTGGGCAGGGCTGCGATGGCCTCGGGGCCGGCAATGTGCATCAGCAATGCCTGGCGGCGCACCAGGTTGCGCGCGCCCTCGATGTCAAGGCGGCTCGCCAGCTCGGTCTGGCGCAACAGCAACGCGCGACGGTACTGGCGCTCGTCCGCTTCGCGCCGTGGTTGCAGCACGAATATCAACGCCCGTACCGTCGCTTCGGGCAGGCCGCCCTGCTCGATCGACACGCGCAGCCCGCCCAGCCGTTGCGCCATCCACGCGCGGTGCTCGGGGGTGTCGCCAGGATGCGGCCGCAACGCCGCGGCCGGATCGGCCTGGCCCGCCAGCGCCTGCACCAGCGGATGGCTGTAGATCGCCTCGAAAGCCCTCTCCTCGGCCTCGTCGCGCGATTGGCTGAACACCTGCAGCAAGTGCGTGATCGCGTCCGAGCAGGCCTCTTGCCAACTCCACCACGGGTTGTCGGCGCCCACCGGCTTGCGATCGGCGCGCACGGATTCGGCCTGCTGTTCGACCACAGGCGCGAGCAGGTTGCGGTCGGACCACATCTCGTAGCCGATGCGCAGCGGGTGCCAGGCGCGCAGCGCGTCGGCCAGCTGCGGGGTGACCGCGCCCCGAACCCAGGGCTGAAGGTAGCGACGGTACAGCGCCAAATTGACCTGCGAGACATGCGCTGCAGCGGCAAAGCGCCGGTCGCTTGCGGCCACCTGCACGGGATCGGGGGACACGATGGCGCGCACATCGTCCAGCGTGCGCTGGTGCACGGTCATCAGGTAGTCACCGGGCACGATCTCGGCGTGCGCCATGTCCGGCTCCTTGTCCTGCACGCTGAGCTCGAACAGACCGGCGGGCAGCATGTCGATCAGGTCGATGTTGCTGGTGAACTTGGCGTGCTCTTTGCGGCCGACCGCGCCCGAAACGAAGATGCCGAGGTGGCCGATGCTCTGGTGCGTCGCATAGACGATGGTCTGATCATGGCCCAGCAGCTCGTCGTCGCTGCGATAGAGGTCGGTGATCCAGCCTAGCGCCTGCGGTGGCGGAGTGATGTTGTCGCCGTAGGAGCAGAACACCACGATCGGCGAGGTGATGTTGCGCAGGTCGATGCGCACGCCGTCGCTGGTAACCAGCTCGGCCGAGCTCAGCTTGTTGCCGATGAACAGGTCGTCGACGATGGTCTGCATCTCCACGTCGTTGAGGCAGACGTGGCCGCCCCAGTATTTCTCGAAGGCAAGAAAGCGCGGTCCTTCGGTGTCGACGTTCGCATAGACATGGTGCTTCTTCTCCCACAGGGTGTTGGCCGGGTTGAGGTTCTCGAAGTTCTGCACCAGCCAGGCGCCGTCGAACTTGCCGGCGCCGATGTCGCTGGCCAGCGCGGTCAGCCAGCTGCCGCCGGTCAGCCCGCCGCCGTAGCGCATCGGATTCTTGCCGCGCCAGCCGGCCCAGTATGACAAGGGCGTGCCGGCCAGGATGATGGGGCCGAACAGCTCGGGCCAGACGGCCGCGGTCATCATGATCTGCCAGCCGGCCTGGCAATTGCCGATCACCGCAGGCTTGCCGTGCGCGTCGGGGTGCAGCTCGATCACCTTGCGCAGAAAAGCGGCTTCGGCGCGCATCACGTCCTCGACCGTCTGCCCCGGGATCGGGTTGGGTGTGAATCCGACGTAGTAGCAGGGGTGTCCGGCAGCCAGCGCGGCACCGATTTCGCTGTCGGGCTTGAAGCCGCCAATGCCCGGGCCATGGCCGGCACGCGGATCGACGACGACAAACGGGCGCCTGGTCTCGTCGCTGGCCACGCCCGGCTGTGACTGTATGCGAACCAGCCCGTAATTGACCGGGCGCGGCAGCGTGTCGCCGCGCATCACCAGCTCGGCCGCGAAGTTCAGCACGTTGGGCGCGGTTTCCTGCATGTGCGCGCGGTACTGGTTGCCGCGCGCTCGCATGATGTCGGCGTAAAGCACCGCGCGCTGCATGGCGTCGATGCCGTAGTCCAGGGTGTCGCGGGTGAAGGTCGATGGGTTGAACAGCAAGACGCAAATCCTTTCTTCAATACTTAGGTGGGTCGCCGTTCATGGCGACGTTGCTTGCGGCCATGAAGCCGACCACGCTGCTGACATCCTGCCGGCATAAGGATGCGACAGGATGACGGCGCCAACTCTCCAAATTCGGATGAAAAACAGCTATAGCCCTTATCCATCAAGCGCAGCATGCTATTAAAAAAGCATACGCAAGCCCAAAGGAGGGCGAGCGGCCATCCGAAACGCGTTGCCACTCAGGCTCTCAGGCATGGCTTACTTCTGCATCACATAGGTGCCTGGGGCGGCGCCCAGCGTTTTTCCGCTGCCGCTCTTGCCGCCCATGGGCGGGGGCGCCACCTGGGCGCTGGCGTTGTGCGCCAGCCAGGCGCTCCAGGCCGGCCACCACGAGCCCTCATGCACTGGCGTCTCGGCCTGCCACTGGGCGGGGTTGCGGTAGCGGGCACCTGCCTTGCGCGTGGCGATCTGGTAACTGCGCCTGGGCCGCCCCGGCTCGCTGACGATGCCCGCGTTGTGGCCGCCGCTGGTGAGGACGAAGCTGATGTCGGAGTCATTGAGCAGGTGAATCTTGTAGACCGAGCGCCATGGCGCCACATGGTCGCGCAGCGTGCCGACGACGAACAGCGGCACGCGGATGTCGGCCACCGTCACCGGCTGGCCATCGACCTGCCAGCGGCCTTCGGCCAGGTCGTTGTTCATGTAGAGGTGGCGCAGGTATTCGCTGTGCATGCGATACGGCATGCGCGTGGTGTCGGCGTTCCAGGCCATCAGGTCCACCAGCGAGCCGCGCTCGCCCAGCAGGTATTCACGCACACGCCGCGACCAGATCAGGTCGCGCGAGTTGAGCATCTGGAACGAGGCGGCCATTTGCCAGCCTTCCAGGTAGCCCTTGCGCCACATGCCAGCCTCCAGCCAGGCGAGCTGGCTGTCGTCGACAAACAGCTTGACCTCACCCGATTCGCGGTAGTCGATCTCGGATGCCAGCAGCGTCAGGCTGGCCAGGCGCTCGTCGCCGTCGCGCGCCATGGCCGCAGCCGCGGTGGCCAGCAGGGTGCCGCCCAGGCAGTAGCCCACGGCCTGCACCCGGTGTTTTGGAACGATGGTGCCCACGGCGTCCAGCGCCGCCATCACACCCAGCTGCCGGTAGTCGTCCAGGCCCAGGTCGCGGTCGTCCGCGTCGGGGTTTTTCCAGGAGATGATGAAGACGGTGTGGCCCTGAGCGACCAGGTAGCCGACCATGGAGTTGTGCGGCGACAGGTCGAGGATGTAGTACTTCATCACCCACGAGGGCACGATCAGCACTGGCTCGGCCCCCACCTTGCGCGTGGTTGGCGCGTACTGGATGAGTTCGATCAGGCGGTTGCGCAGCACCACCTTGCCGGGCGTGACCGCCACGTCCTTGCCGACTTCGAACCCCTCGGCGCCAGCCGGCCCCTTGCCGGTGAGCTGGCGCTGCGCGTCGTCCAGGAAATTCATCGCGCCCCGCCATAGATTGAGGCCGCCGCTGCTGGCGGTGGCGCGCAGCACTTCGGGGTTGGTGGCAATGGCGTTGGCGGGCGACATCATGTCCAGCCATTGGCGCGCGGCAAATTCGACCATTTTCTCGTGGTGCTCGGATACGCCGCGCACGTCGGTGGTGGCCTCTTTCCACCATTGCTGCTGCAGCAAAAAGCCCTGCTGGATCAGGTTGAACGGCCACTGCTGCCAGGCGGGATCGGCAAAGCGCCGGTCATGCTCCAGCGGCTCGACGCAGGCGGGGCAACTGGCCTGCAGGCCGGACTGCTGCGCGTAGCGCGCAAACTGCCATTGCTTGCGCCAGGCGTCCAGCCACAGGCTGCGCTGCTTGCCAGGCGACAGCGCCAGGTGCATGGACCAGTCGAACCAGGCCAGGGCACCTGCGGTGGGCGCAGCCCCTGCCGTCAGCCGCGCCCGCGCGGCGTAGGCCAGGTTGTCGATCATGTCCAGAAAGTCCCCCGGCGCCTGGGCTCGCGGCTCTGGCGCCTGGGGTTGCGAAGTGACAAGGTCGTTCATGTGTCGATTTCCTTGGGTATGGGGCCCTGCGAAAGCGGGGCAGGGCCCGCACGGATGCAGCGTCTCAGGCGTTCATGTCGAGCACGATGCGGCCCTCGATCTGGCCGGCATGCATGCGCGCGAAGATGTCGTTGATGTTCTCCAGCCGGTCGCTGGCAACGGTGGCGGCCACCTTGGCCTGCTCGGCAAACGCCAGCGACTCCTGCAGATCCAGTCGGCTGCCAACAATGGAGCCGCGCACGGTGATGCCGTTCAGCACCATGCCGAAGATGTCCAGCGGAAAGTCGCCTGGCGGCAGTCCGACCAGCGACATGGTGCCGCCGCGGCGCAGCATGCCGGTGGCCTGTGCGAAGGCCTTGGGCGATACCGCCGTCACCAGCGCACCATGGGCGCCGCCGATTTCCTTCTTCAGAAACGCCGCCGGATCGGTGTTCAAGGCGTTCACGGTCACCGTGGCGCCCAGGCGCTCGGCAAGCCTGAGCTTGGTGTCGTCCACATCCACCGCCGCCACGTTCAGGCCCATGGCCCGGGCGTATTGCACCGCCATATGGCCCAGGCCGCCGATGCCCGAGATCACCACCCAGTCGCCCGGCTTGGTGTCGGTCACCTTGAGCCCCTTGTAGACCGTGACGCCCGCGCACAGCACCGGCGCTATCTCGACAAAGCCAACGTTGGCCGGCAGGTGGCCCACGTAGTCGGCGTTGCCCAGCGCGTATTCGGCAAAGCCGCCGTTGACCGAGTAGCCGGTGTTCTGCTGGCTCTCGCACAGCGTCTCCCAGCCGCCCAGGCAGTGCGTGCAATGGCCGCAGGCCGAGTACAGCCATGGAATGCCGACGCGGTCGCCCTCCTTGACATGCTTGACACCGGCGCCCACCGCGGCGACGAAGCCCACGCCCTCGTGGCCGGGAATGAAGGGCGGGTTGGGCTTGACCGGCCAGTCGCCCTCGGCGGCGTGCAGGTCGGTGTGGCAGACGCCGCAGGCCTCGATCTTGACCAGCACGTCACCCGCACCTGGGCGCGGCACTGGCACTTCTTCGATGGCCAGCGGCTGGTCGAAGGCGCGTACGACGGCGGCTTTCATGGTCTTGTTCATCACGAAACTCCTTTTCGGGGGGTGGGTGGAAACTCAACAGGTGTTGCGGCGGGCGTATCAGGCCATCTGCGCGATGGTCTTGCGAAAGCGCGCCAGCGACAGCGCAAACAGCACCGCGCCGATCAGCGCCATCCACAGAAAGGGCTGCCACACGACGTCGATGCCAGCGCCGCGGTAGAGGATGGCCTGGCCGATCTCGACGAAGTGCGTGGTCGGCGCCGCCAGCATGATGGTCTGCACCATCTCGGGCATGCTTTCGCGCGGCGTGGTTCCGCCCGAAAGCATCTGCAGCGGCATGATGGTGAGCACCAGCAACATGCCGAACTGGGCCATGTTGCGCGCCAGCGTCGCCAGAAAAATGCCCATAGACGTGGTGGCAAACAGGCACAGCGCCGCCCCGGTGAAAAACAGCGGCAACGACCCCTGCACCGGCACCTGCAGCATGGCGCGCACCACCAGGTTGAGCGACAGGGCGGCGGCAGCCAGCACCACCAGTCCCATGGCCCAGATCTTGGACAACATGATCTCGGTCGGCGTCACCGGCATGACAAGCAGGTGCTCGATGGTGCCGTGCTCGCGCTCGCGCAGCAGCGCCGCGCCGGTCAGGATGATGGACAGCAGGGTGATCTGGTTGATGATCTGGTTCAGGCTGCCGAACCAGCTTTTCTCCAGCGCCGGGTTGAAGCGTGCGCGCACGGCCAGCTCCACCGGCGCGGCCGTGCCGACGCGCTGGCGCTGAACGAACTCGCCCACCTCGGCTAGCACGATCTGCTGCACATTGCCGCTGCCGGTGAAGGCCTGGCTCATGCGCGTGGCGTCAACGTTGAGCTGCAGCTGCGGCGCGCGCCCAGCCAGCACGTCGCGCTGCAAGCCCTGGGGCAGGTGCAGGGAGAAGGTGTACAGGCCGGCGTCCATGCCCCGGTCGGCCTCGGTCATGGAGACGAGCCGCGGCGCAATGAACTGCGGCGGGTAGAACGCGCTCACGATGCGCTGCGATAGTGCCGAGTCGTCCTCATCGATGATCGCGATGGGTACGTTGTGCAAGGTCTCGGGCATGGCCGTGGCGGCGGTGTAGACCGAGCCGGTGAACACCCAGACGATGAGCACCAGCATCATTGGATCGCGCCACAGGCTCCACAGCTCCTTGACGCCCAGGCGATAGATGTTGACGAGGTGGCGGATGCTGGAGCGCGCGCGGTTCATCTCAACGCTCCTGCTTCTTGAGCAGCACGATGGCCGTGCCGATGATCACCGGCACCGACAGCAGCATGGGCCAGAAGGCGCCCGACAGGTCGGCAAAGTCCAGCGCCTTGCTGAACACTCCGCGGCTGATGGTGATCATGTGGGTGGCCGGGTAGACCTGGCCGATCAGCTTGCCGCTGCCTTCGAGCGAGGACACCGGATCGATCAGCCCGGAGAACTGGGTGGCCGGAATGATGGTGCCGATCATGGCCAGAAACATCGCCGCGATCTGGCTCTTGGTCACCGTGGAGGCCAGCAGGCCCATGCCGGTGGAGACAAAGCCAAACACCAGCGCGGCCAGCGTCAAGGTCACAAAGCTGCCCTTGACCGGCACACCGAACACGGTCACCGCCAGTAAGGTCATCAGCAGGAAGTTGACCATCGCCAGGCCGACGTAGGGTAGCTGCTTGCCGAGCAGAAACTCACTGCGGGTGACCGGTGTGACGTAGAGGTTGGTGATCGAGCCGGTCTCCTTCTCGCGCACCACGGCCAGCGCGGTCAGCATGGCTGGCAGCATCAGGAGCAGCATCGGAATCACTGCCGGCACCATGGCCGGCAGGCTTTTCACATCCGGGTTGTAGCGAAAGCGCGTCTCCACCTGGGCGGTGCCGGCCGTGCGCACGCCCATGGCCGCGGCCTGCGTGGCCAGCCAGCTCTGGTGCATGCCCTGCACATAGCCCCGCACGGTTTCGGCGCGCGTGGGCATGGCGCCATCGACCCAGGCGCCGATCTGCACGCCATGGCCGCGCAGCGCGTCGCGCATGAAGCCCTGGGGTATCTCGATGGCCAGCGACAGCTCGCCGCTTTGCATGCGCCGGTCGAGTTCGTCGTAGTCTGTGAGCGCGGGTCGCTCGACGAAGTAGCGCGATCCCGACAACTGCAGCGCATAGTCGCGGCTGAGTGTGGTGTTGTCGCGGTCGAGCACGGCGTAGCGTAGATCCTCCACGTCCATGCTGATGCCAAAGCCGATCACGAACATCAGCAAGATCGAGCCACCCAGCGCCAGCGTCAGGCGAATCGGGTCGCGCCGCAGCTCCAGCGCCTCGCGCCACAGGTAGCTGAGCAGACGCTGCAAGCTGAATGGGGTGCTGCGTGCGGGCGCCGTGGCAACTTCTTGGGTGCTTGCTGCCGGGGCCGAAACCGGCGGCGCATCCTGCGCCTCCTGCGCGCCGCCCTCGGCTTCGACCAAGTAGCCGATGAAGGCTTCTTCCAGCGTCTTCGCACCGCGCTTTTGCACCAGCTTGGCCGGCGCGTCGCTGTCGAGCACCTTGCCCGCGTGCATCATCGACATGCGGTCGCAGCGCTCGGCTTCGTTCATGAAGTGCGTCGAGATGAAGATCGTCACCTGGTCGCGCCGCGACAGCTCGATCAACAGCCGCCAGAACGCATCGCGCGCCACCGGGTCCACGCCCGAGGTGGGCTCGTCGAGGATCAAGAGCTCGGGCTGGTGCACCATGGCCACGGCCAGCGACAGGCGCTGGCGCATGCCCAGCGGCAGGCCGGCGGGCAGGCTGTCCATGGCGCCGGTGAGGTCAAAACGCTCGGCCATTTCCTGCACGCGCTGCGCGATATGGGCCTCGGGCACGTTGAACAGCTGCGCGTGCAGCACGAGGTTTTGCCGTACCGTGAGCTCGCCATAGAGCGAAAACGCCTGTGACATATAGCCCACGCGGCGGCGGGTGTCGATGTCCTTGGGGTCGACCTCATGGCCGAACAGCCAAGCCTGGCCTTCGCTGGCTGGCAGCAGGCCGGTGAGCATCTTCATGGTGGTGGATTTGCCGCAGCCGTTGGAGCCGAGAAAGCCAAAAATCTCGCCGCGGCGGATGCGAAACGACACCTGATCGACGGCGACGAAATCGCCAAAGCGCATGGTGAGATTCTTGGCCTCGATCGCGATGTCGCCGGCATCGGCCTCCAGAGGAGGAATCGTCACCGGCGCATGGCCGTGCTTCTTCTCCGGTGGCAACAGTGCGATGAAGGCCGCCTCCAGCGAGTCGGTCGCCGTGCGTGCGAACAACTCCTGCGGCGTACCGGTGGCCAGCACGCGGCCGTCGTCCATGGCCATCAGCCAGTCAAAGCGCTCGGCTTCGTCCATGTAGGCGGTGGCGACCAGCACGCTCATTTGCGGGCGCTGGCTGCGAATGCGATCGATCAGATCCCAGAACTGCGACCGCGCCAGCGGATCGACGCCGGTGGTCGGCTCGTCGAGGATCAACAGATCGGGGTCGTGGATCAGCGCGCAGCACAGCCCGAGCTTTTGCTTCATGCCGCCCGAGAGCTTGCCCGCCGGGCGGTCGAGAAACCGGTGCAGGCCGGTGGAGCGGGTGAGGTCATCAATGCGCCGGCGCCGCTCGGGCGCATCGTGGCCAAACAGTCGCGCGAAGAACTGCAGGTTCTCTTCGACCGACAAGGTGGGGTAGAGGTTTTTGCCCAGGCCCTGCGGCATGTAGGCGATGCGCGGGCAGACCCGGTTGCGGTGACTGCGTTCGCGCATGTCGCCGCCGAGCACCCACACCGTGCCGTCCTGAATCTTGCGCGCGCCGGCGATCAGCGACAGCAGGCTCGACTTGCCTACGCCATCGGGCCCGATCAGGCCGACCATGCAGCCCGCTGGCAGGGCCTGGTCGATCCCGGCCAGCGCCTGCACCTTGCCGTAGTGCAGGCCAACGCCGCTGAGCCGGATGACCGGTTCGAGCTGTGCTGAGGTCACCATGAAATCAGCTCCCACCCACGGCCGTTGTACGCGGATCCAGCGCCAGTGAAGCCGGCCACTGGGCGTTGGAGTCCAGCTTGAGCCAGGCAACGCCCGGCACTCCGGTCTTGACCTGCTCGATGTAGCGCTGCAGCAGCTGCGGCGCGATCTGCGCGCGCACGCGGAACATCAACTTCTGGCGCTCGCTGGCCGTCTCCACCGTCTTGGGCGTGAACTGCGCCTGGCTGGCGACGAATGACACCTGGGCCGGGATCACCGTGCCAGGCATGGCGTCGAGCACGATCCGCACCTCGCTGCCCAGCGCGATGCGCCCGGCCACGGTTTCGGGCACGAAGAAGGTCATATAAACATCGGATAGATCGAGCAGATTGAGCACGCGCCCGCCCGCGCCCAGCACCTCGCCCGGTTGCGCCACGCGCACCTGCACGCGGCCGTCGCGCGGGGCCGTCAACACGGCATCTTTCATGTCGGCGTCAATGCGCTCGATGCTGGCCTGCGCGGCGTCGACCTGCGCCTTGGCGCCGGTGACCTGGGTGCGGGCCGCTTCGGTGGCGGCGCGTGCGGCATCGACCTGGGCCTTGGCCGCCGTCACCGCCGCCTGCGCGCCGCGCATGCGGGTGCGGTCGTCGTCCAGCTCCTGCTGCGACGAGGCGCCGTCGCGCGACAGGTCGGTGGAGCGTGCCAGGCGTCGCTGGGCGGCATCCAGCTCGCTTTCGCGCAGCAGCACCTGTGCCTGCATGGAGCGCAGGTCGCTCTCGCGCAGCGCCACCTGGGCATGCGCCGTGGCCACGCCATGCTGGGCCTGTGCATGGCGCGCCACGGCCTCGGAGCGCTGGGCCTGCAGCGAGGCCATGTCCATGCGCGCCAGTACGTCACCGGCCTTGACGAAGGTGCCTTCGCCCACCTGCACCTCGGCCAGGCGGCCGGGCAGCTTGGTGGCCACGTCGATCCCGGTGGTCTCGATGCGGCCGTTGCCGTGCACGAAGCCTTCGCCCGGGCCCTGGTCGCGCGTGGCATTCCAGGCCATGTAAGCGCCGCCAGCGAGCAGCGCGATGGCGGCAGGGACAAGCCATTTTTTCAATGTTGCGTTCATGGTGTCATTCCTCGGATTTCTGGAGCGGCAAGGGAAGCGGGGCGAGTGTGCGCGAGCCGCCGCCCAGCGCCGCGTACAGGCGCAGCCGCGCAGTCAGCAAGGCATGCTCGGCCTGTACCACCTGCTGCTGCGTGGCGAGCAGGTCGCGTTCGGCATCCAGCACCTCGAAGTAGCGCGCCGCGCCGGCCTCGTAGCGCCGGCCGGCCAGGCGCGCACGCTCGGTCAGCGTGTCCTCGGTGGCGCGCAGGGTCTGCAATTGCTCTTGCAAGGACTGGCCTGCGGCAAGCGCATCGGCCACGTCGCGGAACGCGGATTCGATGGCCTGCTGGTATTCGTTCAGCGCCTGTTCGCGCTGCACCTGGGCGAGCTCCAGGTTGGCCTGGCGGCGCCCGCCATCGAAGATGGGCAGCGACACGCTGGGCGCGAACGTCCAGGCGCGGCTGCCGGAGGCAAACAGGCCATCGAGATCAGCACTGGCCGTGCCTGCCATGGTGGTGAGGGCGATGCGCGGGAAGAACATAGCGCGCGCTGCGCCAACGCGGGCGTTGGCGGCCTGCAGCTGACGCTCGGCAGCGACGATGTCGGGGCGGTTTTCCAGCAACTGAGAGGGCAGGCCGGGTGCCAGTGGCGGCAGCGGTGCCAGGGCGGACAGCGGCTGCGTCGCCGGCGCCAGGCTCAGGCTCGGATCACCCACCAGCAGGCCCAGCGCATGCAGCTGCGTGCTGCGCTGCAGCTGCAACTGCGTCACCAGGGCGCTGGCCTGTTGCCACAGCAGCTCCACCTGCACGAAGTCCAGTTTGGATGACGACCCCACCTCAACGCGGCGCGCGAAGCGTCGGCGCGCCTCGGTGCGCGTGGCCAGCGCCTGATCGGCCAGCTGAATGCGGTGGTCGAGTTCGCGCACCGAGAGCCAGCCGTCCGCCACCTGGGCGACAAGCATCAGGGTCGTGGCGCGTTGGCCGTCGGCGCTTGCCAGGTAGGTTTGCAGTGCGGCTTCGTTCATGTTGCGCACGCGACCCCACAGGTCTATCTCCCAGCTGGTCAAGCCCACGCCCAGCTGGTGTTGGCTGGAAACGATGGGCCGGCCCGTGAAGTTCAGGTCGCCTGGCACGCGTGCGCGCTGCGAATCCAGGCCCATGCCCACCGCCGGCACGCGGTCGGCGCGCGAAATGCCATAGGCGGCACGCGCCTGCTCCACGCGCAGCATGGCGGCGCGCAGGTCACGGTTGTTGGCCAGGGCCTTGGTGATCAGCGCTTGCAGTTCGGGTTCGGTGAAATAGTCGCGCCAGGCCAGCTCGCCGACCTGGCTCGCGTCGGCCGGGCTTGCGCTTGAGAACTGGGCTGGAATCTGCGCTGCAGGAGGCTGGTACCCGGGGGGCAGCGTCGTGCAGCCGGCCAGGGCCCACAGTGCGCCGGCCACCAGGGCACCGGCCGGCAGGCGCTGCGCCCAGGCGCCGCGACCGGCAGCAGCCGGGCGCCGGCGGGCAATGGAAAACGGGAAGTCGTTCATAGGCTTTGATCTTTATAACAACCGACCAGTCGGTAATTAATATACCATCGACACCGCTGCAGCACCAGCCCTGAAAGATCACAATGCCCCACATGAGCGATAGCGAAATCAACCTGCCCAAACGCAGGCTGCGCCTGGCCCCCGAGGCGCGCGTGCCCTTGATACTGGATGCGGCGCTGGAGGAGTTCTCGCGCCGCGGCTTCAGCGCCGCGCGCATGGACGACATAGCGCAACGCTGCGGGCTGTCCAAGGGCGGGCTTTACGCGCATTTCGATAGCAAGGACGCGATCTTCAAGGCGCTGCTCGATCGCACCCTGCACCGCACGGATTGGGCGCGGATGCCGCAGCTGGCGGCCGGCGCGGGCACGCGCGCCGTCGCCGAGTGGATCGTTGACCACCTGCGGGCCGCGCTGCTGGCGCCGGACGTGATCACGCTGCTGCGGCTATTGATTCCGGAGCGCGAGCGCGTGCCGCTGCGCGTGGATGAATGGAAAAACCTGACCCAGCTGAACACGCAGCACGTGACGGCGGTGATCAGCGAGAACCTGAAGGCCAGCGGCAGGAAGGACAGCGTGCTGGCGCGCCACCCCTGGCTGGCGCTGTCGCCCATGGTGCATGTGCTGCTGTGGCATGCGGTGTTTGGCGAGGGCAGCGATCCCGATCCAGATTTTCACCAGGCGCATGTGGACATGCTGTGCGAGCTGTTGGCGTGATGCCGATGCGGCATGGGGGTGGAAGTCCTGCACGGCGCCCCCAGCTGCAGTAGGCTTACCTGTTCACCCTTCTATCGCCATGCATGAAGTCACCGCAGAGCCCGCCGCCGTGGACGGGCAGTTCGTCCAGTTTCCCGGCTCGCCGTTCCAGCTGTTCCAGCCCTATCCGCCCGCCGGCGACCAGCCCGAGGCGATTGCCAGGCTGGTGGAGGGCGTGCAGGACGGCGAGGTGTTCCAGACCCTGCTGGGCGTGACCGGCTCGGGCAAGACCTTCACCATGGCCAATGTGATCGCCCGGATGGGCCGGCCGGCCATCGTGTTCGCGCCTAACAAGACGCTGGCGGCGCAGCTGTACTCGGAGTTTCGCGAGTTCTTTCCGAAAAACGCGGTGGAGTATTTCGTCAGCTATTACGACTACTACCAGCCCGAGGCCTATGTGCCGCAGCGCGACCTGTTCATAGAGAAGGACAGCGCCATCAACGAGCATATCGAGCAGATGCGTCTGTCGTGCACCAAGAGCCTGCTGGAGCGGCGTGATGTGGTCATCGTCGCCACGGTGTCGGCCATCTATGGCATTGGCAACCCCGAGAGCTACCACCGCATGATCATGACGCTGCGCGCGGGCGACAGGTTGAGCCAGCGCGATGCCATAGGCCAGCTGATACGCATGCAGTACCAGCGCAATGAACAGGACTTTTCGCGTGGCAAGTTTCGTGTGCGCGGAGACACCATCGACGTTTTTCCGGCCGAGCACTCAGAGCTGGCCGTGCGCATCGAGCTGTTTGACGACGAGGTGGAGAGTCTGCAGCTGTTCGATCCGCTCACTGGGCGCGTGCAGCAGAAGATTCCGCGCTTCACGGTCTACCCCAGCAGCCACTATGTGACGCCGCGCGACGTGGTGCTGGGCGCGGTGGAGACCATCAAGGAGGAGCTGCGCGAGCGCCTGGAATTTTTTGCCAAGGAGGGCAAGCTGGTCGAGGCCCAGCGGCTGGAGCAGCGCACGCGCTTTGACCTGGAGATGCTCAGCGAGGTGGGGCATTGCAAGGGCATCGAGAATTATTCGCGCCATCTGTCGGGCGCGCAGCCGGGCGAGCCGCCGAGCACGCTCACCGACTACCTGCCGCCGGATGCGCTGATGTTCCTCGACGAGAGCCACCAGATGATCGGCCAGCTCAACGCCATGTACAACGGCGACCGCTCGCGCAAGACCACGCTGGTCGAATATGGCTTTCGCTTGCCTTCGGCGCTGGACAACCGGCCGCTGAAGTTCGAGGAGTTCGAGGGCCGCATGCGCCAGGTGATCTTTGTATCGGCCACGCCGGCCGACTACGAGAAGCAGCATTCCGGTCAGGTGGTGGATCAGGTGGTACGGCCCACGGGGCTGGTCGATCCCGAGGTGGAGGTACGCCCGGCCACCCACCAGGTGGATGACGTATTGCAGGAGATTCGCCTGTGCGTGCAGCAGCGCCAGCGCGTGCTCATCACCACCCTGACCAAGCGCATGGCCGAGCAGCTGACCGACTATCTGTCCGACAACGGTGTCAAGGTGCGCTACCTGCACTCGGATGTTGACACGGTGGAGCGCGTGGAGATCATTCGCGACCTGCGCCTGGGGGCGTTCGACGTGCTGGTGGGCATCAATCTGCTGCGCGAAGGCCTGGACATTCCGGAAGTCTCGCTGGTGGCAATTCTGGATGCCGACAAGGAGGGCTTTTTGCGCGCCGAGCGCAGCCTGATCCAGACCATAGGCCGGGCGGCGCGCAATTTGCACGGAAGGGCCATCCTGTATGCAGACCGCGTGACCGACTCCATGAAGAAGGCCATTGGCGAGACCGAGCGTCGGCGTGCGCGGCAACTGGCCTACAACCAGGCGCATGGCATCACGCCGCGTGGCATCGTCAAGCAGGTGCGCGACCTGATCGATGGCGTCTACAGCGACAAGGCCGGTCAGGAGGCGCTGCGCCTGGAACAGGAGGCTCAGCGCCACGCCGAGCTCGACGAGATGTCCGAAAAGGACATTGCGCGCGAGATCAAGCGGCTGGAAAAACGCATGTTGGAGCATGCGCGCAACCTGGAGTTCGAGCAGGCGGCGCGCGTGCGCGACGAGCTGGCGCATCTGAAGGACAGGGTGTTCGGCGCCCATGGCGGCGACCAGGTGCCGGCGTAGTGACCTGGCGGGTGATTACGCGACTTCCCAGTCTATTTACCCGACAAAATTGCTTGGGTTTGTGGTATACTCCCACAAACTACTCAACTAATCAGCCCATTACGCACGGGGGCCTCGGGGTGGCGGTTTCGGCCGCATGCCTCTGGAGGAGGGCGCGGAGGGTGCCCAGGCGTGGCCTCATGGCGCGCCTTGTGCGTTTCTCTAAAACGAACACGCCTAGACCCTAGGCAAGGAGCTTGGAATGCGACTCACCACGAAAGGCCGTTTTGCGGTCACCGCCATGATTGATTTGGCCCTGCGCCAGAACAACGGCCCCGTCACGCTGGCTGCCATCAGCCAGCGTCAGCAGATCTCGCTGTCGTACCTGGAGCAGCTGTTTGGCAAGCTGCGCCGCCACGAGCTGGTGGAGTCCACGCGCGGTCCCGGTGGCGGATATACGCTGGCGCGCAAGGCTGGCGACATCACCGTGGCCGACATCATCGTCTCGGTGGACGAGCCGATTGATGCCACCCAGTGCGGCGGCAAGGAAAACTGCCTGGGCGAGGCCGGCCGCTGCATGACGCACGACCTGTGGGCCACGCTGAACCAGCGCATGGTCGAGTTTCTGGATTCGGTCACGCTGCAAAAGCTGGTGGACGACCAACTCGCCAAGGGCATCCAGATCGAGGACAGGCCCGTTACGCGCCGCGCGATTTCCACCACGCCGGTGGTCAAGCCGATCCGCGTGAATGCGCCCAACTCGGTGTTTGCCCTGGGCAACGCATTCGCCAAGTCCTGAGAGCCTGAGCCGGCCGTTGGCAGGCCCAGGCCTGCGCCGGGCCGTGACCCGTATTACCTTGTTTGACTTCTGACTCGCGCCAGCCAGAGCCCTGTACTTGAGCCAGCCATGGATATGACACCGCATTTCCCCATTTACCTAGACTACGGCGCCACCACGCCCGTCGATCCTCGCGTCGTGGACGCCATGGTTCCCTGGCTGCGTGAACATTTTGGCAACGCCGCTTCGCGCAGCCACGCCTGGGGCTGGGAGGCCGAGGAGGCCATCGAGAAGGCGCGCGGCCAGGTGGCCGACCTGATAGGCGCTGACCCGCGCGAGATCGTCTGGACCAGCGGCGCCACCGAGTCCATCAACCTGGCCTTGAAGGGTGCCGCCCAGTTCTACAAGACCAAGGGCAAGCACCTGATCACCCTGAAGACCGAGCACAAGGCCGTGCTCGACACCATGCGTGAGCTCGAGCGCCAGGGCTTCGAGGTGACTTACCTGGATGTCAAGGAAGACGGCCTGCTGGATCTGGATGCCCTCAAGGCCGCGATCCGTCCTGACACCATCCTGATCAGCGTGCTGTTCGTGAACAACGAGATCGGCGTGATCCAGGACATTCCCGCCATCGGCGCCCTGTGCCGCGAAAGGGGCATCCTGCTGCATGTGGATGCGGCCCAGGCCACCGGCCGGGTCGAGATCGACATGGCCAGCCTGCCCGTCGACCTGATGAGCATGACGGCGCACAAGACCTACGGCCCCAAGGGCGTGGGTGCGCTGTATGTGCGCCGCAAGCCCCGCGTGCGCCTGGAAGCGCAGATCCACGGCGGCGGCCATGAGCGCGGCATGCGTTCGGGCACCCTGCCCACGCACCAGATCGTGGGCATGGGCGAGGCCTTTCGCATCATCAAACAAGAGATGCACGAGGTGAACGCCAAGGCGCGCGTGCTGCAGCAGCGCCTGCTCGACGGCCTGAAGGACATCGAACAGGTATTCATCAACGGCAGCCTGGAGCAGCGCGTGCCGCAGAACCTGAACATGAGCTTCAACTACGTCGAGGGTGAGTCGCTGATCATGGGCATCAAGGGCCTGGCGGTGTCCAGCGGCTCGGCCTGCACCTCGGCCAGCCTGGAGCCCAGCTACGTGCTGCGCGCCCTGGGCCGCAGCGACGAGCTGGCCCACAGCAGCCTGCGCATGACCATAGGCCGCTTCACCACCGAGGAAGAGATCGACTACGCGATCAGCACCATTCGCCACAACGTGGCCAAGCTGCGCGAGCTGAGCCCTCTGTGGGAGATGTACCAGGATGGCGTGGACTTGAGCACCATCCAATGGGCGGCGCATTGAGCGCACGTCAGAGCAGATTTGAATCAGGAGAAATACACCATGGCTTACTCGGACAAAGTGATTGACCATTACGAGAACCCGCGCAACGTGGGCTCGTTCGACAAGGGTGATGATTCGGTGGGCACCGGCATGGTGGGTGCGCCGGCCTGCGGCGACGTGATGAAGCTGCAGATCAAGGTGAACGCCGAGACCGGCGTGATCGAGGACGCGCGTTTCAAGACCTATGGCTGCGGCTCAGCCATTGCCTCCTCGTCGCTGGTCACCGAATGGGTCAAGGGCAAGACGCTGGACGAGGCTGCGCAGCTCAAGAACAGCCAGATCGCCGAGGAGCTGGCGCTGCCACCCGTGAAGATCCACTGCTCCATCCTGGCCGAAGACGCAATCAAGGCCGCCGTCAAAGACTACAAGGCCAAGCACGACGCCGTCGTGGAGGCCGCCTGATACCGCCATGGCCATTACGCTGACCGAAGCCGCCGCCCGGCATGTGATCCGCTACCTGGCCCGCAGGGGCAAGGGGTTTGGCGTGCGCCTGGGCGTCAAGACCACGGGTTGCTCGGGCCTGGCCTACAAGCTCGAATACGTGGATGAGCAGGCACCCGAGGACATCGTGTTTGAACAACATGGCGTGAAGGTGCTGATCGACCCCAAGAGCTTGGCGTATATCGACGGCACCGAGCTGGATTTTGTGCGCGAGGGCCTCAACGAGGGGTTCAAGTTCGTCAACCCCAACGAGCGTGACCGCTGCGGCTGTGGGGAGAGTTTCCGCGTCTGACCATGTCGTGACCGCGTTGACGACCGCAACCGCCATCGCCCGCCGCGCTGGCGGTTTTTTATTGCCATGAATCTTCAATCCGACGATTTCGAACTCTTTGGCCTGCAGCCACGTTTTGCGCAGGATCGCGCCATGCTGGATGCCCGCTGGAAGGACCTGCAGCGCGAGGCCCACCCCGACCGCTTGGCCGCGCAAGGGCCGGCCGCGCAGCGCGTGGCCATGCAATGGTCGGTGCGCATCAACGAGGCCTACCAGCGCCTGAGGGATCCGCTCAAGCGTGCCGCCTACCTGTGCGAGCTGCATGGCGCGCCGATACGCGCCGAGGACAACACGGCCATGCCGGCGGCCTTTCTGATGCAGCAGATGCAGTGGCGCGAGGCGCTGGACGAGGCCACCGGCGCAGCCGAGCTCGACGCGCTGGAGGACGAGACGCAGGCCGCGCGCGGCGCCGCCCTGGCGCGCTGCGGGCAACTCATCGACGTCCGCCAGGATTACGCGGGCGCCGCGCGCGAGGTCAGATCCCTCATGTTCATTGCGCGATTTGCACGGGACATCGATTTGCGCCGTGAGCAACTGGGACAATAGGGCATCTCCCGATTGATCTTCCAGAGGTTCACCTTGTGGCCTGCTGGGACTCTTCATGACAAACATCCATGGCGCTTTTGCAGATTTCCGAACCCGGCCAGTCGCCTGACCCACACCAGCGCCGGATTGCCGTAGGCATAGACCTGGGCACCACGCATTCGCTGGTAGCCGCGGTAAAGAGCGGCGTGGCCGAATGCCTGCCAGACGCCCAGGGCCGGGTGCTGCTGCCCTCGGTCGTGCGTTATCTCCAGGACGGCGGACGCCATGTTGGCCATGAGGCCGCCGCGGCGCAGACGCAGGACCCGGTCAATACCGTGGCCTCGGCCAAGCGCTTCATGGGCCGGGGCCTGGCCGACATCGCCGGGCGCGAGAAGCTGCCCTACGACTTTGTCGCTGCACAGGCCGCCGGCGGCATGCTGAGCCTGTCCACCGTGGCCGGCGTGAAGTCGCCCGTGGAGGTCAGCGCCGAGATCCTGGCCACGCTGCGCTACCGTGCGGAAGACAGCTTCGACAGCGACATCTACGGCGCCGTGATCACCGTTCCGGCCTATTTTGACGACGCCCAGCGCCAGGCCACCAAGGATGCGGCGCGCCTGGCCGGCCTGAACCTGCTGCGCCTGATCAACGAACCCACGGCCGCGGCCATTGCCTACGGCCTGGACAACGCCGCCGAGGGTGTCTACGCCGTGTACGACCTGGGCGGTGGCACCTTCGATATTTCCATACTGCGCCTGACCCAGGGCGTGTTCGAGGTCATCGCCACGGGCGGTGACTCGGCTCTGGGCGGTGACGACTACGACGCGGCTCTTGCCGACTGGGTGCTGCAGCAGCTGGGCCTGCAGGCGCATACGCCCGCCGACAAGGCTGCCGTGCGCCTGGCGGCACGCGCCTGCAAGCAAGGGTTGACGACTACTGAAACTGTAGCGTTCAGCGCTTATTTGGCGGGCGTTGAGGCCAAATTTGATGTTAAAAGCTCCGATTTTGCGGCCGTCACGGCAGCGCTCACCCAGCGCTCGCTGGCCGCCGTGCGCCGCGCGCTGCGCGACGCGCAGATCACACGCGACGAAGTGCAGGGCGTGGTGCTGGTGGGTGGCTCCACGCGCATGCCGCAGGTGCGCGAGGCGGTGGCCGACTTTTTTGGCCGCGAGCCCCTGACCAATCTGAATCCCGACGAGGTCGTGGCCCTGGGCGCGGCCATACAGGCCAACCAGCTGGCCGGCAACAGCACCAGCGGCGACCTTTTGTTGCTCGACGTGATCCCGCTGTCCCTGGGGCTGGAGACCATGGGCGGCCTGGTCGAGCGCATCGTGGCGCGCAACGAAACCATTCCCACCGCCAAGGCCCAGGACTTCACTACCTACAAGGACGGGCAGACGGCCTTGGCCATCCATGTGGTGCAGGGCGAACGCGACCTGGTGCAGGACTGCCGCAGCCTGGCGCGCTTTGAGCTGCGCGGCATACCGCCCATGGCGGCGGGCGCGGCGCGCATCCGCGTGACCTTTACCGTGGACGCCGACGGCCTGCTGAGCGTGAGCGCGCGCGAGCAGGGCAGCGGCGTGGAGGCCAGCATCGACGTCAAGCCATCCTATGGCTTGAGTGATGAAGAGATCGCCCGCATGCTGCAGGACGGCTTTGCCACGGCCGAGCAGGACATGCAGGCGCGCGCCCTGGTGGAGGCACGCGTCGACGCCGACCGCCTGCTGATCGCCACGCAAAGCGCGCTCGACGCCGATGGCGATGTGCTCGCCACCGATGAGCGCACTGCCATAGACGCCCTGATGCGGGCGCTGCGCGCAGTGCTCGACGCGGGGGAGGGCGCGGCCAGCGTCGAGGCCGCCACGGCCGCCCTGGCCAAGGGCACCGAGGCCTTCGCCGCTCAGCGCATGAACCGCGGCATCCGCCAAGCCCTTTCCGGCAAAAACGTCAGCGCGCTTTAACCCATTTCTTTTGCCATGCCCGTCATCAAAATTCTGCCCCACCACGAATACTGCCCCGAGGGCGCCGAGATCAGCGCGAGCGCCGGCACCTCCATCTGCGAGGCCTTGCTGGAGCATGACATCAAGATCGAGCACGCCTGCGACATGAGCTGCGCCTGCACCACCTGCCATGTCATCGTGCGTCAGGGATATGAAACACTCAACGAGGCCGAGGAAGAGGAAGAAGACCTGCTCGATCGTGCCTGGGGCCTGGAGCCGCAGTCGCGCCTGTCCTGCCAGGCCATCCTGGCGCAGCAGGACGTGACCATAGAAATCCCCAAATACACGATCAATCACGCCAGGGAGAACCATTGATGACCCGGCAGATCGTTCTGGACACCGAAACCACCGGCCTGTCCGCGCAGACGGGCGACCGCATCATCGAGCTCGGTTGCGTGGAGCTGGTGAACCGCAAGCTCACCGGCAACAACCTGCACCTGTACCTGAACCCCGAGCGCGACAGCCACGAGGACGCGCTCAAGGTGCACGGCATCAGCAACGAGTTTCTGCGCGACAAGCCCAAGTTTGCCGACTGCGTGCAGGACATCCTGCAGTACCTGCAGGGGGCCGAGCTGATCATCCACAACGCCGGCTTCGACGTCGGCTTTCTGGACAAGGAGCTGGAGCTCGTCGGTCTGCCGCCGCTGGCCACGCATGTGGACAGCATCACCGACACCCTGGCCATGGCCAAGGAGCTGTTCCCAGGCAAGCGCAACTCGCTCGATGCGCTGTGCGACCGCCTGGAGGTGGACAACTCGGGCCGCACGCTGCACGGCGCGCTGCTCGACGCCGAGCTGTTGGCCGACGTGTACATCAACATGACCCGGGGGCAGGACGCGCTCCTGATCATGGACGAAGCGCCTGCCGGCGACGACGGCATCAGGGTCGCCGCCATGGACCTGAGCCGCATCGCGCTGCCCGTGCTGCCCGCCAATGAACAGGAGCTGGCCGAGCACGAAGACCTGCTCACGCAGATCGACAAATCCAGCGGTGGGAAAACAATTTGGCGAACTTTTGTTGGTGGCGAAAAAGCTATGCCATAATCGCAGGCTGTCGCAACAACGACAAACGGGTGATTAGCTCAGCGGTAGAGCACTGCCTTCACACGGCAGGGGTCACATGTTCGATCCATGTATCACCCACCAATTTTCCAGCTTTTGGCCTGTCGGCCATAGGCCCGGGGCGATTAGCTCAGCGGTAGAGCACTGCCTTCACACGGCAGGGGTCACATGTTCGATCCATGTATCGCCCACCAACACAACCCCTTGCAAGGCTTGCCTGCAAGGGGTTTTTTGTTGCCTGATCGCACTGTCTAACATTGTTTGAACGGAGATAACCATGAGTGACTTGGTGGATTGCATCGTCGTGGGCGCCGGCGTGGTGGGTCTGGCAGTAGCACGGGCACTGGCCCTGGATGGGCGCGAGGTCTTGGTGCTGGAGGCGGCGAACGCCATCGGAACCGAAACCAGCTCGCGCAACAGCGAGGTGATACACGCCGGCATCTACTACCCCCAGGGCTCGCTCAAGGCGCGGCTGTGCGTGCAGGGCAAGACCATGCTGTACGACTATTGCGCCGAGCGCGGCGTGCCCTACCAGCGCAGCGGCAAGCTCATCGTGGCCACCGCGCCCGGGCAACTGGCGCAGCTCGACGGCATCCGGCAGCGCGCCGCAGCCAACGGGGTGGATGACCTGCGTTGGCTCACGCGCGAAGAGGCGCGTGCGCTGGAGCCCGCGCTGGAATGCGTGGCCGCGCTGCTGTCGCCCAGCACTGGCATCGTGGACAGCCATGCGCTGATGCTGGCGCTGCTCGGTGATCTGGAGAATGCCGGTGGTCTTTTGGCATTGAATTCGCCCCTGGCGCAGGCGCAGTGTGCGCAAGACGCTATACATATTGAAGCTAAAGACGGCACCCGTATCAGCGCCCGCACGGTGGTGAATGCGGCCGGCCTGCATGCGCCCGGTCTGGCGCGCTGCTTTGCGGGGCTCGATCCTGCCCTGGTGCCGCAGGCGGCCTACGCCAAGGGCAATTACTTCACGCTGTCGGGCCGCGCGCCGTTCAGCCATTTGATCTACCCCGTGCCCGAGGCTGCCGGCCTGGGCGTGCACTTGACGCTGGATCTGGGCGGCCAGGCCAAGTTCGGGCCCGACGTGCAATGGGTAGATGGCCCCGATGACCTGGTGGTGGACGCCAGCCGCGGCCAGGCCTTTTATGCCGAGGTGCGCAAATACTGGCCTGGCCTGCGTGATGGTGCGCTGGCAGCCGGCTATGCCGGCATACGCCCGAAGATCCACGGTCCGCAGGAGCCGGCGGCGGATTTTCTGATCCAGGGGCCGCGCCAGCATGGCGTGGCCGGACTGGTGAATCTGTTTGGCATCGAATCTCCGGGTTTGACCAGCGCCTTGGCGATTGGTGCGCATGTGGCCGACATGCTGCGCTAAGATGACGCATCCGCCCTCGTGCCTGCCATGTATGGCGTCTTCCCGTTGTTTCCTGCTATGAAAGGCTTGTTCATGTCCTCCGTATCCGAAACCGTTTCCACATCCCAGGGTGAACTCGAAAAGCTGGTCGGCGACCTGCGCGGCCTGCTGGCCAGCCGCGATCTGGACGGCATTCCCGAGATCAAGCAACTGCGCCAGCGCCTGGACGACGGTATCCAGACCGTGCGCGATGCCACGGTGCGTGCGGCGCAGCAGGCGGCCGACCAGGCCAGGGACGCCGCCCGTGCCGCCGACCGGTACGCCCATGACGAACCCTGGCGCGTGGCCAGCGCCGCGCTGGCCGTAGGGGCCTTGGTGGGTTTTTTGCTGGCGCGCCGCTGATCCGTCGATGGCGCGTGTCAACTGGGCTGCGTTGCTGAACCTGCAGGGCCTCGCCGGGCGCTGGCGCTCGGCCATGGGCGAGGGCGCAACCGCTGTCGAAGACCGCATGGAGCTGGCGCGGCTGGAGTGGGCGGACCACAAACGCCGTCTGGCTCTGCTGGCGTTGCTGCTGGTCGTCTTTGGCGTGCTGGCCGTGGTGGCCTTGTTGCTGCTGTCCGCGGCGGTGCTGGTGCAGTTCTGGGACACGTCGCAGCGCGCCCTGGCGGCCTGGTTGCTGGCGGGCCTGTGGTTAGTCGCCTGTGGCGCGGTGTTGGCCGTCTTGCTGTCGATGGCACGCAAGACGCGCAGCGCGTTTGCGCTCACGCGCCGCGAGCTGGCGCAGGACTGGCGCGTGATCAAGGAGCAGCTGTGATGCCCGGCACAACCCCCACACCGACCCCCGCGCAGCAACAGGTGCTCGACCGCATCCATGCGCAGCGCGAGCGCTTGGTCAAGCGCCGCCAGGCCATGCGCCAGGCGCGTGCGGCTGCGGCCACGCAGGGGCGGGTGGATCCCAATGATCCCCTGCTGACGCGCTTGCTGACGTTTGCACGGCTGCACCCTCTGGCGCTGGGCGCGGTTGCGGGCATTGCCGCATTGGCCGGGCCGAATCGCGTGCTGCGCTGGGTGGGCGTGGTGCTTCCGGCCATTGCGCGCATGCGGCGCGGCTGATTGCCGGCGTTTCAATCCAAGGGCTGCAGACGCGGCCCTTTGCTATTTCAGCGCATGGCCTGGTCAGCGCATGGCCTGGATGGCGCGTGCTGCGCGGCCGATCAGGGTCGGGCCTTCGTAGATCAGGCCGGTGTAGATCTGCACCAGGTCGGCGCCCGCGCGGATTTTGCTCACCGCGTCCTCGGCGCTCATGACGCCGCCCACGCCGATGATGGGGAAGGCCGGCCCCAGCGCGGCGCGCAGCTGCGCGATGACGGCGTTGCTCGCCGCCAGCACCGGTGCGCCGCTCAGGCCGCCGGTTTCTGCGGCATGGGGCAGCCCCTGCACCGCGTCGCGGCTGATGGTGGTGTTGGTGGCGATCACGCCGTCCATGCCGTGGCGTTGCAGCGTGGCGGCAATCACGCTCACTTGCTCCTCGCTCAAGTCCGGGGCGATCTTCACAAAGATGGGTACGCGCCGGCCCTGGGCGGCAGCGAGCTTTTCACGGTGCCCGGCCACGGCGCCAAGCAGGCCGTCCAGCGCCTCGTCGCTTTGCAGCGCGCGCAGGTTCTGCGTGTTGGGCGAGCTGATGTTCACCGTCACATAGTCGGCATGCGGGTACACGCCCTCCAGGCAGGTCAGGTAGTCGCGCGTGGCGTCCTCGATGGGCGTGCTGGCGTTCTTGCCGATGTTCAGGCCCAGCAGCAGCGGCTTGCCCTGCCGGCGCACCTGGGACTGTTGCACGTTGGCGATGAAGGCGTCCAGCCCCTCGTTGTTGAAGCCCAGGCGGTTGATCAGGGCGCGCGCCTGGGGCAGGCGGAACATGCGCGGCTTGGGGTTGCCCGGCTGGCCCTTGGGCGTGACGGTGCCCACCTCGACGAAGCCAAAACCCATGGCGGCCAGGCCGTCAATGCAGCGCGCGTTCTTGTCCAGGCCGGCGGCCAGACCCACGCGGTTGGGAAAACGCAGGCCGGCTAGCGTGACGGGGTCGCTCACGGTGTCGTTGCACCAGGCCCATTGCAGCGGCGTGCGCTGGCCGCGGGCCAGCATGTCCATGGTCAGTTCGTGGGCGGCTTCGGCATCCATGCCGAACAGAAAAGGGCGGGCGAGGGCGTAGGGAAGTAGGGACATGGAGATAATTCAAGGTTCACTCCCGATTTTCTCCCATGACTGCACCCACCACGCTTTCCCAAGACGAACTCAAGACCCTGGTCGGCCAGGCCGCGCTGCACTATGTGGTGCCCGGCGAGATCGTGGGCGTGGGTACGGGCTCCACTGTCAACAAGTTCATAGACGCGCTGGCGATGATCAAGGACAGCATTCGCGGCGCGGTGTCGAGCTCCGAGGCCAGCACCGCGCGCCTGCAGGCGCTGGGCATACCGGTGTTTGATGCCAACGAGGTCGAGCGCCTGTCGGTCTACATCGACGGCGCGGACGAGATCGACGGTGCCGGCTATATGGTCAAGGGCGGCGGCGCGGCGCTGACGCGCGAGAAGATTGTGGCCGCACTGGCCGAGCGCTTTGTCTGCATCGCCGACGAGTCCAAGCTGGTGCCGGCGCTGGGGGCCTTCCCGCTGCCGGTGGAGGTGATCCCGATGGCGGCGGCGCAGATCGCGCGGCGTTTTGCCGCCATGGGCGGCCAGGCCACGCTGCGCTGCAAGGATGGCCAGCCGTTGGTGACCGACAACGGCCAGCATATCCTGGACGTGCGCGGCCTATCGATTGCCGAGCCGCTGGCCTTCGAGAGCCAGGTCAACCAATGGCCTGGCGTGGTCACCGTGGGCGTTTTCGCGCACCAGAAGGCCCATGTCTGCCTGCTGGGCACGGCGCAGGGCGTGCGCACGCTGCAGTTCTGAACGGTTCTAAAAGATGATGCCGGCCGGGTTGGACGGCGACTTGCCTGTCGCGGGTGCCGGCGCCGGGCGTGCCGCCGGTGTCGCGGCGGCAGGTGCTGCGGTTTCCGTGGCCGGTACCGCCGGTTTGGCTGCCACCAGCGGCGTGGGCGCCGGGCGGCGGTAGCTGGGCGGCAGCTGCGACTGCGAGGGGTAGCCGGCGGCGTCCAGGTACTGGCTCCACTCGCTGTCGGAAAAACCCTTGAGCTGCTGGCCGCCTATGGTGCCGAACGGCAGGCTGGCCACGCCGCTCAATTGCTTGAGCGCGTCTATGTCTTCGTTGCTGGTGATGGTGCGCTCGGTGAAGGGCACGCCACGGTTGATGAGCAGGTTGCGCGCGCTGTTGCAGGGCTGGCAGTCGTTGCCGGTGTAGAGCGTGACGGGAAAGCGCGCCGCCACCTGGCGCAGCTGATAGGGCAGGGCGTCATTGGCATTGCCGCCGCGCTGGCCGCTGCCCGCCTGTGCCGCTTCGGCGCCGCCACTGGGTGCGCGGTCGGAGAACGTGACCTTGCCGTCGGGCCCGACGATGCGGTAGACCTGCTGGGCCTGCGCGGCCGTGGCCAGGGCGACGAGGGTGGCGCAGGTGGCGACAAAGCGGAGGATGGTCATGCGGCGAATCCTGTGCGGTTCTCAAAAACAATAGCTGCTTGCGCTGATATCTGGCTGGTTTAACGCTGAAAATAGTTTAAATACCTTGGTAGACAAGCGCAAGCAGCTCACTTTTTATCAGGCCATGCCCTGGTGGCGCAGCAAGGCGTCCAGCGTGGGCTCCCGGCCGCGGAAGGCCTTGAAGGATTCCATGGCCGGGCGGCTGCCGCCGGCCTCCAGAATGGCCTGGCGGTAGCGCCGGCCGGTCTCCAGGCTGGGCACGCCGTCGGCGCCGGTGGTTTCCTCGAAGGCGGCGTAGGCGTCGGCGCTCAGCACCTCGGCCCATTTGTAGCTGTAGTAGCCGGCCGCGTAGCCGCCGGCGAAGATATGGCTGAAGGTGTGGGCCGTGCGGCTGAAGGCCGGCGGCGTCAGCACCGCCACCTCGGCGCGCACGCGCGCCAGCAATGCCAGCAGGTCGCCCTGCGGCTCATGCTCGGTGTGCAGCAGCATGTCGAACAGCGCAAACTCGATCTGGCGCAGGGTCTGCATGCCGGCCTGGTAGTTCTTGGCGGCGATCATCTTGTCGTAGAGGGCGCGCGGCAGCGGCGCGCCGCTGTCCACATGGGCCGTCAGGTGCTTGAGCACCTCCCATTCCCAGCAGAAATTTTCCATGAACTGGCTGGGCAGCTCCACCGCATCCCACTCCACGCCGCTGATGCCCGAGACATCGCGCTCGTTCACATGGGTCAGCATGTGGTGCAGGCCATGGCCGAACTCGTGGAACAGGGTGATCACGTCGTCGTGGGTCAACAGGGGCGGCTTGCCGTCAACTCCTTGCGCGAAGTTGCACACCAGATAGGCCACGGGCGTCTGCAGCCGGCCGGTGTCGGGGCGCAGCCAGCGCGCGCGCGCGTCGTCCATCCAGGCGCCACCGCGCTTGCCGGCACGCGCGGGCTGGTCCAGGTAGAACTGGCCCACCAGCTTGCCGTCACGCTCGATCCGGTAGAACTCCACGGCCTCATTCCACACCGGCGCCTGGTCGCGGCGTATCGCCACCTCGAACAGGGTCTCGACGATCTTGAACAGGCCGGCCAGCACCTTGGGCGCCGTGAAGTATTGTTTCAGCTCTTGCTCGCTGAAGGCATAGCGCGCTTCCTTGAGCTGCTCGGAGATATAGGGCCAGTCCCAGGCCTGCGGATCCTGCAGGCCCAGCTGCTCGGCCGCAAAGGCGCGCAGGTCGGCCACGTCTTTCTCGGCAAAGGGCCGGGCGCGCTGGGCCAGGTCGCGCAGGAAGTGGGTGACCTGCTCCGGCGTGTGCGCCATCTTGGGCACCAGCGATACCTGGCCGAAATTCTCGTAGCCCAGTAGCTGCGCCTCTTCCCTGCGCAGCGCCAGGATCTCGGTCATGACGGCGCTGTTGTCAAAGCGTTTCGCATCGCCCTCGGCCTGATCCGAGGCGCGCGTGACATAGCCGTGATACAGCCGCTCGCGCAGCGCACTGCTCTTGGCGAACTGCATCACCGGCAGGTAGCAGGGCATCTTCAGCGTGAGCTTGTAGCCCGGCTTGCCCTCGTCTTCAGCCGCGGCGCGCGCGGTCAGGGCCACGTCGGCGGGCAGGCCGTCGATCTCCTCGGCGCTGGCGTAGTAGGCGTAGGCGTCGGTGGCGTCCAGCGCGTTTTCGCTGAATTTTTGCTGCAGCTCGGCCTGGCGCTCCTGGATGGCGGCGAAGCGCTCCTTGGCCGCGCCTTGCAGCTCGGCGCCCGAGAGCACGAAGTTGCGCATGGCGTTGCTGCGCGCCTGGCGCTGCTCGGCGTTGAGCGTGGCCGGGTCTATGGCCTTGTACTTGGCGTAGAGGCGCTCGTCGGCGCCCAGGCGCGTCCAGAACTCGGTCACGCGCGGCAGGGCGGCGTTGTAGGCGGCACGCAGCTCGGGCGTGTCGGCCACGCTGTTCAAGTGGCTCACCGCACCCCAGGCGCGGCCCAGCTCCTCGGTGGCCACGTCCAGCACGCGGGCGATTGAGCCCCACTGCGCGGGAAAGTCGGGCGCGGTGACGCTGGCCAAGGCCGCGTCGGCGCGTGCCAGCAGCTGATCCACGGCGGGCGCCACGTCGGCGGGGGTGATGCGGTCGAACGGGATCTGGGCCGAGAAGTCGAGGAGGGGATTGCTCATGCGGGTTTAGATGGCGGCAGTGGGAGCGGGTTCAAGCAGCGATCGATCAACTACAGGCGCTCGGCCGCTTCAAGGGTGTTGACCAGCAACATGGTGATGGTCATGGGGCCGACGCCGCCGGGCACGGGGGTGATCCAGCCCGCGACCTGCTTGACGCCGTCAAAATCCACGTCGCCGCAGAGTTTGCCCGCGTCGTTGCGGTTCATGCCCACGTCGATGACCACGGCGCCGGGCTTGACCATGTCGGCCGTGAGCACATTGCGCTTGCCCACGGCGGCGACCACGATGTCGGCCTGGCGCGTCATGGCGGCAAGATCTGCCGTGCCGCTGTGGCAGACGGTGACGGTGGCGTTGGCGGCCAGCAGCATCATGGCCATGGGCTTGCCGACGATGTTGCTGCGGCCTATGACCACGGCGTGCTTGCCACGCAGATCCTGCATGCCGATCGATTCAAGCATCTTCATGCAGCCGTAGGGCGTGCAGGCCTTGAAACCGACCTCGCCCACCATCAGCGCGCCGGCGCTGGCGACGTGAAAGCCGTCCACATCCTTCAGGGGCGAGATGGCCTCGATGACCTTGTGGTCGTCAATATGCTTGGGCAGCGGCAGCTGCACCAGGATGCCCTGGATGGCGGGGTCGTTGTTCAGCGCCGCCACGCGCGCCAGGAGCTGCTCTTCGGTCAGCGTGGCGTCGTACTTTTCGAGTACCGAGTGAAAGCCCACGTCCTCGCAGGCCTTGACCTTGTTGCGTACATAGACTTGGGATGCCGGGTTGTCGCCCACCAGCACCACGGCCAGACCTGGGGTGATGCCGCGCGCTTTCAAAGCGCTGGTGCGCTGGGCGACTTGCGCGCGCAGTTGGCGCGAGAGGGCGTTGCCGTCTATCAGTTGGGCGGTCATTGTTGAACTAATCCGGAATACAAATAAAAAAGCCGCCTGGCGCTTTTGTGGCGGGCGCAGGCAGCTATGAATAAAGGAGTAATCAAGCCTTGGCGGTGGTCTGCCCCAGGGCAATTTTCAGCAGGTCGGCCACGGTGTTGGCGTTGAGCTTTTCCATGATGTTGGCCCGGTGCGCCTCGACGGTCTTGATGCTGATGCCCAGATCGTCGGCGATCTGCTTGTTCAAGCGGCCGGCGACGATGCGCTCGAGCACCTGGGCCTCGCGGCCGGTGAGCTTGGACAGAAGCGCATCGCGGCTGGCGGCCTGCTGGTGGTCGGTGAAGGCCTCGCGGGCATGATCGAGCATGCGCTCCACCAGGCCCAGCAACTCCTGCTCGTCAAACGGCTTCTGGATGAAATCCAGGGCGCCCTTCTTCATGGTGTTGACGGCCATGGGCACGTCGCCATGGCCGGTGATAAAGACGATGGGCAGGGGCGACTTGCGTTCCAGCAGCCTATCTTGCAGCTCCAGCCCGGTCATGCCGCCCATGCGGATGTCCACGATCAGGCAGGCCACTTCACGCGGGTCGTAGCGGGTCAGGAAAGACTCTGCCGAATCGAAGCACCGAACGCGGTAATCCTTGCCCTCCAGCAGCCACTGAAGTGAATCGCGGACGGCTTCATCGTCATCGACGACATAGACGGTACCTTTTTTCGGAATCAAGCTCATGCAGTAGTCCTTGGATATGTCGTTGCTGCTGAAGTAATAGCACTATCGCCCGTATTGGCGAGTGGCAACCAGAAAGAAAACCGACAACCGGTAACCTCTGTTGCATTGTAGAGGTTCTCCGCGGCCATCCTTCCCTGGTGCGATTCGACAATGCTGCGGCACAAATTTAAGCCTATCCCCATACCCTCGCTCTTGGTGGAGAAAAAGGCCTCGAACAAATGCGCCAGCACTTCCGGCGCCAGGCCCCTGCCGGTGTCCTGTACCGAGAATTCGATGACCTCGGCGCCATCCACCTGGCGTGGTACCACGCGCAGCTCCACGCTGCGTAGCGCCGGCGGGCGCTGCGCCTGGGCGATGGCCTCGGCGCCATTCTTCATCAGGTTGATGAGCACCTGTTCAATCAATATGGAGTCCGCCATGACCGGAGGCAGGCGGGCCGCGACATGGTGTGTCAGGCGCACGTTGTGGCGGCGCAGCTCTATTTCGGCCAACTCCAACGCTTCGCCCACCATGTCGTGCACGTTGGCCAGCGTGCGATTGGGCTCGCTTTTCTTCACGAAGGCGCGAATGCGCTGGATGATCTGGCCGGCGCGCTGGGCCTGGTGCGCGGTCTTTTGCAGCGCGGTCAGCAGAGCCTCCTCGCTGAGGGTGCCGTTCTGGATGCGCGAGACCATGCCACTGCAGTAGTTGTTGATCGCGGTGAGCGGCTGATTGAGCTCGTGCGCCACGCTCGACGCCATCTCGCCCATGGTGATCAGCCGGCTGACCGACTGGGCGCGCTCGGCCTGGCGTGCAGCCTGTTCCTCGGCCACGCGCCGCGGGGTGATGTCGGTGGCGATGACCATCTGCGCCAGCCGGCCATCGACCCAGTTCAGGTAGCGCGAGCGCACTTCCAGCCATTTGCCCAGGTCGCTGCGGTAGATCTCGGCGTTTTCCGCGCGGGTCCTGGCCAGCGGATCCACCGGCAGGCCCAACAGGTCGTCCTCTGCCCCCACGTCGTCACCACTTGGCGCAGACGGAGAGGGCGGAACACCCGCCTGCGCCACCATCTCCAGGTGCCCTCCGGTCTGCGAGCCAAACCACTGGCGGTACAGGCGGTTGGCAAACAGCAGCTCCTGGCTGCCCAGCGGGGCGACCGACACCGATGCATCCAGCGCCTCCAGCACGATGGTGAAGCGCTCGTGTGAGGCGGTGAGCTGCTCGCGCACGCGGTTGGGCTCGGTGATGTCCGTCATCGATGTCATCCAGCCGGTCTGCTGGCCGCGCGCGTCAATCAGCGGTGAGACGTACAGGCGCGCATCGAACAGGGTTCCGCTCTTGCGTCGCACGCGCACCTGAAAGCCGCCGGGCACGGTCTTGCCCGAGAGCTCGTCGCGCAGGTTGGCGTGCAGCTTGTCGTATTCGCCCTCGGGCCAGTAGCTGTAGGGCGGTGTCTGGCCCACCAGCTCGGCCTCGGTCCAGCCCGTCATCTGGCAGAAGGCGGAGTTCACGTAGGTGATGCGCCCTTGCAGATCCAGGGCGCGCATGCCGGTCAGGATGGAGTTTTCCATTGCCCGGCGGAAATTGGTCTCGACGATCAAGGCCTCTTGCGCGCGCATGCGCCGGCGCGTGTGGCGCCAGGTGGCGATCAACAGCCATGACGTCATGACGCTCAAGCTGCCCACCAGCCAGAACAGGCCACTGCCCACCACGCCCAGCGAGGTGCGGTAGGCCTGGGCGCGCAGTACCAGGCCATTACCTACCGGCGAAACGGGGATGGCATAGGCGTTGGCCTTGGTCGTCCAAGGCAGCAGGGCGTTGTGCCTGGGCGCCAGAGGCGTTCCGGCCAGAACCTGGCCACGGCCGTCGAGCAGGGTCACGGCGTAGCGCGCCAGAACCTCCGTGGGCGTGCCGTAGCGCAGCAGGCTGTCGATGGAGTACTCGGCCAGCACCACGCCGCCAAACTGGTCATGCGGCGATAGCGGCACCTGCAATTGCAGCAGCGGGGCGGTGTCGCCTGCTCCTGCCGTTGGCAGTGAATACACGGGTTGCCGCAACTGGCGCGCCTGCTTGAACAAATCAGCTGCCTCGCCCGTCTTCAGCACCTCGCCGGTCACGCGCAACTGGCTGCTGGTCACGGTGGGGGCGGCCTGGCTGGCACGGATACGGCGGCGCTCGTCGATCCAGGTGATGGACTGCAGCTCGGGGTACTGGCTGATCAGGGCCTCGGCGCGGCTCACGAAGTCGGCGCGTTCCAGTTCTTCGTTGGACAGATCGCGCGCGATGCGCATGATCTGCTCCTGGCGCTCCAGCAGGCGCAGTCGTACGCGCTGCTGGGCGTATTCCACGTCGCGTTTGAGGGCCTCCTTTTCACGGGCGATCTCTTCGGAGCGCAAATACCAGAAAGAAGCCACGATCGCCGCCAGGAACATCAGCACCGCCGCCAGCGGGGCCAGCGTGGCAAAGCGATCCTGGCGCATCGGCGACAGGCTGCGCCACCATGCGCGCCACCAGCGCGCCGGCGTTTTTATCGCAGACACGGGTGAGCTGGGCGAGGGGCTGGGGGTGGCCATGGAGTGGAGTTTAAGGCCGCGCAGGAGCTGTTTTCATTGTGAAAAATGATGTGCATCCGCAGCAAAATTTCATAATAAGAAATCAACAGCCGCTATTTGAAATTTTGTCGAACTATGCGAAACTTGCGCCCGTAATTCGTTCACCATAGTCACTCACTTCAAAGGAGACAGGGCATGTCCGATCCGACCAAAGCCAAGACTGCTGCCGATATAGACCAAGAGGAAACCCGCGAATGGCTGGAGGCGCTGTCCGCGGTCATTGAGAAAGAGGGCCCGGAGCGGGCGCACTTTCTGCTGGAGCAGCTGCTCGAACATGGTCGGCAAAGCAGCATCGACCTGCCGTTCTCGGCCAACACCGGCTATGTGAACACCATCGAGCCCGAGCAGGAGGCGCGCTGCCCCGGCAACATCGCCATCGAAAAACGCCTGCGCGCCTATATGCGCTGGAACGCCATGGCCATGGTGGTGCGTGCCAACCGCCTGCACCCGGCCGATGGTGGCGACCTGGGCGGGCACATCGGCTCGTTTGCCTCGCTGGCTTCCATGTGGGGCGCGGGCTTCAACCATTTCTGGCATGCCGAGAGCGAAACCCACGGCGGCGACTGCATTTACTTTCAGGGCCATAGCGCGCCCGGCATCTATGCCCGCGCCTTTCTGGAGGGCCGTATCAGCGAAGACCAGCTGGAGAACTTCCGCCAGGAAGTGGACGGTAAAGGCCTCTCAAGCTACCCCCACCCCAAGCTGATGCCGGGCTTCTGGCAGTTCCCCACCGTGTCCATGGGCCTGGGCCCGATGATGGCCATCTACCAGGCACGCTTTTTGAAATACCTGCACGCCCGCGGCATTGCCGACACGGCCAAGCGCCGCGTCTGGGTGTTCCTGGGTGACGGCGAGATGGACGAGCCCGAGAGCAAGGGCGCGATCAGCCTGGCGGCGCGCGAGAACCTGGACAACCTGATCTTCGTCATCAACTGCAACCTACAGCGCCTCGATGGCCCGGTGCGCGGCAATGGAAAGATCGTGCAGGAGCTCGAAGGCGACTTCCGCGGCGCCGGCTGGCATGTCATCAAGCTCTTGTGGGGCAAGGGCTGGGACGAGCTGCTGCGCCGCGACAAGAGCGGCAAGTTGAAGCAGGTGATGATGGAGACGCTGGACGGCGACTACCAGACCTACCGCGCCATGGACGGCGCCTACATCCGCAAGCATTTCTTCGGCAAGTACCCCGAGACGCTCAAGCTGGTCGAACACCTGACCGATGACGAGATCTGGGAGCTGCGCCGCGGTGGCCACGAGCCCGAGAAGGTCTACGCCGCCTTCCATGCGGCCAATGAGCACCATGGCGAACCCACGGTGCTGCTGGTCAAGACCGTCAAGGGCTACGGCATGGGCAAGGCCGGCGAGGCCAAGAACACCGTGCACCAGACCAAGAAGCTAGACGACGAGGACATCAAGTACATCCGCGACCGCTTCAACATTCCGATCCCGGACAGCGAGCTGGAAAAGCTGCCCTACTACAAGCCTGCCGACGATACGCCCGAGATGCAGTACCTGCACGAGCGCCGCAAGGCCCTGGGTGGCTACCTGCCCAAACGCCGCGAGCAGGCCGACGAGCATTTCACCGTGCCCGCGCTGGATACCTTCAAGGCCGTCATTGAGCCCACGGCCGAGGGCCGCGAGATCAGCACCACCCAGGCCTATGTGCGCTTCTTGACGCAACTGCTGCGCGACAAGGCACTGGGCCCGCGCGTCGTGCCCATCCTGGTCGATGAGGCGCGCACCTTCGGCATGGAGGGGCTGTTCCGCCAGATCGGCATCTACAACCCGCTGGGCCAGCTCTACACCCCCGTCGACCGCGACCAGGTGATGTATTACAAGGAAGACAAGGCCGGGCAGATCCTGCAAGAGGGCATCAACGAGGCGGGCGGCATCTGCTCGTGGATTGCGGCGGCGACGTCGTACTCGACGAACAACCGCATCATGATCCCGTTCTTCGTCTACTACTCGATGTTCGGCTTCCAGCGCTTTGGCGACTTTGCCTGGGCCGCCGGCGACATGCAGGCGCGCGGCTTCATCCTGGGCGGCACGTCCGGGCGCACCACGCTCAATGGCGAGGGCCTGCAGCACGAGGACGGCCACAGCCACATCCTGGCGGGCACCATTCCCAACTGCATCAGCTACGACCCGACGTTTGCGCATGAGGTCGGCGTGATCCTGCACGCAGGCCTGAAGCGCATGGTGGAAAAGCAGGAGAACGTGTACTACTACATCACCCTGCTCAACGAAAACTACGCCATGCCGGGCCTGACGGCCGGTACCGAGGAGCAGATCCTGAAGGGCATGTATTTGTGCAAGCAGGGCGCCGAAGGCGCGTTGCGCGTGCAGCTGCTGGGTTCGGGCTCCATCCTGCGCGAATCCATCGAGGCGCAGAAGATCCTGGCCGCCGACTGGGGCGTGCAGTCCGACGTCTGGAGCTGCACCAGCTTCAATGAGCTCACCCGTGAGGGCCAGGACGCCGAGCGCCACAACCTGCTGCACCCCACGGCCACGCCGCGCGTGCCCTTCGTCACGCAACAGCTCACCGGTCACGCCGGCCCGGTGGTGGCTTCGACCGACTACATGAAGAACTACGCCGAGCAGATCCGCGCCTTCATCCCGGCCGGGCGCAGCTACAAGGTGCTGGGCACCGACGGCTTTGGCCGCAGCGACTTCCGCAGCAAACTGCGTGAGCATTTCGAGGTCAACCGCCACTTCATCACCGTGGCCGCCCTGAAGGCGCTGGCCGACGATGGCAAGCTGCCGCTGGCCAAGGTGGCCGAGGCGATTGCCAGGTACGGCATCAAGACCGACAAGATCAACCCCCTGCACGCCTGAAGACGAGGGAGACAACCATGGCATTGATTCAAATCCAGGTACCCGATATCGGGGACTTTGACGAAGTCGGCGTGATCGAATTGCTGGTCAAGCCCGGCGATACGGTGGCGCTGGAGCAGTCGCTGATCACGGTCGAGTCGGACAAGGCATCGATGGAGATTCCGTCGAGCCACGCCGGCGTGGTCACGGCGCTGACCGTGAAGGTGGGCGACAAGGTCAAGCAGGGCAGCGTGATCGTTGAGCTGGAGGCCGCCGATGGCGGTGCCGCCGCTGCTCCCGCGCCCGCAGCGGCGCCCACTGCCGCCGCGCCGGCCCCGGTGGCTGCCCCCGCTGCGGCCCCCGTTGCAGCAGCAGCTGGTGGCCCCATCAACGTGCATGTACCCGACATCGGCGACTTCAAGGACGTGGCCGTGATCGAGCTGCTGGTCCAGGTGGGTGATGCCATCAAGGTCGAGCAGTCGCTGTTCACCGTCGAGTCCGACAAGGCGTCGATGGAGATTCCCTCGCCCGTGGCTGGCACGCTCAAGGAGCTGAAGATCAAGGTGGGCGACAAGGTCAACATCGGTGACCTGGTGGCCGTCATCGAAGGCGCCGCGGCCGGCGCTGCGTCAGCACCAGCCAGCGCAGCTCCAAGCCCTGCACCGGTTGCAGCACCTGCATCTGCGCCGGCACCTGCGGCCACTGCCGCCACCGCTATTGCCATGCCTGCACACCAGCCCGGCAGCCCCACGCCGGGCCTGCCCCACGCATCGCCGTCGGTGCGCAAGTTCGCCCGCGAACTCGGCGTGCCGCTGGCCGAGCTCAAGGGCACGGGCCTCAAGGGCCGCATCACGGCCGAGGATGTGCAAGCCTTCACCCGCTCCGTCATGGCAGGCGCCGTGCAAACCCAGGCCCAGGCCGCCAGGGCCCCGGCCGGTGGTGGCTCGGGTGTGGGTCTGGATCTGCTGCCCTGGCCCAAGGTGGACTTCGCCAAGTTCGGCCCCATCGAGCGCAAGGAGCTGTCCCGCATCAAGAAGATCAGCGGCGCCAACCTGCTGCGCAATGCCATCGTGATTCCGGCCGTCACCAACCATGACGATGCCGACATCACCGACCTGGAAGCCTTCCGCGTCTCCACCAACAAGGAGAACGAGAAGGGCGGCGTCAAGGTCACCATGCTCGCCTTCCTGATCAAGGCCTGCGTCGCGGCGCTGAAAAAATTCCCCGAGTTCAACAGCAGCCTGGACGGCGATGCGCTGATCTACAAGCAGTACTACCACATCGGCTTCGCCGCCGACACGCCCAACGGCCTGGTCGTGCCCGTGATCAAGGACGCCGACAAGAAGGGCGTGCTGCAGATCAGCCAGGAAATGGGGGATCTCGCCAAGAAGGCCAGGGATGGCAAGCTGGGCCCGGCCGACATGAGCGGCGCCACCTTCACCATCTCCAGTCTGGGCGGCATTGGCGGGCGTTATTTCACGCCCATCATCAACGCGCCCGAGGTGGCCATCCTGGGCGTGTGCCGCTCGACCATGGAGCCGGTGTGGGACGGCAAGGCCTTCCATCCGCGCCTGATGCTGCCGCTGTCGCTCACCTGGGATCACCGCGTGATCGATGGTGCCGCAGCCGCGCGCTTCAACGTCTACCTGGGCCAGATCCTGGCGGACTTCCGCCGCGTGCTGCTCTGAAAGGAATACTGACATGGCAGTCATCGACATCAAGGTGCCCAATATTGGCGACTTCGCCGAGGTTGGCGTGATCGAAGTGCTGGTGCAACCCGGCGACAGCGTGGCCGTCGAGCAATCGCTCATCACCGTGGAGAGTGACAAAGCCTCCATGGAAATCCCCAGCAGCCATGCCGGGGTGGTGAAAGAGCTCAAGGTCAAGGTGGGCGACAAGGTGGCGGAAGGGACGGTGGTGCTGACGCTGGAGGCAGCCGCTGCTTCTCCCTCTCCCGCCGGGGCGGGAGAGGGCAGGGGTGAGGGTGGGGTCAGCAAGGCCACGCCGCCTGCACCCTCACCCCAACCCTCTCCCGCGAGCGGGAGAGGGGGCGAACAACCAGCGGCCGCCAGCTACGCCGGCAACGCCGACCTCGACTGCGACGTGCTCGTGCTGGGCGGCGGTCCCGGCGGCTATTCGGCGGCGTTCCGCGCCGCCGACCTGGGCCTGAAGGTGGTGCTGGTCGAGCGCTACGCCACGCTGGGCGGCGTGTGCCTGAACGTGGGTTGCATCCCATCCAAGGCCTTGCTGCATGTGGCTGCGGTGATGGATGAGGTCAGCCACCTGAAGGCCGCGGGCATCGACTTCGGCGCGCCCAGCGTCAACGTCGATTCCCTGCGCGGCCACAAGGAAAAGGTGATCTCCAAGCTCACCGGCGGCCTGGGCCAGATGGCCAAGATGCGCAAGGTCACGATCGTGCGCGGCTATGGGCATTTCCTCGGCAGCCACCACCTGGAGGTGGAGGAAACGACAGGCAGCGGCCAGGACAAGACCGGCGCCAAGAAGGTCGTGCAGTTCCAGAAGGCCATCATCGCCGCCGGCAGCCAGGCCGTGCGTCTGCCCTTCATGCCCAACGACCCGCGCGTGGTGGACAGCACCGGCGCGCTGGCGCTCGCTGGCGTGCCAAAACGCATGCTGATCCTGGGCGGCGGCATCATCGGCCTGGAGATGGGCACGGTGTACTCCACGCTGGGCGCGCGCCTGGACGTGGTCGAGATGATGGACGGCCTGATGCAGGGCGCCGACCGTGATCTGGTCAAGGTCTGGCAGAAGATGAACGCGCCGCGCTTCGACAACATCATGGTCAACACCAAGACCGTGGCGGCCGAGGCCACGCCGGAAGGCATCAAGGTCACGTTCGCTCCTGCCAAGGACGGCGTCACGGTGCCCGAGCCGCAGACCTACGACCTGGTGCTGCAGGCGGTGGGGCGCTCGCCCAACGGCAAGAAGATCGCCGCCGACAAGGCGGGGGTGGCGGTGACGGATCGCGGCTTCATCGACGTGGACATTCAGATGCGCACCAACGTGCCGCATATCTTTGCCATCGGCGACATCGTCGGCCAGCCCATGCTGGCGCACAAGGCGGTGCACGAGGCCCATGTGGCGGCCGAGGTCATCGCCGGCGAACTGCAGGGCAACAAGGAGTTGGCGGCAGCCGCCTTCAACGCCCGCGTCATCCCCAGCGTGGCCTACACCGACCCCGAGGTCGCCTGGGTCGGCCTGACCGAAGACCAGGCCAAGGCCCAGGGCATCAAGGTCAAGAAGGGCCTGTTCCCATGGGCGGCCTCCGGCCGGGCGATTGCCAACGGCCGCGACGAGGGCTTCACCAAGCTGCTGTTCGACGATTCACCTGAGGCCCACGGCCACGGCAAGATCCTGGGCGGCGGCATCGTCGGCACGCACGCCGGCGACATGATCGGCGAGATTGCCCTGGCCATCGAAATGGGCGCAGACACGGTGGACATCGGCAAGACCATCCATCCGCACCCCACGCTGGGCGAGAGCATAGGCATGGCGGCCGAGGTGGCGCATGGCAGCTGCACCGACGTGCCGCCGGCGCGCAAGTAGGCACACCGCCCCCCCGAGAAAGGCAGCTGCGGCTGCCTTTTTTTATGGTTTTTATAGCTTTTGACGCTTGCTGTATAAGCTCTGGGCCTTCTTTTTTATCTCAAATCACGCCATGCAAGCCCTGCTCGACGCCATTGCCGCCATGCCTGTCGCCACGGATGCCTGCCGCATCTTCCACGGCCGGGGCGGGCGCTTTGCCGGGTGCGAGCAGTGGGCGCTGGACGCCTATCCGCCGGTTTTGGTGCTGACCAGCTTTGCGCCGGCCACGGAGGAGCAACTGGCCATCATCGGCAGCGCGCTGCAGGCCCGTTGGCAGCAGATCGCTCCTGGTCAGGGCTTGAACTGGGTGTTCCAGCACCGTGGCGAGGCGCTGCGCATGGCGGGTCGCAGCGAAACCCGGCTGATGGCCGGCGCCGTACCTGATCCGCATGTGGTCACCGAGGACGGCGCGCGCTATCGCGTGCATGTGCTGCGCGGGCAGAACCACGGCCTGTTTCTGGACATGGCCGCAGGCCGGCGCTGGGTGCGCGCGCATGCCGCCGCGCATCGGGCGCGCACCGGGCAGGGCGCCAGGGTGCTGAACCTGTTCGCTTACACCTGCGCCTTCTCGGTCGCGGCGCTGCAGGCCGGCGCGGCCCAGGTGGTCAACGTGGACATGGGCCGGGGATCGATTGCCACCGGGCAGCACAACCACCAGCTCAATGGCCTGGCCGGCGGCGCCAGCTTTCTGGCGCATGACATCTTCAGCTCCTGGGGCAAGATCGCGCGCGGCGGGCCGTACGACCTGGTGATCGCCGACCCGCCCAGCTATCAGAAGGGCAGCTTTGTCGCCACCAAGGATTACGCGCGCATCATGCGCCGCCTGCCCGATCTGCTGGCGCCCGGCGGCCATGCGCTGCTGTGCCTGAATGCGCCGGAGCTGGGCCTGGCCTTTCTGCGCGAGCAGATGCAGGCATGCGCGCCTGCGCTGGATTTTGTCGCGCGCGTGGACAATCCGCCGGTGTTTGCCGACGTCGATGAGCAGAGATCCTTGAAGGTGCTGGTTTTCAAGCGCGACTGAAGCCGCTGGCTACAACCCATTACGCAAAAGGGCCATCCATGAACACCTTACCTGTCGGCCTGGTCGGCGTCGGCCTGATGGGCCATGGCATTGCGCTGAACATCGCGCGCAGGGGCTACGCCCTGACGGTGCTGGAGCACCCCGGCAACCAGCCGCTGGATGAGCTGCGTGCCCTGGGTGTGGACACGGCAGAGTCGGTGCAGGCGCTGGTGCGGCGGGTCAAGGTGCTGATCCTGTGCGTGACCGGCTCGCCCGAGGTCGAGGCCGTGCTGCTGGGCGAGCAGGGCGCGCTGGCCGCGTTGCGGCCCGGCACGGTGGTGATCGACTGCTCGACGGCCATTCCCGTGTCTACCGAAGCGGTAGCGCGCGCCGTGGCCCAGGCGGGCGGGCGCTTTCTGGATGCGCCCATGACGCGCACGCCGCGCGAGGCCGCCGAGGGGCGCCTGAACCTGCTGGTCGGCGGCGATGCCGATCTGCTGCAGGAATGCCTGCCGCTGCTGCAATGCTTTGCCGAGCACATCACCCACACCGGCGCCGCGGGCAGCGGCCACCGCATGAAGCTGCTGCACAACTATGTGTCGCTGGGTAGCGTGGCCCTGATCGCCGAGGCCGCCGCCTGCGCGCTGGCGGCCGGCGTGGCGCCAGAGGTGTTCGTCGACGTGCTGGCCAAGGGCGGCGGTGGCGGCGTGGCGCTGGAGCGGCTGCGGCCCTATCTGTTGGCGCAGGATCCGGGTGGCCTGCGTTTTTCCATGTCCAACGCGCTCAAGGACATGGGCTACTACAGCGCCATGGCACGGGACGGTGAGGCGGCACACGGCATAGCCCAGGCCGTGCATGACAGCTTTGCCCTGGCCGTGGCCGATGGCGGGCCGCAAAGACTGGTGCCAGAGCTGGTTGAAATTTTTAAGAAAAAAAGCCGCTAACGCCCGAACATAAAGCGCGGACAGCTATCCTTTTGTTGTGCTGATACCCAGGCAGTCGGTCAGGATGGCGGTCCATTCCCGTGCCGCTACCGGCGTGATCGACAGCCGGTTGCCGCGCTGCAGCACGCGCATGTCGGCCAGCGCCGGGTGCGCGCGCAGTTCGGCCAGGCCGACGAGGCGCGTCTTGCGCAGGGCCTGCACGTCCAGCAGCAGCCAGCGCGGCTTGCCTGGAGCGGCCTTGGAGTCGTAATAGGGCGACTGCGGGTCGAACTGCGTGGGGTCGGCGCGCACGCCCGAGGCCACGCGCGCAATGCCGACAATGCCGGGCTTGGGGCAGCTGGAGTGGTAGAACAGTACGCCGTCGCCCACTTGCATCGCGTCGCGCATGAAGTTGCGCGCCTGGTAGTTGCGCACGCCAGTCCAGGGGACGGTGGCGCCGGCAGCCGCCAGGGCGTCGTCGATGGAGCATTCGTCAGGCTCCGACTTCATCAACCAGTAGCGGGGGGGCTTGGTGGTTTCGGTAGTCATTCAGGCAGGCCGCAATGCAAACCGGCCGCGCTGGGGCGGCCGGTGGTAGGGCAGGGTGTGTTCAACGGGCCGAGGCAGCGAGGTTCGCCGTCTCCTGGTCGTTTGCCGCAACGCGACGCGCACCGTTGAAGCGGCGCGCCCAGTAGGCCACTCCCATGTCTTCGACGCGCACCTGCGCGCCCGAGCGCGGGGCATGGATGAATTTGCCATCGCCCACGTAGATGCCGACATGGCTGAAGGCCCGGCGCATGGTGTTGAAGAACACCAAGTCGCCCGGTTGCAGGTCTTTCTTGTCGATGACTTCAGTGGCTGCGGCCTGCTCGCTGGCCTTGCGTGGCAGCACCATGCCCTTGGCCTGGTCAAATATGACACGCACGAAGCCGCTGCAGTCAAAACCGGTTTCGGCGCTGTTGCCGCCGCGGCGGTAGGGCACGCCTATGAAGCCCATGGCGGTGGAGATCAGATCGGAGGTGCGATCGGCGACATCGTGGCGCAACTCCTGCAGCTGCCCGATCAGGCCACGCTCCGCCAGCATGCGCTCCACCTCGTCGGGAGGAGACGCGTAAGCATTCGCGCTCACAAGTAACAAAACGATAAGCCAACGAGACATGGAGGGGGAGGGTAACACGGCAGTGGGCAAATTCCGCCACAAAAATGTTGGAATTTGTTGATCCTGCTGAAATTCCATGCATCGAGGTCAAGGCCGATGCTGGCCTGTCGCTGCCTGCCTACCCAGATTTTCTGTTTTCGTCTGGGCTGTTGAAGTTTTGATTTATTCTTGCGTGCTTTTTCTTTTTTTCTTCCAGTTCCGGTGTTTGCTTGCTGCTTTGGCGTGAATGCCGCAAGAAAAGCCATCGCTTGCCTGCCGAACTCTGCGATGGATTTTGTTTGACTTTTGCGCCCGCTGCGACCGGGCTTGATTCCCATGACTTTCAAGGACGCCGCCTCGGGGCAGGGGGTGCAGGGTCAGCATGACCTGCAGCGCCATCTCACCAACCGCCACATCCAGCTCATCGCCATTGGCGGCGCCATAGGCACGGGCCTGTTCATGGGCTCGGGCAAGACCATCAGCCTGGCCGGGCCCTCCATCGTGCTGGTCTACGCCATCATCGGCGTGATGGTGTTCTTTGTGATGCGCGCCATGGGCGAGCTGCTCCTGTCCAACCTGCGCTACAAGTCGTTCATAGACTTTGCCTCCGACCTGCTCGGCCCCTGGGCGGGGTTCTTCACCGGCTGGACCTATTGGTTCTGCTGGATCGTGACCGGCATTGCCGATGTGATCGCGATATCGGCCTACACCCAGTTCTGGTTCCCTGATCTGCCGCAATGGGCGCCGGCGCTGGCCTGCGTGGGCCTGCTGCTGGGCCTGAACCTGCTCACGGTGCGGCTCTTTGGCGAGATCGAGTTCTGGTTCGCCATGATCAAGATCGTGGCCATTGTCACGCTGGTGGGCACGGGCGTGGCCATGGTCGCCGGCGGCTTCGTCTCACCCGCAGGCCGCGCAGCCAGCCTGTCCAACCTGTGGAATAACGGCGGCTTGTTTCCGCATGGGGCCATGGGCTTTTTTGCCGGTTTCCAGATCGCGGTGTTCGCCTTCGTGGGCATAGAGCTGGTGGGCACCACGGCGGCCGAGGCGCAGGATCCCGAGCGCACGCTGCCGCGCGCCATCAACTCGATACCGGTGCGCATCATCATCTTCTACGTCTGCGCGCTGATTGCCATCATGGCCGTGACACCCTGGCGCGACGTGGTGCCGGGCAAGAGCCCGTTTGTCGAGCTGTTCGTGCTGGCCGGCCTGCCGGCCGCCGCCGGGGTGATCAACTTCGTGGTGCTGACCTCGGCCGCTTCGTCGGCCAACGGCGGGGTGTTTTCCACCAGCCGCATGCTGTACGGGCTGGCGCTCAAGGGCGATGCGCCGCGTGCGTTCTACCGGCTCTCGCGCGCCAGCGTGCCCTCGCGCGGCCTGCTGTTTTCCTGTGGCTGCCTGCTGTTGGGGGCGTTCTTGATGTGGGTCGTTCCCGATCTGGTGCAGGCCTTCACGCTGGTCACCACGGTATCGGCCATTTTGTTCATGTTCGTGTGGTCGCTGATCCTGCTGTCCTATATCGCCTACCGGCGCCAGCGCCCCGCGCTGCATACCGCGTCCAAATACAAGATGCCCGGCGGTGTGGCCATGTGCTGGGCCTGCCTGGCGTTCTTTGCCGGCATCCTGGTGCTGCTGTCCCTGGAGACGGATACGCGCCAGGCGCTGGTGGTCACGCCGCTGTGGTTTGTGCTGCTGGGCGTCGCCTACCGGTTCATGCTGCGGCGCCAGCCAGAGGGCGCGACCGCGGTGTCGGTGCCGTCCTGAGGGCAAGACCTGTCTGCACGGGAGTGGTGACACCGATGGTCTGATCGGCCAGTTGGCTTGCTACGGTTTGTAAGGCGACGCTGCAATTGCCGCTATTCTGTGCGGCACAGGTGCAACCCTGTACCGCCATTGTTGTCCCACCCACCATGTTCATACTCGCCGCGCGACGCCGACTGCTCGGGCACTGGCTGCCAGGCCTGGCGCTGGCGCTGGCAGGCTGCGCGGCCAGCTATGCGTTGTGGTTGCAGCAGACCGCGTCCATGCAGTCCATCGCGCAGGCGCGCTTTGCCCAGGAGACACGGTTGTTTGCCGATGCGCTGCAGCGGCGCATGGAATCGCATGCCGAATTGCTGCAGGGCATGCGCGGCCTGCTGACCGTCAACCCGGAGCTGCGGCGCAGCGAGTTCGAGCGCGTGGCCAGTGACCTTGCGTTGGCCAGCAGCCACCCTGGGGTGAAGAACATCAACTTCACCCGCCATGTTGCCGGGGATGAGCGCCGCGCCTTCGAGACGCGGGCCCGAGGCGACGCCCATCTGGACGGCAGCCTGCCGACGGACTTTGCGATTCGGCCGGCGCAGGAGCGTCCGGAGTATTACGTGGTGGAGTTTCTCTGGCCACGGGCTGGCAACGCAGGCATTCTGGGGCTGGAAATCCATTCCGTGCCGGAGGCACTGGAGGCCTTGCTGCGCGCCCGCGACAGCGCTGGATTGACCGCGTCGGCGCCATTTCAATTGGCAGGTTCCGACGGAGACCGAACCGGCATCATGCTCCGCCTGCCGGTGTTTGCCGGTCCAGCGCCGGGTGATGGCCAGGCCCGGCGTATTCTGGGGGCCGTCGGTGTCAGCGTGCATATCGAGACTGCCATCCAGGCGATGCGCAATCAGGGGCAGATGCACAACCTGTCGGTGACCCTGTCCGACATCGGCCTGGCCGGTGGCGTGTCGCCGGCGGCCGCCGAGCGGCTGTACCAATCCCCATCCATGGACGCGTCCGCTGTTGACGGCATGCAGCGCACCGAGGAGGTGCTGGTGGGCGGGCGGCGCTGGTTGCTGCAGCTACAGCCGACGGCGAGCTTTCTGTCGAGCCAGGAGCAGCGGCTGCCGGGCCTGCTGGCCCTGGGGGGGCTGCTGGTCACGGCGTTGCTCACAGTCTCCGTCAGCATGCTGGTGCTGCGCCGCGCGCGCGCGCTCAGCGATGTGCGGCAGGCCGGCACCGCTTTAAGCGAGAGCGAGGCACGCTTCAGCGCCGTGTTCCATCAGGCCGCCGTGGGCTTTGTGCAGGTGGATCTGGACAGCGACAGGCTGGTGCGCATGAACCAGAAGTTTTGCGACCTGCTGGGCTATACCGAGCAGGAGCTGCAGCAGCTGCGCTTCCAGGACATCACCGTGGCCGAGGATCTGCAGGACGATCTGGCGCAAATGGCGCGCCTGCGCGCCGGCGAGCTGCGCGACTTCCGGATGGAGAAGCGCTACCGGCGCAAGGATGGTGGCGTCGTATGGGCCGAGCTGTCGGTGTCACGCCTGCGCCTGGCCGATCGCACTGGCTACCACCTGGCCGTGGTGCAGGACATCAGCGAGCGCAAGCGCATGGAGCAGGCCCTGCGCGGCAGCGAGCAGCGCTTGCTCGGCATCCTGAACCACATGCCCGTGGGCGTGAACCTGGTGCAGGACGAGCGCATCGTGTTCCGCAATGCCAGCCATGTGCAGATCTGCGGCTATGGCGCCGACGAAGCGCCCGATGTGGACAGTCTGTGGAGCCTGACCATCCCCGACGCCGCGCAGCGCGAGCAGGTGCGGCGCTCCTGGCAGGCCGCCTGCGCAGCGGCGCGCCGGGCCGCAGTGGATGGCGGCGCCGCCATCGCGCCGCTGGAATGCGTGATCACCGCCAAGTCCGGCGTGCAGCACATCGTCGAGCTGTCCGGCATGATGCTGGAGGACAGCCACATCGTCACCATGGTGGATTTGAGCCAGCGCCGCCGGGCCGAGCAGGAGGTGCGCTATCTGGCCTACAACGACCCGCTGACCGGCCTGCCCAACCGGCGCCTGCTGCTTGACCGCCTGCAGCAGGCGCTGGCCATCAGCGCGCGCCACCAATGGTGCGGCGCGCTGTTGATGCTGGACCTGGACAACTTCAAGCAGATCAACGAGACCCTGGGCCACGACATGGGCGACCGACTGCTGCAGGCCGTGGCCGAGCGCCTGCGCGCCTGTGTGCCGGACGACGACACGCTGGCGCGCCATGGCGGCGACGAGTTCGTGGTGGTGCTCAAGGATCTGGGCGCCACGCCGGCGGAGGCCGCAGCCAGGGCCGAGGAGGCCGCGCAGAAGATGCTGCAGGCCATGCGCGCGCCTTTCGTGATCGATGGCGGCGAGCCGCGCCACTCCACGCTGAGCGTGGGCATCGCCGTCTTCCAGGGCCAGCGCGAGTCGGCCGATGAACTGCTCAAGCGCAGCGACATGGCCATGTACGAGGCCAAGGCGGCCGGGCGCGACGCACTGCGCTTCTTCGACCCGCAGATGCAGGCCCAGATGGCCGAGCGCGTGGCGCTGGAGGCCGACATGCGCGCCGGGCTGGACAGTGGCCAGTTCGAACTGTTCTACCAGCCGAAGATGGTGCGCGGCCAGATCACGGGCGCCGAGGCGCTGCTGCGCTGGCGCCACCCTGTCAAGGGCTACGTGTCCCCGGCCGAATTCATTCCGCTGGCCGAGAAATGCGGCCTGATCCTGCGCCTGGGCCAATGGGTGTTGCGCACGGCCTGCGAGCGGCTGGCGCACTGGCAGGAGCACCCAGTGCTAGGCCAGCTGACGGTGGCGGTGAACGTCAGCCCGCGCCAGTTCTACGAGGCCGGCTTCGTACCCCAGGTGCTGGAGGCATTGGCCGGCGCCGGCGCCGATGCGCGGCGCCTGCGCCTGGAGCTCACCGAGGGCCTGCTGCTGCAGGACGTGGAGGACACCATTGCCAAGATGGTGCAGCTGCGCGGCTATGGCGTGGGCTTTTCGCTGGACGACTTTGGGACCGGCTATTCATCGCTGGCCTACCTGAAGCGCCTGCCGCTGCACGAGCTGAAGATCGACCAGAGCTTTGTGCGCGACGTGCTCACCGACCCCAACGACGCAGCCATCGCCCGCACCATCGTCGCCCTGGGCACCAGCCTGGGCCTGCAGGTGACGGCCGAAGGGGTGGAGACCGAGGCGCAGCGCCTGTTCCTGGAGCGCGCAGGCTGTCATGCCTGGCAGGGTTACTTGCTCAGCCGCCCGGTGCCGGGTCTGGCATTCGAGGACCTGGTGCTGGCACATGCAGCCGCCGTCGGCCCCCATGTCCCATAGTGCCGCCAGCGCAGAAGCCTGCGCAGTCCCGTCATGCAGGTAGTCACCACCCTGGCCCTGTTCCTGGCCACGGCGCTGGCCGAGATCCTCGGCTGCTATCTGCCCTGGCTGTGGCTGCGCCAGGGGCGCAGCGCCTGGCTGCTGCTGCCGGCCGCCGCCAGCCTGGCCTTGTTTGCCTGGCTGCTGACGTTGCACCCGGCCGCCGCCGGGCGTGTGTATGCGGCCTACGGCGGCGTCTATGTGGCCGTGGCATTGGCCTGGCTGTGGGCGGTGGATGGCATACGCCCCGGCCCCTGGGACTGGCTGGGCGTGGCCGTCACGCTGTGCGGCATGGCCATCATTGCCTTTGCGCCGCGCGGCTGACGGCAGTCACGGATGCATAATTGATAGCTGCATGCCATTGTTGTACAGGCGTTTCAGGACATTTTTGCTAAAAAAACAAAAGCGCTCGATGAGCGCTTTTTGAGGACGACAGAACTGCTTAGAGTTCTGGGTGCTCAAACCGGCTTGCGACGGCGGGCCAGCGCGGCGCCGAGCAGGCCCAGGCCCACCAGGGTGATCGAGGCAGGTTCTGGCACCTGCTTCGTCGTGTCTCCGCAGTTGAGTGTGCCCGAAATGCAGCCCGCGAATTCATGCGAGCCGCCGCCGTTGCCAACGCTTTGAAACTTCGCGTCAAAAGGGTTTTCGAATGTGATGCCATTTGTCAGAAAGTTGCCGGCGGTCGTCAGGGTCAGGACAAAGTCGGCGGCTTTCAATTCACCGAGACCCGCGTTGCCGCCGCCGGAACAGTTGTTGCCGGCATAAAGGCACAGATCCACGTTCTGGAAACCGGGGAGCGTCGTGTTGAGCTTGGTGCCCTTCCAATCACCGGTGGCCGTAGCCTTCGTGATTGAGGGGCTGACTATGTCGATGCCGATCGAAGTAAGCGTGTTTTTGCCCGGACCAGACGAGTCGTTCGCGACATGCACAGCAAAGGTGGCGCTGGTAGCCGTCCACGCAGTGAGGGTGAAGTCCACCGTGACAGACAACGTGGCGCCATCTTGGGTCGTGGAAAACAGGATCGAATTCTTTTCGTTCACATGATCGAACAACATTGCCGCGGCATGGCTGCTGGCCATGCCCGCCAAGCCACAGCACAAGACCAAGGCGCGCAGGACTGTCTTGAGTTTCATGGGGAATTCCTCCGAAGGGGGATGTTTAGTGATATGCGCAGAAAAAGCACGCATTTTTTATGCCAAGTAGGGATGTCGCTGCAATTGGAAGTAGTGGGTATTAACTCGGCACAAAAACGTCGGTGATATGTAAACAAAATCGACAGCCATGGAGAGTGAGCGCCGCAGCGGATAGACGATGCCCACCCGCGCCTGCACTGGACAGGGCCTGCCAGCTGCCTCAGGTAACATTCATGCTTTAAACCGCCGGGCCCGCCAGCGGCGCGGTGTTACAGGTAATTCGTGCGTCTCAATTCCATCAAACTCGCTGGCTTCAAGTCGTTTGCCGAGCCCACCCACTTCCAGTTGCCGGGCCAGCTCGTGGGCGTGGTGGGCCCAAACGGCTGCGGCAAGTCCAACATCATGGACGCGGTGCGCTGGGTACTGGGCGAGTCCAAGGCCAGCGAGCTGCGCGGCGAGTCCATGCAGGACGTGATCTTCAACGGCACCACGAGCCGCAAGCCGGCCAGCCGCTCCAGCGTGGAGCTGATCTTTGACAACCACGACCACCGCGCCGGCGGGCAGTGGAACCAGTTCACCGAGATCGCCGTCAAGCGCGTGCTCACGCGCGACGGCACCAGCAGCTACTACATCAACAATCAGCCGGTGCGCCGGCGCGACGTGCAGGACGTGTTCCTGGGCACGGGCCTGGGGCCGCGCGCCTACGCCATCATCGGCCAGGGCACGATCAGCCGCATCATCGAAAGCCGGCCCGAGGAGCTGCGCCTGTTCCTCGAAGAGGCCGCGGGCGTGTCCAAGTACAAGGAACGCCGGCGCGAGACCGAGAACCGCCTGGCCGACACGCGCGAGAACCTGACACGCGTCGAAGACATCCTGCGCGAGCTGAACGCCAACCTCGAAAAGCTGGAGAAGCAGGCCGAGGTGGCGGCGCGCTACAACGCGCTGCAGGCCGACGTGACGCTCAAACAGCACCAGCTGTGGTTCCTGAAGCGCGCCGACGCTGAAGCCGAGATGGCGCGCGTGCGCACCGAGGGCCTGCAGGCCGTGAACGACCTCGAATCGCGCATGGCCGATCTGCGCCATGTGGAGGCCGATCTCGAATCCATACGCCAGGCGCATTACGAGGCCGGCGACCAGGTCAACCAGGCCCAGGGACGGCTGTACGAGGCCACGGCCGAGGTCGGCAAGCTGGAGGCCGAGATCCGCTACGTGGTCGAGGGCCGCCAGCGCGTGGAGCAGCGCCTGCTGCAGCTGGCCGAGCAGATCCAGCAATGGTCGGCGCGCAAGCAAGAGGCCGAGGCCGAGGCCGAGCACCTGGCCGGCGCGGGCGAGAACGCCGAGGAACAGGCCGAGCTGCTGGCCGCCCAGGTCGAAGAGCAGGCCATGCAGCTGCCCGACCTGGAAGACGCCCTGCGCCAGGCCCAGCAGCGCAGCGAACAGCAGCGCAGCGCCGTGGTGCAGATACAGCAGCAGATCCAGGTGCTGGCCGCCGAGCAGCGCAGCCTGGATGAGCAAAGCCGCCAGCTCGACGCGCGCCACGAGCGCCTGCGCAGCGACAGGAACGCCCTGGCCGCGCCCGACGAGGCGCGCCTGGCCAATCTGCGCCAGCAGCTGCAGGAGGCCGAGGAGGGCGCCGAGCTGGCGGCAGCCCGCCAGGAGGAGCTGCAGGACAGCGTGCCCCAGCTCGACGAGGAGCGCCGCACGCGCCAGCAGACGGTGAACCATGAGGCCGCGCGCCAGGCGGATCTGTCGGCGCGCCTCGATGCCCTGAAGGCGCTGCAGGAAAAGCTGAAGGTCGATGGCAAGCTGCAACCCTGGCTGGCCAGGCATGGACTGGATGGCCTGCAGGGCCTGTGGAGCCGCATCCATATCGAGCCCGGCTGGGAAAACGCGCTGGAGGCCGCGCTGCGCGAGCGCCTGGCCGCGCTGCCCGTGGGCCGGCTGGACCTGGTGCGCGGCTTTATCGGCGCCGGCGGCGGCGATGCGCCGCCCGCGCGCCTGGCCTTCTACAGCGCGCCCACCACGGCACAACCCCAGGCCAGCGCTGGGCAGCCGCGCCTGTCCGACCTGCTGCGCGTGCATGACGCCGGCCTGCGCGCCGTGCTCGTGGACTGGCTGCAGGGCTGCCACACGGCACAGTCGCTGGACGAGGCGCTGGACCGCCGCGCGCAGCTGCAGCCGGGCGAGGCTTTCTACGTCGCCGCCGGCCATGCCGTGGGCGCGCACAGCCTGAGCTTTTATGCGCAGGACTCCGAGCAGTCCGGCCTGCTGGCGCGCGCGCAGGAGATCGAGCACCTGGAAAAGGAGCTGCGCGCCCAGTCTCTGATCGCCGAGGAGGCGCGCACCGCCCTGGTGCGGGCCGAGGCCAGCTACGCCGATGCCTCGCAGCGCCTGGTGGCCGCGCGCCGCGAGGCCAGCGAGGCCCAGGGCCGCACGCACGAGCTGCAGGTGCAGACGCTGCAGCTGACCCAGCTGGCCGAGCAGGCGCGCGCGCGCGGCGCGCAGATCAGCGCCGACCTGGCAGAGGTCGAGGCACAGCTGTCCGACCTGCAGGAGCGCCGCGTGGGCGCCGAGGCGCGCTTCGAGGAGCTGGACATGCAGCTGGCCGACAGCCAGGAGCGCCACGCCCAGCTGGGCGACCGCGTGATCGAGGCCGAGCGCCGCCTGCATGAATGCCGCGAGCAGCAGCGCAGCCTGGAGCGCCAGGCTCAAGAAGCGCAGTTCTCCCAGCGCAGCCTGCAGGCGCGCCGCGCCGAGCTGGCGCGCACCATGGACACCGCCGCCACCCAGGCGCGCACGCTGCACGACGAGCGCCAGCGCGCGCAAGATGAGCTCGGCCGCCTGTCCGACGCCGCGGCCCAGGGCGGGCTGCAGCAGGCGCTGGACCTGAAGCTGGAGCGCGAGAAGCTGCTGGGCGCGCAGCGCAGCCACTACGACGAACTCACCGCAAAGCTGCGCGCCAGCGACGAGCGGCGCATGCAGCACGAGCGCACGCTGGACCCGCTGCGCGCGCGCATCACCGAATTCCAGCTCAAGGAACAGGCCGCGCGCCTGGGGCTTGAGCAGTACAGCACTTTGTTGCAAGACGCGCAGGCGGATCTTGACGCCGTGGCCCTGTCCATCGAGCAAGGCGGCGTGCGCGCCGCCGGCCTGCAGGGCGAGATTGACCGCCTGCAGCGCGAGATCACGGCACTGGGCGCCGTGAACCTGGCCGCGCTGGAGGAACTGCAGCTGGCGCGCGAGCGCAAGAGCTTCCTGGACGCGCAAACCGAAGACCTGACGCAGGCCATGGCCACGCTGGAGGACGCGATCCGCAAGATCGACGGCGAGACGCGCACCCTGCTGCAGGGCACGTTCGATGCCGTCAACGGCCATTTCGGCCGCATGTTCCCCGAGCTGTTCGGCGGCGGCCAGGCGCGCCTGATCATGACCGGCGACGAAATCCTGGATTCCGGCGTGCAGGTCATGGCCCAGCCGCCGGGCAAGAAGAACCAGACCATCCACCTGCTGTCGGGCGGCGAGAAGGCGCTCACCGCGATTGCGCTGGTGTTCGCCATCTTCCAGCTCAACCCCGCGCCGTTCTGCCTGCTTGACGAGGTGGACGCGCCGCTGGACGACGCCAACACCGAGCGCTATGCCAAGCTGGTCTCCGCCATGTCGCGCGGCACGCAGTTTTTGTTCATCAGCCACAACAAGATCGCCATGGAGATGGCCGAACAGTTGATCGGCGTGACCATGCAGGAGCAGGGCGTCTCGCGCATCGTGGCCGTGGACATGCAGTCCGCGCTGTCCATGGCCGAGGCTTAACTTCATACACCATGAGCAACTTCCAACTCAGCCTCATCATCATCGGCGCCCTGGTGCTGATCGTCGTCATTGCCTACAACGCCTGGACCACCCGGCGCAACACGCCCAAGCGTGCCAGCCCGCGCGAGGGCGACAAGGGGCAGGAGCCGGCCGTGCGCCAGGAGCCGGCGTTCGACGGTGCCGGGCTGGGGCAGGTCGATGCCGCCCAGGCCAGCGCCGCAGAGCCCCATTTCGAAGGCCATGCCGTGGATGCGCGCGACGCGCTGGATCTGCCCGTGCCACAGCCTGAGCGCCGCGGCGGGCTCGATCCGCTCATTGACGTGATCGCCCCCATCGTCGCCGAGCAGCAGGTCTCGGGCGACGCCGCCCTGGCGGCCCTGCCACCCACGCGCCGCGCGGGCAGCAAGCCCTTTGCCATCGAGGGCCTGAATCTGGCCAGCAACCAGTGGGAGCAGCCCCAGCCCGGCCAGCGCTATGTGCAGTTCCAGGCCGGGGTGCAGCTGGCCAACCGCGTGGGCGCGCTCAACGAGATCGAGTTCTCGGAGTTCGTCATGAAGGCCCAGGCCTTTGCCGACGCCATCAACGCCACGCCCGACTTTCCCGACATGCTGCACGAGGTGGCGCGGGCGCGCGAGCTCGATCAGTTCGCCAGCGACCATGACGCCCAGCTGTCCTTCATGCTGCGCGCGCGCCAGGCCGCCTGGAGCCCCGGCTATGTGCAGCAGAATGCAGCGCGTTGCGGCTTCGTGGCCGGTGCGATTCCGGGGCGTCTGGTGCTGGCGGCCAGCGGCGTCGGCCTTCCACCCATGCTGACCCTGGGTTACGACAGCCAGGCCGCCATGTCCGACGACCCCGAGCAGTCCGCCGTGCGCGACATCATGCTCAGCCTGGACATTGCCCAGGTACACCGCAGCGAACAGCCCTTCGCCCGCCTGCGCGAGGTGGCCGCCCAGCTTGCCGAGGCCATGGACGGCGTGCTCTGCGACCAGAACGGCACACCGCTGCCTGCCATGACCATGGAACCCATCGCGGCCGACCTGGAGCAGCTCTACGACCAGCTGGACAGCCATGAGCTGTCGGCCGGCTCGGTGCTGGCGCGGCGGCTGTTCAGCTAACAACATGGCCGCCCTGAGTCGCCTTCGGCGCCTTCCCCCCAGGGGGACGCCACCAGCGCGGCGGGCCGGCCCTTGCGCGGTGGCCCCGGCCTGGGTTGCGCCAGTTGCATGCGCCGCGGGTGACGCGCAGCGCCGTGGAAAATCAAGATGACCGAGAGTTTGGATCTTTTTTCGGCTCCAGCGCCCGCTGCGCCAGCGTTGGTAGCTACAAAAATTGAGAATCTGCGGGCGCAGCTCAACCGCTGGGCGCACGAGTACTACGTGCAGGACGCACCCAGCGTGCCCGACGCCGAGTACGACCGCGCGTTCCAGCAGCTGCAGGCGCTGGAGGGCGCCTACCCAGGCCTGGTGACGCCCGACTCGCCCACGCAGCGCGTGATAGGCGCGGTGATGGATGGGCTGGCGAGCGTGCGCCACAGCGTGCCCATGCTCAGCATCCAGACCGAGACGGATACCGAGGCCAGCGGCGCCGAGGCCTTCGACGCCCGCGTACGCCGCGAGCTGGGCCTCGATGCATCGGCCCCGCCCGTGGAATACGTGGCCGAGCCCAAGTTCGACGGCCTGGCCATGAGCCTGCGCTACGAGCACGGCCGCCTCACGCAGGCCGCCACGCGCGGCGACGGCGAGGTGGGCGAGGACGTGACGCACAACATCCGCACCATCCGGCAGATCCCGCTGACGCTTCCGGCCGACGTGCCGCCGGTGCTGGAGGTGCGCGGCGAGGTCTACATGCGCCGCGCCGACTTCGGCGCGTTGAACGAACGCCAGCGCGAGCGGGGCGAGAAGACCTTCGTCAACCCGCGCAACGCCGCCGCCGGCGCGGTGCGCCAGCTCGACTCAGGGATAACCGCCCAGCGCCCGCTGTCCTTCTTTGCCTATGGCCTGGGCGAGATCACGCCGGCGGAGCAGGGCGGGCCCGACTTTGGCACGCATTACGCGCTGCTGCAGCAACTCAAAACCTGGGGGTTTCCGGTTGCACCCCAGGTTCAGATTGCGCTAGGCGCTTCTGAACTAATAGCATTCCACCGCCGCCTGGGCGCCGAGCGCGATGCGCTCCCCTACGACATCGACGGCGTGGTCTACAAGGTCAACAGCCTGGCGCTGCAAAGGCAGATGGGCTTCAAGACGCGCGAGCCGCGCTGGGCCGTGGCGCACAAGTACCCGGCGCAGGAGATGCTGACGCGCTGCGAAGGCATAGACGTGCAGGTCGGCCGCACCGGCAAGCTGACGCCCGTGGCGCGGCTGGCGCCGGTGTTCGTGGGCGGCGTCACGGTGACGAATGCCACGCTGCACAACCTGTTCGAGATCCGCAAGAAGGGCGTGCGTGTGGGCGACCAGGTCATCGTGCGCCGCGCGGGCGACGTGATTCCAGAGGTGGTGGGCGTGGTCGCCGGCCAGCGCCCGGCCTACGTGCCCAACTTCCGCATGCCGCGCCAATGCCCGGTGTGCGGCAGTGCCGTGGTGCGCGAGGCCGGCGAGATGAACCACCGCTGCTCGGGCGGGCTGTTTTGCCCGGCCCAGCGCAAGCAGGCGCTGCTGCACTACGCGCAGCGCCGCGCCCTGGACATCGAGGGGCTGGGCGAAAAGCTGGTCGATCAGCTGGTCGATGGCGAGCTGGTGCGCAGCCTGGCAGACCTGTACCGCCTGGATCTGCCCACGCTGGCGCCCCTGGAGCGCATGGCCGAGAAGTCGGCGCAGAACCTGCTGGATGCGCTGCAAAAATCAAAGCGCACCACGCTACCACGGTTTTTGTTTGGCTTAGGTGTGCGCCATGTGGGCGAGGCCACGGCCAAGGATCTGGCGCGCCATTTCGGCAGCCTCGACGCCATCATGAACGCTGGGGTGGAGCAGCTCTTGCAGGTGAACGACGTGGGGCCCGTGGTGGCCGACTCCATCCACACCTTCTTCGCCCAGCCGCACAACCGCGAGGTGGTCGCTGCGTTGCGCGCGCATGGCGTGACCTGGGAGGAGGGTGCACCCGCCGAGCACACCGCTTTGCCCCTGGCCGGCAAGACCGTGGTGCTGACCGGCACTCTGCCGACCTTGAGTCGCGACGCGGCCAAGGATTTGCTGGAGGCCGCCGGCGCCAAGGTGGCAGGCTCGGTCAGCAAGAAGACGCACTACGTCGTCGCCGGTGCCGAGGCGGGCAGCAAGCTCGCCAGGGCCGAGGAGTTGGGCATCCCGGTGCTGGACGAGGACGGCCTGCACGCGCTGCTGCGCGGGGCGCTGTAGCCATGGCCCTGGCTCGGCGCGAACCCAAGGTAGGCCTGGCGCTGGGCAGCGGCTCGGCGCGCGGCTGGGCGCATATCGGCGTGCTGCAGGCGTTGCGCGACGAGGGCGTGCACCTTGACATGGTCTGCGGCTCGTCGATCGGCGCCCTGGTGGGCGCGGCCTATGCGGCGGGCGAGCTGGAGCGCTTTGCCGAATGGGTGCAGACCCTGGGGCTGCGCGAGGTGTTCGGCTTCATGGACTTCAATCTGGCGGGCGGCATGCTCAAGGGCGAAAAGCTGATCGCCTTCTGGCGCCGGCATTTTGCCGACTTCGACATCGATGCGTCTCCGCTGCCCTTCGCCTGTGTGGCGACCGATCTGCACTCGGGCGCCGAGGTCTGGCTGCGCGACGGCTCGATCGCCGACGCCGTGCGCGCATCGATTGCACTGCCCGGTCTGTTCACGCCGGTGGTGCATGCCGACGGGCGGCTGCTGGTCGATGGCGGCCTGGTGAATCCCGTGCCCACCTCGCTGGCGCGTGCCATGGGGGCCGACATCGTCATCGGCGTGGACTTGAACGCCGACATCGTGCAGCGCCATATGCACCCCCTGGCCGTGGTGCGCGAGAGCCAGCCGGGCGACGGCCCCGAGGCCCTGCCCGCGCCCGAACCCGCGCACAACGGCGACTGGATGCGGCGCCTGAAGTTCTGGGCCGGCAGCAATGGCAAGGCGCCGGCACCCAAGCAGCCGTCGATGCTGGACGTGATGATGACCAGCGTGAACATCATGCAGATGCGCATCACGCGCAGCCGCATGGCCGGCGACCCGCCCGAGGTGGTGATAGCGCCGCGCCTGTCGCACCTGGGCCAGCTGGACTTTCACCGCGCCCAGGAGGCCATCGACGAAGGCCGCCGCGCTGCCCAGGCCAGCCTGCCGCAGCTGCGTCAGTTCATGGGCTGAACGTTTGGAAAAACCTGTAAACCGTTGATTTCAAAGGATTGGCGGTATAAAGCACGCCTGCCGTCACCGCGGCGCCGGGCGCCGCACCATCGCCGGCCTTTCAGCGGCCCGCGCAGACGCTTTCAAATTTATAGCTGTTAGCGCTTTATCTATAAGCGCTACAGGCACTTTTTATCAACATTTATGGTGTTTTTCGATTCCTTGCGTGCGCGCACGGCCGGGCTGTGCGCGGCGCTGGTGCGCCGGCCCGACTCCTGGCTGTCCGCCCATGGCCTGCTGTGGCTGCTGGCGGTGCTGGCGCTGGCGGTTGTTCTGTACGTGCTGGCGCTGATCCCGTTCACGCCCGCCATCAGCGACATCCGCAAGGCCAAGAGCGATCAGCCGGCGCAGCTGGTCTCCAGCGACGGGCGCCTGCTGGCCGAATACCGCTGGGTGAACCGCGAATGGGTGCCGCTTTCCACCATCGCCAGGCCGGTGGTGGATGCGCTGATCGCCACCGAGGACCACCGCTTTTATGAGCACTTTGGCCTGGACTGGCGGCGCACGGCATCGGCCATGGTGCGCACCTTTGGGGGCGAGCGCCAGGGCGGCTCCACCATCACCCAGCAGCTGGCGCGCAACCTGTACCCTGAGGACATTGGCCGCGCCCCCACGCTCACACGCAAGATCAAGGAGGCCATCACGGCGCTGAAGATCGAGTGGTTGTACTCCAAGGACGAGATCCTGGAGACCTACCTGAACACCGTGCCCTTTCTCTACAACGCCTATGGCATAGAGATGGCGGCGCGTACCTATTTCGACAAATCGGCCGACAGGCTGACGGTGCTGGAGAGCGCCACGCTGGTCGGCATGCTCAAGGGCACGGCCTACTACAACCCGGTGCTCAACCCGGAGCGCGCGCAAGAGCGGCGCAACACCGTGCTGGCGCAGATGAAGAAGCGCGGCAAGCTCGCGAGCGCCGAGTACGACAAGCTCGCCAAGCGCCCGCTGCGCATACGCTTCGAGCGCCAGAGCGAGCTGTCCGGCCTGGCCCCGCACCTGGCGCAGCAGCTGCGCCGCCAGCTCATCGACTGGGCCGATCGCAATGGCTACAGCCTGTACAGCGACGGCCTGGTGATACGCACCACCATCGACGGCCGCCTGCAGGAAATGGCAAACCAGGCCGTGCAGCGCCAGGGCCGGCAGCTGCAGGGCGTGGCCGATGCCGCCTGGGCGCCACGCGCCGCCTGGAGCGCCAGGAGCCCGCTGGTGCAGCAGCTGGTGCGCGAGTCGCCCCAGTACGACAAGGCCGTGGCGGCCGGCGCCACGCCCGAGGAGGCGCTGCAGCAACTGCTGGCCGATGGCGATTTTTTGCGCCGGCTGCGCGCCGCCAAGACGCGCGTGCAGGCCGGCTTCCTGGCGCTCGATCCGAGGAGCGGGGCGGTGCTGGCCTGGGTGGGCAGCCGCGACTTCGAGCAGGACCCGTTCGACCATGTGCAGGCCGCCCGGCGCCAGCCCGGCTCCACCTTCAAGCCCTTCGTCTACGGCGCGGCCTTCGCCAAGGGCATGCTGCCCACCGACCAGCTGATGGATCAGGCCGTGGAGATACCACTGGGCGGCAAGCAGGTCTGGCGCCCCACGGACGGGCGCACGCCGCCCAGCAACGAGCCCATGCAGCTGCGCGACGGCCTGGCGTATTCCAAGAACACCATCACCGCCCAGCTGATGCAGCAGGTGGGGCCGCAGCAGGTGGCGCAGCTGGCACGCGCCATGGGCGTGCGCGAATCCAGGCTGGAGGCCGTGCCCGCGCTGGCTCTGGGCACCAGCGCGGTCACCTTGAAGGAGATGGTGGCCGCCTACGGCACCATCGCCAGCGGCGGGCGCTACATGGCGCCCACGGTGATCACCCGCATCGAGGACAAGCACGGCAAGCTGCTCGAAGCCTTCCAGAGCGCTGCGCCCGAGCGCGCGCTGGGCCTGGCCGCCGCACAGCAGCTGCGCGACGCGCTGCGCGGCGCCGTGGACAAGGGTACGGGCGTGGCGATACGCGCGCGCTACGGCATCACCGCAGACGTGGCCGGCAAGACCGGCACCACGCAGGACAACACCGACGGCTGGTTCATCCTGATGCACCCGCAGCTGGTGGCGGGCGCCTGGGCCGGCTTCAACGACGGGCGCATCACGCTGCGCAGCGACTACTGGGGCCAGGGCGCGCACAGCGCACTGCCCATGGTGGGCGATGTGTTCCGCCAGGCGCTGCGCGGCAAGATCATCGATGCGCGCGAGCGCTTCATCGACGAGGAGGAAAGCAGCTGGATCGCCACGGCCACGGGCACGCTGCGCAACTGGGTCTATGACCTGTTTGGCCGCCCCACAGGCCAGCAGGCCAGCCCGGCTGCCGTGCCCGCGCCCGAGGCGCCCCGCGCCCCCGTGCCTGCGGCCAGCGCCCCGCCGCAGGACGAGCGTCCCGAGATTACCGAGGCACCGCTGGTGCCGCTGCAGGAAGTGGCACCGCGCGCCCCGGCGGCCGATCCGCCGGTATGGGTAGACCAGCCCGATGCGCAGCCGGTGCAACCGTACGCGCCGCCGCCGGCAATGGATTCGGCCGCCTTGCAGCCGGCGACTTTCAATCTCGATCGCTAAAGAATGTCGTAGGAGTGCACGCCGAACTGCCCGCCGCGGCGGTCGGCAAAAAAGCATTCCAGCGTGCGCTTGACGGTCCGAAAGGCGATCTCGTCCCAGGGGATTTCGTCCTCGGCAAAGAGCCGCGCCTCCAGCGTCTCGTGGCCGGGGTCGAAGCGCTCGCTGAGCACCGTCGCCAGGTAGAAGATATGCACCTGCCCCACCTGGGGCACGCTGAGCAGGGAGAACAGCGGCCCCATCGTGATCAGGGCTCCGGCCTCTTCGTCGGTCTCGCGCGCGGCGCCTTGTTCGGCCGTTTCGCCCAGCTCCATGAAGCCGGCCGGCAGCGTCCACTTGCCCCAGCGCGGCTCGATGTTGCGCTTGCACAGCAGCACGCGCTCGCCCAGCACGGGCACCGTGCCCACCACCATCAACGGGTTCTCGTAATGGATGGTGTTGCAGGCCGGGCATATGGCGCGTGCGCGCGTGTCGCCATCGTCGGGCAGGCGGTAGGTCACGGCCGCGCCGCATTCGCGGCAATGCTTGATGGGGCGGCGAAAGATCATGCTATGTTATTAAAAATTGGCTCTAGCGCTCATGTATCAAGCGCGAACAGCTATATTTAATATAGTAAACTGGGTCAGGCCACGGCCACGCGCAGCGGGCACAGGCCGTCGATGCCGCCCTCCAGCACATCGCCGCGCACCACCGCGCTCACGCCCTCGGGCGTGCCGGTGAAGATCAGGTCGCCGGGCCGCAGCTCCCAGGCTTGTGACAGATGTTCAATGGTCTCGGCGATGTTCCAGATAAGCTGGCTGACGTTGCTGCGCTGGCGGTCTGCGCCGTTGACCTGCAACCAGATCGCGGCCTGCTGAACGTTCCCCGCCTGGGCTGCCGGCGTGATGGGGCCGATGGGCGCGCTGGCGTCAAAGCCCTTGGCGATGCACCAGGGGCGGCCCTGCTTCTTGGCCTCGGCCTGCAGGTCGCGGCGCGTCATGTCAAGGCCCACGGCGTAGCCCCAGATGTGCTGCATGGCGTCGCCTGCGGCGATGTTCCTGCCGCCCTGGCCCATGGCCACGACGAGCTCGATCTCGTGGTGCAGATCCTGGGTCAGCGTGGGGTAGGGCAGGTGGCCGGTCTCGCCCTGGGCCACGGGCAGTACGGCGTCGGCCGGCTTCATGAAGAAGAACGGCGGCTCGCGCCCGGTAAAGCCCATCTCCCTGGCGTGCTCGGCGTAGTTGCGGCCCACGCAGTAGATGCGGTGCACGGCAAAACGCTCGGCGCGGCCGACAACGGGTACGCTGGCCGGGGCTGCAGGGGGGATGACATAGCTCATGGAGAAACCTCTGACGCTGGTGTTGCGGGTGAAACCGTCGCAGTGTGCCATGGGCCCGCGGCGCTTATGCTGCGGGGCATGAAGCTCTACAACTACTTTCGCTCCTCGGCCTCGTTTCGCGTGCGCATTGCGTTGGAGCTCAAGGGCCTGCCCTACGACTATGTGGCGGTGAACCTGCTCAAGGGCGAACAGCTGCTGCCCGCCTACGCCAGCCAGCTGGGCGACGCGCTGGTGCCGGCGCTTGAGTTGGACGACGGCCGGCTGTTGGCGCAGTCCATGGCCATCATCGAATACCTGGACGAAACCCATCCGGCGCCCGCATTGCTGCCGGGCGACCCCATCGCCCGCGCCCATGTGCGCGCCCTGGCGCAGCTCGTGGCCTGCGAGATCCACCCCTTGAACAATCTGCGTGTGCTCAAGTACCTCAAGCGCCAGCTGCAGCTGGACGACGCCGCCAAGGATGCCTGGTACAGCCACTGGGCACGCCAGGGCCTGCAGGCCTTCGAGCGCCAGCTGCTGCTGCTCGACGCCGAGCGCAAGGCCACCGGCCAGGCTCCCTCGCGCCTGTGCTGGGGCGACCAGCCCACGCTGGCCGACTGTTGCCTGGTGCCGCAAATCTTCAATGCCCAGCGTTTCCATGTCGAACTGCATGACCTGGCGCGCACCATGGCGGCTTTCCAGGCCTGCATGGCACTGCCGGCGTTCCAGCGTGCCCAACCTTCGGCCTGCCCGGACCATGAGGGGTGACGCCATGACGCACCGCATGCCCCACGACTGGTTGCAACCCGACTGGCCCGCGCCCGCCCATGTGCACGCTCTGTGCACCACGCGCAATGGCGGCGTGAGCGCGCCGCCCTGGGACAGCTTCAACCTGGGCCGCTACGTAGGCGACGCGCCCGAGGCCGTGGCCGCCAACTGGGCGGCATTGCAGGCGGCTGTCAGCGCGCGCGGCCAGCCGGTGCGCCCGGTGTATCTGCGCCAGGTGCATGGCACGGCGCTGGCGGCCCTGCAGGCCGACACGCCCGACGGCGGCGATGCCGATGCCTGCGCCACACGGGTGCCGGGCGTGGCCTGCACCGTCATGGCCGCGGACTGCCTGCCCGTGCTGTTCACCAACCGCGCCGGCACACAGGTGGCCGCTGCCCATGCCGGCTGGCGCGGGCTGGCCGCCGGCGTGCTGGAGGCAGCCGTACAGTCATTTCAGGCTGAAAGCCTTGTTGATAAAGCGCATCAAGCTACAACAAATATAGCTCATCAGGCGCCACAGGAATTGCTGGCCTGGATGGGACCCTGCATAGGCCCGCAGGCCTTCGAGGTCGGCCCCGAGGTGCGCGAGGCCTTTTGCGCCCATGACCCGCAGGCCGCTGCCTGCTTCAAACCCCATGGCCGGGCCGGCAAGCTGCTGGCCGACCTGGCAGGCCTGGCGCGTCAGCGCCTGCGCGCCATGGGCGTGGATGCGATCCATGGCAACGACAGCAGCCCGGCCTGGTGCACGGTGGCCAACCCGTCACGGTTCTTTTCGCACCGGCGCGACAGCCCCGTCCTGGGCACCAGCGGGCGCATGGCTGCCTGCATCTGGATCAGCGGCTGATGCGGCCAGGGCCTGTTCGCGCGCGCGAATGGCGCGTTTGCGCGCGGGCGTGCCCAGGATGTAGCCCACGATGGCGATCGGCAGCAGGCCATAGAGCACAAAGGTGATGCCCGCGCCCAGCAGCGTGCCCTGGGCCGACGTGGCCTCGGCCACCGCCATCATCACGGTTACATAAAACCAGGCTATTAACACCAAATACATGATTGACTTCAAGCAAAATAGCCCCCTATTGTGAACTGCCACGTCGCTGCCACGCGCATGCAAAGCCCTGTAGCACTGCTGAGGACTCTTGTGTGGTCGGGGACTGCTCGGCAACAATGACCACCTGTGCCTGCTTCCGGGCATATTCATGGAGACCGTATGAGCAACGACGCCGCATGGGCCGAAAGTGTCCAGCAATTTCAGCAAATGCTCAGCCAGAGCTGGGGCAACATGCTGCAGGCCATGCAGCCGGGGGAGCTGAACAAGGCCATGGCCATGCCACCGAGCACGCCGGTGAACTTTGCCGGCGACAAGTTGCTGGAGCTGCAGCAGCAGTACCTGCAGGACATGCGCGCGCTGTGGGGCCAGGGCATGCTGCCGCAAATGCCCAAGACCGGCGACAGGCGCTTTGCCGGTGAGAACTGGGCACAGAACCCGCTGTCGGTGTATTCGGTCACGGCCTACCAGATGCAGGCGCGCGCCCTGATGGGCATGGTGGATGCCGTGGAGGCCGACGAAAAGACCCGCGCACGCATCCGCTTCGGCGTCGAGCAATGGCTGGCCGCGATGTCGCCCAGCAACTTCCTGGCCTTCAATGCCGACGCGCAGAAGAAGGCGATAGAAACCCACGGCGAGAGCATCGCCAAGGGCGTGGCCAACCTGCTGCACGACATGCGCCAGGGCCATATCTCCATGACCGACGAGAGCCGCTTCGAGGTCGGCCGCAACGTGGCCACGACCGAAGGCGCCGTGGTGTTCGAGAACGAGCTGTTCCAGCTCCTCGAATACAAGCCGCTCACGGCCAAGGTGTACGAGCGCCCCTTCCTCATGGTGCCGCCCTGCATCAACAAGTACTACATCCTGGATCTGCAGCCCGAGAACTCGGTCATCCGCTACGCCGTATCGCAGGGCCACCGCACCTTTGTGATCAGCTGGCGCAACCCCGATGAGTCGCTGGGCCACAAGACCTGGGACGATTACATCGAGCAGGCCGTGCTCACCGCCATCGCCAAGACGCAGGAAATCTCCGGCGTCGAAAAGATCAACGCTCTGGGCTTTTGCGTGGGCGGCACCATGCTCACCAACGCCCTGGCAGTGCTGGCCGCGCGCGGCCAGGATGTGGTGGCCAGCGCCACCTTCCTCACCACGCTGATCAACTTTGCCGACACCGGCATCCTCGACGTTTTCATCGACGAAAACTTCGTCCGCATGCGCGAGATGCAAATGGGACAGGGCGGCCTCATGAAGGGGCAGGATCTGGCCTCCACCTTCAGCTTCCTGCGCCCCAACGAGCTGGTCTGGAACTACGTCGTCGGCAACTACCTCAAGGGCGAGACGCCGCCTCCGTTCGACCTGCTGTACTGGAACAGCGACAGCACCAACCTGCCCGGGCCGTACTACGCCTGGTATCTGCGCAACTTCTACCTGGAGAACAAGCTCATCGAGCCCGGTGCCCTCACCGTGTGCGGCGAACAGCTGGATCTGCGCCAGGTCAAGCTGCCGGTCTACATCTACGGCTCGCGTGAAGACCATATCGTGCCGGCCGATGCCGCCTACGCATCCACCCAGGTGCTGCCGGGCAAGAAGCGCTTCGTCATGGGCGCCTCGGGCCATATCGCCGGCGTGATCAACCCCCCGGCCAAGAACAAGCGCAGCCACTGGGTGCGCGAGGACGGCAAGCTGCCCGCCACGCTGCAAGGCTGGCTGGCCGGGGCCGATGAGCTGCCCGGCAGCTGGTGGGATGACTGGAGCGAATGGCTCAAGGGCCATGCCGGCAAGCAGATCGCCGCCCCCAAGGATTACGGCAGGGCGCCCGAATTCAAGGCCATCGAGCCCGCACCGGGGCGTTACGTCAAGCAAAAGGCCTGATCGGATTCATCCGCCCGGCGCAAGGCGCTGCCGGGCATTACTTCAGAGAGGACTCACATGGAAGACATCGTCATCGTTTCCGCCGTACGCACCCCCGTGGGCAAGTTTGGCGGCACACTCGCCAAGACCGCGGCCACGGATCTTGGCGCCATCGTCATCAAGGAGGCCCTGGCACGCGCCAAGGTGGGGCTGGATCAGGTGGGCGAGGTCATCATGGGCCAGGTGCTGGCGGCCGGCTGCGGCCAGAACCCGGCGCGCCAGGCGCTGATGAAGGCCGGCGTCGCCAAGGAAACCCCGGCGCTGACCATCAACGCCGTCTGCGGCTCGGGCCTGAAGGCCGTGATGCTGGCGGCCCAGGCCGTGGCCTGCGGCGACAGCGAGATCGTGGTCGCCGGCGGCCAGGAGAACATGAGCCTGTCGCCCCATGTGCTGAATGGCTCGCGCGACGGCCAGCGCATGGGTGACTGGAAGATGGTCGACACCATGATCGTGGACGGCCTGTGGGACGTGTACAACCAGTACCACATGGGTATCACCGCCGAGAACGTGGCCAAGGCCTACGGCATCACGCGCGAGATGCAGGATGCGCTGGCCCTGGCCAGCCAGCAAAAGGCCGCCGCGGCCCAGGACGCCGGCCGCTTTGCCGACGAAATCGTCGGCGTCTCGCTGGCGCAGAAAAAGGGCGACCCAATTCTGTTCAATGCCGACGAATACCTGAACCGCAAGACCAATGCCGAAGCCCTGGCCGGTCTGCGCCCGGCGTTTGACAAGGCCGGGTCGGTGACGGCCGGCAATGCCTCGGGCATCAACGACGGCGCCGCCGCCGTGGTGGTCATGAGCGCCAAGAAGGCGGCGGCCCTGGGCCTCAAGCCCCTGGCGCGCATCGCCGCCTACGGCACCTCCGGCCTGGATCCGGCCACCATGGGCATGGGCCCGGTGCCGGCATCGCGCAAGGCGCTTGCCCGCGCCGGCTGGAACGCCGCCGATGTCGACCTGTTCGAGCTCAACGAAGCCTTCGCCGCCCAGGCCTGCGCCGTCAACAAGGAGCTGGCCATCGACCCGGCGCGTGTCAACGTCAACGGCGGGGCCATTGCCATCGGTCACCCCATCGGCGCCTCGGGCTGCCGCGTGCTGGTGACGCTGCTGCACGAGATGCAGCGCCGCGACGCCAGGAAGGGCCTGGCTGCGCTGTGCATTGGCGGCGGCATGGGCGTGTCGCTGGCGCTGGAGCGCTAAGCCGTCAGAGATTCGGGCCTTCGCGTCATTGTTGATTCAGTCGCCTGGGCGACAATGACCAAGGCCCGTGTTTACCTTGATCGCACAGATCAGGATCTTGGGTAGAGTGTTTACGGATTTTTCCACCACACAAGGAGCACACAATGAGTCAGAAAGTCGCATACGTCACCGGAGGCATGGGTGGAATCGGCACGGCCATTTGCCAACGCCTGCACAAGGAAGGCTTGAAGGTCATCGCTGGCTGCGGCCCCACGCGCGACTACGCCAAGTGGCTGGCCGAGCAGAAGGCCCTGGGCTACACCTTCTACGCCTCTGCAGGCAATGTGGGTGACTGGGATTCCACGGTGGAGGCCTTCGCCAAGGCCAAGGCCGAGCATGGCAGCATCGATGTGCTGGTGAACAACGCCGGCATCACGCGCGACCGCATGTTCGTGAAGATGACGCGCGAGGACTGGGACGCCGTCATCGAAACCAACCTCAACAGCATGTTCAACGTGACCAAGCAGGTTGTTGCCGACATGGTGGAAAAGGGCTGGGGGCGCATCGTCAACATCAGCTCGGTCAATGGGGAAAAGGGCCAGGCCGGCCAGACCAACTACTCGGCCGCCAAGGCCGGCATGCACGGCTTCTCCATGGCGCTGGCGCAGGAACTGGCCTCCAAGGGCGTAACGGTGAATACCGTGGCGCCGGGCTATATCGGTACCGACATGGTCAAGGCGATTCGCCCCGATGTGCTGGAGAAGATTGTCGGCACCGTCCCCGTCAAGCGCCTGGGCGAGCCCAGCGAAATTGCCTCCATCGTCGCCTGGCTGGCCTCTGACGAGGGTGGCTACGCCACTGGCGCAGAGTTCTCCGTCAACGGTGGCCTACACATGCGCTGATACAGTGAAGAGCATTCCCGGCAACTGCTGCCGGGAATGGGCCATAAAAAAAAGGAACGTCACCAGACGTTCCTTTTTTTTCGGGCCACCGGTGCACTACCGCACTTCGACTTGAACCCGGTGGGCCGCGCCGCCCACGCAGGACTGGCGCACAGGGGGGGCCTGTCAACTCCCGAAATCAGGGCCTCGCAAGGCCGCAGGATGCCCTTACAGGCGGGTTGGCGCGCGCTTGCGATCGCGTTCGTCTTCGGGCCAGGCAGAGAGCATTGCAGTCATGGTCATGGGAAAAACTCCTTTGATGTAACCACAACGCGAACCCCGGGCGCAGCGTTGACAGCGAGTGGAAAGAAAGTGCAACCCCTGGATAGCACCTGTTTTTGCTCTCGATAAAAGAGCTATAAATCCATGCTGCAAAAGCGCTAACGGGCAATTTCTTCCGTGTGTTTTCCTGGCAGGCCGCCGCTATCGGCTCAATTCTTCAAGAGTCGTGGACATATCCAGCCACTTTTCTTCCAGTACTTCGATCTCGTCGGCGCAGGCTTTCAGGCGCCGCCCGCAGTCGGCAATCTCTGCCGCTGGCAGGGCTTGCATCAGGCGCTCTTCCAGCGCTGCCTTTTCCTGGCCCAGGGCTGCCAGGCGCTGGTCGATCTTGTCGAGCTCGCGCTTTAGCGGCCGAGTCTTCTCGGCCAGCAACTGGCGCGCCTGGGCGTCCAGGCGGCGCTGTTCGCGTGCGTCGCGCTGGGGTGGCGCAGCGGCCGC
>Ga0209369_1000334_pt1 | contig 80353 bp, 67 predicted proteins | sample EBPBio142010_DNA_FD_185865 | JGI IMG/M metagenome (GOLD analysis project Ga0209369, IMG submission 185865) | Wastewater treatment Type I Accumulibacter community from EBPR Bioreactor in Madison, WI, USA - Reactor 1_10/4/2010_ DNA (SPAdes)... | ecosystem: Engineered > Bioreactor > EBPR >...
GCGCTGGCGGTGAGCGGGAGCGACGTGTACGTCGGCGGCTTGTTCTCGAGCGTGTACAGCAGCGGCACGACGACGGTGGCAGGCACGAGCCGCATCGCCAAGTGGGACGGGAGCGCGTGGAGCCCCCTCGGCGGCGGGGCGCAGAACGTCGTGTATGGGATCGCGGTGAGCGGGAGCGACGTGTACGTCGGCGGCACCTTCACGAGCGTGTACAGAAGCGGCACCGCGCCGGTGGCGGGCACGGGGTACATCGCCAAGTGGGACGGGAGCGCGTGGAGCGCCCTCGGCGGCGGGGCGCAGAGCGACGTGCGTGCGCTGGCGGTGAGCGGGAGCGACGTGTACGTCGGCGGCGTGTTCTCGAGCGTGTACAGCAGCGGCACGACGGAGGTGGCGGGCACAGTCCGCATCGCCAAGTGGGACGGGAGCGCGTGGAGCGCCCTCGGCGGCGGGGCGCAGAGCAGCGTGTTTGCGCTGGCGGTGAGCGGGAGCGACGTGTACGTCGGCGGCGGCTTCACGAGCGTGTACAGCAGCGGCACCACGCCGGTGGCGGGCACGGGGTACATCGCCAAGTGGAACGGGAGCGCGTGGAGCGCCCTCGGCGGAGGGGCGGTTGATCGGGTGTTGACGTTCGCGGTGAGCGGGAGCGACGTGTACGTCGGCGGCCAGTTCACGAGCGTGTACAGCAGCGGCACCACGCCGGTGACGGGCGCGAGGCGCATCGCCAAGTGGAACGGCAGCGCGTGGAGCGCCGCTGTGACTGCGGGCAACGGGGTCAATAGCGCCGTGATAGCGATTGCGGTGAGCGGGAGCGACGTGTACGTCGGCGGCGGCTTCACGGACCTTGCCGACATCGCCGAGGCGGATCGCATTGCCAAGTGGGATGGGAGCGCGTGGAGCGCCCTCGGCGGCGGGGCGCAGAGCAGCGTGTATGCGATCGCGGTGAGCGGGAGCGACGTGTACGTCGGCGGCGCGTTCTCGAGCGTGTACAGCAGCGGCACGTCGCCGGTGGCAGGCACGCTCCGCATCGCCAAGTGGGACGGGAGCGCGTGGAGCGCCCTCGGCTCCGGCGTGAACAACGTCGTCAACGCCCTCGCCCTCGGCACTGCCGAGCCTGCTCCGGGGGCCGTCCGCGGCGACGCCCCGGCTGCCCGCGCCGCCCAAGCCGCTGTGCCCGCGCTCTACATGGGCGGCACCTTCACCGCCGCGGGCGACGGCACGCCGATGAGCTATTTCTCTTACTACACCGGCCCGGAAGTGCTGCCCGTGGAACTCGTGTCGTTCTCAGGCACCGTGTCGGGGCGGGCAGCGCACCTGTTGTGGACGACGGCGAGCGAGACGAACAACATCGGCTTCGTCGTCGAACGCCAAACCGGCGACGCGTGGACGGACGTGTCCGCGATCATCGCAGGGCAGGGCACCACGACCGAGCGCACCGACTACGCCTACGACGTCACCGGCCTCACCGCGGGCCGCCACACGTTCCGGCTCCGCCAAACCGACACCGACGGGGCGATTCACCACTCCGCGAGCGTGACCATCGAGATCGGCACGGACGGACAGACGCTGGTGACGGTTCTCGGCAACGGCTCTCGCACGCCGAAGCTTCGAATCGAGGGATCGGGCGCAGTGCGGGCGGAGGTGTTCGACGTGCTGGGCCGGTCGGTGGCGACGGTGTTCGACGGCTTGGTTTCGGGAACGGCAGAGGCACGTTTGCCGTCGTTGTCGTCGGGGTCGTATGTGGTTCGCGTCACCTCGGACGGCCACGCGACGAGCCATGCCGTGGTGGTGAGGTGACGCGCCGTAGAGACGTCCCAATGGGACGTCTCTACTACCCCCGGATGGCGCTCCCGTATGGCCGATGCGCCGGGCAGGGGCGTTGCGTGGCAGCGACGTGTTCGTGGTGCGCTACGCTCCCGATGGAACAGCCGTGGGCGCAACGCCGGAGGTCAACGTCTTGCCAGCAGCCTCCGACGTATCGATCACGGCCCTTGGCGGGCGTCGGGTGCGGGTGTCCAGCCCCCAAGCAGCGATGCTGGACGTGTACGATCTGCTCGGGCGGGCGGTGCGCCGTCATCCGGTGTCGGCTGGCAGGACGGATGTAGACCTTTCCGACCTGCGACCGGGGGCGTATGCGCTTCGCGCGGGCACGGCGTCGACGATTGTGCTGCTGCGCTGAGCAGCGGTAGGATTAGCGACTCACCGCGTAGGTGAGTTGCGCAAAAACACCGTCGAGCACGTCCGCCGAGACGAGGCGCAGCGCGGGCGATTCGATGCGCCGCGGGAGCAGCGGTTTGCCACGTCCGAGCGTAGCCGGCGCGATGGTCACCACGATCTCGTCAAGCAAGCCGGCGTCGTAAAACTGTCCGGCAAGGTCGCCGCCTCCCACAATCCACACGTTTTGACCGTCCGCCGCGTCCGCCATCGCCGCATGGACGGGCCGCACATCTCCCCGCACGAACCGCACGTCCGCGCCGGGCACCTCCGGAAGCGTGCGGTGCGTGAACACCCACACCGGCTGGGTATACGGCCACGGCTTGGCGGCATCCGGAAGGGCATAGCCTTCGTGCCGAAGCAGCCATTCGTAGGTGGAAGCACCCATCGCAATCGCGCCAAGTGAGTCAAGAAAATCATCAATGCCGCCTTGTCCCGCCTCGCCAAAGGCAAAGAGCCAGTCAAGGCTGTTGTCGTCGTCAGCGAGAAAGCCGTCGAGGGTGGCGGCGGTGTAGTAGATGGATTTCATCGAACAGGGGCATTCGGCAAGATGTGGTGTGCGGGTGCCAACGTTATGGCACAGGCTGGCGACGCAACCCGGCGCGGCGCACGGCGTACACGCTGGCTGGAACCCACTTCCTTCCTCTACGATGGCCGACAATCCGTATTACCAAAGCGCCTACGGGTATGCCGAAACGCACCCGGCCTACGCCGGCGCACGCGCTGCGGTAGACCTCCGCCCGCTCTTCACCCGCGCCTTCGGTTGGATGGCCGTCGGGCTGCTCCTGAGCGCCGCCGCCGCCGCGCTCGTGCTCTACTTGCCCGCCTTGCAGCAGCTCGTACTGGGCAACCGGCTGGTCTTCTTCGGGCTGATGATCGCCGAACTGGCCGTCGTCTGGATCCTCTCGGCGCGCATCCACCGGATGAGTGTCCCGGCGGCCACACTCGGCTTCCTCGGCTACGCGGCCATGAACGGCCTCACGCTCTCGGTCATCGCGTTTGCCTACACGATGGCCTCCATTGCCAGCGTGTTCGTCATCACCAGCCTCACCTTCGCCTTCATGGCGCTGTGGGGAGCCACCACCAAGCGCGACCTCTCGTCGTGGGGATCGATCCTCATTATGGCGCTCATCGGGGTGATTGTGGCGATGATCGTCAACCTGTTTATGAACAGCAGCGTCCTCGGATGGATCATCTCCATCGTCGGCGTGCTTGTGTTTGTGGGGCTGACGGCCTACGACGTGCAGAAGCTCAAGACGATGGCCGCCGATGTGGACGGCGAGGTGACGCTCGGACGCCTTGGCATCCTCGGCGCGCTCACGCTCTACCTCGACTTCGTCAACCTTTTCCTCTTCCTGCTGCGGATTCTCGGCGGTCGCCGCGACTGACCCGGTGCTTCCATCGACTGCGCCCCGTCGTCTCGTTGCGAGGCGGCGGGGCGCAGTCGTATCGTGCGTGTCTCAACCGTTTTTCGCCGATGCCGACCGTCACCAGCCAACCGTTCGTCGTGCCCGCTCCCGGCGGCAAGGTCATCGAAGAGTTTGTCGGAGGAGCTTCCACCGGCACGGCCTCGCACTCGGTGGCGCACATGATTGCCCCGCCGGGGTGGGATGAGCCGTGGCAACGCCCAGAGTTCGACGAGACGACGATTGTGCTGCGCGGCACGATGCGCGTGCATCATGACGGCGGGTTCGTGGACGTGCACGCGGGGCAAACGATTCTGTGTGTGGCGGGTGAACGCATCCGCTACGCCAACGCCTCTTCCGACGATGCGTGCGAGTACTGGGCCGTGTGCAGCCCCGCCTTCTCGCCCGATACCGTGCATCGAACGGAATGAAATGAGTGGCCCCGTTGGGTGTACCGTTCTGAGGCAGGTGTATAGCGGCACAAGCAGCCCGGCTGGTGCGCCGACGAGTAGGGACGGCGGCGCGCGGTGTAGACGGGCGCCTACGCGAAACGCACGAGGGTGGGGCCTTTGGAAAGGCTCCACCCTTTGCGTTGGCTTGGATGGCATCGTAGAACCCGGTGAGGGTCATTGCTCATCGAGAGAGGTTTCCCATACGCGGGTGGTTATTTTGCTGGTAGATGGCGCATGGGTGCTACTCCGCTGTATTCTTTCGGCCGAACCCACTTGAGAGACAACGACTTATGACCGTCTACCGCTACGCTCTTTTGGTCGCTCTTGGCCTGACGTCCGCCGCTTCGGTGCTGGCCCAAGATGTTACCCGTATGGACCCCGCGCTGGCTCGCTACCTCAGGTCGCCGGAAGGGGCAGGCAAGGCTTCTGCCGATACCCAGCTCGATTTGGTGGTGCACACCCGCGATGTGGATGCTCTACGGCATGCGGGGTTTGATGTGAACGCGGTGTTTGACGGCTTCGCCACGGTGCGCGTCCCGGTGGCGCGTGTCGCCGAACTGCAGCTCACCCGAGGCGTCGATCGGCTTGAGATGGGCATAGACGCCGTGATCGACAACGACGAGGCCGGTGCGTTCGTTGGGGCTCGGCTGCTGCACGACGGGCTACTTGGCAACCAAGCGTACCGAGGCGCTGGGGCTATTGTCTGCGTGATCGACAGCGGGATCGATTGGAAACACCTCGACTTTCGCTCGACCACCGACACCACCCAGAGCCGCATTCTCCGGCTCTACGACATGACGCTCTCCGCTCAGGCGGGCGAATCGTTGCCGCAAGGTTTGCCCACGACCTACACGAAAGGCGTCGAATACACGCGGGCGCAGATCAACAACGAAATCGACGGCTCGCCCGCAGGCTTTGTTCGCTCGCAAGACATCAACGGCCACGGCACGCATGTGACGGGCACGGCGGCGGGTAACGGTGGCTCGATGACGCCGCGCCAGTTCGTCGGTATGGCTCCGGATGCCGACATCGTGTTCGTCAAGAGCGGCGATGGGTCGCACTCGCTGGCCAACATGACCAACGGCATCAAGTACTGCGGTGAAGTGGCCGCGGCCGAGGGCAAGCCGGTAGCCGTGAACATGAGTCTCGGCTCCGATGCTGGGCCGCACGACGGCACCGACGCGAAGAACCTCGCCGTAAACCAGTTTCTTGCTACGCCGGGGCGTGTGCTCGTGCAGTCAGCAGGCAACTCAGGAGGAAGCCTGATCCACAGAATGGAAGTGATGGATACGGGCGCTTCGGTGGCGTGGACGCTTCAGGTGCCGACGTACACCGCGGTAGCCCAGGCCAACAATTTTGGGGTTGACACCTGGTTTAGCGAGAGCGGGCCGGTTGGCGTAACCGTGACGGCCCCGGACGGTACCACGCGGGTTACCTCGACCGTACAAGGAGAGACCGTCACGGTGACCACGCAAGGCACGGTTACCATTTATAACGGCATCAGCTCCAACAGCGACCGCGAGATCTACGTCAACATCGATGACTCCGGTATCGGAGGCGTGGTGCCGGCGGCAGGCAACTGGACGATCTCCTTCACCAACAACTCGGGGACTGTGAACACGGCGCACAGCTGGTTGTTCGACTCGTCGATCGGCGATAAGACGGCCGTTTTGGTCGGAGCCGATGCGCACTACACGGTCTCGAATGCCTCGGCCATGGGCATTGCGGCGGGGGCCTACGTTCACCGCAACGCATGGGGAGCGCAGTCGGGTATCTACGGCTACCCCGTCAACCGTCAAGATTTGCGGGCGTCCTTCTCCAGCCAAGGCCCCTCACGCGACGAGCGGGTCATGCCGCACATCTCGGCTCCGGGGCAAGCAATGCTCTCGGCGCGAAGCAGCTCGGCCAGCTTCGCGGCCTCGTCCATCACGCCCGACGGCAAGCATGTGCAAAATCAAGGCACGTCGATGGCGGCTCCGGTGGTGACGGGCAGTGCCGCGTTGCTGCTGGCCGCCCGCCCGACGCTCACGGCGGCGCAGGTACGGGCGCTTTTGCAGAACAACGCCATCGTGGACGGGCCGGTCAGCGAGGCCGGAGCGGTGCCCAACAACGAGTTTGGGGCGGGCAAGCTCAACGTCTACCAAGCGATGGCGCGACTTGTCAATCCCGCCAGCACGAGCGCCATGCAGATCGTCCAGTACGATGCGCCGGCCACGGCGACATTGGGCGTTACGCTTACAGTGGACAACACGCTGTTGCTGGCGTTCTCGTCGGCCTCCGGCGGGGTGCTGCGCGGCACGCTCTTCCACCCCAGTGTGGCTGTCCCGTCGGGAGGCTACGACGTGCGCGTGTTCCAAAACAACGCCGGTACGGTCGGGGCACAGGTTGGCACGACCGTGAACTTCCCGATGGCGGCCATCCACCCGTACAGCTGGAACTACATCGGGCTGGATGCCGCAGGCGTGACGGCAACAGCAGGCGGTGAGTACTTCTTGGCGATTACCCCAAGGGGCAGCAACGGCGCGTTCCGCCACGACGGAGCCACCACCGTCAACCGCACGTTTGTGACCGCCGCCGCCGATCTGTCGGGCTTGTCGGTACGGGCCGACGACGCGCTCATTCGCCCAATCCTGACCAGCGACGCCACCGCTATCCCCGTTGAAACGGCGGCTGTGGCACAGGGCGAACTGATCCTCGCCGCTGCTGGCCCCAACCCGGCGGCATCGCACACGGCGTTTGTGCTGGCCGTGCCCACAAGCGGCACGGTGCGGTTGGAGGTGTACGACATGCTCGGACGTCGCGTGCGTACGCTGCTTGATGAGACGCTCGCCGCTCAAACGCTGCGACGGGTTGACGTGGACGCCTCCGCGCTTGCCCCGGGGATGTACCTTGTTCGTGCTCAGCAAGGCGGCCAATCCGTCACGCAGCGCCTTGTCGTGACGCGGTGATCGTATGGTGCAACACAGGAACGAGCCGTCCTCCCAGCGTGGAGGCACGGCTCGTTCCTTTTTGGGCGAGGGGCGAGGGGGGGGAGACGCCGATGGGCCAACCGAATCTGGGTATCACCCTCTCCTTGCGGAAGCACTCGCAGGGGTGTCCCCGAAGAGCCACGGTGACCGCAAGAAGGTGCCGTTCCATCAAGGGCGGATTTTTCAGGCTCGGGTGCTGACGGGTTGACATCTTGCAGGGTGTGAGATTATTATGGTCACTCCATTTTCTCCCTCTTTCTATGTATCGTTCGCTACGTCTTTTCGCCGCGCTGGCGGCCGCGCTGCTTCCCGCGTCGGTTTTGGGGCAGACCGCTTCCGTCGATGCGCCATTAGCACGTCTGATCGGCGCGCGCGCTACAGCTGCGCCGGGCGCTGGCGGCAACGCTCCGGGTGCTGCCCGAACCGGCCAAGAGGAGCCGCTGGGCCTCATCGTTTACACGCGCGATGTGGCTGCGCTGCGAGCCACAGGGCTTCCCGTGGAAGCTGCCTTCGACGGGTTTGCGGTGGTGCGGGCCAGCCTCGACCAAGTCGAGGTACTGCGCCGCACGCGCGGTGTGACGCAGGTGGCGCTTGGCCAGGACGAAGAGCTTCACAACGACGTGGCGGCCTCGATGGTGGGCGCGCGGGCGTTGCACGAGGGATTGCTCGGCGATCAACCCTACTCTGGGGCAGGGGCCATCGTATGCATCCTCGATACAGGGATTGACTGGAAGCACCTTGACTTTCGGTCGCTGTCGGATCCGTCCAAGAGCCGGATCCTTCGGCTCTACGACATGTCGCTCACCGCTCAAGGAGGCGAGACGACTCCGCAGGGGCTGCCCACGTCCTATTCGACGGGCGTGGAGTACACGCAGGCTCAGCTCAACGACGAACTCGACGGCACGCCTACGGGCTTCGTCCGGTCGCAAGACACGCACGGCCACGGCACGCACGTCGCAGGCACGGCGGCGGGCAACGGCGGCTCGATGACGCCAAGGCAGCATGTAGGCATGGCCCCCGACGCCGACATTGTGTTCGTCAAGGGCACCAACGCAAACAACGTCTTCCCTTCGGCCAACATCCTCAACGCCATCAAGTACTGCGGCGAAGTGGCCACGGTGGAGAACAAGCCGATGGTGATGAACATGAGCCTTGGATCGGCGGCAGGCCCGCACGACGGCACCGATGCGAAAAGCGCCGCCATCACGCAGCTTGTCGCTACGCCGGGGCGCGTCGTGGTGCAGTCGGCGGGGAACGAAGGCGGTACCAACTTCCATCACGTGCAGGTTCTCAACGCCAGCGCTTCCCAAAGCTTCACGTTCAACGTTCCGGTGTACACGCCGACCGCCGGGTCCAACAACTTCGCGGCCGATCTGTGGGCCAGCCAAGATTATCCGGTGTCGGTTACGTTGACCGCGCCAGACGGGGTGACCAGCCTGACGGTTTCGGATGGCTTTAACTCCCTGAACTCCGCGCAGGGGTATATGGAGATTAGCAATACGATTGCCTCCAATGGCGACCGGAATATCGTTTTCTATGTGGGAGACTATCTGTATCTGGATGGAAACAACCAAGTGCAGGTTGGGGGCACGGCACCGGCACAGGGGGCGTGGACGCTTCGCCTCGATAACGGCCCGGACGGCCAGAATGTGGTGCATGCGTGGGCCTACGACCGCACGGTTGGCAGTGGAGCCGTCACGCTCACCGGAGCCGATGCCACCTATACGGTGAGCAACGCCGCAGCGGATGCCATCGCGGTAGGGGCTTATACGCACCGGTGGCTGTGGCGGTCTTCGAATGGATCTTCGTATGTTGCAGCTTCAGGAGCCTACCAGCAAGACCTGCGCGCCCCGTTTTCCAGCCAAGGGCCCTCGCGCGACGGACGAGTGATGCCGCACATTTCGGCTCCGGGGCAGATGATCATTTCTTCCCGGTCGGCCAACACCTCTCCTGCGGCTTCGTCCTTGGTGGCGGGCAATCTGCACCTTGTGAATCAGGGCACGTCGATGTCGTCGCCCGTGGTGGCGGGAAGCGTGGCGCTGCTGCTCGGGGCCAGCCCTAACCTCACGGCGGCGCAGGTAAAGACGCTGCTGAGCGACAATGCTGTGGTGGACACGCCGGTGTCGAATGCTGGGGCGGTGCCGAACAACCAGTTTGGGGCGGGCAAGCTCAACGTGTACCAAGCGATGGCGCGGCTCGTCAACTCAGCGAGTACGTCCACCTTAACCAATGTGCAGTACGACGCCCCGGGGACAACCTCCTCGGGGGTGACGCTTAATCAAGGGAACAACCTGGTCATTCGGTTCCAAATGCCGATGAACGGGCGCTTGCGGGGCGTCAACTTTCACACCAGCGCGGCAGTCCCCAGCGGAGGCTTCGACGTGCGGCTCTGGCAGAACAACGCCGGTGTGCCGGGCGCACAGATTGGCTCTACGGTGAATGCTCCCGGAGCAAGCTTGCAGCTTTCCGGTTGGAACTACTTCAGCCTTTCTTCCCTCACCGATGCGCTCGTCGCTGGAGACGAATACTTTTTGTCGGTTACGCCTGTCGGCTCCAACGGATCGTACCGCCACGACGGGACGAACAGCGCCGGTCGTTCGTATTCCGCCCCGGAAGCTCGGGCCATCAAGGGAGACGATGCGCCCGGCGCGTTCGGAGGGCAAGGCATCTCGGCCATCGGCGCACTCACGGCGACCACCGGCGATGTCTTGATGCGCCCGGTCGTCTCCAGCGATGCCGCGGCGATTCTTCCGGTCGAACTCGTGGCGTTTGAGGGCGTCCAGAGCGGTCGCACAGCGGCGTTGACGTGGATCACAGCCAGCGAGACGAACAACGCCGGCTGGACGATTCAGCAGATGGGCAGCGGCCCCGACGACTGGCGCGACCTCGGCTTTGTGCAAGGCGCGGGCACGACCACGGAGGTGCAACGCTACGCCTTTGCCACCGAGACGCTGCTGCCGGGCACGTACTCGTTCCGCCTTCGCCAAACCGACACCGACGGTTCGGTGCACTATTCCGGTCTTGTTATGATCGAGATCGGAGTCGATCGTGCACTGGCACTCTTGCCAGCCGGGCCGAACCCGTTTGCCGGACGGACGACGTTGCTGCTCACGGTGCCGCAGGACGGCCCGGCCAAGGCGGCGCTCTTCGACGTGCTGGGCCGCCGCGTCCAATCGCTCTTCGACGGCGCAGCGGTGGCCGGTGAGGCTCACGCGCTCGTCGTGGACGGCGCGGCGCTGGCTCCGGGCACGTATTTCGTCCGCGCAGAATCGGGCGGGCGAGTGGTGCAGCGCACGCTTGTCGTGGCGCGGTGAGTGCAGTGCGCATAGAAACGCCCGGTCAGAGTTGAGGCTCTGACCGGGCGTTTGCGTGATTGGCCGCTCAAACCGTCGAGGTGGCCTCGGCGGGCGCTTCCACAGCAGCTTCGTCCTCGTCGTCCACGAGACGCGTCACGTCGGCGATGGCGTCGTCGCCGCGCAGCGAGATCAGCCGCACGCCCTGCGCGTTGCGCCCGGTGGCGCGGATGGCCTCCACTTCCATCCGGATCATAATGCCGGAGGTCGTCACGATCATCAGGTCGTCGGCGTCGGTGACGGCTTGGAGCGAGACGAGGCCGCCGGTCTTGTCCGTCACGTTGAGGGTCTTGATGCCCTTGCCGCCGCGGCCTTGGCTGCGGTACTCCTCGAGGTCGGTGCGCTTGCCGAATCCGTTCTCCGAGATGGCGAGCACTTCGCGCGGGTCGTCCTGCTTGAGCGTCACCATCCCGACGATGCGTTCGTCGTCCTGCAAGTCCATGCCGCGCACGCCCGTGGTGCCGCGCCCGGTGGGGCGCACGTCCGTTTCGGCAAAACGGATGCTCCGGCCCGCGTTGCAACCGAGCAGCACCTCGCTGGTGCCGTCGGTAAGCTCCGCGCCGAGCAGCTCGTCGCCTTCGACGATGTTGATGGCGATGACGCCTGCCGACCGGGGCCGCGAGAACGCCTCCAGCGGCGTCTTGTTGACGATGCCTCGCCGGGTGGCCATCATCACGAAGTGCTGTTCGAGGTACGGTTTCGCCTCAAAATCGGCCTTCTTGACGGCCAGCACCGCTCGGATGCGGTCTTCCTGATCGATCTGGATGAGGTTGCGGATGCTGCGGCCCTTGGCCGTGCGCGTGCCCTCGGGGATGGCGTAGACGCGCAGCCAGTAGCAGCGCCCGTGGTCGGTGAAGAAGAGCAGGTAGTCGTGGTTGGAACACGTAAACAAGTGCTCCACATAGTCCTCGTCCCGCGTGCCGGTGCCACGGCTGCCCACGCCGCCGCGCCCTTGCGTGCGGTACTCGCCCACGCCGGTGCGCTTGATCAGGCCTGCGTGGGTGATCGACACCACCACCGGCGCGTCGTCGATCAGGTCTTCCATGTCGAAGTCGCCGCCGCCGTACACGTCGATCTCGGTGCGGCGGGCGTCGGCGTACTTCTCCTTCACCTCCAGCAGCTCGGTCTTGATCGTCTCCAGCAGCATGGCCCGGGAGCCGAGTAGGGCGCGGAGGCGCTCGATTTCCTTGATCACCTCGGCGTACTCGTCCTCGATCTTCTGCCGCTCCAGCCCGGTGAGACGGCTCAGACGGAGCGCCAGAATGGCATCGGCTTGGGCTTCGGAAAGGGCGAACATCCCGCCGTCAACCGGCGCGGGCAGGCCGAGGCGGTCGCGCTGCGCGGCGGTGAGGCGCTCGGGGTAGACGCCCGCCATCAGGTTCGTCCGGGCCGCTTCGGCGTCGGCGCTGTGGCGGATGATGGCGATCACGGCATCGAGGTGGTCGAGCGCAATCGTGAGGCCTTCCAAGATGTGCGCCCGCTCCTCAGCGCGGCGCAAATCGTACTGCGTGCGGCGCGTCACCACGTCGAGGCGGTGCTCGACGTAGTAGTGGACGAGGTCGCGGAGGTTGAGCGTGCGCGGGCGTCCGTTGACCAAGCACACGTTGTTGATGCCGAACGTCTGCTGAAGCGGGGTGAGTTTGAACAGGTGGTTTTGCACCACCTGCGTCACCGCGTCTTTTTTGAGCTCGATGACGATGCGCATCCCGTCGCGGTCAGACTCGTCGCGCAAGTCGGCGATGCCGTCGAGCTTTTTGTCGCGGGCGAGCGTGGCGATCTTTTCCAGCAGGCTCGACTTGTTGACCTGGAACGGGATTTCCGTCACGATGAGCGCTTGCCGCCCGGCGCGGATCTCCTCCTCGTGCATCTTGGCGCGCATAATCACACGGCCTCGGCCCGTCAGGTAGGCCTCGCGCACGCCGAGCGTGCCGTAGACGATGCCGCCCGTCGGGAAGTCCGGCGCGGGCACATACTGCATCAACTCTTCGGCCGTGATCTGGTCGTTGTCGATGTACGCGACCGTCGCGTCGATGGCTTCGCCGAGGTTGTGCGGGGCCATTTTGGTGGCCATTCCGACGGCGATGCCGTCGGAGCCGTTCACCAGCAGGTTGGGGAAGGCGGCAGGCATCACCTCGGGCTCTTGGAGCGAGCCGTCGAAGTTGTCGGCGAAGTCCACGGTCTCCTTGTGGATGTCGCGGAGCATCTCTTCGGCCAGCCGCGTCAGGCGGGCCTCGGTGTAGCGCATGGCGGCGGCGGCGTCGCCGTCGATGGAGCCGAAGTTGCCTTGGCCGTCCACCAGCGGGGCGCGCAGCGAGAACGGCTGGGCCATCCGGACGAGCGTGTCGTAGACCGACGAGTCGCCGTGCGGGTGGTACTTGCCGAGCACTTCACCGACGATACGGGCCGACTTCTTGTGCGCGCTTCCGGCTCCGATGCCGAGTTCGGTCATCCCGTAGAGGACGCGGCGGTGCACCGGCTTGAGGCCGTCGCGTACGTCGGGCAGGGCGCGGCCCACAATCACCGACATCGAGTAGTCGATGTAGCTGGACTTGAGCTCGTCCTCGATGTTGATGGGCAGAATGCGCAGCACGCCCGATGCGCCGTCGCCGCCGGAGGGGGAATCGCCCGCATTCGATGCGGCGTTGTCGGGGCGGGAGGGGTCGTTGGGGAGGTCGTTCGGGTCGAGTTCCATGCCGAAAAAAAGGGGACGCTCGGCAAGTTTGTGGGAGCCGAGCGAACGAAACGGTTATCGCACTCCGTTGGAACGCCGATACGGGGGGGAAGCTCCGTTTTCGGAAGCTGGAAAGGAGATGTGGAAAACTTCCGTACGAAACACTTCGGTAACGCTTGTGAATTTGGTGCGGACGTTCTATCTTGGCCTTTGCGATCCCCCCCGTTCACCTGCTCCATCATTCCATTCCGATGGGTGAAATCGTCGCTTCCGTCTTTCGTGGCGTGTCGCTGCGCCGGATGATGCTTTGGGCTTTTGGGTACAGCGTTGCCGCTTTGGCCGCGGTGGCATATCTGACACATTAAGCCGCCGCTTGGGTCACCCCTTGCGCAGCGCCGCGAGCACGGCGTCCCGGTCGTCGTGCAGAAACAGCACGATCAGATCGCCGGGTTGGGCAGCGGCCAGCAGCGCTTCGGCTCCGGTCGAGGCGCGGTCGTAAAACGAAAGCCGTTCGCGGCTCATGCCGCAGGCCTCGAAGCCGCGCGCCAAGCTCTCGCTCGTCTCGCCAACGGCCCGTCCACGTTCGTAGCCGGGCAGTTCGGTGATCGCGACGTCGTCCGGTGCCAGGCGAAGGATTTGCGCGGCCATCCGGCGGTTGTCGTCGTCGGAGCGGTCGCCCGCCTGCGAGATGAGCACGCGGCGGCGGGTGCTGGGCATCGGGCCGATGACGGGCACGGTGGCGGCGATGCCGTCGTCGTTGTGACCGTAATCCACCACGACAGTTGCGCCTCGGTAAGGGTGGACGTTCATCCGCCCCGGATTGTCGTCCGGCGATGCGCCGAAGGCGACGAGCGCGTCTTCGATGGCGGCGACGGGAGCCGTGAGCGCGTGGGCGGCCAGCAGCGCGGCGAGGGCGTTCTGGACGTTGAACATGGCCGCGCCGCCAAAGGCCAGCGGCAGGTCTTCGATGGGGCCGAGATCCCACGCCTCGCCGTCGAGCAGCGCCGAAATCCGCCCGTCGTCGAGCCACGCGCCCCGTCCGCTGCGTTGCATCTCGGCGTGCATACCGTCGTCGGGCAGGCCGAGCGAGAACGGCGCGAGCGGAACGCCGGTGCGCTCCGAAAGGGCGCGGGCGGCAGGCCAGAGCACCGGATCGTCGGCGTTGACGACGAGCGGCGCGCCGGGAACCAGCGCCTTCGCCACGACGAGCTTGGCCGCGGCCACGTCTTCAACCGTCTGCACGCCGTAATCGCCGAAATGGTCGGCTCCGACGTTCGTGACCACCGCCACGCGGGCACGCTGGACGGCAAGGCCACGCCGGAGCAGTCCGCCGCGTGAGGTTTCCAGCACGGCGGCGGCAAGGCCCGGATGCCGCAGCAGGCGGCGCGCGCCTTCCGGCCCGGCGAAGTCGCCGCCCACAATCTGCTCCGCTCCCACAAACACGCCCTCGGTGGAGGTGTGCCCGGCGGTGAAACCGGCGAGGTCGAGCATCCGGCGGATGAGGCGCGTGGTGGTGGTCTTGCCGTTGGTGCCGGTGACGAGCGCGAGCGGAATGTCGCGGAGGCCGTCGGGGAGTGCGCGGGGCAGGGCGGCGGCGTCGAAGGTTTGGGCGAAGACGCCGCTGCCGAGCGTCACCCGTTTCTCTCCGATGAGCACGTTCACGCCGCGTTGCCGCCCGCCGTCCACGAGCGCTTCGAGCGGCGCATCGAACGACGCAGCGAGGTCGGGCGCAAGACGGCGGGCTTTTTCGGTTGCCGATTCGAGGGAGCGAAGGCGGAGCGCCACTTCGGCGGCGAGTTCGTTCAGGTCGACGGCGTCGTAGAGCACCGAGCCGGGCGCTTCGAACCCGACCGTCGCGCCACCGGGGTAGATGCGCACGCAGCGCCGCCCGAGGCCGGGCACGGGGCAGACGCCGAGCAGCGCGTCGAGGGCGGTGTGCCACGCGTGGACGGCTCGCTCCGGGTCGGACGTGCGGAAGTCGAGCAGAACGGCGGGGCCGTCGTTCCACCACGACGCGCCGGGGACGCGGCGGCTGTCAACGAGGCGATTCGGTTCGTCGGGCACGGGAGGCAGATGAGGCGGACGATGGAGGGGACGCTCGCGAACGCCTCCTACAGGTAGGGATCGAAACGTTGGGTCACGCCAGCCGGACGCCCCGCGTATCGCGCACGAGGCGCATGCCGCTGGGCAGGGTGAAGTGCGGCGTCTCGTCTTCGGTGGTTGGGGCAGAGGTGGACGGGCCGGCTTCGGTGCGGAAGTCGGTGATCTGCTTCCAACTGCGGGCCACATCGTCGCCGAAAATCACCACGAGATCGCCGTGCTGGGCTGTGCGGAGGGCGTGCTGGATGGCCTCTTGCTCGTCCGGGATGGCCTCGATGGTATCGTCGCCGTGCGCCCATCCGCCCTCGCTAAGTCCCTCGCGGAGCAGGCTCAGGATCTCGTCGCGGGAACGCCCTCGGGTATGGTCGTCGGTCTTGAGAATCATCCGGTCGAAGGCCGATGCACACAGCCGCCCGAGGTTGCGGATGTCTTCGTCGCGCCGGTCGCCGGGGGCCGAGAGTACGCCGATTTTTTGGCCGTGGGCGTCCATGTGCTGGACGGTACGCGTGGCCGCCTCCATCGCCGCCGGGTTGTGGGCGTAGTCGAGGACGACGCGGAAGGCCAGTTCGTCGTACACGTTGAAGCGGCCCGGCACTTGGGCGTTGCTGGTCGAGAACGTGGCGAGGCCGAGGCGGATGTCGTCGAGGCTCTTGCCCATCGCGTAGGCGATGGCGGCGGCGAACATCGCGTTTTGAACGTTGAACCGCGCCGCGCCGCCGAGCGTGGCCGGGATTTCGTGCGACCGCATCACCGGGCGGAACGTGCCTTGGTCGTAGAGCGCGATCAGGTCGCCCGCCGCGCCTTGTTCGAGCACCAGCGCCATGCCACCCGCCTCGATGTGGGCGCGGACGAGTTCGTGCTGCGGATCCATCGTCACATAGGCGATGCGCTCGGCAGGCGTGTGGGCGGCCATTTTGAGGCAGCGCTCGTCGTCGGCGTTGAGCACGGCGCAGTCTTTGGCGACCTCGATCACAATCTGCTTGACCGCAGCCAACTCGTCGAGCGTGTCGATGCCTTTGAGGCCGAGGTGGTCGGCCTGAACGTTGAGGCACGCGCCCACGTTGGCGCGGCGGTAGCCCATCCCGGCGCGGAGCAGGCCACCGCGCGCCGTCTCCAAAATGGCCACGTCCACCATCGGGTCGCGCAGCACCATCTGGGCCGAAATCGACCCCGTCATGTCGCCCTTGACCGTCAGCTTGCCGTCGATGTAGACGCCGTCGGTGGTGGTCATCCCGACGGTGTGGCCGGTTTGCTTGAAGATGTGCGCCACCATCCGCGTGGTGGTGGTCTTGCCGTTGGTGCCGGTGATGGCGGCAATCGGGATGCGGGTGGGCGTGCCGGGCGGAAAGAGCATGTCCATCACCGGGCTGGCCACGTCTCGGGGCGTGCCCTCGCTTGGGGCAACGTGCATACGGAAGCCGGGCGCGGCGTTGACTTCCACGATCGCGCCGCCGACGTCCTTGTACGACTGGGTGATGTCGGGGCTGAGGAAGTCCACGCCGCCCACGTCGAGGCCGATGGCGAGCACAGCGCGTTCGGCCATCTCGCGGTTGTCCGGGTGCATCACGTCCGTCACATCGATGCTGGTGCCGCCGGTGGACAGGTTGGCGGTGGAGCGCAGGTAGAACGTTTCGCCTTCGGGCAGCACGCTCTCGGGCGTCAGCCCGGCTTCTTCCAGCAGACGGGTGGCTTGGTGGTCGAGTTCGAGGCGCGTGAGCACTTTTTCGTGGCCGATGCCGCGCCGCGGGTCTTGGTTGACGATCTCGACGAGTTGCTCGACCGTGCGTGTGCCGTCGCCGACGACGTGGCCGGGCACGCGCTTGGCCGCCGCGACGAGCCGTCCGTTCACGACGAGCAGCCGGTGGTCGAAGCCGGTCACGAACTGCTCGACGAGCACGCCGCGGCTCTTGCCTTCTTCGCGCGATTTGGCGAAGGCCACCTCGATTTGCTCGGGCGTGGTCAGGTTGATCGACACGCCGCGCCCGTGGTTGGCGTCGAGCGGTTTGACGACCACCGGGTAGCCGATGCGCCGCGCCGCCCGCTGGGCTTCGGACACCGAGTACGTCAACTCCTGCTTGGGTACGGGCAGGCCAAGGTCTTTGAGCAGGTTGTGCGTCTCCTCTTTGTCGGAGGCGATTTCGGTGGCGATGTGGCGCGTCTCGCTCGTGATGGTGGCCTGAATGCGCTTCTGGTACTTGCCGTGGCCGAACTGGACGAGCGAGTGGTTGTTGAGCCGGATCCACGGAATGTCGCGCTTGCGGGCGGCTTGGACGAGGCTGCGGGTGGAAGGCCCGAACTCCAGCCGCTGGGCAAACCGGATGAACCGTTCGAGTTCGGCCTGAAAGTCGAAGTCGTCGCCGGGAAGTTCGACGGCTTCGGGCAGCAACGCCTTGGCCTCGGCGGGCAGCAGCGACAGCACCAACCGCCGGGCGAGGTCGCCGGCTTCGAGGCCGACGTCGCGCTGTTCGTATTCGTACACCACGTTGTAGACACCGTCTTCGCCCCGGACGCCCCGCGTCTTGCCGAACGTCACGTCGGCTCCGGCTACGTTTTGCAGCTCAATGGCAACGTGTTCGTAGACGTGTCCCAGCCACGTTCCCTCGCCTTCGCGCATGCGTCGGAGGAAGCCGCCGGGCGTGCGGTACGAGCAGCCGTGGCGTTCGAGCGTGGGCACGGCGGCGATGATGCCTTCGACGAAATCCGTGCCCAAACGGCCGGTGGGCCATTCTTCAAGCGGGCCGAGATCGACGACGTGCCGGATGACCGGAAAGTGAGCGTACAGGTTGGGGCCGAGGTAGACGTTCGTCGATCGGATCTGCATGGCCGAGCAGGAAGGAGAGGAGAGTCGGAAAATAGGCTCCTGAACGAGGGTTCTGCACCGTTTGAGAGGGGCTAATCTGCACGAGACCCATGCGGGACCATGGTGAGATTCTTGCACCGTGACTATGAAAAGTGCCTAAAATCGCATCGTCTTTTCGTATTGTGACAACGCTGCGCTGCAGTCGTGGCGCGGAGTTCCCCCATCACCCAATCCCCGACGGTTATGGAACCTGTTCGCTCCCTCCTTTCCTCGTTCACCCGCAACTGGTGGGTGTTCCTTGTGCAAGGCATCCTCGCCGTTATTTTTGGCGTGCTGCTGTTTGTTTATCCCATTGCCGCCTTGGTGACGTTGGCGCTGTTTTACTTCACCTTCGTGCTTGTCGATAGCCTGTTTGCGATCTATGGCGCATTTGTCTCCAAGTCGTGGTGGCTGGGCATCTACGGCGTGCTCGGTATTCTCGTTGGAATCTACGCGATTATCAATCCTGGCATTGCCGCTGGAACGCTCCTCCTTCTTATTGCCTTCATCCTGATTGTACGCGGCGTAATGGAGGTTGTGACGGCCATCCAGCTGCGCAAGGAGCTTGAAGGCGAGTGGGTAATGATCCTCGCCGGTGTGCTTTCGGTGATCCTCGGTGTGTTTATCCTCACCCGCCCAGCTGAAGGGGCGCTGTCGGTGGCGTGGGTCATCGGCATGTACGCCATCTTCATCGGCATCCTCTACATCATCCTTTCGTTCCGCGTTCGGTCGGCCAACAAGACCTTGGCGTCCGCCTAAGAAGTTAGGACATGCAGGCCAATAGACCCTGAAGGCCTATCCGGAAAGCCAGTGCGTGTCGTTGCGAGGAGTGAAGGGGTAAGGCACCCGCGCTTGCAGGGGCCTCAACGAAGAAAAAGCCTCGCTCGTCACGGACTGAAAACTTTTCGGATAGGCTTGCTCGGTTAAGAAGAAGCCTATCCGTTGCCGTCGCGCTGGAGCTTGCTCCTCGCTTGACGCGAGGCGGTAGGGGAGAGGAAGAGGCTTTGAGCGTTGCAGCCGAGCAGAGTAGGCCCTCAACCGTCCCCCACGGTTCATCCCGCCAGCAACTCGGCTTTGAACCGCTCGGCGAGCGCGTCGGCGGCCTCGTCAGACGGCGCTTCGGCATAGATGCGCAGGATCGGCTCGGTGTTGGACGCCCGTACATGCACCCAGCCGTCGGCCAAATCCACCTTCACGCCGTCCACCGTCGAGACGCCCCGGATGCCGTCGCCGCCCGCCGCATACTTCGTGGCCAGCGCCGCGAGCAGCGCCTTGGCGTCGAGGCCGTCTACAGAGAGTTTGTGCTTGGCGATGCGGTAGTCCGGCAAATCCGCCACCCATTCCGACAGGCGTTGCCCGGTCGTGGCGAGGTGGCTGAGGATCATCGCCGTGCCCGCGAGCGCGTCGCGGCCGTGGTGCAGATCCGGCAGGATGACCCCGCCGTTGCCCTCGCCGCCGAGCGCCGCGCCGACCTCGTGCATCTTCACCACCACGTTGACCTCGCCGACGGCGCTGCGGTACGTCCGCTCGCCGTAGCGGGCGGCCACGTCTTCGATGGCGCGGGAGGACGACAGGTTGGTGACGAACGGCCCGGATTTCACCCTCCAGAGCATGTCGGCGGCCAGCACCTGCGTGAGTTCTTCGGAGACGTAGTCGCCGCCGTCGGCCACGAACGCGAGGCGGTCGGCGTCGGGGTCGACCACCAGCCCAAGGTCAGCGCCGGACGTGCGCACTTCGTCGAGGATGCCCGTCAGGTGCGCCGGCAGCGGCTCGGGGTTGTGGGCAAACAGGCCGTTCGGCTCGCCGTTGAGCACCGTCACGTCGGTCACGCCGAGGCGGTCGAGCAGGCGGGGCAGGGCGATGGCCCCGACGGAGTTGATGCCGTCTACGGCGACGCGGAAGCCGCGCCGAGCGATGGCGTCGCGGTCGATGAAGTCAAGGTCGAGGATGGCATCGATGTGGGCGTCGAGCAGGTCGCGGGCCTCGTACGAGCCGAGGCGGTCGTACGACACCGTGTCGGCCTCTTCGTCGGCGAGGGAGATGACCTCGCGGGCTTGCTTGGGGTCGAGAAACTCGCCGGTTTCGTTGAGCAGTTTGAGCGCGTTCCACTGCGCCGGGTTGTGAGAGGCGGAGAGGATGATGCCGCCGGAGCCGTTTTCGAGCACCACGCCCATCTCGACGGTCGGGGTGGTGGCGAGGCCCGCGTCGAGCACGTCGCAGCCGACCGATTGCAGCGTGGCGGTGACGAGGCGGGCGCACACGTCGCCGGTGACGCGGGCGTCGCGCCCGACCACGACGAGCGGACGGCGGCCTGCTGCTTCGGCGCGGCGGCGCGTCCAGGTGCCGTACGCACCGGCAAACCGAACGATCGTGGCGGCGTCGAGGCCGGCACCAAAGATGCCGCGCACGCCGGAAATCGTGACCATCAAGGTCTTCATAAAGTCGAGGATCGAAGTTCGAGAGTAGAGACGTCCCACTGGGACGTCTCAGCAACAGCGTCTCACGTCAACCCGGCAGGTTCTACATACCGGTCGGGTTGCCCAGGTGCATCTCCACCGATTGGAACCGAGGACGGCGCGATGGTTCCGCCGCTTGCGTCATCGGCGGGCTTGCGGGCAGGACGGTTCATTGGAACTCGGTTTGGACGAACGGGCTTTGCGTCGGTACCTTGGAGGCTTAGACCTCGCTGCTGCCCGTGTCCCGTCCCGCCGTCGCCGAAGCCGCTGCCGCCTACGAAGGCGACGTGTCGCCGAGCCGGTTCGTGCAGGCTGCCGTGGCTCCGTCGAGAGCGCGGGATCTGATCACGCTCACCAAGCCCGAAATCACGCTGCTCGTGGTGCTCTCGGCGCTCGCCGGGTATGCGCTCGGGACGCCGGACGGAGCCAACGGCCTTGAACTCTTCGGCCTGCTCGTGGGCACGGGCCTCACCAGCGCGGGCGGCGCGGTGTTCAACCACCTGTACGAGCGCGACCACGACGCCACGATGCGCCGGACGATGAACCGCCCGCTTCCGGCGGGGCGCGTCTCGACGACGTTCGCGTGGCGCTTCGGCTTTGGCTTGACGGCGGCGGGCCTCGGCCTGCTCTGCCCCACGACCAACTGGCAGACGGCGACGCTCGCCATCGCCACGGTGCTGCTCTACATCTACGTCTACACGCCGCTCAAACGGCTCACGCCCGCCAACACGCTCGTCGGGACGATCCCCGGCGCGCTCCCGGCACTCGGCGGCTACGTCGCCGCCACCGGCACGTTCGGAGGTCTCGGCTGGGCGGTGTTCCTGCTGCTCGTCGTCTGGCAGATGCCGCACTTCCTGTCGCTCGCCTGGATGTACCGCAAGGACTACACGCGCGGCGGCTTTGAAATGACCACCCGCGACGATGCCACGGGCACGCGCACGGGCATGTGGATTGTGGCCTTCACCGTGCTCACCGTGGCGGCCAGCCTGCTGCCGGTGGCGATGGGGCGGCTCGGCCTCGGATACGGCGCGGCGGCGCTGGCTCTCGGCGTGTATTTCCTCGTGCCGACCGTGCGGTTTTTGCGCGGCGACCGGTCGAATGCGGAGGCCAAAGCCATCCTCAAAGCCTCGGTGATGTATGTGATGCTGCTCGTGCCGGTGCTCGCCGCGTTTGCATGGATCGGTTGACGGATTTCGGCACTCCGGCCCTTGCCGCGAACGGCCTCGCTCACCGCTACGGCGACACGATGGCGCTCGACGGCGTAACGTTTGAAGTCGGCGAAGGGGCGTTTACGGCGCTGCTCGGCCCCAACGGATCGGGCAAGACGACACTGCTGCGTATCGTCTCGACGCTGCTGAAGCCGACGGCGGGCACGGCGGCGGTTCGGGGGCACGACGTGCAGGCCGACCCGCAGGCCGTCCGCCGAAGCCTCGGCGTCGTCTTTCAGTCGCCCGCGCTCGACAAACTGCTCACCGTCGACGAGACGCTCCGCGTGCAGGCCGCGCTCTACGGGATGTCGCGCCCCGAGGCCGCCGCCCGCGCCGCCGAACTGCTCGGCGCGTTTGGGTTGTCGGACGTCGCGGGACGCCAAACCCGGCATCTCTCCGGCGGGCAGCGTCGCCGCGTCGATTTGGCGCGCGGCCTCGTCCACCGCCCCCGGCTGCTGCTGCTCGACGAGCCGACGACCGCGCTCGATCCGGCGGCCCGCGCGGCGTTCTGGCAAACCGTTCACGCGCTGCGCCGCGACGAAGGCATCGCGGTGCTGGCCGCCACGCACCTGCTCGACGAAGCCGAGGCCGCCGATCACGTCGTGATTCTCGACCGGGGCCGCGTGGTGGCCGACGGCGCACCCGGTGCGCTGCGGGCCGCGCTCGGCGAGGAAACGCTCTGGCTCGACGTGGACGATGCCGAGGCCGTCGCCGCCGCCTTCGCGCCCGACGCCGAGGCCGTCTCGCCCACGCTCGTGCGCGTGCTGGGGGCAGCTCCGCATCGCCGCGTCGAAGAGGCGTACGCACGGTTCGGAGCGTCCGTGCGCAGCGCCACCGTCCGCCGCGCCAGCCTCGAAGACGTGTTCCTCAGCGCCACGGGCCGGAATTTGCGGGTGCATGAAGCATCATGAGCCTCGAACGGGCTGATTCTGAGCTGCCTCGTCGGCTTGGCTCTTCAGCATAGGTTACTTCCCACAAAACACCGGCCATCCGTCCCACGACCGAAGCTTCTGCGTCGAACGCCAACGCCCCGCATCGGCCGTTTCGAGCCAATACGGGGCGTTTTCGGTGGCGAAGGAGGGGCACGATCCCTCGACCTCACGATTATGAGTCGTGCGCTCTGACCAGCTGAGCTACTTCGCCAATGAAGCCCTCAAAGCTACGAAACCTGCGCTGCGTCGCGCAACGAGGCTTCGCGAAGAAGAGGCGATTCCGCGCAAGATCGGGTGATGGCGGATTGGAATGTGCTGGAAGCGGGGAAATGTCGCGTCGGGCGAGTATCTTCCCAATTCCCCCCGTTTCCATCCGTCTCGTGCCCTTCGCCGACGTTCTGGACCAACCGCGTGCCGTTGAGGCACTCCGCCGCGCCCTCGCGTCGGGCAGGGTCGCCCACGCGTACCTCGTCTACGGACCGGACGGTGCGGGCAAGAAGGCCCTTGCGCTCGCCTTCGCGCAAGCGCTGCTGTGCGACCGCAACGCCCCCGGCGGCGATGCCTGTGGCGTATGCAACGGCTGCCTCAAAGTTCGCAAGCTCGCTCATCCCGACTTGCACGTTGTGTTGCCGTTGCCGTCGGACGCCGATGAGGACGACGTCAAGGCCCGCCTTGCTCGCCTCGCCGACGAGCCGTACGCGGCGCTCAGCCCGTCGTTGCGCAAAAAAGACGACGGCGCGGGCAAGCAAGCCTTCCATTCGACCGAGCGGATGAACGAGGAGGTGCGCCGCCCAATGGTGTACCAACCGCTGGAAGCGAAGCACAAAGTGGCAATCCTTGTAGACGTGGACGTGATGCGCCCGGAGGCGGCCAACGCCTTCCTCAAACTCCTCGAAGAGCCGTCGGAGGGCGCAGTGTTTATCCTCACCACCAGCCGCACCGACCGGGTGCTGCCCACCATCCTCTCGCGCTGCCAGCCGCTACGCCTTGACGCGCTTGCCGACGACGCGGTGGCTGCCGCGCTGGTCGCTCGCGCAGGTGTCCCGGCGGCCGAGGCGGCGGTGCTCGCCCCGATGGCCGGCGGGTCGATGGCGCGGGCGCTCGAACTTGCTGCTGACCCGGACGTGGCCGCGCAGCGGGAACTCGTGCTCCGCTTCTTTCGCTATGCGTTCGTACGCAAACCTGAGCAGGCCGCCGTCCTCGACGATGTGGCCGCGCTCAGCCGCGAAGGTTTCAAGCGTTTCTGCGACCTTGCCCTCCACTTCGCCCACGACCTCGTCCGGTATCGTACGCTCGGCCCGACTGCCGTGCTCGCCAACGCCGACCAACGCTCGGCGGTAGAAGGGTTCGTCGGCAACCTGCCGCATGCCGACCTCCACGGCATGGTGGAGCGGCTTGAAGAGGCCCGGTCGCTTGTGGAGCGTAACGTATCTTTGTCGCTCGTGGTGCGCGTCCTGGCCGTCCGTCTCGGCGAAGCCATGCACTACGGGCCATGTGCTCCGGTATTCGTTCCTTTGGCTGCCTAATCTGCCCTATGCCTCCTGTTCGACCTGTTCGACCGATTCTGGAAGCCTCTGTAGGCGTCGAAGGACTGGCGCTGCTCCGTGCCACGCTACGTCTTTGGCCCGATCGACTGGAAGTGGAAGGGCGATTCCGCACGTTTAGCCCCTTTCGGCGGCTCATTGCGCTGCAAGACATAAAAGCCGTCGAGTGGAACGCCACCTCCGACATTCACAATCTCGTTGTGCACTTGACCCACGGGATGCTTGCGCTCGTGGTGCGTGAGTCCGCGACGTGGAAGTTCGCCATCGAGGAGACGATGGCTGCTGCGGGGCTGCCTGTGCCGGGGCTGCCGTCGCGGCACTTCCGGGACGAACGCCTTCGTCAGTTTTCCAAACGCGTCGAGCGTGATGCTGCGAAACAACAGCCCGTTCAGACGCGCCCATCGGCACAGGAGCACACCCAGCCAACGCTCCCCGCCGATCTCTCGCTGCTCGTCGGGACGACGGTGCACGCGCTTCATACCGACGAGAATGGGCGCGTTCGACTCAGTCTTCGGGGGCCAGAGGGCGCCGTCTTTGTGCTTCCGCTGGCTCGTTTGGAGCTTCTACTCACCCTCGAAAGCCTCGGACAAGAAGCCACAGGAGACGGCGCTGCCGACCAAGGTGACGGCCAAGCCGGAACGGGCCACGACGTCGATGCGCCGCTTCCGACGCTCATGGTGACGCCGCAGCCGTAGCGGGCTTAGAGCGCGACCAGCACGAGCGCCACCAGTGCACTCACAATGCCGGCGGCGATGGTCATGGTGTGGATGGCGCGCTGGACGGGGGGCGTGGTGGTGCGGTAGGCCATGGACTCAAGGGGGGTAACGCCAAAGTTACAGATTGCGCCTCCCCGGCACAATGGAACCGCTTTCTCGTGGGTGAACAAAATGTGAATGTGAAGGCGAAAGTCTGCGAATGAGAGGGATTTGATCGGTTGTTAGGAGATGTGCGGGATTCCAGACGTGCTTTCTGCCGGCACGGCCCCAGATGACCCTGCCTACCTTGCTCTCCCGTATACCTCTTGCCATGTCTGCCCTCCGCCGAATTGTACCCTTCCTCGTGCTGCTCGTGGCCTCGACCTCGTGCGCACGGCCCGCCGCGTTTCCTGCCGCCGCCGATCCGGTGGAGGCCCGCCGCGGCATGGTGGTGTCGGCCCACCCGGAAGCGTCGAAGGCAGGGCTGGAGATCCTGCGCGCAGGCGGCAACGCCGTCGATGCGGCGGTGGCGACAGGCTTCGCGCTCGCCGTCACGTTCCCCGTGGCCGGCAACCTCGGCGGCGGCGGCTTCCTCGTGCTCCGCCAGCCCAACGGCTTCGCCACGACCTACGACTACCGCGAGAAGGCTCCTGCTGCGGCCACGCGCGACATGTACCTCGACGCCGAGGGCAACTTCGTCCCGAAACGCAGCCAAGAAGGCCATCTCGCCAGCGGTGTGCCGGGGTCGGTGGACGGTATGCTCGCCGCCCACGCCCGCCACGGTCGGTTGCCGCTCGCCCGCGTGCTTGCCCCCGCCATCCGCCTCGCCGACCAAGGCTTCGCGCTCACCCGAGGCGACGCGGCGATGTTCAACGGCTACCGCACCACGTTTCTGCGTTTCCCTTCCACCCGCAAGTACTTCGTCAAGCCCGACACGAGCGACTACGAGGCCGGCGAGCGCTTCCGCCAGCGCGACCTTGCCGCTACGCTCCGCCGCATCGCCGCGCAGGGCCGCAACGGCTTCTACACGGGTCGAACGGCCCGCCTCATCGCCGAAGAAATGCAGCGCGGCGGCGGGCTGATCACCGAGGCCGACCTTGCCGCGTACCGCAGCGTCGAGCGTGCGCCCGTAATCGGCACATACCGCGGGCGGCGGGTGATCACGATGGGGCCGCCGTCGTCGGGCGGCGTCGCGCTCGTCCAGCTGCTCAACGCCGTCGAGCCGTACGACCTGTCCGCGATGGGCTGGAACAGTTCGGCGACGGTTCACCTGATGGGCGAGGCGATGCGGCGCGTCTACGCCGACCGCGCCGAGTTTCTGGGCGATCCGGACTTCGTGCGCGTGCCCACCGCCGAACTCACGGCCAAGCCGTACACGTTGCGCCGGATGCAGTCGTTCAACCCGCAACGCGCCGATTCCAGCGCCCGCACAACCTTCGGCGATCCGTACGCGTCGGAATCGTCGGAAACGACGCACTTCTCGGTGGTCGACAACGACGGACAGGCCGTGTCGGTGACGACGACGATCAACGGCGGCTTCGGCAACTACGTCGTGGTGGACGGTGCGGGGTTCTTCCTCAACAACGAGATGGACGATTTCTCGGCCAAGCCGGGCGTGCCCAACATGTTCGGGCTGGTCGGCAACGAGGCCAACGCCATCGTGCCGGGCAAGCGGATGCTCTCGTCGATGACGCCGACCATCGTGGAAGACGAGCAGGGACGGCTGGAGATGATCGTCGGCACGCCCGGCGGAAGCACCATCATCACGACGGTCTTCCAGGTGATGCTCAACGTGTACGCGCACGGGATGAATATCCAAGAGGCGGTGGCTGCGCCGCGCGTGCACCACCAGTGGCTTCCGGACTTGCTGGGGGCCGAGCGGTTCGCGCTCCAGGCCGACACCCGCACCGCGCTCGAAGGCCGGGGCTGGACGGTGGTTGAGGGCGGGCAATGGGGCCGCGCCGATGCCATTTTGGTGGCCTACGACCGCTACGAGACGGGCGTCGATCCGTCGGGCCTCGATCCAATCCGGCGGCAGACGCTGGGGCGGATGTACCTCGGCGGGGCCGATCCGCGCGGCGAAGACACGGCGCTGGGGTATTGAAGACGGTTGCGGGCTGCCATCCGCTTCATCCCGCCCGCATGGCCCGCAGCGCCGTGACCACGACGTAAAGCCCGACGGCGGTGACGAAGATGCCGAAGCCGAGGCGAAGCTGGGCGGCAGGCAGCCGGTTGGCGATTTTCGCCCCGACATACGACCCGGCGAACATCGTCGCGGCAATCACGACCGCCGCTTTCCAGTCTACGTTGCCCGCGCGGTTGTATTCGAGCACCGCCGCAAGGCCGATGGGTGGAAGCAGGATGGCGAGGCTGGTTCCGGTGGCGCGGTGCTGCGAGTAGCCCAGCCAGAACACGAGTGCGGGCACGATCAGGATGCCGCCGCCAATGCCGAAAAGCCCAGAGACGACGCCGGCGATGGAGCCGATCGCAAACAACTGGAGGAAGGAGGATACGTCCATAGCCTTTAGGGAGGATGTTGGTTGCGGAATCGCTGCTTTTCGACCATCCGGACGATGAGCGCGTCGGCGAGGGCCGCGGGGACGTCCGAAGCGGAAAGGGCGTCGGCGAGGTCGCGTTCGCGCACGTCCACGCGGTAGAGCAAGGCTAAGAGGCGGTGGCGATCGGCGGCCAGCATCGCCGCGACGCGCTCGCGCAGCCACGCCCGCAGCGCCGCCTCGTCGGCGATCGCTGCGGGCAGGGGGCCAAAAGCGTCGGGTAGCGCAGGAAGCTGCTCCACCGTCACCGCACGTTGTTGGAGCGGTCGTAGTCGAGCGAGCGCCCGTCCGGGTCGATTTCCACCTTCGTAACCGTGCCGGGGACGTTGAGCGTGTACGTCGGGTGCGGCCAGCCCCACGCGGGCGCAACCGTCCACGACGCAGGCACGGCCTTCGCGCCGAACATCTCGCCCGTCGGGATCGTCACCATTCGCGTCGATCCGTCGGCCATCGTCACGCGCACGTCGAGCGGGAAGAACAGGTCGCCGACACGTTTGAGCCGCACCGTGGACTGGCTGTTCGTCGTGCCGACCGAGTCGACCGCGTAGTCCATCCGGCGGGTGGTTTGGGTGAGTTGCCAGAAGAACCAGTCGAGTTGGACGCCGCTCTCTTCCTCCATCACCCGCTCGATATCGGCGGGCTGCGGGTGGCGAAGGCGGAATTCGCGGAAGTAGCGGTGGAGACCCCGGTCGCGCACGTCGTCGCCAAGGACGAGGCCGAGTTGTTCGAGAATCATCTCGCCGCCCATGTACGACGCCACCGAGTAGAAGCGGTTGGTCGGGAAATGGTCGGAGGGGGTAGAAATGGGCACAGCGCCGGGCATGCCGAGGTACTGGACGATGGCCTGTGTGGCGGCGCGGTGGTCTTCGGGCTTGCCGTCGAGGCGGTTTTCGAGTGCCGTCGTGATGAACTCGGTGAAGCCTTCGTCCATCCACGCGTAATCGCTCTCGTTGGAGCCGAGCATGCCGTAGAACCACATGTGCGCCGTCTCGTGAATCGTGACGCCCCGGAGCTGCCCGGCCTGCCGTCCGCCGGTGATGAGCGTGATCATCGGGTACTCCATCCCGCCGTCGCCGCCCTGCGCCACCGTCATCTGCGGCCATGCGTACGGCCCGACGCGCTCGCCGAAGTAGGACAGGATGTTGCGCATCAGCTCGGCTTGCGAGGCGTAGCCGGGCGCGGCGTCGGGCTGGTAGAGCAGGTGGACCTTCACGCCACCCGGCCCGTCGTGGGCCTCGTGGATGTAGTCGCGGTCGGCCACCCACGCGAAGTCGTGGACGTTCTCGGCGCGGAAGCGCCAGGTGCGCATGCCGTTGGTGGCCGGGGCAACCCGTGCGCCGCGGGACTCGTAGCCCTTGCCGATTTCGTTCGGGTTTTGGAGCACGCCCGACGCGCCGAGCGTGTAGGCATCGGGAATGGTGATGTTGACGTTGAACGTCCCAAACGGCGCGTAGAATTCGCGTCCGATGTACGGGTCGGCATGCCAGCCTCGGGCGTCGTACATCGCCAGTTTCGGGTACCACTGCGTCATCGAAAAGTCGATGCCTTCGGCGCTGTTGGCCCCGCTGCGGCGCGTTTGCAGCGGCACGCGGCTGTTGAAGGCCATGTCGAACGTGGCCGTGCCGCCCGGAGGAATGGGGCGGGCGAGGGTGGCCTTGAGCATCGTGTCGTAGACCTCGAAGGTCAGCGGCGTGCCGTTTTGCGTGAGCCGTTGGACGCGGTGGTAGCCGGTTTGCTCGGGCGTGTAGTTGAAGATCTTCGGCACCACCCGCCGGTCGGGGTCGGGCAGATGGCGGTTGCGTTCGGCCATCTGCGAGCGCTGGTCGAAGGCGTTGAAGTAGAGGTGGTAGAAGACGTGCCGGAGTGTGTCGGGGCTGTCGTTGGTGAGCGTCAGGCGCTGCGTGCCGGAAAACGTCGTCTGCGGCGCGTCCATCCGGATATCCATGTCGTAGGCGACGCGGAGCGTGCCGTCGGAGGCGACCGTCGGCGCGGCGGTGCGGGCGGTTGCGGTACGGGACGAAGTGCGCTGCGGGCGCTGGGCCACGGCAGGAAGGGCCAGCGGCAGGACGAGGGCCGCGGCGAGGGTCAGACGAAGCGTGCGGGTCATAGGTTGGCGGTTGCAGGTGCGAAAGACGTCGCCCAATCTAACCGCACGGACGGACGTTTCGTACCTCCCAGCCGCCCAAGGCTGCCGAATCGGCCCGAGGAACCGTAAAGGCCGCGCAAGCCACGGCGTGCCGTATGTTCCGCCAACCAAGCACGGTTCTGTTATGACCAAAGCCGACATCGTTGAACGCATCGCCCACGCGACCGGCCTGACCCGCGTCGAGACGGAGGCGGTGGTGGAAGGCTTTATGGTGTGCGTCCACGACGCGCTGGCGTCGGGGCAGGGCGTCGAACTGCGCGGCTTCGGTGCCTTCCGCGTCCAGGAGCGCGCGCCCCGCGTCGCCCGCAACCCATCGACGGGAGAAGTCGTTGACGTGCCTGCCCGCCGCGTGCCCGTCTTTCGGCCTGCGCGGGAACTCCGCCTCGCCGTGGACGATGCCGTCGCGCACGACCCGGACGACGACGACGCCGTCTGACCCGTTTTCTCTCTTCGATGCCCGATTCTTCGACCGTGTGCCCTGCCTGCGGCGCACGCCTTGCCGACGATGCCTCGGCCTGCGACCTCTGCGGCCACGACCTCGCCCTTCCCACCGACGACGAATTGCTCGACGAGTCGGTCGATATCGATCCGCCGGGCTTGCGCGACATCGCCTATCAACCCGCTGCGCCTCGCGCCGTCTTCTGCAACGCGTGTGGCCACGCCAATCCGTCGGGCGCGAAGTTCTGCTCGCAATGCGGCACGGCGTTGCAGCGCTCTTCCGCTGCCGCGTTGGAGGCGCCGCGCCCCGAGCGCGTAAAACCTGCGGGACTGGATGTGCCGACGGGCACGCGGCTGTGGGCGATGGTGGGCGGCGCGGCGCTGCTGGTGGCCGGGCTGTTTGCGCTGCGGGCCGTTCGGCACGACGCGCCGGTGACGAGCGCCAGCGGCGGAGCGGGGCCTGTGGCCACCGCGCCCGCCAGCGGCGGGGCCGCCAACCCGTCCGCCCCGCCAGAGGGGCAAAGTCTGGCCCCGACGGGCGAACTGACCACGCTCACGCCCGCCCAAACCCAACAACTCGACTCGCTGCGACGCGTCGTCGACGGCCTGAGCGGTACGGCCCAAACCGGCAAACGCCGCGAACTGGCACGCCTTCAGTACGCCTTTGGCCGTCCCGACGAAGCCGGGCAGACGATGGAGGCCGTGGCTGCCGCGTCCAACGACGTCAAAGACTGGCGCAGCGCGGGCGACTTCCTCTACCAGTGGATGGAGACGCTGCCCGAAGACCAGCGCGGGCCGTCGGCGGCGCGCACCATCGCGGCCTACGAGGCGGTGCTGGCGAAAGAAGACGGCGACCTCGACAGCCGCACCCGTCTGGGCTGGGCGTCGCAGTACGCAGGCGACAACCCAATGCGGGCCGTTCTGGAGACCCAAGCCGTACTGCAAGCGGACTCCAATCATGTCGGTGCCAACTACAACCGCGCGTTCTTGCTGCTCAAGATTGGACGGACGGACCAAGCCCTCGCACAACTCCGGAAGGTGCAGCGCCTTGCCGGGGCCGAGAGCGCCTTAGGGCGGCAGGCCGCCGAATTGACGCAGGCCATCGAACAGCAACAGGGCGCAGCCTCGCAATGAGGCCGTAGATTCGCCGTACCCTTTCCGCCCGTTGCCATGCCGGCCCGATTCACGCCCGAAGACCTTGCCGCCATCCAAGATGCGGTGGCGGCTGCCGAACGCCAAACCTCCGGCGAGTTCGTCGTGGCGGTGACGCCGCAAAGCGACACGTACCCGGAGGTGCTGTGGAAAGCGGCCACGCTCGGTACGGTGCTGGGGCTGGCGGCGGTGCTGGCCTACGACCTGCTCTACAGCGGCTGGGGCGTGACGTGGCTGCACCGGGCGTGGGGCGCCTCGGTGGTGGTGGCCGGGTGCGCGGCCCTGCTGGTGGCGCTGAGTTTTGCGTCGCGCGGTTTTCGAAGGATGCTGATCGGGCCTGCCCGGCTGGAAGCTGCCGCGCACCACCGCGCCCTCCAAACGTTCTCCTCCGAAAAAGTCTACGCTACCCGCCGCCATACCGGCGTCCTACTCTTCCTCTCGCTCTTCGAACATCGCATCGAAGTGTTAGCCGACGAGGGCATCTCGAAGGTCGTCCCGCCCGAGAAGTGGGGCGACATCGTGGCGCTCATCCGCCGGGGCGTCCTCGAAGACCGCGTGCCGATGTCGGTTGCCGAGGCCATCGCGCTCTCCGGCACGCTTCTCGCCGAAGCCGACCTCCCGCCCGAGGCCGACGATACCAACGAGCTTCCCAACACGCTGCGCATCTTGCCATGATCGTCGCGCAAGCCGAACGCTTGCACCTGCGCCGCATCGCGCTCGACGATGCGCCGTTCGTGCTCGACTTGCTCAACGCGCCGTCGTTTGTTTTTGGCATTGGCGACCGGGGCGTGCGCACGCTCGACGACGCCCGCGCCTACATCCAAACGCGGTTTCTGGATGTGTACGAGGCGTACGGGCTGGGGATGTACGCCGTTGTGCTGGCCGACGGAACGCCCATCGGCCAATGCGGCTTGGTGAAGCGCGGCGACGATGCGCCCGTCGAGCTGGGCTACGCGCTGCTGCCCGCCAACGAAGGACACGGCTACGCCCGCGAGGCGGCCCGCGCCGCGCTTGTCCACGCCCGTCGCTTGGGTTTGACGGCGCTGGATGCCGTCGTGCTGCCCGCGAACGGTCGGTCGGTGCGGTTGCTGCACGACCTCGGCTTCGAGAGGGTCGGCGAGACGACGTTGCCGGGAGACGATGCGGTGCTGGATCGGTACCGGGTGGAGCTTTAGGCGCGGGCGTAGGTAGGACGAGATCGAGGCATCGCCGCGCTTCATCGCGAACACGCAGCGGCGGGTGGGATGGAGCGATGAGACGCCCCGGTGGGGCGTCTCTACAACCCCGTGGCGTTTTCATTCGCCGTTCGCCGTCCGGGCATCGACGTTTGCGTACCTTTCAGGCTTCCCTGCTCCCGCGACCGTCGCGGGGGCTGCACTTCCATCCACAGGGACACCCACAATGCCCGAACTTTTTCATACGTACGAGCTGACGTACCTCGTCAACGCCGTGCTGAGCGAAGACCAGGCCAAGAGCCTTGCCGAGCGCTACGACACCTACATCACCGAGAACGGAGGCAAGATCCTCGGCTCGAACGCGTGGGGCAGCCGCCGCCTCGCCTACCCGATCGCCAAGAAGCGCAACGCCTTCTACTTCAACGTCTTCTTCGAAGCGCCGGGCCGCGTGATTCAGCGTCTCGAGCGCGCCCTCGAAATCGAGGACGACGTGCTGCGCTACCTCACGATCCGCCACGAAGCGAAGAGCCTCAAGGCCTACCAAGCCAGCCCCGAGGCCATGTCCCGCGTCAACGGCGACGGCGAACTCCTTTCCGGTCGCGACGACTAAACGCGAGTCGGAGGTTGGTCGCGGGGCGTTGTCCGAGACGAGGTTTTCTGCTCGTCTGACGACAACCCGCTTTCCACGCCGCCACCCGTCGTCCCACCTTCTTAGCCTACCAGTTTTCAATGGCCAACGAACCGCAGGAGGGCCTCGACCTCTCCAAGATCACCTACGTCGACTACAAGAACGTAGACCTGCTCAAGCGTTTCCTCAACGAACAAGGCATGCTCATGCCGCGGCGTGTCTCCGGCGTCTCCGCCGAGTTCCAGCGTCAGCTTACCCGCGCCGTTAAGCGCGCCCGGCACCTGGCGCTGCTTCCGTTCGCTGCCGACACCGTTCGATAACCTTTCGCCCCACCTTCCGATGAACGTCATCCTTCTCCAGGACGTGGACAACCTCGGCCATTCGGGCGAGGTCGTTACCGTCAAGAACGGGTACGCCCGCAACTACCTCATCCCGCGGGGTTACGCGCTGCAAGCCACCGCCGGCCTGCTTCGCGCCAAGCAGGAAGAAACCCGTCAGCAGGGCAAGAAGATCGCTGCCGAAGCCGAGAAAGCCCGCCAGACGGCGGCTGCGCTCGAAGCCGTTACCCTCCGCATTGTGGTGCGCACGGGCGACGAAGGCCGCCTCTTTGGCTCGGTTACGCCCCACATGCTTGCCGACGCGCTTGCCGCCGAAGGCTTTACGGTGGATCGCCGCCGCATTGCCCTCGACCAAGACGTCAAGACGACGGGCGAGTACACGGCCACGGCCAAGCTGCACAGCGATGTGTCGGCCACGGTCAAGGTCGAAGTGGTGGGCGAAGACGCCTAAGCGCTTCCCCAAGGCTTCGCCAAACCAACCGCGCAGGCGGTCGTTACCCGGGGTAGCGACCGCCTGCCTGTTTTTGCCGATGTTCCGCACGTTGATGCTTTTGGCCGCGCTGCTGGTCGGTGTTGGCCGCGCGCACGCCCAAGTGGGCGCTTTTGGTAATCCGCTGGGAGGGGCCGCTCCGATGCAACGCCCGGAGCAGATCGTGCGCTGGACGGCGGAGGTGACGACCGGGAGGACACCCGAACTGCACCTCGACGCGACGGTCGCCGATGGCTGGAAGGTGTACGCCCTCGATAGCCCGCCGCCGTCGCCGCCGCTCGTCGTCACGCCCGTGCTACCGCCGGGCGTGGAGGCGACAGGGCCTGCGGTGCACCGCACGGAGCCGAAGACCACGTTCGACCCCAACTTCCAAGCGAACGTTCGGTCGTTTGAACACGCCGTGGCTGTGGCCGTGCCGCTGCGGGGCGTACGGACGGGGCAGACGGTGGGGGCGGATGTGCGGTTCACCACGTGCAGCGACCGCATCTGCCTGCCGCCCAAGACGGTGCGGGTGGAGGCGACGGTTCCGGAGATGCCAAGCGAGCCGCCTCCCAGCGCCGAGCCTCCCCAAACGCCGGCGGTAGCACCGACGGTGGGCGCGGAAGCATCGCCTTCGGCAGTCGATTCCACGGCTTTGCCCGGCACGGCATTACCCGACACGACATCGCCCGACTCCGTCGCGGTCGATACGGAAGGTGCTGCGTCGTTGCCTGCGCCCACGGCTTTGGCGACCGGGGCCACCGAATCGCCGTTTGCGTGGTCGTTTCTGCTGTTGGCCGTTGGGGCCGGGCTGGCGGCGCTGCTGACGCCGTGCGTCTTCCCAATGCTGCCGCTCACGGTGTCGTTTTTCGCCCGCGAGGCCGAAGGCGACCGCTCGAAAGCCGTGCGGCAGGCGCTGCTTTACGGCGCGGCCATCGTGGGGACGTACACGTCGTTTGGCTTGCTGCTCGCGGCGGCGTTGGGTGCTGGCGGGGCGGGGCGCATCGCGGCCAACCCGTGGGTGAACGTGCTCATCGGCACGCTGTTCGTTGCGTTCGGCCTCTCGCTGATGGGGTTGTTTGAACTGCGGTTGCCCGCGCGGCTGGTGAACCGGGTAGACGGGGCGAGCCGCCAAGCCTCGGGTGTGGCCGGGCCGCTGCTGATGGGCCTGACGCTCACGCTCGTCGCGTTCTCGTGTACCGTGCCGTTTGTTGGGGCGTTGCTGGCGGCGGCGGCGCAGGGCGCGTGGCTGCGCCCGGTCGTTGGGATGCTCGTGTTCAGCCTCACCTTCGCCGCGCCGTTTGTGCTGCTGGCACTGTTTCCGCACGCGCTCCAGCGGCTTCCCCGCGCCGGCTCGTGGATGCGGACGGTGGCCGTCACGCTCGGTTTCGTCGAGATCGCGGCGGCGCTCAAATTCCTGTCGTCCGCCGATTTGGTGTGGGGATGGGGCGTCTTCACCCGCCCGGTCGTGATCGTATTGACGGTGGCGCTGTTCGTCGTGGCCGGGCTGTACCTGCTCGGCTTGGTGCGAATGGACGACGCCGACGAGGAGCGACGGACGGTTGGGGTGGGGCGGCTGGCGTGGGGCGTGGCATTTCTTGCGACAGCCCTGTACCTCGTCCCCGGCCTTTTCGGGGCCAACTTGGGTTGGTTCGATGCGTACCTGCCGCCGCGCCGCGCCACCGATTTCTCCCTGACCGCTTCGGGGCAGCCCTCGCACGACGCGGGGTGGATCGTAGGCCAAGACGGCATCGCGCAAGCCCTTGCCGAAGCGAAGGCGACGGGCAAGCCGGTCGTGATCGATTTCACCGGCTACACCTGCACCAACTGCCGGTTTATGGAAGCCAACGTCTTCCCCCAACCGGCGGTGGCGGCGGCGTTCGAGCGGTTCGTGCGACTCCGGCTCTACACCGACGATGCCGCCGAGGGCGAGGCGCTGCAACGCTACCAACTCGAAACGACCGGCACCGTGGCGCTGCCCACCTACGCGCTGCTCTCGCCCGACGGTCGGCTGATCGGGGTGCACAGCGGCCTCGCGTCGGCAGACGAGTTCGCCGCGTTCCTGTCCCGCGCCCTCTGAACCACACCCTGTCAGGGTTGCCGACCCTGACAGGGTGGTTGGCCGTCAGAACCTCCGGCCTGCCGCGTCGGTTGACGCACAAAAGCGCTTCCAGCGTTCCTTTTTCTCCGCATCCTTCTCCTCGTTTTATGTCCGACGTTTTCCTCGTCTCAGCCGTTCGCACGCCCATTGGCCGCTTCGGCGGTTCGCTCAAAGACCATTCGTCCGTCGATCTGGCCGCCGTGGCGATGAAGGCCGCCCTCGAACGCGGCGGTGTCTCGGGCGCTGACCTCGATTTCTACGTCTTCGGCAACGTGCTGCGTGCCGGGCAGGGGCAGCTTGTCCCGCGTCAGGCGGCCATCCAAGCGGGCATCCCCAACGAGGTGGACGGCCTCCAACTCGACATGGTCTGCTCGTCGGGGATGATGGCGGTGATGAACGCCGCCGCGCTCATCAAGGCGGGCGACGCCGACCTGATCCTCGCAGGCGGCACCGAGTCGATGACCAACACCGGCTTTTACGTCGGCAGCGGCGCGCGTTGGGGCTTCAAGTACCTCGGCCAGCCCGAAGCCTTCACCGACGTGATGCAGCGCGATGGCCTCTCCGACCCGTTCACCGGCGAGGCGATGGGCGTGCAGGCCGACCGCGTCGCCAAGGAGCACGGCGTCGTCCGCGAAGAAATCGACGCCGTGGCCGCCGAGTCCCACCGCCGCGCCGCCGAGGCGCACGCCAAGGGCTATTTCACGGACGAGATCGTGCCGGTCGAGTACCGCGACCGCAAGGAGACGAAGACGCTCGTCGTAGACGAGGGCATCCGCGAGGGCACAACCGCCGAAAGCCTCGGCGCGCTGCGCCCGGCGTTCGGGAAAGACGGCGTGCTCACCGCCGGATCGTCGTCGCAGATTTCCGACGGCGCGTCGGCGATTCTCGTGGCCAGCGCCGAAGCGGTACAAAAGCACGGCCTCACGCCCATCGCCAAACTGTCGGGCGGCGCGTGGCACGCGGGCGAGCCGTGGCGCTTCCCCGAAGCGCCCATCCCAGCGGCGCAAAAACTGCTCGGCAAGCTCGGCCTGTCGGTGCAGGACATCGACCTGTTCGAGAACAACGAGGCGTTCGCGCTCAACAACGTGCTGTTCACCCGGATGCTCGGCGTGTCGTCCGACGCGCTGAACGTGCACGGCGGAGCCGTGGCGCTCGGCCACCCGATCGGGGCCAGCGGCGCGCGGATCGTCACGACGCTCGCGCACGCGCTTCGCACGCACGACCGGCAGCGCGGCCTCGCCGCCATCTGCCACGGCACCGGCGGCGGCACCGCCGTGGTCATCGAACGCGTCTAACACGATGCTTGTTGGTGTAACTTGCGGACGGCTCGATGCTTCGGGCCGTCCGCTTTTTTATGTACCGCCCATGCGCATCGGCTGGATCGTTGTCTTCGTGTTGGCCGTCGCGACGGCGCAGGCGCAAACGCCCGACACGCTCGGGCAGCGCGCCAACCTTCCGCAGGTGCTCGAACGCGTTGCGCCGGTCTTGCCCGACACCTCCACGGTGCAAGGCTCCGTGGGCCTTACGGTCTTTGTGGATACACTCGGCCGCCCGGTGCGTGTGCGCGTGAACACGCCGCTGCGCCCGGACGCCGACAGCGCGGCGGTGCGTGCCGTGCGGCAGTGGCGGTTCTCCCCGGCGCAAAACGCAACCGGGGAGGCCATCGGCGGAATGGCACGGGTCGCGTTGGTGTTTACGCCTCGGCAGCCTCGTCCGCCGCTTCCGGATTGGGCGATAGGCTTTGAAAGCCGCCCCCGTCTCGTCTTTCCCGTGGCACTTGGCAGCCTCGACGCCAGAAGGGAATGGATGACCACGGAAGACGGGTGCCGCGAGGTTGGGATGCCCGCCCGGCGTTCCGGTTCCAACCCCGAATACCCCGACCAACTTCGACGTGCAGGGCGCGAGGGGCAGGTATTGATTGCTACGCGGTTGGACGAGCGCGGACGGGTGGTTGAAGCGCAGGTGGCGGAGCACGACGACCCGGACTTCGAGGAGGTCTCGCTGCGAGCCGTGCGGTCGTGGCGATTCTCACCGGCAACTTGCGACGGTCAGCCGGTGTCCTCCGCGATGCTTATCCCCGTCCGGATTCGCACGCGTGGCGGAACCGGAATTCGTGGCCGTTTCTGATCGCTTCCGTTACAGCAGCGCGGCGACGCCCGGAAGCGTCTTGCCTTCCAGAAATTCCAGCATCGCGCCGCCGCCGGTGGAGACGTGCGTGAGGGCGTCTTCGTAGCCGCCTTCGGCCACCGCCGCGACCGAGTCGCCGCCGCCCACGACGGTCATCGCGCCGGACTTGGTGGCGTCTACGAGCGCTTCGGCCACGGCCATCGTGCCGCGCGCAAAGGGCTTCATCTCGAACACGCCCATCGGGCCGTTCCAGACGACGGTCTTGGCGTCCACGACGATTTCGCGGTAGGCATCGACGGTCTTGGGGCCGATGTCGAGGGCCATCCAGCCCTCGGGGATCTCGTCTACGATCTGTGTGGCGGCATCTTCGGCGAACCGATCGGCCACGACGTGATCGACCGGCAACTTCAACTTGCCGCCTGCACCGTCGTAGAGCGCCTTCGCTACGTCGAGCTTGTCGTCTTCCACCTTGCTGGCTCCGACGTTGTGGCCGAGGGCTTTGAGGAACGTGTAGGCCATCGCCCCGCCGATGAGCACGGCGTCGCAGCGGGCGAGCAGGTTTTCGATGACGCCGATTTTGTCCGACACCTTCGCCCCGCCGACGATGCCGACGAACGGGCGCTCGGGGCTGTCGAGCAGGGCGCTCAGGCTTCGAACCTCTTTCTCCATCAGCGGGCCGAGGGCGGCCACCTTGACGTGCTTCACCACGCCTTCGGTGGAGGCGTGGGCGCGGTGGGCCGAGCCAAAAGCGTCGTTGACGTAGATGTCGGCGAGGGCGGCCATCTGCCGGGCGAGGGCGTCGTCGTTTTTCTCCTCGCCGGGGTAGAAGCGCGTGTTTTCCAGCACGAGCACCGAGCCGTTGGGCTGGGCATCCACTTCGGCGACAAGCTCGTCGGAGCCGATGGCGGCGGTGGTGAACGTGACGGGCGCGTCGATCAACTCGGCCAGACGGTCGGAGGCGGCGCGGAGGCTGTACTTCGGATCGGGGCCGTTCTTGGGCCGTCCGAAGTGCGACATCAAGATCGCCTTTCCGCCCGCATCGGCGATGGTTTGGACGGTGCCGAGGGCCGCGCGGATGCGCGTGTCGTCGGCGATGACGTCGCCGTCCATCGGCACGTTGAAGTCGACGCGCACCAGCACGCGCTGGCCGTGGAGATCGAGGTCGCTCAGGGTTTTCATCGGAAGAGAGTAGGGGGCTTCCGATGACACGCCAAGGCTGGGCAGACGATCCGCGTTCAGCAGGCTTTGGATGCGGTGTCGGGGCTGGGCAGGCCGTGCGCGATTCCGATGGTCTGTTGCCATCCTTCGCCGCGCACCACGAGCGTGTAGTCGCCAGCGGGCAGGTCGTGCAGCGTGAGCGGCAACATCGTGGCGATGCCGGGCGGCACGCGAACGGGGGCAGGCGTGGCGACGAGGCGTTGGTGGCGGTTGTAGAGCGCCAGATGTACCGTTTGCTCGTACTCGACGCCCACCGAGATTTGCGGTTGCCCTTCGAGGGTGCACTCTCGGAGCATCGTCACCCAGCCTGGAGGACGGGCCGACACGCGCACGTCGACGGGGGCAGAGATGGATCTGCCGAGGGCTGTGCGCATGCCTACGCGGAAGCGGAAGCGCCCAGGCGGCATGTCGTGCAGGTTGAAGGCATAGGCCATAGCGCTGCTGGCCGGGACGGCGGCGTAGGGGTACCACGCATCGGGGGCGCGCGCGGTGGTGTCTTGCCATTCCACGAAAAAGCCTTGTGGCGTGGTATCGGCGCAAATGGACCACCGCAGCTGCACTTCGCCAGGGGCGAGCAGGAAAGCGTCGACCACGGGGGGCAGCGGGGTTGCGGTGTACGCCATGGGTGGACGGTGGGGACTTCCAGACCGTTCGGCCCGGGAGGTGCGGAACACCGACGGGAACGCTGCCGAGAGCGAGCGTGACGTAAACGAGTTGGGGCGCATCGGAGCGGGAGGAACTGCCCTCCCGCAGACACCAACAAGCGTGCCACGCGCTTTCGTTCTCGTTTTGTCCCGTCGCCACCCGTATTTTTCCCGCACACCCGTCGACTTGCCCGTCTCGCCTTGGAAGCCTCTACCGACCACCTGCTCGCCCTCCGCGACGCCCTTCGCACCCGTATCCGCGGCGAGCTTCGCCTCGACGCGCTCACCCGTGGCCTCTACGCCACCGACGGTTCGATGTATCAGAAGATGCCGCTCGGCGTCTTTTTTCCACGCTCGGCAGGGGATGTGCAGGCGCTCGTCGAAGAGACAAGCCGACTGGGCTTGCCGATTCTGCCGCGCGGCGGAGGCTCGTCTCTGGCCGGGCAGACGGTGAACGCGGCGGTCGTGATGGACTTCTCGCGGACCATGAACGAGGTCGTTCAGATCGACCCGGAACGCCGCATCGCCACCGTCCAGCCCGGCCTCGTGCTCGACACGCTCAGCCGCGCCCTCGCCCCCCATGGATTGATGGTTGGGCCGGATCCGGCATCGTCGTCGCGGGCCACCCTCGGCGGGATGTGCGGCAACAACTCCACCGGAACGCATTCGATCTGGTACGGCAACATGCTGCACCACGTCGCGGCGATGCGCGTGATCCTCGACGACGGCTCGGCGGCGCTGTTCTCGGACGTGCCCGACGACGTATGGACGCAGCGGATGAAGCGCTCCGGTCGTGAAGGCGAGGTTTACCGCGGCCTCGACGCGCTCGTGCGCTCTCGGTCGGAGATCATCCGGCGAGGCACGGCCCGGCACTGGCGGCGCAACTCCGGGTACCGGCTCGAACAACTCCTCGGCGCGGACGCGGGGCCGTTTGCCGGCGGCCCCGGTGGCGGCGTCCAGCCCGTGCGCAACCTCGCACGGCTGCTCTGCGGCTCCGAAGGAACGCTGGCCGTCACGACCGAAATCGATGTGCAACTCGTCGAGAAGCCCAAGCACACGGCCCTCGGCGTGGCGCACTTCGCCGACCTCGACACCGCGCTCCGGGCCGTGCCCGCCATCTTGGAGACCAACCCGTCGGCGGTCGAACTCTTCGACGACTACGCGATTCGCGCCGCCCGCAACAGCCCGGGCTTCGGCATGCGGATGGACTGGGTGCAGGGCGACCCCGGCGCGGTGCTGATGATCGAATACTTCTGCGAAAACGACGCAGAAGGCGAGGCCAAGCTTGACACCCTTCGCCAGCGGCTGAGCGCGGGTGTGGGCGGATACTACGACCTGTTCGCCAGCATCGACCCGGCACAGATCGCCAAGGTGTTTTCGGTGCGCAAGGAAGGACTCGGCATCATCATGTCGGCCCGCGGCGACCTCAAGCCCATCGCCTTCATCGAAGACGCGAGCGTGCCGCCCGAGCACCTCGCCGACTACATCGCCGCGCTCAAGAAGGTGCTCGCCGACACAAACACGCCGGTGGCGCTCTACGCGCACGCCAGCGCAGGATGCCTGCACGTCCGCCCGTTCATCAACCTCAAAGACGCCGCCGAGGTCGAGAAGATGGCCTACATCGCCGAGGCGTCGATGGAATTGGTGCGCGACTTTGGCGGCACGGTGTCGAGCGAGCACGCCGACGGCCTCGCTCGTTCGTGGCTCAACCCCGGTCTGCTTGGGCCGGAGCTGTACGCGGCCAATGTGGACGTAAAACGCCTCTTCGATCCCCAAAACCGCCTCAACCCGGGCAATGTGGTGGAGGCTGGGCCGATGACTGAGCCGTTGCGTGTGGGGCCGGGCGACGTGCTGACGGTGCCGCCCACCCGACTCGATTGGAGCGCCGAGGGCGGCTTTGCCGCGGCCGTCGAACAGTGCAACGGCAACGGCGCGTGCCGCAAGCTCGACGCGGGGGTGATGTGCCCAACGTACATGGCCACGCGCGACGAGCAGCACACCACGCGGGGCCGTGCCAACGCCCTCCGCCTCGCGATGACAGGCGATTTGCCCGGCGGCGTCGCCTCGGACGATGTGGCGGCGGCGATGGATTTGTGCGTGCAGTGCAAGGCGTGCAAGACCGAGTGCCCGAGCAACGTGGATATGGCGCGGATGAAGACGGAGTGGCTCGCGATGCGCCACGACGAGAAATCGCCGAGCCTGCGCACCCGGCTGTTTGCCCGCCAGCCGCAGCTGGCCCGGCGGCTGCCCAAGGCGATGCGTCGCATCGCGTCGTGGTCGATGCGCAACAAGGTGTTCCGCGCCCGAATGGCGGCACTCGGCATGGCCACGAGCCGCGAGCTACCGGGGTTTGCTCCGCAGACGTTTACCGAGTGGTTTGCCACGCAATCGTGGCGCACAGCCAGCGCCGACGGCAAGCCGGAGGTCGTGATCTTCGCCGACACGTTCAACAACTACAACCACCCGGAGGTCGCGATGGCAGCGGCCCGCGTGCTCGACCGGCTCGGCTATCGTGTGCTCGCCTCGTCGGAGAAGGCGTGCTGCGGGCGTCCGCTGCTGTCCAAGGGCTTCGTCGATGCGGCGCGGAAGGAGGCGAAAAACGCCCTCGCCCGCCTGATCGACCACGCCGAGGCCGGACGGATGATCGTGGGGCTGGAGCCGTCGTGCCTGCTCACGTTTGGCGACGAGTTCCGGGTGCTGCTTCCCGGCGACGCTCGAGTGGAGACGCTTGCGCGCCAGAGCCTCTTGTTCGAGGATTTCATCGCCAAGGAAGCCGCCGAAGGCCGGATCGAGGCGTCGTCGTTTACCGCAAGCGGCAAGGTGCTGCTCCACGGCCACTGCCACCAGAAGGCGCTCGTGGGCACGGCCGGAGCCAAGGCCGCGCTGGCGCTCGCGGGCTACGATGTGGACGTGCTCGACACCGCGTGCTGCGGGATGGCGGGGTCGTTTGGCTACGAAGCCGAGCACTACGACGTGTCGGTGAAGATGGCCGAGCGTAGGTTGCTCCCGGCGGTGCGAGAGCGCGGCGAGGCGCAAATTGCCGCTCCGGGCACGTCGTGCCGCGCCCAGATCACCGACCTATCCGACGCCGCACCGCTGCATCCGGCACAGCTGCTGCTTCAAGCTCTGCGGTGATGGTACGCCGCCTCGTCGCGCTGTTTGCCGTGGTTGCCGCGGCGCTTGGGGGATGGGCCAACGCGCCCACCTCGGCGCTTCCCGCTGGAACGGTGGCCGACAGCGTGGTGGTGCGGAAGGCCGACCGACGGCTCGATCTGTACCGCGACGGGGAGCGCCTTAAAACGTACGTCGTCTCGTTGGGTCGAAATCCCACCGGCGATAAGGTGCGCGAAGGCGACGCTCGAACGCCTGAGGGGCGCTACGTTTTGGACTACCGCAACCCGCAATCGGGCTACCACCGGGCATTGCACATCTCGTATCCGTCGGCAGACGACCGTGCCGAGGCCGAACGGCGTGGCGTTTCGCCGGGCGGCGATCTTATGCTGCACGGACTGCGCAACGGTTTCGGCGGGGTAGGGCGATGGCATCGGGTGGTCGATTGGACGCTCGGATGCGTGGCGCTGACCAACGCCGAAATCGAAGAACTCTGGCGCGTCGTCCCCGACGGCACGCCCATCACCATCCTGCCATGATCCATCGTCTCCTTGCTTCGCTCGCCGCCGTGTTCGCGCTCGCGGCCTGCGACAAGCCCGACCAGACGCCCAAACCATCGCCCACGACCTCGGTCGAAACGTCTCCGTCGCCCGCCGACACCGCTCCGGCGCACCCTGACACGTCCAACCCGAACATCCGAGGCGATTTCGCCGCACCCGACACCGCCGCCGCGCCGCTCGTGCGCACCGCCGGGACGATCCGCTATGTGGAGGTTGAAGGCGGCGGCTGGGTGATTGACACACCCGACGGCACGTTTCAGCCCCTCAACCTCGACGCGGCGTACCGCGTGAACGGCCAGCGGGTGACCGTCACGCTGCGCCCGCATTACGACATGGCGAGCACCCTGCAGGTTGGGTTGATCGCCGACATCGTGCACATCGCGAAGCGCTAACCGACAGGCTTAGGGGCGTCCCCAGAGCGCTTGCAGCCGGGCATCGCGCCCGCACCCGAGCCGGTAGCGCTCGTACGTTTCCGGGTTGGTGAGGTGGTAGTTCTGGTGGTACGCCTCGGCGGCCCAGAACGTCGTGGCCGGAAGAATCTGCGTGACGATGGGCGCGGCAAACGGCTTCGTCCGCTCGATGTCCGCCTTCGACGCCTCAGCGGCGGTGCGCTGCGCGGCGTTGTGGACGAGGATGGCCGAGCGGTACGGCTCGCCTCGGTCGCAGAACTGTCCGGCGGCGTCGGTCGGGTCGGTGGAGCGCCAGAAGACGCGCAGCAATTCGTCGTACGACACCTTCGCCGGGTCGTACGTCACCTGCACGGCCTCGATGTGGCCGGTGTTGTGCTGGCCCATCTGCTCGTACGTCACATGCGGCACGCGTCCGCCGGTGTAGCCGCTCACCGTCTCGACCACGCCGTTCACCGTGTCGAAATCCGACTCCGTGCACCAGAAGCAGCCGGTGGCGAACGTGGCGCGTTCGAGCGTCTTGCCGTCGGGCGCAACGAACGGCGACGTCGTGGCGATCGAGTCCGTTCCGGCGGTTGACGCCTGGCCGGTTGTCATCGGCGAGCCGCCGGTGCCGCACGCGGCAGCACCGAAAAGCAGCGGCAAGAGCAGGGCGAGGTAACGCATTGAACGAGGCGGCAATTAGGTGCGAAGCGCCGGGAGCGCTTGGCCTTCGGCGAAGAAAAGCAGGGCGAGGCCGTTGTTGCAGTAGCGCAGGCCTGTTGGCGGCGGGCCATCGGGGAAGACGTGCCCTTGATGGCCGGTGCAGCGTACGCAGTGGTACTCGGTGCGCACCTCGTAGGGTAGGCTGGTGTCTTCGGTCGTGCCGATGTGCCCGTGGATCGGGTCGAAGAAACTGGGCCATCCGGTGCCGCTGTCGAACTTCGCCGCCGAGCGGAACAGCGGCAGGTGGCAGGCGGCGCACACGAACGTGCCGGTGCGTTTCTCGTCGTTGAGGGGGCTGCTGCGCGGCGGCTCGGTGGCGTGGTTGAAGAGCACGTCGAAGCGGTCGCGCTCCAGCAAACGCGCCCACTCGGACTTGGGTTTGGCCAGCGGGGCGATGGTCGGATCTGGCGGAGGAATCGCCATGGCACCCGCCGCGCCGCGCCCCATCCCGGAAGGCGATGCCGACGGGTCTTCGGTGCGGCAGGCGGCCAAGAGGGCGGGGGCGGCCAGCACGGCGGGTAGGCGACGGAGGAACGCGGCGCGGTTCATTGGGGCACAGAAGACTTGACCACGGCGAACGCCCGGAGAAGCTTCGGTTCCGTGCTCTGTCCGCACCCTGCGCGTCCGTGCCGTACCTTGCCGGAAACCATCACCGCCCGCGATGTTTGGCCGTCGTTCCACCCTGCCACCACCACCGCCGTCCGTTTCCGTGCTGGTGGTGATCGACGACGAGGAGCAGCGTGAGGCGTGCGTAGCGTCGCTCTCCGAGATGCCCGGTTTGGTCGTGGAGGCCGTGGTCGACGGGCGGCAGGCGCTCGAACGGCTCAACGGCAGGGCGTACGCGCTGGCGCTCGTGGAGCAAAACATGCCGCCCGCCAACGAACGCGGATTGCTACGCGGCCTGAAGGCGCTGCACCCGGAGACGGCGCTTGTGGCGTACGTCGAGGGCGATTTGCCGCCCGAAGAGGCCGCCGAATACCTGCACGCGGGAGCGTCGCACCTGCTGGCGCTGCCGGTCACGCCCGAACGGCTCCGGGCACGGGTGAAGGCGATGCTCGACGCCGAGGCACGCACCAACGACCGCACCGACCGCTTCCGCCACCATTTGCACGCGGCCACCTTGGCGCTCGACGAACGGCAGCTCACGGCGGCGAGCGCCCACGCGCGGCAGGCGCTGTCCTACGAAGGCGCACGTCCCGAGCCGTTCAACGTTCTCGGCATCGTCGCCCAACTGTCGATGGATCTGGCCGAGGCGCAGCGGCTCTACCGTACGGCGCTCGCGCTCGACCCCAACTTTGCGCCTGCCCGCGACAACCTCCGCGCCATCTCCGACTTTCCGAAGAAACTCAGCCTCTTTAGGGTGTGACGAGAACGATGTAAACGAGTATGGTTATGATGTTTTACAAGGATATCGTTAATCGAGCTATACATCATTTGCTACAAAACACACGCTGTCTATTGCCTTGCCAGGCGGGCGAGGTCTTCGTTGCGTCCGGCCAGCAGCAGCGTGTCGTGGTCGTCGAGCAATGCGGTAGGGTTGGGTGGAATGTGCAGCGCGTCGTGGACGACGTCGTGGACGGCAATCACCGTGACGCGCTCCATCTGCCGGAGGTTGAGGTCTTGCAGCGACCGTCCGTGCCACGCCTTCGGGACGGCCAGTTCCTGCACCGAGAAGCCCGATCCGAGGTCGAAGTAGTTGAATACGTTGCCCGAAACGAGGCGCATCGCCAGCGCCCGTCCGCTCTCGGCCTCGGGGAAGATCGTCTCGTCGGCACCGATGCGGTGCATCACGCGGGCGGCCTCTTGGCTCGTTACCTTGCACACGACCCTTGGCACGCCGAGGTCTTTGAGCGCCAGCGTGGCGAGGATGGCGGCGGTGAGGTCGTCGCCGGTGGAGACGACACCTGCGTCGGCCCCGTCGGCCCCGATGCGGTCGAGCAGTGTGCGGTCGCGCCCGTCGCCCACCACGGCGCGCGTCACAAACCGGGCGGCGCGGTCGACGGCGGCGGCGTTTTGGTCGACGGCCACCACCTCGTGGCCTTGCGCGAACAGCGCTTCGGCGGTGCTGGCTCCGAAGTTGCCCAGACCGACCACAACAAAACGGTTCATACCAAGCGGGAAAGACTAAGGGGAAGATAGTCGGTTCATCCGACCACCACGTCTTCGTAGGCGTACCGGACGATGGGCGTGGCGGCAGGGCGCTGGGCAAGCGCGGCGGCCACGGCCACCGGCCCCACTCGACCCACAAACATCAGCAGCAGCGTCACCACCTTGGACGCTGCGCCCAGCGTGGCAGTGATGTTCATCGAAAGCCCGACCGTGTTGAAGGCGCTCACCGACTCGAACATGTAGCCGAGGAACTTGGCTTCTGCCGTGTGCCGTCCTTCGAGCGCCACGAGCGCGAGGATGCCAAGCGTGACGAACGTCATGTAGAGCATCGCTTGGTTGACGGCGCGGTTGAGCGTCTCCTGCGGCACCGTCCGCCCCCAAAGCCCCGTGGACGTTCGGCCTCGGAAACGCGCCCACGCGAGGAGCGCCAGCAGCGCGAACGTCGTCGTTTTCGCGCCGCCAGCGGTTGAGCCGGGGCTGCCGCCGACGAACATCAGCAGAATGGTGAGGAAGTTGGCGGCGGGAGTGGCCGCGCTGTAGTCGATGGAGTTGAACCCGGCGGTGCGGGCCGTCACACTGAAAAAAAACGCGTTGAGCCATTTGAAAGGCTCCGGCAGGCGGGCGAGCGTCACGTCGGTTTCAAAGACGTAGCCGCCCACCGTCCCGACGACGAGCAGCACGGCGGTGGCCGCGAGCACGATGCGCGAGTGCAGGCTCAGCCGAAAGCGGTGTCGCCGCCGGACGGCTTTCGTCCACAGCACGATCTCCTCGATGGTGAGGAAGCCGAGGCCGCCAAGCACGATCAACCCGGCCACGACGAGCAGCACCGGCGCATTCGTCTGGTAGTCCATCAGGCTGGCCGAGAACGTCGAAAATCCGGCGTTGCAGAAGGCGGAGATGCTGTGAAAGACGCCGTTCCAGAGGGCGTGGCCGAACGGTTGGTGGCGGGCAAACAGGCCGGTGAGCACCACCGCACCGACAGCTTCGATCAAAAACGTGAACCGGACGACGTCGCGGAGCAAGCGGCGGGCATCCACATGCGGGGCGACATCGGTGAGCGCCGAGGCCGAGAGGGATTCTTGCCGCAGCGACATTCGCTGGCCGAGCACGGCGGCGATCAGGCTGGTGAAGGCGATGATGCCAAGGCCGCCGAGCTGGATGCACAGCAAGATCCACGCCTGCCCAAATGGGGTGAAATGCGTGGCCGTGTCCACCACAATCAGCCCTGTGACGCACACGGCGCTCGTGACCGTGAACGCTGCGTCGAGCCACGACAGGCTCGCGCCCGTGTAGATGCCGGGCAGCAGCTGAAGCCCCAGCGTACCGCCCGCGATGAGCGCGGCGAACGACAGCGTGAAGAGCGCGGGCGGGCTGATCTCGCCCCACACCGACCGATTCAGCCGAGGCCGCGTGGTCCAGCGGCCTCGACGAACGGGGCGGAGCCGAAAGCGGCTGGCGCGCAGCACGTCGAACAAGCCGGGCATTGCGGAGAGTTGGGCAATGCGTCAAGATAAGGGCAGAAGACGCTGCCGACGTGGACGCGACGGTGCGACGGTGCCGTTGAACCCTGTATCTTCGTCTTCCCATCCGACGGTCTTATGCGCTTCCTTTTCCCACTTTTGCTGCTTATGCTGTTCGCTCCGATGCCCGGCGCGGCCCAAGCCGGCGCGCCGCAGGCCGACCTCGGTGCGGCTCGTCTTCAAGGCTACTACCACAGCGGCGACACCACGCACTTCGTCTTCGACGCCCGGCGCTACGGCGTGCCCCGGCCTCAGCGCGTCGTTGTCACCGGTGCGTTTCGGGTGTGGTCGATGGACATGCAGGATGCCGAGTGGCAGCTGCACCCGCACCCGTTCACCCAAGGGCTGTGGGAGCTGGCCGTGCACAACCCCAGGTTCACGGTGATCCCGCCGTCGACGCCGTTCAAGTTTCGGGTGGACGATGGACGATGGCTCGACCCGCCCGCCACAGCGCCGAACGTGGACGGTGGCAACCTGATCTTTGAGAAAGGGCTTGCTCCGCCTCGGCTCCGCGCCGAACTGCGCAGCGGCGCAGGCTCGCGCCTCACCGTGTGGGCCGAACTGTCGGGCGCGGGAACGGATCGGCCGCTCGATGTAAGCGCTTACCGCCTCACCCGCTACGACGGCACGGTCGTGCCCATCGCGTCGGTGGCACCGAACACGGCGTCGGGAACACTCGTCGTGCCGGATGCGCTGCTCGATCCGGGCGTCGTCTATTACCTCGATGTCACGCCGCCGGGCCGCGCCGCGCTGCGCACCCGCATTCGTTTCGACGGCCTTTGGCGCAACCTCTACTCGCCCAAACCCCTCGGCGCGGAGATCGTCCGCAACGCCGAAGGGCAGGACGTCACCACCGTCCGCGTCTTCGCGCCCCGTGCCAACCGCCTGACGCTCTTTCTCTACACGCCGGACGACGCCGGACGCCACGCCACGCCCGACCACGCCGCCGAAACCGTGGAGATGACCCGCGACGCCGACGGCGTCTGGGAGACGACGCTCGCGGGCGACCGCCACGGCGTGTGGTACGACTTCCGCGTCTACGGCCCCGACGGGCCGGGGTCGCTCTTCTACAACCAACGCCCGGCGCAGATCACCGACCCGTACGCCCGCGTGTCGGACGACAGCTTCGGCAAGGCTCGTATCTGGCGTCCCACCACACCCGCGCCGCCGCTGGCCGCCGGACGCCCGAAGATGGAAGACGTTGTCGCCTACGAAGTCCACGTCCAAGATTTTGCTCACACCTTGCCGGTGTCGCCCGAAGAGCGTGGGACGTTCGCCGGGATGATGCGCCCCGGCCTCACCAACAGCCGTGGCGCGGCCATCGGGTTCGACTACCTCGTCGGCCTCGGCGTGAACGTCGTCCACCTGATGCCGGTGCAGGAGTTCTTGCACTACCCGGACGCCGAGTGGCAGCGCGTCTTCCGCGACACCACCGACGCCGAACTGCGGCAGTTTGCCCGCGAGCAGGGCATCACCGACGAGAACTACGACTGGGGCTACCGCACCACCCACGCCTTTGCCATCGAGAGCCGCTTCCGCACGCGCGGCACCGAGCCAGGCTCCGAGCGCGACCAGTTCCGCGACCTCGTCGCCGCGTTCCACGCCCGTGGAATGGCCGTGATCGTGGACATCGTGCCCAACCACACCGGCGAGAACATGGACGGGCGCTTCGATCTGTTCAACTGGAACGCGCTCGATAAGCTCTACTACTACCGCACCGACGATGCCGGGCAGCACATCGGGCCGTTTGGCAACGAAGTCAAGTTCGAAGAACGACCGATGGTGCAGCGTTGGCTCATCGACCAGTGCCGTGCGCTGATGAACGAGTTCGGCGTCGACGGCTTCCGCGTAGACCTTGCCGGACAGGTCGATCAACAGTCGCTGCTCGCACTCAAAGCCGCCCTTCCGCCCGACGCCATCGTCTACGGCGAACCGTGGATTCCGCCGTCCGACCCCGACGTGACGAGCAACCCCGACTGGGCGTGGTACAAGACCGACGCGCCGATCACCTACTTCCAAGACGACGCCCGCAACAGCTTCAAAGGCCCGACGAGCAACCCACAGAGCAAACGCACCGACCGGGGTTTTGCCGGCGGCAACGTGCTCGAACGCGCCCGCACGATGACCGCGCTGCGCAACGCCTTCCCCGACGAACGCGACCCCAACATCGGCCTGTCGTACCTCGATATCCACGACAACTGGGCGCTCGCCGACCAGTTTGCCTCGTCCGGTTGGGACGGGCGCTACGGCGTGGACGAGGGCGCGTTCCGCATCGCCGCGACGCTGCTGTTCACCGGCCTCGGCCCAATCGTCGTTCACGGCGGCACGGAGATTATGCGCTCCAAAGGCTCGTCGGGGCTATTCGAGCGCGACTACGCCGTCTCGACCGGGCGGATGTATTTCCACGGCAAGCGCGACACCTACAACGTGCTCGACGGTAATCTCTACGAGTGGGAAACCGTGGGCGCGCGCGCGTTTGAAGTGCCGCTGCCGACGCCCGGTGTGGCCGAGGCGTGGACGGATGCCGCCAACCGTGGGCAGGCCGCGCCGGGGCAAACCGCTCGCCCCAACGACTACGCCGCGATGCAGCGGTTCTGGACGGGCCTTGCTGCGCTCCGCGCCAGCGATGCCGGGGCGGTGTTCCGCGTGGGCGAGACGGTGCCGGAGGGCTACTACCGCTTCATCGCCCCGGCCAACGGCGCGCTGCTCGGCTACGTTACCGGCGGCCGGGTGCTCACGCTGCTGAACGTCGGCGACCAGCCGGATCGGTTCCGGGGCATCCGGCTGCCGTCGGGAAACTGGAAGCTGGTGGTCGACGGCGCGCACATCGACCTCAACGGCCTCGGCGGCGACGATGCCACGCTCGTGGGCGGACGCACGTACGCGTTGCCCGTGGGCGCACAAGGCGTGCGCGTCTGGGTGCGGGAGTAATCGCGCCAAGTATTCCGTTATTGTCCACCAAAACCATGTCGCGTGCGTTCGTCTCGGACGATGCCTTGGAGAACTCGGTCGCCGTGGTGCCGCCGCGCGCGCCGCTGCCCGACGGCGTGCCCAACTACGTCACCCCTCGCGGTCTTCAACGCCTCCGAGACGAACGCGCCGTGCTGGAAGCCGAACGGGCAGCCGTGGAGACGAACCGGCGAGGCTCCGACACCGACCGTGCCCGGCGGCTCTCGGCCCTCAACCAACAGGTCGCGGAACTGACGGCCCGGCTGCGGTCGGCCAAGCTCGTCCAGCCCGATCCTGCGCGGCAAGACGTGCGCTTCGGCGCGACGGTCGAGGTGGAGCACGCCGACGGCACGCGCCGGACGTACCGCATCGTGGGCGTGGACGAAGCCGACGCGGCAGACGGTAGCATCGCGTTTACGTCGCCGCTGGCGCGTGCGCTCACCGGCAAGCGGGAAGGGGAGACGACCACGTTGGATACGCCACAGCGAGCCGAACGGCTCGTGGTGGTGGCGGTGCGCTATGCCTAATGCTGTTTCAGGAGGGCAAGGGGGAGAGCATCCTGTCTCGTGCGGTGCCTTCCCTGGCGTGATCCATGCCGCAACGGGGAGGAGACGGTTCGGCTGCATCGGCCCGTACGTTTGCCCTTCTTGCGAATAGCCCTGTCCATCCTTTCCCCGACGGTTCCGAATGATCGACTATGCCGCGTTTGAACAGATCGACATCCGGGCGGGCACGGTCCTGCACGCCGAGCCGAACGCCAAGGCGAGGCATCCGGCGTTTGTCCTCCACATCGACTTCGGGCCGCTGGGCGTCAAAACGTCGTCGGCGCAGCTGACCGAGCGCTACACGCCGGACGAGCTTGTCGGGAAGCAGGTGCTGGCCGTTGTCAATTTCGCGCCCAAACGGGTGGCTGGCGTCGTGTCCGAGGTGCTGATCTTGGCCTGCGTCGGAGACGGCGGCACGGTGCTAATTGCGCCCGGCATGCCCGTGCCCAACGGGGTTCGTGTGGCATGAGGCAAGCCTCGGCGGGGCGTGTCGTAGATTTCGACGTCACCATCCCGTCGTTTCGATGCGCCGTTTTGCCGTCTTGCTCGCCGCTGCCGTTCTCGCCGGATGCGCCGGAGGCGTGCGTGGCCCCGTCTCGTGGGGCGGTGCTCCTTCGCCGGGGGCTGCACCTGCCGCCCAAACGCCCATCGCCGGGACGTCGGCATCGCTGGCCGAGGCCGCCGCGCTGGTGGACGCCACCCGCCGCGAGGCCGCGCCGGATCGCCGCACCGACCGCTTCGACGTGTCGGTACGCGACAGCCTCGGGCGGTTGTTTTTGGTGGGCGAGACGACCGATCCGGCCGCTCTCGACCGACTCGTCGCCCAACTTCCCGGCCCGGTCACGAACGCCGTGCGCGTCTTGCCCGACACCGCCGCGCTCGGCCCGCTCCGCTACGCCCTCGCCGCGATTTCGGTCGTCAACCTTCGCTCCGAGCCTCGCGAGAGCGCCGAACTGGCCTCGCAGACGCTGATGGGCTGGCCGATGCGCATCCTCGACCGGCGCGGCGGCTGGCTGCTTGCGCAAACGCCCGACCGCTACCTCGGATGGGTGGACGCCAGCACCGTCGAGCGGATGGACGCGTCGCAGATGACCCGCCAGCGCGAAGCCCACAAGGTCGTTTTCGCCGATGTCTACGGCTTCGTCCGCGCCGAGCCGAACGAAGCCGCGCTGCCGGTATCGGATGTCGTGGCCGGAAGCCTGCTCGAAGAAACCGGCTTGTCGGACGACAGCGCGTTTGTGCGCGTAGCCTTGCCCGACGGGCGGACGGGCTATGTGCGGGCGAACGCCGTGGAGCCGTTCGACGCGTGGGCGGCGTCGCGCCAGGTCGCGCCGCTGCGGCTCGTGGCCACCGCCGAATCGCTCACCGGGCTGCCGTACCTCTGGGGCGGCACGTCCACCAAAGGCATGGACTGCTCCGGCTTCACCCGTACCGTCTTCCTGATGAACGGGATGCTGCTGCCCCGCGACGCCTCGCAGCAGGTGCGGGCGGGCACGACCGTCGATTCCACCGGCAACTGGGCCTCCTTGCAGCCCGGCGACCTGCTGTTCTTCGGGCGGAAGGCGCAGGACGGGCAGCCCGAGCGCGTGGTGCACGTTGGGATGTGGGTGGGCGACGGGCGCTACATCCACTCCAGCGGGCGCGTGCAAATCCAGCGCCTCGACGACCCGTCGGCCCCCGACTACAACGCCTACGACCGCAACCGCTACCTGCGCACCAAGCGCGTGGACGAAGGCGACCGCCTTGCCACCCTGCTGCGTGCTGGTGCACTTTACGAAGTGGTTGGGCGGTGAGTAAGTAACCTGACAGGTTCGGAGAACCTGTCAGGTTTGCAGGTGCGCGAGGGTATGCGGGGGATGCTGCCGACTCTTAAGAGGCACGTCCGCTCATCTAACCTGTCAGGTTCCGAGAACCTGACAGGTTGGCCCTCCTACGCTGCCATGCCCACTCCGCCCCTTGCACCTGGAACCCGCTACCACATCTACAACCGAGGCGTCAACCGCGAGGTGCTCTTCCGCTCTGATGTGCACTACCGCCGGTTCCTCGCGCTGCTGGGCCACCACGTCGCCCCCTGCGCCCGCGTCTACGCCTTCGCGCTTCTGCCCAATCACTTCCACTTCATCCTTGAGCCGCACGCCGACGGCCCGCGCTCCTGCTCGCAAGCGCTCTCGAACGCGTTCAATGCCTACGCGAAGGGCTACAATCTCGTCACCGGGCGCGTGGGAGCACTCTTCTGCCGACCGTTCCAGCGCAAGGTGATCACGAACGAGGCGTATGCCGCTGCAGCCACGCGCTATGTGTTGCTGAACGCGGTGAAGCACGGGTTGGTGACGGACACGGCTGACTGGCCGTGGTCGTCGTGGGAGGCGATGCACAGCGAACGGCCTACGCTTCTTGCACGCGACGACGTGCGAGGCTGGCTGGGAGCGCACGACGGCGGCGACTGGGAGGGCTTCGACGATTCGTTGCAGCCCCAAACCTGACAGGTTACTCCCTCCGCTTACGTCTGGATGACGCCGGGGTTGAAGCGGGGCAGGTCGGGGTTGAGCGCGGCCATGCGGAGGCCGAGGGCGAGCCAGTCGCGGGTGGCGCGCGGGTCGATCACCTCGTCCACCCACAGCCGCGCCGCCGCGTAGTACGGCGAGATCGTGGCGTCGTAGCGGGCTTGGATGTCGTCGAGCAGCGCCTGCTCCTCCTCGGCGGTGAGCGTCTTCCCCTGCTTCTTCAGTTTCGCCGTCTCGATCTGCAGGAGCGTCTTGGCCGCCTGCGCGCCGCCCATCACGGCGATGCGGGCCGTGGGCCACGCCAGCATCAGGCGCGGGTCGTACGCCCGCCCGCACATCGCGTAGTTGCCCGCGCCGTACGAGTTGCCCAGCACGACGGTGAACTTCGGGACGGTCGAGTTGGCGACGGCATTCACCATCTTTGCCCCGTCCTTGATGATGCCGCCGTGCTCGGCGCGGCTGCCCACCATGAAGCCGGTCACGTCCTGCAAAAACACGAGCGGGATGCCCTTCTGGTTGCAGTTCAGGATGAACCGCGCCGCCTTGTCGGCGGAGTCGGAGTAGATGACGCCGCCGGCCTGCAACTCCTTCGCGCCGCCGGTGCGCTGGGCCTTCACGACCTCGCGCTGGTTGGCGACGATCCCCACGCTCCACCCGTCCAGCCGCGCGTAGCCGCACACAATCGTTTGGCCGTATTCCGCCTTGTACTCCGTCCACGAAGCCGCGTCGACGAGCCGGGCGACGACCTGCCGGATGTCGTAGGGCGTCGTGGCGACGGTCGGCACCACGGCGGTGAGTTCGTCGGAGGAGAACGCGGGGGCCGTTGGCTCGGCGCGGGCAAACACCGGCGCAGGCGTCGGCGCGAAGTGCGAGACGAGGTCGCGGATCGTCTGGATCGCGTGGGCGTCGTCCTTCATCGTGTAGTCCGTCACCCCCGAAATGGCGCTGTGGGTGCTGGCCCCGCCGAGCGTCTCTTGGTCGACGACCTCGCCGATGGCCGCTCGCACGAGGAACGGCCCGGCGAGAAACACCGAGCCGGTGCCCTCCACGATCAGCGCCTCGTCGGACATGATCGGCAGGTACGCGCCCCCGGCCACGCACGACCCCATGATGGCGGCGATCTGCGGGATGCCCTTGGACGAGAGGATCGCGTTGTTGCGAAACATCCGCCCGAAGTGCTCCTTGTCGGGGAAGATCTCGTCCTGCATCGGCAGGAAGACGCCCGCGCTGTCGACGAGGTAGATCAGCGGGACGTGGTTTTCGAGGGCGATCTCTTGGACGCGGAGGTTCTTCTTGGCGGTGATGGGAAACCACGCGCCCGCCTTAACCGTCGCGTCGTTGGCGAGCACCAGCACCGTCCGCCCGGACACCGTGGCAAAGCCCGCGACGACGCCCCCGGACGGGCATCCGCCCTCGGCCTCGTACATCCCGTCGCCGGCGAACGTGGCGAGTTCAAAAAACGGCGTGCCTTCGTCGCAGAGTGCGGCGATGCGCTCGCGCGCCGTCATCTTGCCTCGGCTGTGCTCGCGGTCGATGGCCTTCTGCCCGCCGCCTTGCTCCACGACCGTGCGTTTAGAGGCGAGTTGGTCGAGCAGAGCGTTGTGGGCGGCGCGGTGGTGTTCGTAGGCGGCGTCGAGCGGTGCGCCGAGGCGGTGAACGAGGTCGTCGTGAAGGTCAGGCGTCGAAGAGGAGAGGGGCATGCAGGAAGCGCTTTCGGTGTTCTGCGGATGAAGATACGGGTTGCCGGAAGCCGGTTCGGGATCGGCCCAACGAACGAAGGGCGAAGGCTCTTGTCGAACCTTCGCCCTTCCTGCCGAAGCGGCTGCCGTCAGTGCGTTACCGCCGCGCCTTCCAGCTTCTCCGGGTCGTGCTTGTAGCGGAAGAGGAACGGGAAGATCAGGGCGAGCACGAGCGCGTAGGCGGCAAACGACAGCCAGATGCTCTGCCAGTCTTTCACCCCGTCGAGGGTGAAGTGGTCTACAACCCAGCCGGAGAAGTAGCCGCCGAGGAACGCGCCGATGCCGTTGGTCATGAGCATGAACAGGCCTTGGGCGCTGCCGCGAATCGTGGGGCTGGTTTCCTGCTCGACGTACAGCGATCCGGAGATGTTGAAGAAGTCGAACGCCATGCCGTAGACGATCATCGAGAGCACAAGCATCCAGAGGCCGGGGCCGGGGTCGCCGAAGGCGAAGAGGCCGAAGCGGAACACCCACGCCACGATGGACATCAGCATCACGGTTTTGATGCCGTACTTGCGCAGGAAATACGGGATGGTGAGGATAAAGACGGTCTCGGAAATCTGCGAGATGGAGAGCAGCAGGTTGGGGTGGAGCACGCCGAAGCTGTCCGGATACGTCGTCTTGAAGTCGTCGAGGAAGGCTCCGCCGAAGGTGTTGGTGATTTGGAGCGCCGCGCCGATGAGCATCGCAAAGACGAAGAAGACGAGCATCTGCCGGTCTTTGAAGAGCACGAACGCGTCGAGGCCGAGGCTTTGCACGAACGATTTCTTTTCGCCGCTTGCGAGGCCCGGAGGCGTGGGCGGGAGCGTGAAGCTGTAGATGCCGAGGGCGATGGCCGCCACGGCGCTGATTTGCAGCTGCATCGGCGACTTCGTCCAGCCGAGCAGGTCGGTCATCCACATCGCCACGATGAAGCCGATGGTGCCCCACACGCGGATGGGCGGGAAGGTCGTGACCACGTCGTAGCCGCGCTGCGAGAGGATGGAGTACGACACGGCGTTGCCGAGCGCGATGGTCGGCATGTAGACCATCGCGTTGAGCAGCATCAGCGTGTAGATGGTGCCGTAGTCGGTGGCTTGCGAGGCGAGAAACAGAAAGACGCCGCCCAAGATGTGCAGCAGGCCGTAGACGCGTTCGGCGTTGAGGAAGCGGTCGGCCACGATGCCGGCCACGGCGGGCATGAACAGCGAGGCAATGCCCATCGTCGCGTAGATCGAGCCCACCTGCAGGCCCGTGAACTGGCGCGTGACGATGAGGTAGCCGCCGAGCGAGATCAGCCAAGCCCCCCAGACAAAGAACTGGAGGAAGTTGAGTAGGGTAAGCCGAAGTTTGATGTTCATCGGGGCGAGGGAGCAGGAAAGGGAGCGAAGATAGGCGATTTCCAGCACGGCTCGTGTACGATGTTGCGCAGCGGTGTACCTTGCAGCGTCATCGCTTCTTCGCCTTGTCTCCTGCCGACCTTGCCCGCGTGCCGGGCGCGCCCCTCGTCTCGTCAGCTTCTGCCCTCGCCGCCGCTCTTGCCGCCTGCCGCGCCGCGCCGTGCGTGGCCGTGGACACGGAGTTCGTATGGGAGCGAACGTACTACCCACGCCTTGGGCTTGTCCAGCTGGGACTGCCCGACGGCCAGACGTTTCTGCTCGACGCGCCTGCGCTCGACCTCACGCCGCTCGCAGCGTTGCTCGAAGACGCGGCGGTGACGAAAGTGCTCCACGACGCCGGGCAAGACCTGACGATCCTGCACCGGGCCACCGGGGCGGTGCCGAAGAACGTCTTCGACACGCGCCTCGCCGCCGGGCTGGTGGGATTGGGCGGGAGCTTGTCGCTGCAAAAATTGCTGCTCGCCACCGTGGGCGTCCATCTGCCCAAGACCGAGAGCCGCACCGATTGGCTGTGCCGCCCCCTCACCGACGCGCAGACCGACTACGCCCGCGACGACGTGCGCTACCTGTGTGCCGCCCACGAAACGCTCGCCCGCAAGCTGGAGGCCGCCGGACGCACGGCGTGGATGGACGAAGAGCAAGCGCACCTCGAACAGCCTGCTACCTACGCCGAGCGGTCGCCCGACGATAGCCTTGCCCGCATCAAAGGGCAAGCGCGTTTGCATCCAAAGGAACGCGCCGTCTTGAAAGAACTCGCCGCGTGGCGCGAAGCCTACGCGATGGAGTACGATTTGCCGCGCGGTCACGTCGTCTCCGACGAGGTGCTCGTCACGCTGGCCCAGCGCAAGGCGCAAGAGGTCGCCGCTGTCGAGCGGTTCGGCGCACCGCGTCGCCACGCCACGGCCCTTGCCGAAGCGGTGCGGGCGGGGTTGAACGCCGAGCCGCTCCGCCTCCCCGATACGCCCCGCGAAGACGAGACGCTGGGTGCACGGGTGGATCTGCTGTTGGCCTATGTAAAGGGGCGCGGCCTCGCCGAAGGGGTAGACCCGTCGCTCATCGCCAACCGCGCCGACGTAACGACCCTTGCCGCCAAGCGAACGTCCAACGACGGTGCGGTGCTGCTCGACGGATGGCGGCGAACGTTCATTGGCGACGACCTGCTCCGGCTGCTCGCGGGCGACGTGACGATCCGCCTCGATCCCGATTCTGGATTGCCCGTATCCGGCTGATGGGCGCTTTCTGGCGCGTCGTGCGTAGCATCGGAAAACACCTTTTCCGATGCGTTTCGCCCTCCTTCCGCTCGCCCTTGCAGCGCTCGTGTGCCCGCAAGGCTCCGTACAGGCGCAGATCGCCCGCACCGCGCTGCCCGACTTCCCCACCGTGGCGTCGGTGGTGGATTCGCTCCGCACGGTGGCCTCGGTCTCCGATCCGTCCGCTCGCACCCTCCGCCTCGACCGACTGTGGACGACGCTGCGCAGCGCCGGGCAGATTCCGTTTGCTGTGGGCGACAGCGTGCTGTGGCTCTACCGCGGTTCGGCCTCGTCGGTGGCGTGGGCGGGCGACCATTCCGGCTGGAATCCGGCAGGGCAGGGCGGCACGAACGCCTTCGGCCTCGGCGTGTGGATGCGCCGCGACGCGTTCACGGCGGATGCCCGGCTCGACTACAAGATCGTGGTGAACGGCTCGAACTGGATCCTTGACCCGGTAAACACCTTCCAACAGTGGAGCGGCTTCGGGCCGAACTCGGAGCTGCGGATGCCGTCGTACATCCCCTCGCCCTACACGACGCTCCGGCCCGGCACGCCGCGTGGCTCGCTCGGCCCGAACACCCGCTACACGAGCGCTGCGCTCGGCTACGACGTGCAGTACCGCGTGTGGACGCCCGTGGGCTACGATCCGAACGGAGCGGTGCTTCCGGTGCTGTACGTCACCGACGGGCACGAGTACGCCGACGACCGCCTCGGTGCGATGCTCATCGTCCTCGACAATCTGACCGCCGAGGGGATTCTTCAGCCGCTCGTGGTCGTGTTCGTCGATCCGCGCAACCCGGCAAATCTGAGCCAGAACCGGCGGCAGACGGAGCTCGTCCCGCCCGGCGGCGCGTCGTCGGTGTGCAACCCGTGCCGCGGCGACGCCTTCTTGAACGCACTCGCCTCCGAGATCGTCCCGGCCGTCGAAGCAGCGTACCGCGTCCGGAACGATGTGCAGGGGCGTAGCGTCGTCGGGACGTCGCTGGGCGGCTTGTTTGCCGCGTATGCTGGGGCGACGCGCCCAGACGTGTTCGGGCAAGCTTTTATCCAAAGCCCCGCGTTCTGGGTGTATCCAGCCATCTACGACCTGTACCGACGCACAGCGCCGTTGAGGTCGTGGGTTTATGTGTCGCAAGGGCGCTACCACGACGGCGACGGCGGCTTTACGCTTGAACCCATTCTCGCCCAGTACTACCCGTATCAGTACGCGTGGGTCTTCAGCAACGAAGGCCACTCGTGGGGGCACTGGCGCAACCTCCTCCCCGAAATGCTGAAGTGGCGGTTTCGCACCGGCGAGGTCGGGGCAGAGCGCGTGCCTGCGCCGATTCGGTTGGAGGCAAACGCCTACCCCAACCCGGCACATGGCGAGGTCTCGTTGACCGTCACGCTGGATCGTCCGGCCTCGGTGACGGCGACGGTCGTGGACGTCGCCGGGCGAGAGGTGGCGCGGGCGTGGGACGGTGCGGCGCTTGGCACGGGCGAGCATCGGATGCGCCTCGTTACGCGAGGCTGGGCCGCCGGGCGCTACACGGTTCGGTTTGACGCCGACGGGCGGCGGCTGTCCGTGCCGCTCGTCGTTTCCCGCTGACCAATGCCTCGTCTGCTCCGCACCTTGAACGCGTGGGCCGATCTGGCCCGTCCGCTCAACGCGGGGTTGGCCGTCGTGGGCGTGGTGCTCGGCGGCTACCTGGCCGCCGGGGTCGATGCGTTCGCCGGGGCCAATGCGCAGGCCTTGGCGCTGGCGGCGCTGGCGGCCACGCTCGTCGGGGCCGGGGCCAACGCCCTCAACGACCGTCTCGACGTGGCTACCGACCGCGTGAACCGTCCGAACCGCCCCATTCCGTCGGGGCGCGCCACCGAGCGGCAGGCCACGACGCTGTGGCTGGCGCTGTCGGCAGTGGCCGTGGGGGTGGCGGCGCAGGTCTCGACGTGGCACGCCACGGTGGCCGCCGGAAGCGTCGTGGTGCTTGCGGTGTATTCGCGCTGGCTCAAAGGAACACCGCTGGTGGGCAACGTCGTCGTGGCGGCGGTGGTCGCCTTCGCGCTGCTGTTCGGCGGCGAGGCCGTCGGTGGCGGAGCGCTTGCGGTGCTCGGCGCGGCGTTCGCGTTCGCCGTCAACCTCGTACGCGAACTGGTCAAGGACGTGGAAGACGTGGACGGCGACCGGGTGGCGGGGCTGAACACGGCGGCCGTACGCTGGGGTGTGCCCGCGGCGATGCGGCTGGCGCTGGCCGCCTTGGTGGCCGTGCTGGTGAGCCTGCCGCTGCCGGTGGTGTTTGGGAGAATGGAGCCGTCGTACCTGCTGGCTGCCGTCGGAGCCGGGGCGGCATTGATGGCTGCCGGGGCCAACTTGCTCCCCGTGTCTCAGCCGACGCATCCGGGGCGGGCGAGCGCCTGGCTCAAAGGGGCGATGGTGCTCGGGATGGTGGCGCTGGCAATGGGACGCTGAGCGCTGCGCTCTGCCGCGCATCCGAAACAGGATTTTCCCGTGTTCGTCGCTCCGGGGCCGGTTTGCCACCGAACCGGGTTTTGCTCGGCGACGTACGAGGAAGCTTCGTACCGATGCAGCCCATCTCCCCCGAACTCGTTCTCCGCGCCCAGCAGGGCGATGCCACGGCCCAGCAGCACCTGCTGGCGGCGCTCCAAGACGTGCTCCGTCGCTACTTTGCCCGGCGTATCGGCCCCCGCGACGAGGTCAACGACCTCGTTCAGAACACGCTGCTGCGCGTGCACACGGGCCTGCCAAGCCTGCATCAGCCCGACCGGCTGCAAGCCTTTGCGATGAAGGCGGCGCTGTTTGAACTGCAGGATTTCTACCGGGGGCGGTACAGCTCCCGCGAGGCGCTATACGATCCGGATGTTCCGCCGGAACGGCCGGTTGCCCCGCCCGCAGGCGAACGCCTCGACGCCGAACGGCTGCTTGGTACGCTCTCCGACCACGCGCGGCGCATCCTCGAACTGCGCGGCTACGGCTACCGCTACGAGGAAATCGCCGAGATGCTCGGCACCACCGAGGCTGCTGTCAAGATGCAGGTGAAACGCGCCCTCGACAAACTCCGCGATTTCGCCGCCGTACTCGTGCCACTCGGCATGTTCCTTGCCGTACTCGCTCACACGCATCCCTAAGAACCGGCGTTACCTTCTGGCCGCAGATGGCGGCTATCTTCCCGATTCTCCCTCGCTTTTCGTACCCCGCCTCTCACCGATGGGTGATCCTTTTGACGACGCTTTCGACTACGACGACGCCTCGCCCGATAGGCAGGCGGTGTGCCGGGTGATGTGGGCGAACAACGAGGCGATGATCCGCGAGTTGGAGCGGCTCCGCGACGTGGAGGCGGTCAGCCGCCGCCGCTGGGAGGCGCTGCTTCCCAACCGCGATGCGCTGGTCTTGCTGGCGCTCGACGAAGCGGGGCGTGATCTGGACGAAGCCGAACGCGTGCGCCTGATCGATGCCCGTCCCGATCTCGACCGGCTTCGCCGCGAAATCCCGGCGACAGACGCGGTCGTCGCCCGGATGACCGCCGACGCCGCCGACTTCGATCTTTGCTGGGGCGAAACGTTCGATGCTTCTGCACCGCAGTCGGAACCGCTCCGGCCTGCCCGTGCCGACGACCGCACACCTGTGCCCCACCGCCGCTCGCTGCGCCGCGTGGCTTGGCGCGTGAGCTTCGTTTTCACGCTTGCGCTCATCGCCGTCGTGTCGGTGTTGATGCTGCGACGAGAAGCGACCGAGACCGTTCTTACGGCCCAAACTGCCAAGACGCTCCGTTTTGGCGATGGCACGCTCGTCCGGCTGCGTCCGGGGGCAACGCTTGCCTACGCCAAGCCCAGTCATGGGTCCACCCGCACCGTTCGCCTCACCGGCAATGCGGTCTTCGAGGTCGTGCACACGGGCGCGCCGTTCACCGTCGAAACGCCGTCAGGGCGCGTCGTTGTTACTGGCACCGTCTTTGGCGTCCGGGCCACCCGCGACGAAACACAGGTGACGCTCGTGGAGGGCAGGGTGATGCTCGCTCCTAAAGATGCAGCCACCGGCGTGACGCTCGCCCCCGGCCAGCAAAGCCGCGTGGTGCCCGGAGCGCTGCCCACGACGCCGTCGGATGTGGACATTGCCGACGAAATGGCGTGGTCGGGACGGTTCTACTTCCACGATACGCCGCTTCGCGTGGCCGCCGAGCGCCTCACCTCGCACTACAGGACGACCGTCTTGGTGGACGGGCGCTTGGCCGATGAACGCGTCAACGGCGAGTTCGACGACACGACGCCGCTGCCGGAGATCCTGCGCATCCTCGCCTCCACGCTGCCGTCGGCACAGGTGGATACGGTCGAAGACGGGTTCCGCTTGCGCTAACAGGTGAACGTGATCGCCTGTGCGGTCGCTCTGCACAGGAGTGTCGGGGGAACGCACGGCCGGGAGCCTGAGGCCACCGACGGCGTTGCCGAGCGCGACCCCTGATGCTCGTGATCCGCCGTTTTGTAACGCTTCTGCTGCTCCTAACCGTTGTGCAAACGGCAGCGGCCCAGACGGCGGTACGCGAGATCCGTATTGTGCCGGGACCGCTCGAGCGCGCCTTGGCTGAAATCCGGAGAAACGGCAACATCGACCTCGTTTTCGCCAGCCGGTATGTGGACGGCGTCACCACGTCCTGCCGCTTTTCGGGCCGAAACGTGACGCGCGCCCTCGAGTGCGCCGTACGCGGGACAAGCCTTGAAGCCGTGCGCGTGCGGTCACGCCAGTTTGTGCTGCGCCCGCGTGCCGTGGAGGTCGTGCCGCCGGTGATGGCCGAGCCGGTCAAGCCGCCGCTGCCGTCGCCGACCGCCACGCTGGGCGGGTATGTGCTGGACGCCGAAACCGGCGACGTGCTGCCGGGCGCGATTGTGTACCTGCCCGAGCCTCGTCTTGGCGTGGTGACCAATGCGGGTGGCTACTTTGCACTTCCCGGCTTGGACATGGGGACGTACCGGGTGCAGGCTTCCTATGTGGGATACTCCGGGATCGACACCGTGGTGGCTGCTGGGGTGCGCGTGGCCTTCCGGCTGCGTCCGTCGCGGATCGTCGCGCCCGAAGTCGTGGTCGAGCGGCTTGGTGGGGCGCAGCCGTCGGCGGCAGCCGGGGCGATGGATCTCTCGGCTGCTCAACTGGCCGCCTTCCCGCCCCCGTTCGGCGAGCAAGACGTGCTGCGGCAGGTTGAATGGCTGCCCGGAGTGTCGCGCTCGGGTGCGGCGGTAGGCGGCGTGCTTGTGCGCGGTGGCGAACCCGACGAGAATCTCTACCTGCTCGACGGCGCTCCCGTCTACGACCCGTTCCATGCGTTCTCGCTCGTGTCGGCGTTCCAGTCCGAAACGATCAAAAGCGTTCGGCTCTACCGGGGCGTTTTTCCTGCGGATTACGGCGGGAGGCTCTCGTCGGTGATGGCGTTTGAGCTGAAAGACGGCAATCAGCAGCGCCCCGGAGCTACGGTCGGGGCCAGCGCACTCGCGGCACGGTTCGTCGTCGAAAGCCCGGTCAACCGCGACCTTTCGTTTATGCTGGCGGCGCGGCGCTCGTACCTCGACAAGCTCCTCGGAAGCGTGCACCCGGTTGAGGCCGACAGCGTGCGCGATACGCTGCGCACAGGGTATTATTTCGACGACCTTGTCGGCCGCCTCACCTACCGGCCGGGCCGTCGTCACCGTCTGGCTGCGACGTACTACCGGGGTGGAGACCGCCTCGATGTGCGCTTGCCGTTGGATGTGTCGTTCAACCCGAGTGAACTCTCGCGCATCTTACGCCCCGCCGACTTGTTCTTCGATGTGGACTTCAAGTGGGGCAACGACCTTGGGAGCGTCCGCTACGAGTACCTGTTCAGCCCACAGTTCTACGGTACGGCCACGCTCTATCGTTCGCGGTACGAGGCTGCCGAAAACACGCAAATCCGACCCACTACCCGAACACTCTTTTCGTCCGACTACCGCATTGGCTTGGACGAGTTGGGTGGATCGGTGGGTGGAGAGTGGTTCGCGCCGGGGGGCTCAAGCGTTCGTGCCGGAATGCAAGCGTCGAGGCGAAGCTTCGACTCGTTCCTCTCCTCCCACGTCGAAACGGGCACGCCGAGCACGCCGGCCGTTGAGCGCAGCGAATCGCTGACGCTCGAGGGTTCGCTCTATGCCCAGAGCGAGCTGCGTATGGCCGAGGGACTGCGTGTGCAATCGGGGATGCGCCTCAGCGGCTTCTCCCTCGGCCGTCACTACTACCTGCTGCCCAACCTTAGCGTGGAGTACGACGCCGTGCCGGGCGAGGCGACGGTGCAGGTGGGCGTGGGGCGGCAGGTGCAGTTCCTTCATCGCCTACGCGACCGCTATTCGCTGCTCTACGACCTTGTGGCGAGCCGCTGGATTCCGGCTTCCGACAGCGTGCTGCCGGCCACCGGGTGGATGGGCACGGGCGGTCTCGTTCTTACGCCCCGGCGCGGTGTGGCGCTACGCTTCGACGCTTACCTGCGCACCGCCGACAACGTGCTGCTTCCTCGCGATGCGTACCAGCCCAAGGACGGCGTCGTGGGGGCTGGCACCGGCCTTGCCGCGCTGCTCGGCCAGTACGCTCCGGCCACGGCCCGCGCCGCCGGGGTGGAGATTACGGTGCAGACGAGTTCGGAAGACTGGAGCCTCTATACGGCGTACTCGGGCGAGATTTCGTCGCGCCGGCCGGTCGGGCAGGCAGACTTTCAGGGCGCGCGCTTTGCCGTGCCGCACCGCTTGGAGGTGGTTGGGCGTCGAGCGCTGGGGCGATGGACGTTCACGCTCTCGGGCGAGGCCCGAAGCGGACTGCCCGATGCCGTCCCAACGGCGCTCTACCGCCTTGGCGACGGTCTGGGCAACGACGAACTCTACCTGCTCCGCCCCAATGGCTACAACGGACGTCTCCCCGCCACGGCTCGGCTCGACGCGAGCGTCGAGGTGCGCTGGACGATGGTCGATGCGTCGTGGAGGGCCGTGGTGCAGCTTTACAACCTTGTCAACGTTCAGAACGTGATCGGTCGGACGTACGTCCCCACCGAGCGGGGCGTCGAAGTGCTCGACACGCGCGGATTGCGCTTCCCTCTGCCACTCTTTGAACTGGCCATGACGCTGTAGGTAGCGTCGAGCGATTGAACTACGCGTGTCGAGCGGGCGTTCGTCTCGCCGCTCCTTAAGCCTCCATCGGTGCGGTGCGCTTCTCCACGCCGAACGGATCGGCTTCGGTCGGGATGGTGGCGATGCCGTCGGGCAGGTCGATCTGCGGCAGCGTACTGATCTCGCGCGGCGGCAACGGGTTCGGCTCGGCCCAGAGCGGACCGCGTGGCGTGCGCATCACCACGAAGTCGCCAGCGCGGCCGAGCACATACGAGCCGTTGAGCGGCACCTTGCCGAACGGCGTGTCGAGCACATAGGTTGGGATGGCGAAGCCGGTCGTGCGCCCGCGCAGCGCCTCCACGATCTCCATCCCCTTCTCAATGGACGTGCGCAGGTGGGCCGTGCCGCCGATGACCTGCGCTTGATAGAGGTAGTAGGGTCGCACGCGCATCCGTACGAGGCCGTTGACGAGCGCCCGCATCGTCTCGGCGTCGTCGTTGATGCCGCGCAAGAGCACGGTTTGGTTGCCCACGGGCACGCCCGCGCGCAGCAGCCGATCCACCGCCGCGAAGCTCTCCGGCGACAGTTCTTTCGGGTGGTTGAAGTGCGTATTGAGCCAGAGCGGATGCGCCTGTTCGAGTACGGCGCACAGTTCCGGCGTGATGCGCTGCGGCAGTTTGACTGGCATCCGGCTTCCAATCCGGACGATCTCAAGGTGCGGAATCCGCCGCAGTTCGCCCAGCAGCCAGCCGAGGTTTTTGTCCGACAGGCTGAGCGGGTCGCCGCCGGTAAGCAGCACGTCGCGGATTTCGGCGTGGTCGGCGAGGTAATCGAGCGCGTCGCGAAGCTCGTCCTTGCGCATCATCATCTCGGCGTCGCCCACCATTCGCTTGCGCAGGCAGTAGCGGCAGTAGATGGCGCACTCGCTCGTCACGCAAAACGCAACGCGGTCGGGGTAGTTGTGGATGAGGTTTTTGACTGGGCTGTGCGCGACTTCTTCGAGCGGATCTTCGACGCCGACGAGGTCGGGGCGCATCTCGTCCATCGTGGGCACCACCTGCTTGCGGATGGGGCACGACGGGTCGTGCGGATCCATCAGGCTTGCGTAGTGCGGGGTGATGTTCCAGCGAAATACTCCGCGCGTGGCCTCGATGGCGGCGCGTTCGTCGTCGGTCGGGTCGATCCACGCTTCCAGCGCCGTTTCATCGTGGATGCGACGGCGCATCTGCCAGCGCCAATCGCTCCAGTTCGGGTCGGCGAGGAGCGTATCGCGGGCGGCGAGGTCGAAGGGCATCGGGACGGCAGTTTTCGGCGTGAAGCCGAGGAGCCGCGTCGCGTTCCATCGTATGGGCGAAGCGTCCGGCAAATCGCAGCCGAGGCCGTGTGCGGTAAACACACGACCTCGGCTGGGCGATCTGGCAAAGCGTCGGCGGATTAGCCGTCGTCGCGCCGGATAATGACCACGCCGCCACCGGGAGGCATACCAGGCATGCCTTGCTGCGACCGTGCTCCGCCGGTCATGGAGTTGAAGCGCCACGTCGCCCTCAACATCACATAGCGGCCCAAGGCGTTGGAGGTCGAAGTCTGCGTGTAGAGCGTCTGGAACGACTGGTTGTAGCCGTTGGACTGGTCGAGCAGGTCGGTGGCCGAAAGGCGCAACTCCAAAGGGTTGGTGCCGCCCAGCGTGTAGCCGAGCGCGGCGTTCCAGAACACCTGCGTCGGGCTGTTGGCGGTGTTGTCGCCGGTGTAGGCTTGCAGCGTCACGTCCGTCTCTACGATGAACTTGCCGGGGCGGGCACGGAGCGTGCCGCTGGCCCGGTGCGTCACAAACGACTGGTCGAGCGTTGTGCTCGACCCGACGACCGGGCGTTGCGTGCTGCTGAGCATCGGGTTGTAGCTGACCGATCCGTCCCAGCCGTTCGTTCGCGTGGTCGAGAACGTGAGCGAGCCGCCGAGGCTGTTGGTGATGCTGGTGGCCTCGTTGCCGTTGAGCCGTGTGGGCGTCTCGTTGCGGATGATGCTGAGGCCGAGGTTGGCGGTGAGCGGCAGGCTCGGTACGGCACGGCCGAGCATGCTCATCAGCATCATCGAACGCTGCCCGTCGAGGTTGATGGGGCGGCTGAACTGCGCCCCCGGCCCCAAGGCGATGCCGTCGATTGTGGTGTCGGACTTGACGAGCACCGTTTCGTTGCCGATGTAGTTCTGACCGAAACCGACGGAGGCAAAGACCATGTTCATATTGCCCTTGATCGGCTCCACGTCGAAGAAGCGCCCCCGGAACTGGTGGGTGTACGACGGTTGCAACGACGCATTGCCCGACGAAACCGACAGCGGGTTCGAGTCGTCCGGGACACGGCCCAGCTGGTTCACGCTCGGCACGTCGGTGCTGGTGCGGTACGAGAGTTCGCCGCTGCGCATGCGCACCGAGACCTGCGGGCTGCCGCCGGTTGAGCCGCCGGGCGCTCCTCCCATCCGCATCATTTCGCGCATGCCTCCGCTTCCCTGCGGCTGGAACGCGAGCGTTACCTGGGGCAACGCCGACAGGTACGCCTTGTCCACCGGCATCGCCCCGGCGATGGTTTGATCCGACGAAACGGCTTCGCGTTGCCCATCAAGGCCAGCGGTGAAGCGCCAGCCACGGCCCCATCGGGTCTGGACCTGTGCTCCGCCGCGCACGCGGTTCACCGACTGATCGACGTCGTTTTCGTAGCGCGGATACGGTCCAAGGTCGGCGAGCGTCGTCGGGTCGAGCCGCCGAGCGTCTTGGTTGGACGTATTCCAGTTGGCCGACGGGTTGAGCGTAAGCTGAAGCTGGGTGTTGCGCGCCAACGGCTCGGTGTAGGCCAGCGTGGCCGAGTACGACAACCCTTGCGCATCGGTGGTGATGCGTCGGGCGTCGAGCACGAGCGAGTCGGCAAGGCCGGTGCGTCCGTAGCGGGCGTCGGAGTCGGTCGTCCGGTCGCCGTTGCTTTGGTTGTAGCCGAACGCGAGGTTGGCCGAGATCGTCCGGCCCGGCTTGCCGAGACGGTGGCGCAGCAGCGCGTTGGCAAGGCCCGCGTAGCCGGTCGACCCGTTTGTGTTGGCGTTGAGCGCCTGGCTCAACAGCGACGCGCTGGGGCCAAGCACGAGGCTGGCGAGCGACTGGTCGCTGTCGGAGTTTTGCGCGTTCAAGCGGGTGGTCAGCGTCAACTGGGTGCGTTCGGAGAACGGCATCTCGAGGCGGCCTTGAACGCGGACGTTCTGGTTGAGCGTCCGTGCCACCGACGAGTCGGAGGCGAACGACCGCACAGGGCTGCTGGAGTTGTAGAGGCTCTGCGACAGGCTGTTGGCGTGCGCGATGCTGGCTAACCCGGTGGCGCTCAGGCTCAGTTGGACGCCCTTGGCCGTCCGGTTCGAGTACGTCAGGCCGAGGCCGTGGGTTGCCACCTCGCCGTCGGTAGCCACACCGAAGCCGCCGGGGCCGAAGCGCACGCGCATCCCGCCGCCGCCCGTCGAAAGGCCGCCACCGCCACCGCCGCGAAACGCCTCGGATGCCCCCGAAGCGGCAACGTCCTCGAAGGCGAACTGCTGCTGGTTGACGTTGTTGGTGAGGAAGGTAACGCCGCTGCGCTGGTTGCCCCGGAAGAGGTTGACCGCGCCGTCGACGATGTAGCGTTCTTCGACCGATCCGCCCGCCGAGAGCCGCCCGAACACGCCGCGCCGCCGGTCGGGGCGCGTCACGAGGTTGATCGAACGCTCGCGGTTGCCGTCGTCGAAGCCGGTAAAACGACTCTGCTCGGAGGCTTGGTCAAGCACCTGCACGTCGCGGATGAGGTCGGCAGGGAGACTTTGGAGCGTGGTGAGCGCATCGTTGCCAAAGAAATCTTGGCCGTCCACGGTCACGCGAGAGACGCGCTCGCCGCGCACGTTCACCTGCCCGTTCTCGATGGTGATGCCCGGAACGCGGCGTACGAGGTCTTCGCTGGTGGATCCGGGCGCAAGACGGATGCTCTCGGCGCGGAACGACACGGTGTCGCCGGAGACGCGTACGACGTCGGCGTCGCCTTCGACCACGATCTCGCCCGCTTCGCCGCCCGCGCCTTCAAGGCTGATGGCCGGGAACGTGGCAATGTCGCCCGCCGAGACGGTTACGGCGCGGGAGACGCGGCGAAAGCCCGGCGATTCCACGCGCAGCCGGTACGAGCCAGGAGGCACGAGCAGCCGGAAAACGCCGTCCACGTCGGTAACGCCGCCCGCGGCGAGGGTGTCGGACGGCGGCATGTTGGGCCGTCGGGTGCGGATAGCCTTGACCGTGGCACCGGGAAACGGTTCGTGCACCGAGCTGTCGCGCACGACGCCACGCAGAATGGCACCCTCGCTCGCCGAAACCGTGCGGGCGGGCGCGGTCGCCTCGGCTGCGGCAGGAGCTGCGCTGCTGAGGCCAAGTTCGCGCAGCAGGAACGGCATCCGCTGGTCTTCGGGAAGGCCCATCGCCGTCAAGAAGATGCGGCGGCGGGTCGTGTCGGGCATCGTCTGCATCCGTTCGCGGAAGCGGGTGCGGAGGCTGTCGGGAAGACCCTCAAGCATCCGGCCGCGGCCTTGCGGCGGAGTACCGGGTGTTTGTGCCGAGGCAACGGGAACGAGGGCGACGGTGCCCAGCAAAGCAAGGACGGCAGGTGTGACGAAGCGCATCGGCAATAAGGGTTGGTGCCAAAAAAATAACGCCGTCCGAGCAGGCATTATGTGGCGAAGATGTGTCAAAAGCACAGCGGCGGTTCTCCGGTTGGGTGAAGATGTTGTGCGCCGTACGCGCCGGTTAGACACGCGATGCGAAGCCGCCGTTTACGCCCCGGACGTTGCCGAGCGCGGAAGTGCGTCGGGAGGCGTCGGTTTCCAGCCGTTGTAGCGGTTCATCGCCGTGCCGAGACCCTCGGCCACCCAGCACAGCGCCGCCTCGGCGGCCTTGGGGAGCGCCTCGTCCACCAGCGGCCGTTGGTCGGCGGTGAAGGGCATCAGCACGTAGTCGGCCTGCCGCCCGCGGGGAAAATCGCGGCCCACGCCCACCCGCAGCCGTGGGAACTGCTCTGTGCCCAGCCGTTCGGCAATATCGCGGAGGCCGTTGTGGCCGCCGTCGGAGCCTCCGGCCCGCAGCCGCAGCACCCCAGGGTCGAGGGCGAGATCGTCCACCACCACCAGCACGTCGGCGGGAGTGAGGCCGAACATCCGCACAAGTCCCAGCACAGACTCTCCCGACAGGTTCATGTACGTTTGCGGCATCGCCAGCGCAAATCCTCGCGCCCGAAAGCTTCCTTCGCCTCCGACGGTGCGGGCTTTCCACGGCCCCAGCGGAACGCGTGCCCGGGCGGCGATGGCCTCGACTACCTCGAAGCCGATGTTGTGGCGGGTGTGTGCGTAGGTGCGTCCCGGATTGCCGAGGCCTACGATCAAACGGGCGGTTTTGGGCATGGCTGTGCGATGGAGGCTGCACCGAGGCGGGCGACCTCGTCGCTACCGCCCCAAACGCAAACGCGGGGCGAAACGACAGCCGCCGCTCGCCCCGCGATTCGGGTCAACATCACCAAGGATTAGGCGCCAGCGCCGCTCTCCTCTGCCGCCGAAGCTGCCGGGAGGTCGTCGGACGACTCGATATCGGCCTGAACACGCGGCGGAATCACCGCGACCACAACTTCGTCGCCGCCGGTGAGCACGTCCACGCCTTCGGGCAGCACAAGGTCGGCCACGCGGATGGCGTCTTCGGTGTCGGCAAGGCCTTCGAGGCTAACCTCGATGAAGCCGGGAATGTGGCGGGGAAGCACCTCGATCTCCACGTCGTGGCGGCTCGTGGCCAGCACAAGGCCCACGCGGGTCGCAGGGGCTTGTCCGGTGAAGTGCAGCGGCACGGTCATCTTCACCTTCTCGCCGCGCTTGAGCGCGAGGAAGTCGACGTGGTAGGGCCGGTCGGTCACGGGGTGCATCGTGGCCGACTTGAGGATGGCGTTGTAGGTCGTTCCGTCCACCTCGATCTCCGCCACGTGTTGTTCGGCGGTGTAGATGAGCGGGCGAAGCGCCAGTTCCGGCACTTGGAAGAGCACGTTGTCGGTCACGCCCGCGCCATAGAGCACGCAGGGGACTTCTTGGTTGCGGCGGGCGGCACGGGCCGCGCCTTTGCCCGCCGTACGCGGCGTGGCTTTGAGCGAAATCGCGTCCATCGAAACAGGGTAGGGTGGTCAGGAACGGCGTCCTGAAAAAGAACGGGAAGAGCTTTCCGGGGAAAGCCTACCTATTACCGTCGTGCCCGAACCCGGCTCCACGCCTCGCAAAAAGTTCAAAGGCCGAAGGCTCACCGCCTTTCGGCTTACTCCGCAAACAGCGTCGAGATGGACTTGTCCTCGTAGATGCGGTGGATGGCGTCGGCGAAGAGCGGCGCGACGGACACGACCTCGATCCGGCTGGATTCTTGACGCAGCGGAATGGAGTCGGTGACGATGAACCGCGAAATGGCGGAGTTCTCGATCCGTTCGTAGGCTGGGCCGGAGAGCAGCGGGTGCGTGCAGCAGGCCACGATGTCGAGCGCGCCGGCTTGTTTGAGCGCACCGGCGGCGTTGGTGATCGTGCCCGCCGTGTCCACAATGTCGTCGATGAGCAGTACGTTGCGCCCGGCCACATCGCCGATGATGTTCACGACCTCCGATTCGTTCTGCGTAGGCCGCCGCTTGTCGATGACGGCGAGGTCGGTGCCGAGGCGTTTTGCGTAGCTGCGAGCCGCCTTGATGGCGCCCACGTCGGGGGCGACGACCACGAGGTTGTCTTGCAGCCCGATGGTGCGCAGGTGTTCGACGAACAGGCCGGAGGCGTAGAGGTGATCGACCGGCACGTCGAAAAAGCCTTGGATCTGCGGCGCGTGCAAGTCCATCGTAAGCACCCGGTCGACGCCTGCTGTGGTGAGCAGGTTGGCCATCAGCTTGGCGGCGATGGACACGCGGGGCTGGTCTTTGCGCTCTTGGCGGGCGTAGCCGAAATACGGCATCACCGCCGTAATGCGCGAGGCCGAGGCGCGGCGGGCGGCATCGATGAGCAGCAGCAGTTCCAGCCAGTTGTCGGCCGGGGGGCAGGTGGACTGGATGAGGTACAGGTCGGCCCCGCGGATGGACTCGTCGTAGTGGACGTACAGCTCGCCGTCCGAGAAGTCCTTGATTTTGATCTGGCCGAGGCGGCTGCCGAAGGCTTCGGCGATGCCTTTGGCGAGGCCGGGGTTCGATCGCCCGGCGAAAAGGGCGATGGGCGATTCCGGGCGCGGATCGTACGCAGGAGGCACAGCGACGAGGCGGATTAGACCAGAAAGTCCGCGAGATCGTCGCGGCGCAGAGTTGTCCGGCAAGGACTCGAACCTTGTCTTACGCTTCCAAAGAGCGCAGTGCTGCCATTACACCACCGGACAATCGGAACGCGGGGAGCGTCCATGTGCGCGCCTCGCGGCGAGCACAGCCTTTAAACTACGGATTTCCGCTTCGCCTGAACCGTGACGGCTGGGTGAATCCGCCCAAGTTTACTCGCGCACCAAGACCAGCCGAGTGCGGTCAGCGGCGGCCACGCGCTCCAAGAACGTGCGGTAAGACGTGAAGTCCGAAGCATCCAAGCGGGTTTTCGACAGCACGAGCCGCCGTGTGATTCGAAGGGCCGTGCCGTCGACGGTGGCTTCCAGCCGGTACGAGCCAAAAGGCGTGTCGAGGGCTACCGGCGGGGCTGCCGCTTCTACGCGGTAGCCTTCGGGGAGGGTGATGGCGAGCGAGTCGCGGTCTTCGAACGGATAGGTAGCGACCACAACAGGCTGCGTCCGCTCGGTGGTCATCGCGTCCGGAACGAATCCCCAGCGCTCCATGGCCAGCGGGACGAACAGGCGGCGTCTGGTGATGCTGGCGTAACGCCGAAGCCCGGCGCGCATGCCCAACCGAAGCGTATCCGACGCGGCGGTGAAGTCGGGGAAGACGATCTGGTCGAGCAGGGCGCTGGTGCCGTCGAACTGATCGTGCAGCCATTCGGTGCGGCGCTGCGGCGAGGCGTCGGCGAGGGCGTTGCGCACGCGATCGCGCTGGTTGCCGGTGTAGGCGAGGGCGAGGTCGCCCGCGAGTGTGCCGTCGGCGGTAAGGGTGAGCGTTCCGGTGCGGCGCTGCAGGTTGTCGGCGGCGCGGGAGGCGGGCGTGCGGGCCAAGCGTCCTCCTTCGGGCGTGACGAGCAGCACGTCTCGGTCTTTGGTGAAGCTGCCGAGGTGGTTGAACGGCGCGGTTTGGCTCGTGGCCTCCAGCCACACCGTATCGCGGGCGAGCGGTACGGCGAGGATGACGTGGTTGAAGGTGTTTTTTGGAAAGTCGGTGTGGATGGGCGAGGCGGCGGCGCCGGCGCGAACGAGCGCAGGGAACGAGGGAATGTTGGCCTCGGCCAAGAGCGCTTGCAGGTAGTTGACGAGCGCCTTGCAGTCGCCGTAGCTGCGCTGGTGAACGTACTGCGCATCGAACGGCTGCCACCCGCCGAGGCCGAGTTGGACGGAAACGTAGCGGGTGCGTGCTTGCATGTAGCGGTAGAGCCGTTCCACCTTCTCACGATCGTTTTCTGCACCGGTAATGGTCTGGGCCACGTCGGCCTTGGCGGCGTCGGGAAGCACCCGGCGTCCGGTTCCAAGCTGTCCGTAGAAGCGTCCGAAGTCCTCCCACGTCGCCATCGATCCGCGCACGCCGCCGATCTCGAACGCTTCAGGGGCGAGATCCACAAGGTCGGCTTGGCGCAGCCACGTCGGCCCGCTGGGTTCGGGGGTGAAGGCCGGGCGCATCGCCGCCTCCCAGGTGTAGACCCGCTTGCCTGTAACGGTGGCGACGGTCGGATCGGGCGTGTTGCCTTGTGGGCGGATGCGCACGGGCATGCCAAGAGGAGCACTCACCTGAAAACGGCTCTGCTCGGTGGGCAACCCTTCCGGCTGGACGATCCACGTCGGCCACGCGATCAAGCCGTGGTGCTTGATGCGGTAGGTGATTTCTACCGTGTACGGATAACGCCCGTCCTGTACGTCCACCACGCGCACGCGGTTGTCGGTGTAGAGCGAGAAGCCGTCGGAGATGGCGGTGTCCACAAAGTCGCGTCCGCGCCGTTCGCGCACCACCTTGCCCGCGTGGTCGTAGAGCACCGCCCGCGCCTCGTCGAGACGATGGATGCCGTCGTAGTAGACGACGTCTTTTGCGGCATCTTGCCCCGCGAGGTTGAACACCGTGACGACGCGCCGAACGGTTTCGGTGGCCCGACCGGGGCCGTCGATATCGAACGTTTGTTCGTAGGCGCGGACGATCGCGGGCGGGTTGCTCAGCCGGAGCAGCGGGGGGATGGCCTCGACGGCCAGGGCCGGGTTGGTGCGCTGCCCCCAGGCCGTAGCCGGCACGAGCAGGGCTACGGCGACGAGCACGAACGGTCGCATCGGCAGCGGGTGGAAGGCGGGGAGAATACGGTTAGTTGCCCGAAGGCGGCGGCGCATCGGTCTTTCGGCGCAGCACAATCGGCTCTTCCGACGCGGCCGCGACTTCATCCCAGAACCGGCGCATCTGGCCGTACCGGGCTGCGGGGTAGACGGTTTGGCCCAGTTGGAAGCGGTGCGTGAGGCGCAGCGTCGAGCCGTTGGTTTCGACCGAGCGTATGAACAGCGCTTGCACCCCGTCCACGCCAAGGCGTCGGTTGACGGGCAATTCGGCCACCTCATAGCCCTCGGGCAGCGTGAGCGCGAGGATGTAAGTATGGTCGCGGGTGTAGCCGAGGTCGAGCGGGAACGTCCGCGTCGGGTTTTTGAGCGGGTTCTCGTCCACGCGCCCGAAGATCTGCGGCACGAAATACAGCATATCGCCGGTCGACGAGGCCGCGTCGTGCAGCACGAACTCGGTTTCCAAGCGGATGGCGCGGTCGAGCACATCCTTCTCGTGCAGCACCGGCCCGTTCAGCGTGAGGCCGGGCAGGTCGTCGAGCTATTCCTTGCGGATGTGCTCCGGCTCGTCCGAGACGTCGCGGAGGGCACGGCGGCGGGCAAGCGCCCCGTAATCGGCTTCGGCGAGCGTCACGTTGCCGGTGAGCGTGCCGTCGGCGGCGAGGGTGCCCGTTACGTTGGTAAGACGCCGAGCACCGGCGCGGGCGTTGAGCGGCACCCACGCGCCGCCGTCGGGGCGGACGAGCCACGCCGCGCCGCCCAGCGAGTTGGACGGAAGCAGCGACGGCGGGCGCAGCGCATCGGTGGCATCGAGCAGGTACACGTCCGTGCCGATGGTCACATGTGCGATCAGGTCGTTGAACTGCCCGAGGAACGGGTACGCCTGCGTCACCCGTCCGTGGTCGCGGGACGAGAGCAGCGCGGGCGTGGCGTCAAGGCCAGCGGAGCGCAGCATCGCCACGAGCAGGCTGTTGACCTCCGGGCTGTTGCCGCGCTTGGCGCGGAGCACCTCGTCGGCGGTGGCGTCGGGTAGGTTGCCGTCGTTGCCGTCGAAGGCGATGTTGGTGCGGACGAACGTGTAGATGGCATTCATCTTCTCCTCCGGCGTCGTGGCGGTGGCCGCCACCGCCGCGGCTTGGTCGCGGACGCGGGGCGTCGCTTCTACGCGATTGGCGAGGTAACCATCGGGGCCCATCAACTCCGTTCCGAGACGCGGCCATGTGTTGGCGAAACGCTCGGCCATCGTGCCGGGCACGTTCACGGCGGCCAGCTGGAACTTGAGGATGCGCTCGTAGTCGGCGAGTGTCGTCATAAACGGCTCTTCGCGCAGGGCGGGCACGTCGGCCATGGCCCAGCGGTGATCGGTCGCACCCGGCACTCGCCGATGCTCGTCGATGACGAGGTCGGCGGTGGAGAAGTTGTTCGAGAGCGAGGTGAAGACCAGAATCTCGGGGATGGTGACGCGGTACTCGCTCCAGAGTGTCGGTTCGTTGGTTTAGAACGACCACGACGGAATGGAGAAAAGGTCTTCGTTGGTAACTTGGTAGCGGTATTCGATCACCGCACCTTCGGCGAGGTTGGGCAGCGTAAAGCGCACGCGCTTGACACCGCGCCGCACGTCTTCGCGGAAGATGCCGTCGCGGCCCAAACGGAAACGCTGCGGTGCGCCACCCGCAGGGTTCGGCACGAACGTTTGCCCCTCGATCTCGCTCACCCGTGTTTCGGATGGAAACGTGAGCGAGATCGTGCCGAAAGCGTCGAACGCCGAAGACCGGAGCAGCTTGATCCGCCGGTGGATTTCGAGGACCTTGCGTCGGCCTTGCAGATCGAACGACACCTTGCCCACTTCGCCGAGCACCACGGCGGCGGCGTTGGTATCGGCGGGAAAGGCCGTCATCGCCAGCTGATCCTCGGGAACTTGCCCCCACCGAAACGACGGACGAGACTAGGCGAAAAGCGCGGGCGTCAGCAGGATTGCCAGTACGACAAGCAACGCTGGGCGCATGGAGAGGCGGTACATATAGCTAAAAAGGGGCAAACAGGATCTCGTCGTGCAAGATATGCACCGTCTGTTGTGGCTGTCCCTCGTATACCCCGGTTAGATCCTGTCAGTAGCGCGTTCTCGCATCGTTTCGGTTCCACGCTTCAAACGGTGCAAGCGTGCCGAGCACCGGTGCATGGACGAACGGAATGCGCCGTGCCGACGGCTCCAGCCCGATCTCGTCGTAGATGAGCGCATCGTCGAAGCCCGCCGAGGCGGCATCGTGGCGGCTGGCGGCGTAGAACACGCGGTCGGGGCGCGCCCAGTAGATCGCGCCAAGGCACATCGGGCACGGCTCGCAGGACGTGTACAGGTCGCAGCCGTCGAGTTGGAACGTGCCGAGGTTGGCGCACGCATCGCGGATGGCGACGACCTCGGCGTGGGCGGTGGGGTCGTGCATGGCGGTCACGCCGGTTCCGACCAGTCGCCCGTCCTTGACGACGATTGCGCCGAAGGGGCCGCCGCCCGCCGCCACGTTCTCGGCGGCAAGAGCGAGGGCGCGTTGCATCAGGTGTTCATCCATGCAGAAGAGTGTACGGCTGATGAAACGTCGGCGAGCGACGTCTTCGCGAGGATCGGCGCGAAAACGAGGAAAGGGGGCTTGGTCGAGTGACCGCTCAAAAAAGTCCCTGCTCGGCTGCCTCGCGGGGCGGGATATCCGCGAGCAAACGCACGGGCGAGGCTGTCCCGACGAAATGCCGAAGGCCGTTGGTGAGCAACCACAACGTTGCCCCGACAGTCGTGTTGTACCGGGCCACCTGTTCGGCGGTGCGCTGATCGAGAGCCACCGTTGGGGCCTTGCACTCGGCGATGACCAGCGGCTTCAGCCCGCTGCCGTAGGCCACGAGGTCGGCACGACGCATCAGGCCGTGGTACGGGAAGGCCTTCTCGACGGCCATTAACTCCAACGGGTAGCCTCGGTGGTCGGCCAGAAAGCGGATCAGGTGCTGCCGCACCCATTCCTCCGGGGTGCAGCGTACCCATCTGCGGCGCACCGGGTCAAAGACCTCGCGCCCCTCGTGGCGAAGCCCAAGGTCTATCGCGGGGAAGGCGAGGGGGAAGTACATCAACGCGAGGTTGCGCAGACCGTCGGCGTTTACGGCTTCAAGCCTGCGGGGACACCGTTGGGGAAGCGCTTGTCGATTTCCATCTGGATCTCTTGGACGCGGTTGCCGGGGCTGGGGTGAGTACTCATGAACTCCGGTTGTTGCGCGCCACCCGACGCCTGTTCAAGAATCGCCATTACGGCCTTGAGTGCATTGGGGTCGTAGCCTGCGTCGGACATAAAGTCCACACCGAGGCGGTCGGATTCCAGCTCGTCTTCCCGTCCGTAGCGCATATTGGCCATCTGAGCCACGACCTGCGCGATCTGCGCCGTCTGGTAGTCGCCCGCGGCCACCGCGCCCGCGTTGGCGAGACCCTGCAAAAGACCCGCCTTGGCCATCTGCTGCGCCGAATGCCGCGCCACGACGTGTCCAACTTCGTGCCCGAGTACGCCCGCGAGCTGACCTTCGGTTTGGAGCCTCGAGACGAGCGCGAAGGTGATAAAGATTTGTCCACCCGGGAGTGCAAACGCGTTGACAGTCTGCGGGTCGGCGAGCAGGTGGAAGTCGAACGGATAGGGCGTGTTGCGGGCCTGGGAATTCTGTACGACGGCTTGCCCGACGCGGTCGATAAGCTCTTGCGCCTGCGCGTCGGGGTAGAGGCCACCGAACTCTGCTGCCATTTCCGGCGCGGCCTGCTGGCCCATCGCCACCTCTTGCTCCGCCGACATAGCCACCCGCTGGTTCTCGCCGGTAACGGGGTTGACTTCGGTTCGGGTGTTGAAGAGGTAGCCGAGCAGCGAGATCAGCAGCACGAAGACGGCGACGAGGAGGCGGGAGCGTCCCATAGATGATGAGCGTCAAGGAGAGAGGGCGGCGGAAAGGTACGTCGCACGTCGGGGTCTTGCGTAGGGAAGTGCCTCAGACGGGCGGCGGGTGCCGGTTTTCGAAGGCCGGGGACGATTCTCCCGGTGCTCGCTATCCCACAGCTTTGCACCATCGTCCACACTTTCGTGATACCCCGCACACGAGCGGCGGTGTACGTTCCGTTTTTCCTCTTCGCTTTTTCCCTCTTCCGATGCGATCGTTGCTCCGCCTTCCCGTGTGGGCCGCCTTGGGCCTTGTCCTTTTCCTTCCCGATGTCGCTGTGGCCCAGCATCGCCCCGATCGCGGCGACGACGGCCACCGTCCCGGCTGGAACCGTGGCGACGACGACCGCGACGAGCGCCCGCGCCCCCAGCGCAAGCGTCGCCCTGCGCCCGACGACGGCGGCGTGAGCATTGGACTTTACGGCGGAGCCGTAGACGATCTGCCCACAGGCGGCGTCCGTCTCGGCGTCGGTCTCGTTCGCCTCTACGCCGAGGCTTCGGGCAATCACCACCGCGACGGGTATACCGCCCACAAGGATCGGCCTGAGCAGACTGCTTTTGGCATCGACCTGACGCTTCCGGCGCGGCACCCCGGCCTCCGGGCGCTCTACGGGATCGCGGGCGTGGGCGTGCAGTCTCGTGTGCAGGACGTGTATTACTACGCGTACGATGCGGGTGTCCTCCCGTGCGACATCCGCGTGGCCGATTGCTACGACCCGTACTACGGCTCATCTTCAGAGCGCGACAGCCGGTTCTACGGCACGCTCGGCCTTGGCATGCGACTGCCCTTGGGAGGAGGCCGGGTGGCGCTCACCGGCGAAGTGGCCGGGCGCTTCGTCGCCGACCGCTACGACGGCGGCTACGTCGCCCCCACCGCCAACGTCGGCGTGTCGGTGCGGCTGCGCTGACGGTCTGCTCCAGCCCCCTCTCAGTGGCACTACCCTGACAGGGGGCTGGATGCCGTGCCTCGGTAGTGGGCGACGATCTTCTCGGCGGCGAGCGAGCACGGACTCAAGATCAGACTGATCTTGGATCCGTGCTCCAGCATGGGCTTCCACCAAAGAAAACGTCACGGGCAGATTCGTACGGCTAAGCTTCTGAGTCGCGTCGTACCTGTTACGGATCACAAACTCGGCGTTGGTATAGCCAAGCGCAAGAGGGTAGGTGAGGTCGTAGCTTAGGCCCATGCCTGCTCCCCTCTCTATCGACCTGCGTGAGCGCGTGCTCGAAGAAGCCGCCCGCTCCTCCATCCTCGCCGCAGCCAAAC
>Ga0209369_1000336_pt1 | contig 80039 bp, 65 predicted proteins | sample EBPBio142010_DNA_FD_185865 | JGI IMG/M metagenome (GOLD analysis project Ga0209369, IMG submission 185865) | Wastewater treatment Type I Accumulibacter community from EBPR Bioreactor in Madison, WI, USA - Reactor 1_10/4/2010_ DNA (SPAdes)... | ecosystem: Engineered > Bioreactor > EBPR >...
ACGGCGGCACGGCCACGATCAGCAACTTCCCGCTGACGGCGACCGGTCCGACGACGATCACCGGTGTGAGCGGCACGGCTGCGGTCACCAATGCTGCGGTCAACGCGGGCGTGTACACGCTGTCGGAAGTGACGGCAGCCGGTTACGCCGCGGGCAGCTGGAGCTGCACGGCCGGGACCTTGTCCGGTAACCAGCTGACGCTGGCCAATGGCCAGAGCGCGAGCTGTTCGATCACCAACAACGACCAGGCCGCGACGCTGACGCTGGTCAAGACGGTCATCAACGACAACGGCGGCACGGCCACGATCAGCAACTTCCCGCTGACGGCGACCGGTCCGACGACGATCACCGGTGTGAGCGGCACGGCTGCGGTCACCAATGCTGCGGTCAACGCGGGCGTGTACACGCTGTCGGACGGGCAGCTGGAGCTGCACGGCCGGGACCTTGTCCGGTAACCAGCTGACGCTGGCCAATGGCCAGAGCGCGAGCTGTTCGATCACCAACAACGACCAGGCCGCGACGCTGACGCTGGTCAAGATTGTCTCCGGTGGTCCTGCGGCAACCGCGAACTGGATCTTGAGTGCTGGTGGTCCCACACCCCTATCAGGTGCGGGCGGCGTTGCTTCAACATCGGTGAACGCCGGTGTTTACACGCTGTCTGAGAGTGGCGGTTCTACCGGAAACACCTACAACGCGGGCAGCTGGAGTTGTACCGGTGGCACGCTTTCCGGTAGCCAATTGACGCTGAGCAACGGTCAGAACGCGACTTGCTCCATCACGAACACCTACGTCGCGCCTGCGGTGAGCTACAGCAAGTCGGCCAGCACGGCCGGTCCGGTGGCGGTGGGTGAGACGATCACCTACACGCTGACGACGGTGGTGGCGAACTCGCAGACCACGTCGGTGACGACGCTGACCGACACGCTGGGCACGGGCCTGACGTTCGGTGCGGTGACCAATGCCGGTGCGTACACCTGCAACAGCACCAACCCGCTGGTGTGCACGCTGCCGGTGGGCACGCTGCCGGGCACCTACACGGTGACCTACACGGCGACGGTGAATGACCAGGCCGTGGGCACGGTGGACAACGCCGTGGTCGGCACCAACGCGACCTGCACGACGAACTGCGGCACGAGCACGCCGGTGACGGCGCCTGCGGTGAGCTACAGCAAGTCGGTCGAGTTGCCGGTTGGCCAGACCGAAGTTTCGACGGGCGATACGTTGACATATACCGTGACGGCCACGATCTCGAACTCGAGTACCACCGCGCTACTGACCTTCACCGACACCCTGGGAACCGGCCTGACGCTGGGAACCGTGTCTGCGGGCAACTTCTCGTGCGGCACCGCTAACCCACTGGTGTGCACACTGCCTGCAGGGACAACGCCTGGCACGTACTCGGTCAGCTATACGGCCATTGTCAACGATCAAGCGACCGGCACTGTGAGGAACGCCGTCGTGGGCACCGGTGACGATGCACCGACCTGCGCAGGCACCTGCAACACCGAGACGCCAGTGACCGAACCGCTGCCGCCGCTGGTGACCTACGCCAAGAGTGCCGTGCTGCCGGCAGGCCGGACGGAAGTGGCGGTGGGCGACAGCATCATCTACACGCTGACGACCAACGTGATCAACGCCGTCACCACCGCCGACGTGGTCCTGACCGACACGCTGGGCACGGGCCTGACGTTCGGTGCGGTGACCAATGCCGGTGCGTATGCCGCCAACACGAGCGGCGCGCCCACGCTGCGCTTCACCCTGCCGGCTGGCACCGCGCCCGGCACGTACGTCGTGAGTTATACGGCGATCGTGAATTCGGCGGCACGCGTGAACGTGACCAACGCGGTCGTCGGCACGGGTGACGATGCACCGACCTGCGCAGGGAACTGCAGCACGTCCTCGCCGGTTGCAGCGCCTCGCGTGACGGTGGCCAAGTCCTCCGACCCCGCTAGCGGTACCCAGGTGCAGGTCGGCCAGACCGTGCGCTACACGCTCTCGGTGGATATCGGCATGTCCGCGTTGACGGGTGAGTTGGTGCTAGTGGATACGCCGGATCGCGGCCTGACTTTGGGCGCGCTGCCGGCCGGCTGCTCGTTCGACGGCACCGTGCTGACCTGCCGCCTGCCAGCAGGCACGGCTACCGGCGTGCACGCATTGAGCTACGACGCGGTCGTGAATGCCAATGCAGGTACGGTGGTGGGCAACCAGGTGGTCGCGACGGGTGGTGGCGGCGAGACGCCGGTATGCACGGCGTGCAGTACCGAACACGAACTGGACGCGCCCGAGATCCGCTTGAGCAAGTCGGCTGGCACGCGTGAGGTCCGTATCGGTGACTTGGTCCGCTACACGCTGACGATCGAAAATGTCGGCGCGATGGACCTGGTCGGCGGCAGCATCGTGGATACGCCGGCGGCAGGCTTCAGCTATGTGGAAGGCTCGCTGGTCGCCAACGATGCCGACGGAATGGCGACGGCATCTGGCGGCAGCCCGCTCCGCTTCAACGGCGTGGATGTCGCTGCGGGACAGACCGCCACGCTGGTGTACGTGATGCGGGTGGGTGCGGGCGTCCGTCCGGGTACCCATGTCAACCAAGCACAGGTGCGCTCGTCGACGGATGATCCGGTGTCCAACATCGCCACGGCCGAGGTCCAGCTGACCGCGGATCCGCTGATGGACGACAGTCTGCTCTTCGGCACGGTCTTCAACGACCGTGACGGCGATGGCTGGCAGGACAGCGCAGCGTTGAGTGGCGTGAAGATCCAGGGTGGCTTTGCGCCGGCCGCCTACATCGCGAACTCGACGACGGTGGATCGCGGTGCAGGGCCGCAGCCTGAAGCGGATGCGAGTTCGCCCTTGCTGCACGGTATCGCCATCGGTGCCGTCAGCGGTCGCCAGTCCGTGGCCGACCCGGTCGAAGACCACGAGGTAGTCGTTCGTCAGTACCTGCGCGAACCGACCTTCACGGATGACTTCGTGCTGACGAGTGCCGAGGGCGTCACCGTTCGCATGGATGCGGCGGGCAACACCACGGTGCAGGCCAGTGGCGAGGCGGCCAAGGGGCTGACGGCTGCCGCCCCGACGGTGGAGCGTCGCGTGGCCCAGGACGCGAAGGGATATGTCGTCGACTACATCATCCGCAATGCGGGCATCGATGAGCGCGGCATCCCCGGCGTGCGCATCGCATCGGTGGAAGGCTTGCTGATCGAGACGGACCAGTTCGGTCGCTACCATCTGGCGGGCGTGCCTGGGGGCGCTTGGGAACGCGGTCGCAACTTCATCCTGAAGGTCGATCCGTCCACATTGCCCGCCGGTGCCGAGTTCACCACCGACAACCCCCTGTTGCGCCGGATCACTCCCGGCGTGCCGGTCCGCTTCGACTGGGGCGTCAAGCTGCCGGAACAGGTGATCGAAGGCGGATCAAAGCAGGTCGAACTCGAGATGGGCGAAGTGTTCTTCGCCCCCGGCAGTGCCGAAGTGCGCGAGAAGTACCTACCAGTGATCGAGTCGATGGCGGCCAAGGTGCGCGAGTACCAAGGTGGTGAGGTCGTCATCCACGCCAATGCCGACAGCGAGGGCCTGGCCTTTGACCGTGCGAACGCGGTCAAGACAGCTCTTCTGGACAAGCTGGATGCGGCCTCTGCCAAGGGTCTGGTGGTCAGCGCCCGCGGCACCGTGGATGACCCGAGTTCCATGATCGTAGGCGTGGAGGAAGGCGGCGCATTGCTGGGCACGGTGTTGTTCGATACCGACAAGTCCACGATCAAACCGGTGTTCGAGCCACTGCTCGACAAGGTGGCCGCGGCCCTCGAGAAGATCGGGGGGGGCAGTATCGCCATCGTCGGCCACACCGACGTGCGTGCCTCCCATGCCTACAACGTCGCCCTGGGCATGCGTCGCGCCAAGGCAGTCTATGAAGCGCTCGCCAAACGTCTGAGCCCGGAGGTGCGTGCCAAGGTTCGCGTGGAAACCAGCAACGATCCGACAGCCCCTGTCGGCGTACGGAAGTGAGGGGGCGGATCATGAAGAAGCGTATGAAGATGAAGCTGCTGGATTACACGCTGATCAGCCTGCTGGCGGGCGTGGCGCCCATGGCCGCCGCGCAGAACGCGGCGGTTCCCTCGCAGGCGCAGCAGGATCGCGCCGAGGGCACCGCTGCGGCGGTCGACTGCGATGGCGAGCGCTGCACCGGCGAGGAAGGCCTGTTGTTCCGCTTGCGCACCCGCAGCTACGACAGGCCTGTGACGCAGGGCACGACCCAGGCCTCTTCCTCGGAAGCGCTGCAGCCCGACCGTCGGGTGACGGTGGCGATGGAACAACCCGGCAAGGCCACGGCGATGGGCAAGTTCTCCATCGACCTGCCCGGCGGTGGCGTGATCTGGGCTACCGAGGACCCGACGCTGGGTCAGCCCGAACTGTCGGTGTCGGCGCCTTCGATCGTGCCCTTCGATGGCCAGCGCATCACCAAGCCGATCTCGTTCTACGTGCGCGGCAATTACCCGGCCTTCATCAAGCGCCTGGAAGTCACCCTGTACCGCAGTAGCGATGCCGACCTGATCGAACCGATCGCGACGATCCCCCTGGATGTGGCCGGTGTCACCCGCGCCGACTGGGACGGCGCGCTCCCGGCGCGGTATCCGTTCCGGAAGGGCGATGAGCTGGTGTACGTGCTGCGCGCGTACGACGGTGATTCGCGTTTCGATGAAACCCATCCGCGTACTTTGCAGCTCGTTTCACCGGAAGAAGCCGAGCGCGGTGCGGACCTGCTGCGGAGCAGCGTCGAGCGCACGATGGGGAGCGCACTGACCTCGGCCCAGGCGGAAAGCCAGAGCCTGATCGACCGCGCCTTCGCAGAAAACGGCCTGCGTCAGCAGAACATCCCGATGTACGGGTCGCGCATCCGCATCCAGGGTCGCAATCTGCCGCCCGATGTCGCGCTGAAGATCAACGGCGAAGACTACCCGGTCGACCAGGAACGCAAGTTCGTTGCCGAATACCTGGTCCCGGTGGGGCGCCACAGGTTCGATATCGGCCTGGGCGGGCAAGGTGACGAAGCCGCGCAAAATGCCGCGCATACGCTGGACATCGACGTCACTGGGCGCTATTTCTTCGGCGTCGGTCTGGCAGACGTGACGATCGCCCAGAACAAGGCCAGCGGCTCGGCCGCGCCGTTCGCCAACGACGTGAACTACCAGGATGACGTGATCAGCGATGGTCGCCTGGCGTTCTACGGCAAGGCGAAGCTGCGCGGGAAGTATCTGGTCACTGCACAAGCGGACACCACACAACGCGACTTGGACCGGCTGTTCAATGGGTTCACCCAAGCCGATCCGCAGGACATATTCCGCCGACTGGACCCGGATCTCTATTATCCGGTATACGGCGACGAATCCACGACGTACCGCGACGTGGACACCATGGGCCGGTTCTATCTGCGTGTGGACTGGGACAAGAACCAGGCGCTGTGGGGCAACTATTCCACCGGCATCGCCGGCACCGAGTACGCCCAGTACCAGCGCTCTCTGTACGGCGCGGCGCTGAACTGGCGCTCGCTCGCCACCAACCGCTGGGGCGATCCGGGGACGGAGCTGCGTGCGTTCGGCTCGCAGGCGGAAACCGCGCCGGGCCACAACGAGTTCATCGGCACCGGGGGCAGCCTCTACTACCTGCGCAACACCGACCTGCTGCCGGGCTCTGACGTCGTCACCCTGGAAATCCGCGACCTGACCACCGGACGTGTGGAGAACCGGATCGTCCTCCAGCGCGGTGCGGACTACGAGATCGACGAGCTGCAGGGCCGCGTCCTGCTGACGCGACCGCTCGCGCAGATCACCCGCGAGAACATTCCCACGCTGACGCGGGACGCGCCACTCGATGGTTTCGAACAGCGCCTGCTCGTGGACTACGAATGGGTGCCGTCCGGCTTCGACGCCGATGACGTCAGCGCCGGCTTCCGAGGCAAGCACTGGTTCGGCGACCATGTGGGCGTGGGCGCGACCTACGTGCAGGAAAACCGGGCAGGCGAGGACTACACGCTCGCCGCGGGAGACCTGACGCTCCAGGCCGGCAAGGGCACGTACGTCAAGGCCGAGTACGCGCAGACGGAGTCCTTTGGCTCCCCGGTGTTCTTCTCCGACAACGGTGGCCTGAGTTTCATCCAGCAGAACGATACGTCCCTGTACCGAGAAGGCGAGGCAAAATCAATCGAGGCGCGCGCCAACTTCAAGGAGCTGGGGTGGACTACGCAGGATTGGAGCGCAGGCGCGTGGTGGCGTAACACCAGCGCCGGGTACTCGATCTCACGCTACGACATGGGTCGTCCGGTAACGGAATACGGCGCGGAGTTGCTGGGCCAGTTCACGCCCAGCCTGGGTGTTTATGCGCGCTATACCCGTGCGGAGAGCGGTGCGGAGTCGCTGACGCAGGCGCAGGCTACGCTCGAGTGGCGCATCGACGATAGCAGCACGTTCAGTGCCGAGGTCCGTCGCGTGGACACAGAAGGCGAGTCCAGCGATGCCGTCGGCACGCTCGGCGCGTTGAAGTACCTGCATCGCTTCGGCAGCACGCTGGAGCTGTACGGACTCGCCCAGCTCACGCTGGATGACGATGGCGGACAATACGCCGGCAACGATGCGTTCACGCTAGGGGGGAAGTACCTCTACGGCGACAACTCGTCCGTGGGTGCCGAACTGACGACGGGTGATCGCGGCGAAGCGGCGACCGTCAATGCCGAGCACCGCCTGACCGCGGAGTACTCGGTCTATGGCGCCTACACGTACTCGACGGATACGACAACGTACGACTCGCTGTTTACGCGCAATGCCCAGAACGGCTGGACGCTGGGTCAGCGCTGGCGCCTCTCCAATCAGGTCAATCTTTACAACGAAAGTCAGTTCCTGAAGGAGCCCAGCCAGTCGGGTTTGGCGCATACCTTCGGCATGGATTTCTATCCCGCGCAGGGATGGAACATGGGTTTCACGCTGTCCGACGGCGAGCTGACCAATACCACGGGCGGCAATGTCGATCGCCGTGCCATCAGTGTCTCCGGGGGTCGCACTTCGCCGGACACCGATTGGCAGAGCAAACTGGAATGGCGTGAGGATCGCGGTGCGGAGCAGCGCGAGCAGTGGGTCAGTACCAATCGCCTGACACACAAGATCAACGAGAGCTGGCGGATTGCCGCGCGCGTGAACTATGCGGACACCGAAGACGAGCTAAACCCGTTGGCCAGCGCGAAGTTCATCGAAGGCAACCTTGGCTTCGCTTACCGTCCCTGGAACAACCAGCGATGGGGTCTGTTCGGCCGCTATACCTATCTGTACGACCTGGCCACGCTGGGCCAGCTGGGTGGCGCGGATTACGACCAGAAGTCGCAGATCCTGTCGTTCGAAGGCGTGTACAAGCTCGACCAGCACTGGGAGTTCGCCGGCAAGGTGGCGCGCCGCGAAGGCGAAGTCCGGATGGGCCGCGGTACGGGTGTGTGGCTGGATTCCGCCACCACGTTCGCGGCCGCCCAGGTCCGTTACGACCTGCGCACGCAATGGCATGCACTGGCTGAGTATCGTTGGCTGGATGTCGAGGACGGCGGCAGCAAACAAGGCGTCCTGCTGGGTCTCGATCGCGACCTCAACAAGAACTTCCGCATCGGCGTGGGCTACAACTTCACCGAATTCAGCGACGACCTGACGGACTTCGATTACGACCACGAGGGCTGGTTCCTGAACCTCGTGGGTACGTACTGATGCTTATCGAAGCAGCCGATGCCGTCAGTGTCGTCTCTTGCCGTGCTGCGGCGGCAGCGTCGTCGCAGTAAATGGCGGGTACCAAGCTTTTCGAGGCGGCCTCCGTCGTCGTCGGTAAGCCGTGTCCCGGGGCCTCAAAAGGGAAGCCGCACGGTCTTGGTCGAAAGGGGTGGAGCTCCAATAGCCGTAACGCAGTTGGGAACTGATGAAAATGAACAGCATGGCGAAGCTCGCACGGCGAGCAATGATGAGAGGACTGCAGTGCTCGGACGGTATCCGCTCGCGCCGAGCGGCAGATGTCGAGATGCGCGGAACTGCGACATGGTTGATGGCGCTGGTCCTTCTGATGGTTGCAAGTCCGGCATTGGCCATCGAAACACTTGATTTCGGCACCTTCACCAGCGCTAACCTGCAAACGACTCCGATCAACGCGAACGTCGGGGGCATCACAGCCACGGTAACGGCCACCAATTCAGGTGGGCCGTGGGATAGTGCCCCGGAGCTGCGCACTAACATCGCAGGACCCAACGGAACAACCGGCGTGGTGCTCATGCGGATGGACGCCGCTGTTAACTCCACGTTGCCATGGACGCAGGTGACTTTCACGTTCTCACGTCCTGTGACCAGCCTTACCTTCAATGTCGGCGATATCGATGGCGGTCAAAACTACGAGTGGAACGATCGCATCGTGTTCGACTCTGTGCCAGCGATGACGCCCACAGTAGTGACGCTTGGATCGCAGCTGACCTGGAACGCATCGACACGCACGGCGCAGTCCGTGGCCAATACCAACTCGAACACGATCGATTCCAACATCCGTATCCGCTTTCCGCAACCGGTGACACAGGTCAGCGTTCGCTATGTCGCGGGTCCTGTCGCCAATGGCGGCGGTGACGGCCCGAACCAGCAGTCGGTTGGCATCGACGATCTGACATGGGACTCCGGCGTGGTCAGAGTGAACAAATCCACCTCCCCCGACTTCGGTGGCCCGTTCTCGTTCGCGCAGACGAATTTGCTGAGCAGTCCTGCCAGCATCACGACGACAGCTGCCAACACCCCGACGCCTGCCAGTCCGACCGCACACGAAATCAATGGCCCGGGCACCAATGTCACGCTGACCGAGACGCTGCCCGCAGGCTGGATCCTCAATTCGGTCAGTTGCACGGATGCCAACAGTGCCGTCACCGGCAATTCGGGCGCGTTGGGTTCGTTGTCGGTCAGTACGGTGACATTGAATGCCTCCAACTTGGTGCTGTCGGGCGCCAACATCACGTGCACGTTTGCCAACGGACGGCAGCAGACAGATATCCAGGTCGTCAAAACCGCAGCGCCCAATCCTGTGCTGAGCGGTGATGTAGTGAGTTACAGCCTGGTGGTGACAAACAACGGCCCATTGACGGCGAACAATGTCGTGTTGACCGACACCCCAAGTGCCGGCCAGAACTGCAGTGTTCCATCCACAAGCGCGACATGCACGGCCACGGGTGGCGCCAGCTGCCCGTCGGCGACTGTTCCGGTAAGCAGCCTGACAGGTGCCGGCATCACCATCCCGGTGCTGCCAGTCGGTGGACAGGTGACCCTGGCGCTCCAATGCACGATCAGTGCCAATGGCTTGTGACCCAGCCGTGTTCGCATAAGCGATGGACGGCCCCTCAGGCGAGCGGCGTATAGCGCGCGCTCTGAGGGCGCGCGGTTGTGGCGGTCCGCCCAATATCGCTCCCTGTCCTAACATGAGGCCGCTCTACGATCCGACTGTTCGATATGACAACCCGCCTGGCCGGGTTGTCGTTTTTCTTACGAACTGAAGGAATTCCGGATGGACACTCTGCTGAACGGCCATGGTGGCGATACCAGGGCTGGGCGCGCCGCTATGTGGCCGGTACGGAATCAGCGTGCCGGAGAAGCCGAACGGGGAGGCACGTCGCTTCACGGTGGGCTGCCGGAAGTAACTGGCGTTACAAAATTGAGTGAAACAATCTGCGCGGATGTACGTGGCCTACACTCGCCGCGGAAGCAACACGAGAGAGGGTCTTCCGTGTGCCGCGCAAATCATCTTGATCTGGGATGGGGGCGGCCCTTGGGCCGAGTGGCTGCACACGCACTGAGGGCCTTATCGCTGTGCGCGTTGCTGCTGCCGTTTCCACTGTTTGCGCAGGATGCTCCAGGGGGTGTCTCTTCTGGACTGAGCGCCTGGTATGACGCGGGGACGGGCATTCCCCAAGGCACCACCAACGTCACAGCGAACTGGACGCAGCGCGGCGGAAGCGCCGGCGAGTCTCCTCTGACACGCCAAGGTAACAATGGCACCATCGATACGGTGAGGGGCGCCTTCAATTTCAATCCGGCATTGGAGTTCAAGAATCCAACGTTCGATGGCTTCGGTCGCATGTATGGCGGGCCTTCGACTCGTGACCGCGAGTGGATTACGCCCAACAGCGCAGGTTCGGCATTCGGTGTAGGTGTCATCAGCGACCAGGTGTCTTCTCTCGCGCGTGGCTCCGGTTCCACGTGTGGCTCCGATGCTGGCCGCTGCAACGTGGGTTTCCGCCCAGACGCTGGCGGCGGGACCAACTTTGGCGGCAACCCCTCCGGCACGCCTTACGCGAATGGCGTTGGAAATGTGGGGCCAACGGCAAACATCTATGGCCTGTGGGCGAGTGTCGGCGTTGGCCAGCACCGCAATACCCGCAACGGCTGGACTGCAACGGGCGAAGGCGTCACGAAGCAGGTAGCGTCCGACTATCAATTCCGCATCGGCAGCTTCCCGGGCTTCACCTACAACGGGCGCATTGCGGAAGTGTTCTATTACAACCGCAAGCTTACGGAAGCCGAAGCGCAGCGTATCTCCACCTATCTTGGCGTCAAGTATGGTGTGACCCTGGAGGGTGACGCTACCCGCAACAACACGACCAACTACGATTACATCAGCTCCACGGGCGTTGTCGTCTGGGACGGCACCGGAACAACGACCGTCAACGCTTATCACCGCAACGTGTTCGGCTTGGGTCGCGATAGCGCGTTGGATCAGCGCATTGGTACCAACATCAATGATTCCGGCCCCATCGGCACCTACCCGCTCGATATCCTCACGATGGCGACGGGCACGCTTGCGTCTCCCGCGCAGTTCACAGCAACCCATCAGAGCACGGGTACTCAGCTCTCGCAGGGGCAGTACCTGATGGTGGGTAACAACAATGCCAGTACAACGGCAGTGACCAGTACCGCTGTATCCGGCGTTTCGACGTCACTCGACAATGGCACCTGGTCGAGGTTGAACAGGTTGTGGCGCGTACAGAACACGGGATCCGTCGGCACAGTGAGCCTGCTTTTCAATGTGCCGGCAGCGGGCGTGACGGCGTTGGGCGGCAATCTCAACAAGGTTGTTCTGCTGGTCGATAACGACGGGAATTACACCAACGGAGGCACGCGCGTCGTCACCAGCGGCCGCAGTGTGTCTGGCACCCAGATAAGCTTCAATGTAGCGCTTGCAGATGGCGAGATATTCACGCTGGCCAGCAGCACGGAGACATTGACGCTAATCAAGATCACGGTGCAGGCGGCGGGTACCTACACCTTTTCGCTGACGGGCACCACGCAGTCGTCAGGCAGCGTGATCATGGCGGCCAGCGCGACCACGACGGTCGATGGCAATACCGGTATCGCAGGAACGCAGAGCTTCGCCATCTCATCGGCGGGAACTGCCGTGACCATCACTGAAGGGGTGCTGCCAGCCGGCGTCAACCTCGCGGGTATGACGTGCACCAACGCGACATCCGGCGTGACGTTCTCCCCGGTCTATGACGTTGCGGCCCGCAGCGTCAGTATTCCGGGGTCTTCCGTCAACGCGGGCGCCAACATCACATGTACGTACACCAACGCGGTCACGCAGCCAGATTTCGGCACCTGCGATGGCCGCATGTACCTGTCGATCACAAATTCGAGCCCGACCCCGGACCAGACCACGCTACACAACATCAACTACGCGACCAATCCGTTTACGCTGCCGGTGCTTGGTGTCGGTTCGATTGCCTACAACGCGATCGGCTACAACCCGCTGGACAACTATCTCTATGGCATAGAGAACGATGCCTTCAGCGGCAACGAGTTGCTCAGGATCGGTAGCGATGGCAGCACGCTCAATCTGGGAACCATCACGCTGAGTACCGGCGGCAATCTGCTCGATGCTTCGTACTATGCCGGCGCGATCTCGCCCACAGGTGATTACTACACGATCTCTGCCGGCTCGGTCAGCAGCAGGTTGTACCGCGTCAACCTGAGTACGCGTGTGGCAACCCTGATCTCCCTCTCGCAGGCCATCAATGTACAGGACTTCGTGTGGGTGAACGGGCTCTTGTACACCGTCGAAAGTGGGCAACTCCTGAGCATCGATCCTGTCACAGGGGCCGTCACCACCATCGGCTCCACGGGTGCTCTGTCGTCTGCCTTCGCCCTGTGGGGGTCTCCCACCGGTCTGTTCGGTTGGAGTGGCTCGTCAAGTTTCTACAAGATCGACCTGGCAACGGGACAAACCACGGTCATATCCACGATGCCGACAGCTACGGGTGCCGATGGCGCGAACTGTCCCACGGCGCCCATCCTGTTCAGCACCGATGTCGCAGTCACCAAGACGAATACGCCCGCTCAGGGCGCCAATGACCTATCGGGCGACGGTTACACCCAGGGATCTGCGCGAACGTACTCCATCGTCGTGAGCAATATCGGACCGTTCGGTGTGCAGAACGCCACCGTCAGCGATCCCGTTCCCGCGGGTATCGATCCCGCCACCGTCAGCTGGACCTGCGGTTCTGCAACGGGCGGCGCGGTGTGCGGAGCGACGAGCGGTACGGCGGCACTCAACGACACAGGATTGGACCTGCCGCGCAATGCCACGGTGACGTATCAGCTGACAATGACGGTTCCTGCCGGCTTTACGGGTGACCTGGCCAACGTGGTCACAGTCTCTCTGCCATCGGGTACCACCGATACCAATCCCGCCAACAACTCAGCCACAGACGTCGATCAGGCAGTGCCGCGGTTGACGCTCCGCAAGATCAGCATCAACGGCGTGGACAGCTTCGGCTTCACCGGGACCAACGGCATGGTCGCGCAGACCTTGGTCACCACGGTGGCCGGCACGCCTGTCAGCGGCGCGCCCCAGTTCCTGACGTCGGCCGGCACCTCCACCACGATTACCGAAAGCACGACCCCGGCGACCTATGGAGTAACGGATATCACCTGCACGGGCCTGGGCGCGGGCGGGACGGCGACCCCGGATCTGGCCAACCGGACAGTGGTACTGGATGCGGCGGCCACCGTCGCCGGAAGCAGCATCGAGTGCACGTTCACCAACACGCTGCAGCAGACCGATATCCGGGTCGTGAAGACTGCTTCTCCCGATCCGGTCCTCAGTGGCCAGGTGGTGACTTACAGTCTGGTGGTGAGCAACAACGGTCCGCTGGCAGCCAGCAACGTGCTTCTGACGGACGTGGCTGGCGCCGGGCAAGACTGCACAACGCCGTCGGCCACGGCCACGTGTACGGCCAGCGGCGGAGCGACATGCCCTTCGGCCACGGTGCCGGTGAGCAGTCTGCTGGGGAGTGGTATCAGCATTCCCAGCTTGCCTGTGGGCGGGCAAGCCACCTTCACCTTGCAGTGCACGGTGACGGCGACCGGCAACCCTTGAAGCCAAGGCGCCGTCCGCGGGTTCTTCGCGATCCAACCCCACACCATCGCCAAGCAGAAGGAGTCGACGGCCTGAGCCGTCGATTCACATGTATGCGCGCGTTGTCCTTTTGTTGATCCCCGTCACGAATTCATGCAGACAGTGCGGGTGTGCCGCCCGCGCTACAACTCACATGAATCGAGGATCACACGCATGAATCTGTTTCGCAGCGCGGCAGCAGCATGGCTGATGGCCATGGCCGGCATGTCGGTGACGGCGGACGCACACGCAGAAGCCAGTTGCCAGTTCACCCAGGGCTACTGGCAGAACCGTGCGCAGAACGCAGGCGACCTGAGCACCGAGGTCTGGCTGGAACTTCGCTACCAGCCGTTCTATCTATCGGGGCTCACCTACCAGCAAGTCCTGCAAGAGCCGTCGCGTGGCAATGCTTACTGGATACTGGCCCACCAAGTGGTCGCCGCGCAGGCCAACTACGCGCTGGGTGCCCAGACCTCCCTCGCGATCGCGGATGCCCTGACGCGTTCAGGCCAACTGCTGGGCCAATACACGCCGGAGCAGATCGCCGCCCAGCCCAAGAGCAGCAGCCTGCGACAGGAGCTGATCGCACTTTCCCGCACGCTCGACGACTGGAACAACGGACTGATCGGCCCCGGTACGTGCACCGGCGGTGGCGGAGAGACCAACGGCTGATACAGCCAGTCCGCATCGCCAATGTTGATGTGCCCGACACAGGCTTGCGAACAGCACCCTGTCGGGCGTCCGGTCGCTGCTTCGCTCCATGCGGTGCAGCGACCGGACGGATTGGGCATCCATCGGAAGGAAAGATAGAGACCGCATGAAAAGCAGACGATTCGCCGGATGGGCGCTCGCGTTCGGGCTGGTTTCGAGCTGGAGCGTCACGACGCATGCGCAGACCGTGGCCTTCGATCATGGCGGCACCTCCACCGCGATCGGGGCCGGAGCCCCGGGAACGCCCTCCCTCAGCTTCAACGTGACGGCTGGGCAGAACCGCGTCGTCTTCATCACCGCGGCGTTCGAGCGCGATCACTGCACAACGGACACCTCGGAAGTCTCAGGCACGTGCATCGATGAAACTTCCGCCAACAGCAACTTCGCATCGCCCGCCTTCGTGGCTACGAATGGTGCGAATGTGCAGATCCAGTTCACCGTGACCGGCCCGGGTGGCTCGATGACGGTGACCAACCCGTTGGCGCCGCCGGCCGGCGACCTGCGGCTCGTCAACAATTTCTTCACCATAAGCAATGGTGGCGCCGACCGAGCGGCCTATTCGCAGGAGATGTACTTCACGGCGATCTACGAGTCTCAGCTGCGTACGTTGCTGGGCGGTGCCGGCAGCGGCACGCTCACGATCACGCTGCCCGACATCGATACACCGAACCGCGCCGGCGATGAGGCACTGTTATCGGCACTGCAGTTCAACCATGTCAGCCAGCTGGCTACCGGCGACCCCGGCACGGGCATCGTCCGGTCCCGCTTCACGTCCGGTACCGATTGCGGCACGGGATTGGCCTACCTGCCGGGGGTGAGCGCCCCGGGCACCTGGTCGTCGTGCCTGAACGGCTACGATGCCGGCCAGGCGCCGGTGAATGCGGGCGACGGCGTTCTGCTGGTGGGCTTCAACGGTTATGCGCGTAGCGGTCCTCTGGATTTCGCTACGGTGACCGGGTTTTCCGAAGTGCTGAATCCCTTCGTCGTCAATACCGACCCCAGCACGGCGGGCACAGCGGGTGCGCATTTTCTCGCGGCAACGGAATCGGACGGATTCAGCACGTCGTTCCAGTTCGCCGGTGGAACGCCGGCTGCGAACATCACCCTGCAGTCGCAAAACGGTTCGCTGACATCCGGCCAAAGCACGTCGGGTGGCATGGCGGCGAAGTTCACGCTGACGCGTGCCGCAGTCGACCTTTCGATCACCAAGACCAACACGCCCGGCACCAACGGAAACGTCGACCAGCCGAACGACACCCTCGTGCCGGGCGGCTCGACCACATACACCTTGGTGATCGCCAACACGTCGCTCAACTACGTCGATATGGCCACCCTGGTTGATCCGGCGAGCGCAGGCTTGGTCAAGACGGGCGTCGCGTGCGCCACGACCACCGGAGGTGCGGTGTGCCCGACCGCAGGTAGTGTCACGGTCGGCGCTCTGGAGAGTGCAGCGGGTATCGAAATCCCCACCCTGCCGCCGAACAGTACGGTGACGTTCACCGTTATCGCGACTGTCGCAGCCGGCGTCTCCCCAGTCGTGAACATGGCCACGATCCGTGCACCTACGGAGTACGTCGATCCGACGCCGGCCAACAACACGGCGACGGATAGCGATCCTGCGCTGACGCGGCTGACGCTGCGCAAGACCAGCCTCGGTGGTGTGGACAGCTTCGGTTTTTCCGGCACGAATGGCGTCGTGATCCAGACCGTCACCACTGCCACGCCGGGCACTCCGGTGGCAGGCGTGCCCCAGACGCTGACGGCGTCGGGTGTTGCCACCACCATTACCGAGAGTGCCTCGCCCGTGACCTACCGCGTCACCGACATCACCTGTACCGGCATCGGTGGGGGCGGGACGGTCACGCCGGATCTAGCGAGCCGTGCGGTCTCGCTGAACGCCGTCGCGACGGCTGCCGGTAGCGACATCGTCTGCACGTTCACCAATACATTGCAGGAAGCGGACATCCAGGTCGTCAAGAGCGCCAATCCGGGCACGGTGGTCAGCGGCGATGTGGTGACTTACACAGTGACAGTAACCAACAACGGTCCGGTTGCCGCGAGCAACGTGCTGCTGACGGATACCGCGGGCGCGGGACAGACCTGCACAGCGCCCAGCATGACGGCCACCTGCACCGCCTCCGGCGGCGCGACCTGCCCGTCGCCGACAGTTCCGGTGAGCAGCCTGCTGGGTACCGGCATCACGATTCCTGACCTGCCGGTGGGTGGCCGGGTCGACGTCACGGTGCAATGCGCGGTGACCGCGATCGGACAATAGCCTCAGAGGAGCGGCGCTTGCGGTGCGCCCACATCGTCCCCTGTTTCCACGGAGTCGCGCGCCGAGGGTCTCTTCATCAAGGCGCGCCGGATCTGGCGCGTGGTGAAGTGATCCGCGCCCAGGTGGCGCCTGGCTTCCACCAGTGCATCTTGCAACAGGCGTTCCGCTGTCTCCTCGTCCGCAGGCATGTCATGCGCCTTTACGTGCGCCCGCAGCCGAAGCGCCTGAGCGAGGGCCAGGCGAGCGGTCGGCGCGGGCCAATGCCGCTGCCGCGCTGTCTGCACGATCTCCTGCAGCAGTCCGATCGCATCGTCGACCTGGGGTGGGGAAGCGGTCAGAAGTTCGCCGGCCAGGACTTCCTTGGCTGCCAGGGTCGCCTCGTGGCGCGGGCCCAGCGTGTTCTCGAAAAGGGTTGTGGCTTCCCGTGCAAGACCGATGCGTTGCGTGGCATCCACTGTCGTGGGCGCGCGGGCCTCCAGCAGGCGCTGGCGCGCATACTCCGGGTGCCGGGTGCCGAAGCTGGCCGCGATGGCATCGTGCGATCGCTGCAAGGCGCCGGCGTCCACCGACATGGGCGCGGCCATGAGCGCGATCTCCAGTCTGAGCCTGAGGCTGCGGGACGTGTCCGGATGCGCCGCCCCCAGACGCTGGCGACGCGAGGCCAGCAAGGCATCAGCGATCCGAAGCGCTTCCTGCGGATGCCCTTCGTGCGCCAGCAGCGTCGCGAGCGCTTCGCGGGCGCTGTCCGCAGCGGCGGGAAGGTCGGCGCCAGCCAAGGCGACCGCGCCGCGCAGATCGCGTTCGGCATCTCGGAAATTCAGCAGTTGCGCATGCCATTGCCCACGCAAGGTCAGAAGATCGATGCGGATCGTGCGCGCGAGCGGCGCGGGCAGCCCGTCGGCCGCCGTGTCCGCGAATGCGAGGGCTTCGAAGGCTGCGGTGTGATCCGAAAGTCCCCAGTGCGAACGCGCGAGCTCGGTCAACAGGCTGAGCGATGTCAGGTCGGCCTTGTGTCGCGAGGCCGTGATCTGTTGCAGGCCCGCGAGCGCCACGTCCCGTGCATCGGCATACCGCGCCTGCAGATTGAGAAGCGTGGCGAGCGTGGCTTGAGTATCGGGGCGCAGCGCGGGCTCGTCCGCAAGTAGCGTGTTCGCTTCGTCCGCCAGCGCCAATGCATGCGGATAGTCGCCCAGCACCGCGTAACTGCGGGCCAGCGATACCAGTGCGCGTGCCTTGAGGGTGGGGCTGGACTGCAACGGCAGGCGACGCAGGTGGGCTTCGGTCTGGTCGAGCAGCTGGCGCGATGAAGGCCGGGTCTCGGCCAGCCCCGACAGCGTGGCGGCGCCGAGCGTGTCTTCGAACAGGGTGGAGACCGCTTGCATGTCGCGGTCCTCCTGCTGGTCGCGCAGGTGATACCAGGCGAACACACTTGCTGCCGCCAGCACGAATACCAGGGTTCCCGCTGCAATGGCGCTCGCGACAGCGTGGCGTTGGACGAAGCGTCGTGCCACGTAAAGACGCCCGCCTTTGCGCGCGACGACGGGCTTGCGAGAAAGCCAGTGCTGCAGGTCCGTGATCAAGGCGGCGACGCTTGGATAGCGATCCCCTGGCGCCAACGCAACGCATTTTAGCGCGATGGCATCCAGGTCTCCTCGTAACTGCTTGCGCAGCTGCGCGTTGTCGCGGCATCTGCGATGGGTGGCTACGCCCCGCCCACGCAGCGTCGGCCAAGGAGGAGGGCGGTTGTGCCTTGATCGCCGGCAAGCGGGTGAAGCTGGCGTGCAAGGGAAGTAGCGGGCGCGGCCAGTTCGCCACGAACAACTGGTACATCATCACGCCGAGCGCATAGATTTCGCTGGCGACCGACGATGCTTCCCCCGCAAGTATTTCAGGGGCCGCATAGCCGTTGGATACGGCGATGCGCGGCGAGGCTGTGCCCTCGCCGCCATCGATGACGGCGGACAGGCCGAAATCGACGAGGTACACGCGACCGTCCTGAGCGACCAGCACGTTACCGGGCTTGATGTCCTGGTGCAGCACGCCACGGCTGTGCGCGTAGTGCAGCGCATCGCAAGCCTGCAACAGCAACTGCGTGCGTTCGGTGAGGGTCAGTGCCTGTTGATCGGCCCACAGGTCGATCGACGTGCCCTGCACAAGCTGCATCGCGAACCAGGGGTGTCCGTCCGATTCGATGCCGCCATCGAGCAACGGCGCGATGTGCGGGTGGTCCAACTGCGCGAGGTGGTTGCGCTCGCGCATGAAAGCATCGATCAGCGACGGCGAAGAGATTTCGCTGCGGATGCACTTGAGCGCCACGCGCTTCTCGTACTGGCCGTCGGCACGGCTTGCCTCGTATACCGTCCCCATCCCGCCGGTCCCCAGCAGGCGGTCGATGCGCCACGGTCCCAGCCGATTGCCTACGCGACTGGAAGCGACGTCCCCTGACGCGTCCTCTTTATCGCCTGTGCCGGGCAACCCCAGCAGGTCGTCGAAGTCCATTTCTTCCAACGGATGATCCGCGGCGTCCGCCGCGAGCCAGCGGACGAGGACTTCATGGAGAGGAGGGTCCTCCACCGCCAGGCGTGCGAGCGCCGCGGCGCGGCGCGGCGTCGGCAGGTCGACGTAATCGTCGAACAGGGCAAGCGCACGGGCCTCTAGATCGGACATCGGCGAGGATCAGACGAAAGGGGAAAGCCGCGCGCGATCCGGCGTACCGGAGCCATCCGGGACGCCGTCGTTCGTGCCGACACGGGGGAAGATCGGAGCCTGGAAGCGTGAGCGGACATGCGTCCCATCGTGCGAGCGTAGCGTGCTTCGCAAAGGGAGGCATGGCGGCAGGAAGATGGCGCGCCCGGAGGGATTCGAACCCCCGACCAATGGCTTCGGAAGCCACTACTCTATCCGGCTGAGCTACGGGCGCACGGGACCGGCATTCTAGCCGCAAACCGATGCGATGGCCCACTTCGCAGTGCGGCGCGGTGCCAACCTGGCGTGGAGGGCGTGCCTGTTACCCTTTGCGCATGGGATACGAACGTTTCGAGAACGCCGGGGTGCCGCGCTGGCGCGAACGGCTGGGCCAGTACTGGAAGCTGGTGCGCGGAGATCGCCCCATCGGCGTACTGCTGTTGCTATGGCCGACCTGGTGGGCGCTCTGGCTCGCGGCGGGCGGCATGCCGCCATGGTGGACCTTGTTCGTGTTCACGGCGGGCGTGTGGCTGACGCGCTCGGCCGGCTGCGTCATCAACGACTATGCCGACCGCTGGCTGGATCCGCAGGTCGAGCGCACGCGGGAGCGCCCGCTGGCGACCGGTGCGGTCGGCGGGCGCGAGGCGCTGGCCGTGTTCGCGGCACTCATGCTGGTGGCGTTCGGCCTGGTGTCGACGATGAACCGCCTGACGGTCGGGTTGAGCGTGATCGGGTTGTTCCTGGCGGCCAGTTATCCGTATCTGAAGCGCTACACCTATCTGCCACAGGTCTACCTGGGCCTCGCGTTCGGCTGGGGCATCCCGATGGCGTTCGCGGCAATCCAGGGCGAAGTGCCTCCGGTGGCGTGGGTGCTGTACGGCGCCAACATCCTGTGGGCGACCGCCTACGACACCTGGTACGCGATGGTGGACCGCGAAGACGACATCCGGGCCGGGTCCAAATCGACGGCGATCCTGTTCGGCGACCTCGACCTCGTGATCCAGGGTGTCCTCTACGCGCTGGTGCTGCTGGCGCTGGGGCTGGTGGGTCGGCAGGCCGGGCTCGGTCTGTATTACGGGACGGCGCTGGGCCTGTCGGCGCTGTTGATCGGCTGGCAATTCAGGCTCGCCTGGCGCCGGGAACGCACCGGGTGTTTCAAGGCCTTCCTGCACAACAACTGGGTGGGCCTGGTGGTGTTCGCAGGTCTCTGGCTCGATCTGGCGCGCTGAGTCCGCTCACGGCACACGGGCGATGACCCAGGCATCGACCCGGGTGACGCCGGCCGCAAGCAAGGTGCGGGCGGCGGCATGCAGGGTCGCGCCGGTCGTCATCACGTCATCCAGCAGGGCGACATGCGCGGGCAGCGGCCCCGCGCCGGCGATACCGAATGCGCGGGCGACATTGCGTTGGCGTGCGACCGCATGGAGTTCCGATTGCGGCGCGGTCGCGCGAAGCCGTGCCAGGCGGTCCGCCAGCAACGGAATCGACAACGACCGGGCGAGCGGACGGGCGAGTTCCAAGGCCTGGTCGTAACCCCGATCGCGCAGGCGGCCTTCATGCAGCGGAATCGGGACCAGCGCATCCGGCCGTGGCGCACGGCCCAGGGTGCCGGTGGCCAGGTCGGCGAGCAAGCGACCTGCTGCCAGATCCTGGTGGAACTTGAACCGGGGTACGAGCCGATCGACCGGAAAGCCATAGACGAACACGGCAGCGGTCGTCGTCACTGGGGGCGGGGCCGTCAGGCAGGTTCCGCACTCGTCCGGCGCGGGCAACGGCAGGCCGCAACGCACGCAGGCAGCATGATTCCACGGCAACGATTGCGTGCAGTTGATGCACAGATCGAGGCCATAGGCACCTGTTTCGCGGCAGATAAGGCATCTGGGTGGCAGCAGCCAACGGCAGGCGCTGCGCCACCTGTCAACTAAACCAGCATCCATGCGGTTGACAGCTCCGTCCGTGGTTTCCAGACTTTCGCGACTTTATCCGCGCGAGTCCGCGATGTCTCTGCACATTTCCAGCCTGCCCTCCAGCCTGCGCCACGATTGGGGGCGCGACGAGTTGCTGGCCCTGTTCGACCTGCCGCTGCCGGACCTGCTCCACAAGGCCGCCAGCGTGCACCGGGCCCATTTCGATCCGGCCGAAGTGCAGGTATCCACCCTGCTGTCGGTGAAGACCGGTGGCTGCCCGGAGGACTGCGCCTACTGCCCGCAAGCGCAGCGCTACGACACCGGCGTGGCCGCGCAGAAACTGATGGAGACCGAGCAGGTCCTGGCGAAGGCCGCGCAGGCCAAGGCCGCGGGCGCGTCGCGCTTCTGCATGGGTGCGGCCTGGCGCTCGCCGAAGGACCGCGACATCCCGAAGGTCGCCGAAATGATCCGCGGGGTGAAGGCGCTGGGCCTTGAGACCTGCGCGACGCTGGGCATGTTGAGCGGCGACCAGGCGCATGCGTTGAAGGACGCCGGCCTGGACTACTACAACCACAACCTGGATACGGCGCCGGAGTTCTACGGCGACATCATCCATACCCGCGAATACCAGGACCGCCTGGACACGCTGGCGCATGTGCGCGACGCCGGCATGAAGACCTGCTGCGGCGGCATCGTCGGCATGGGCGAGTCGCGCGACCAGCGCGCCGGCCTGTTGCAGGCGCTGGCGAACCTGCCCGCGCATCCGGATTCCGTGCCAATCAACCAGCTGGTGCAGGTGGCGGGCACGCCGTTGCACGGCACGCAGGCGCTGGACCCGTTCGAGTTCGTCCGCACGATCGCGGTCGCGCGCATCACGATGCCGGCGTCGATGGTGCGCCTGTCGGCCGGACGCGAGGCCATGAGCGACGAGTTGCAGGCGCTGTGCTTCCTGGCGGGCGCCAATTCCATCTTCTACGGCGAGAAGCTGCTGACCACCGGCAACCCCGATACCGAGCGCGACCAGGCCCTGTTCGCCCGGCTGGGCTTGCGGCCGATGGCCGTGCAGGTGGAAAACGTGCACGACCATCACAGAATGGAAGCCGCCGGCAGCGGTACGGTGCATGCCGACATCACCCGTCCTGCGCCGTCCTGCGGCCAGGCGGCATAGTCGGGGCGCAACAGGGGGCAGGACGAAGGCCATCACGCCGGCGCGGATATCGCGTCCCGGCGCGTCGGCGTCGCCGCACCCCGGGCGCGTCCATCGACGCGATCCCCAGCATCCGGTGCCGACACCATGAGCCGTCTCGACCTGCACGACCGCATCCTCGCCCAGCGCCAGCAGCGTGTCGCCTTGGCGCGCCAGCGTACGCGCCGCACCATCCATCGGCGCGACGGCGTGCGGGTCGAAGTCGATGGACGTTGGCTGACCGAGTTCAGCAGCAACGACTACCTCGGCCTGGCCCAGCAATTCGAAGTCACCACGGCCCTGCAGGACGCCGCGGGGCGCGATGGCGCCGGCGCGGGCGCGTCGCATCTGGTCAGCGGCCACCACGCCGCGCATGAAGGACTGGAGCGCGACATCGCCGACTGGCTGGGGTATCCGCGCGCGCTGCTGTTCGGCAGTGGGTTCCTCGCGAACCTGGCCGTGCAGCAGGCATTGCTGGAGGATGGCGACGTCTGCGTGCAGGACCGATTGAACCACGCCAGCCTGCTCGATGCGACACGGTTGGCGGGCGCGAAGCTGCGGCGCTATCCGCACCTCGATCCGGAAGGCGCGCTGCGCCAGCTCAAGCTGCAACCCGAAGGCGCCGCGATGCTTGCGACCGACGGCGTCTTCAGCATGGACGGCGACACCGCGCCGCTGCGCGCACTGAGCCTGGTCGCGCGCATGCAACAGGCGCTGTTCTTCGTCGATGACGCCCACGGCGTTGGTGTGCGTGGCCCCGAGGGCCGCGGCAGCGTGGCCGAAGCGCGGATGGGCGTGGCCGACGTGCCGCTGCAACTGGTCACCCTCGGCAAGGCCCTGGGAGGTTACGGCGCGGTGGTCGTGGGCGAAGAGACGCTCGTCCAGCACCTGGCGGAAACCGCGCGGCCCTACATCTACACGACGGCCATGCCGCCAGCGCTGGCCGCGGCCACGCGCATCGCGGTGAAGCATGCGCGCAAGGACCACTGGCGCCGCGAGAAGCTGCAGATGCTGGTGGACCGGTTCCGGGTCGGTGCGCAGCGCGCCGGCCTGCAGTTGATGGCGTCCGAATCGCCGATCCAGCCCGTGCTGTGCGGAAGCGATGGCAACGCGCTGGCGTTGGCTGCAGCGCTGGACAGCGCCGGCTACCTGGTGCCGGCGATCCGGCCGCCTACCGTTCCGGATGGGAAGGCGCGGCTGCGTGTCACCCTCTCGGCGCTGCATTCGCCGCAGGATGTCGACGCTCTCGTCGCCACGCTGGCGCGCTCCTGGGATGCCGTACAACGCGTGCACGGCGCCGTCGCCTGACACGCGCTTTCCTGCGCATGGATGCACCTCGCCGCGCCTGATCGGCGACAATACGCGCATGCATATCGAAACCACCGGCAGCGGCCCTTCCCTGGTGCTGCTGCACGGCTGGGCCCTGCATGGCGGCGTGTTCGCGCCGCTCGTGCAGCGCCTGTCCGACCGCTACACGCTGCACCTGGTCGACCTGCCGGGGCACGGCCATAGTCGCGACAGCGACATTCCGCTCTCGCTCGATGCCACGGTCGACGCACTGCTCGCACGCACGCCGCCGGCCGCGTGGCTCGCGTGGTCGCTGGGCGGCCTGTTCGCTCTCCACGCCGCCGCGCGCTCGTCGCAGGTGCGCGGATTGGCGATGGTGGCGTCCACGCCGCGTTTCGTACGTTCCGAAGACTGGCCGCATGCGGTGGACGCCACGGTGTTCGGGCAGTTCGGCGACGATCTGCGGAACGACTATGCGGGCACGCTGGAGCGATTCCTGGCGCTGGACACCATGGGTTCGGAGCACGCGCGTAGCGAGCTGCGTACGTTGAAGCGCGATGTGTACGCGCGCGGCGAACCGGCGCCGTCCGCACTGCAGGAGGGCTTGCGCCTGCTGGAGCAGAGCGACTTGCGCGCCGCGTTGCCGGACATGCGCGTGCCAAGCCTGTGGATCGCCGGCCGTCGCGACCTGCTGGTACCCGCCAAGGCCATGCGCGCCGCCTCGGAGTCCGCGTTCGACGGGCGTTATGTCGAGATCTCCGGTGGCGGCCACGCACCGTTCCTCGGCCATGCGGACCTCGTCGTCGATGCGCTGGATGCCTTCCTGCCGACGTTGGGGGCAGCGCCATGAACACGTTCGACCAACGCCATATCCGCCGCGCGTTTTCGCGCTCGGCCGCCGGCTACGATGCGGCCGCGGCGCTCCAGCACGAAGTCGAAAAGCGCCTGATGGAGTCGCTGGGCTACTTCGCCCTGCGCACGGGCAGCGACGGCACCGAGCCTGGCGTGGTACTCGATGTCGGCTGCGGACCGGCCCACGCGGCCGCTGCCATGCACAAGCGCTGGCCCAAGGCGAGGGTGATCGCGCTCGACCTGGCCATGCCGATGCTGCGCGAAGCGAAGAAGCAGGCGGGCTGGTGGAAGCCGTTCTCGCGCGTCTGCGCGGACCTGCGCGCGCTGCCGATCGCCGATGGCAGCGTCGATGTGCTGTTCTCCAACTTGAGCCTGCAGTGGGTCGACGACCTGCCGGCGGCGTTCGCCAACTTCCGCCGGGTGATGAAGCCCGGCGGCTTGCTGGTGTGTTCGACGTTCGGCCCGGAGACGTTGCAGGAACTGCGCGATGCCTTCGCGCAGGGCGATGCGGCGCCGCATGTCAGTCCGTTCCCGCCCATCGCCCAGTTCGGCGATGCGCTGGTGATGGCGGGGTTCCGCGATCCCGTGCTGGACCGCGATCGCTTCACCCTGACCTACGACGACCTGCCCAGCCTGATGCGCGAACTGCGTGCGATGGGCGCGACGAATGCGCTGCATCGACGGCGGCACACGCTGACCGGAAGAGCGCGTTTTGCCGCTGCAGCCGCTGCGTACGAACCGCTACGGCGCGACGACGGCAAGCTGCCGAGTACCTGGGAAGTGCTCTATGCCCATGCGTGGGCACCGCCGCCGGGCGCGCCGATCCGCGGACAAGGCGAGGACATCGCGGCGGTACCGCTTTCGCGCATTCCCATTCGTCGCCGGGGCGAATGACGCGCGTGGTTCAGCGTGAAACCTGCGCGACCCAGTCCTGCAGGTTGTAGTAGTTGGTGACGCGGGCGATCCGATCGTCGCGGATGTCGAAGAACGCGCCGCCCGGCAACACGTAGGTCTGTCCGTCCGCGACCGGCAGGCCTTCGTCGGTGCGCAGGTACTCGCCGTGCACGACGTACTCGGCCGCGGCGCGGCTTCCTTCCTGTGTCGCGAGCACCACGATGCTGCGCAGCTGTTCGCGATAGCTCGCATTCATGCGCCCGAGGAATGCCGCGAACGCATCCTTGCCGACTTCGCGCGCACCCTGGTTGAGGTCGTGCACCACGTCGTCGGTCAGCATGGCCAGCATGCCTTCCCAGTCTCCCCGGTTGAACGCGGCGTAGTAGGTCAGCACCAGTTCGGTGGCGCGGTCCTGCTTGCGCGTGCCGTCGATCTTCATGGGCGATTCCGTGGGCGTGGGGCGAACGCGGCCATCATACGCCACGCATTCAGCGCGGCAGGCGGTCGCGGTGGAAGAAGTAGACCTCCTGCAGCAGGAAACGCCAGCGCGTGGCGAACGTGCGGAAGCGGCTGGTCGGCGTCGGCGAGCCGACCGCCTGGATACCGATGTCCTTGCTGATCCGCAGCGCGCGGGCCATGTGCAGCGGGTCGCTGACGATGATCACCTTGTGCAGCTTGTGCTGCTGCATCACCTGCGAAGCCTGGCGCAGGTTGTCGTGCGTGTTTCGCGACAGCGACTCGATCAGGATCGCCTTGTCCGGCACGCCCTGGCGCAATGCGTAGCGTCGCGCGACCTGGGATTCGGAGAAGCGTGCACCCTTGCCCCCGTAGCCACCGGTGAAGATCAGCGTCGGCGCGAGGCCGCGCTTGTACAGGTCGATGCCGTGCCGGATGCGCTCCTCGAACACCGGCGACGGCTTCGCGTCGTAGGCGGCCGCGCCCAGGACGATGATCGCGTCGGCGGGTGCGGCATCGTCGCGCTGTCCCACCCAGATGATGTAGGCGGCGACGCCGAGCAACCACAGCAGCACCATCACCAGCAGGCGCCACGTCCAGCCCAGGAAGCCACGCCGCGTCTGCTTGCGTCGTGCGCTCATGCCGCCTGCTCCCACGGCAGGGCGTCGAGGTCCACGTTGCCGCCCGACAGCACCACGCCGACATCACGGCCAGCGAACGCGTCGCGATGGCGCAGGATCGCGGCCAGGGCGATGGCGGAGGAGGGCTCGACCAGCAGCTTCAGGCATTGCCAGATCAGCCGCATCGCCGCGAGCGTCTCTTCATCGGGCACGGTGTGCACCTCGACAGCGTGTACTTGCAGCAGTGCGAAATTGGGTTCGCCGAGCGTTCCGCGCAATCCGTCGCATACCGTGTCGGGAACGAAGTCCAGTTCGCGCTTGCCGGCCGCCAGGGATGCGGCCGTGTCGGCGGCACCGACCGGCTCGGCGCCGTGGACGCGGCAGCCCGGCGTGGTCGCAGCAGCGGCGATCGCTGTTCCGGAGAGCAGGCCACCTCCCCCGACCGGCGCCACGACCGTGTCGATGTGGCGGTAAGCGTTGAGCAGTTCCAGCGCCGCCGTCCCCTGGCCCGCGATCACGTGCGGATGGGTGTAGGGGTGGATGAGGATGGCCCCGGTTTCGGCCTGCACGCGGTCGGCAGCCGCCTCGCGCGCGGCGATCGTGGCGGCGCAGAGGTGGATCTGGGCGCCGTAGCGGGTGATGTTGGCAAGCTTCGCCGCGTTGGCGCCTTCCGGCACTACCACGTGGCAGGGAATACCGCGCGTGCGGGCGGCGAGTGCGAGGGCAGCGCCGTGGTTGCCAGAGGAATGGGTGACGACGCCTCGCGCGGCTTCGGCATCCTCCAGCGCCCAGACCGCATTGCAGGCGCCGCGGAACTTGAAAGCGCCCCCGCGCTGCAGCGACTCGGCCTTGAAGTACAGCCGACACCCTGCGAGCGCGTCCAGGGTGCTGGAGCGCAGCACCGGCGTGGCGTGGGCGTGGGGGGCGATGCGGGCGGCAGCGGCGAGAATGTCGCCGAAGGTGGGCAGGGGCAGCGGCATGAGGAAAGGTTAACGCATCGGGGCGGTAGCGCAGCCCTGGCACCGGTCGCCGAGGCTTTCTCTGCGCTGAGTCCGGGAGGGCACGACAGGCAGGGTTAAGCACGGATTCAAAGCGACAGGCCGATGCTGCCAATACAGAGTAACGGGGGTTCCGCCATGAAGCGCATCTATCTGACCGCGGTCGCATTCGCCAGCCTCGCGCTGGGGGGTTGCGCAACCTACGACTACGTGGGTGACGCCGCGCCGGGCGGCTACTACTACGGGCGCCCCAGCACCCAGTACTACGACCCGTACGGCGGCTACTACGGGGGCGTCGGCGTTTACGGCAGCTACGGATACTACGGGCCGTATCGCTACTCCAGTTATCCGTACTACGGCTACTACGGTCCGTACTACCCCTATTACCCGCACCATCCGCGTCCGCCGCGTCCGGGCGACAACACGCCCAAGCCGCCCACCAGCGGTGGTGGCAATCGTCCGCCGCCGTGGCGGGACCCGACGGGTCGTTGGCGCGAAGGCGGTTCGCAACCGATGGTTCCGAATCGTTCCGGCCAGGCCCTGCCCGCGCCGAATTCGCCGCGGGTCGGCGAGGGTGGCTATCGGGCTCCCCGCGTGACCGCGCCGCCGTCCGCCCCGCGCACCGCAGAGCGCCCACAGCGCATGGAACGCATGGAGCGCACGGAGCGATCGGCCCCGTCCCGGATGGAGCGCTCGGAGCCGGCACCCCGGCCGTCGAGGCGTTCAGACAACGCCATCCGTCAGCAGGAGCAGTGATCCGGCCGGCTTTGGCCGGCTCTTCCGTTGCTTTCCCACACAGGTCGTCGCAGGCTGCGAACAAAGGTTGACCGGTTGCGTCGCTTTCTGACGTAAGCGGCAATAAAGGTTCAATGTCGACGTCCGGTAGGGAAATCTGGATCCCCCCTGTTCCGGCCCTGCCGGGCGTCGGCGCCTAACAAAAAGCCCGGCTTTTGCCGGGCTTTTTTCTTGCTCTGGTATCCTGCGCACATAAAAAAGGGGCCGGTAGTCCCCCGACTACCGGCCCCCGGCATCCCCGGCGTGCGCATTGCTGGCCCCTGTTCCATTACCAGCTTGGCGCCCCTGGTCGCTTGCCACGACGGGTGCAAGGGTATACAGCAGGAAGCGTGCCAACTTCGCCCCGCACCCCAACGCTTTTGCCTGAACCCCTACCCGCCTGTGCGCGGGCCCGGAATCCACGATGAGCCCCAGTTTCCATCACTACGACGTCATCATCATCGGCGGCGGCCACGCCGGCACCGAGGCGGCGCTCGCGTCCGCGCGCACGGGCGCCCGCACGCTGCTGCTGACCCACAACGTCGAAACAGTGGGCGCCATGAGCTGCAATCCGGCCATCGGCGGCATCGGCAAGGGCCATCTGGTCAAGGAGATCGATGCGCTCGGCGGCGTGATGGCCTGGGCGGCCGACCGCGCCGGCATCCAGTGGCGCACGCTCAACGCATCCAAAGGACCGGCCGTGCGCGCGACGCGCTGCCAGGCCGATCGCGCGCTGTACCGAAGCGCGATCCGGCGCGCGGTGGAGGCGCAGGCGAACCTGACGCTGTTCCAGGCGGCCGTGGATGACTTGGTCATCGAGAACAACACCGTCCGCGGCGCGATCACGCAGACCGGACTGCGCTTCGATGCCGCGGCCGTCGTGCTGACGGCGGGCACCTTCCTGGCAGGCAAGATCCATGTCGGCGAAACCCAGTACGCCGCCGGTCGCGCAGGCGACCCACCGGCCACCGCGCTGGCGCAGCGCCTGCGCGAAGGCGCCTTCGTGGTCGATCGCCTGAAGACGGGCACGCCCCCGCGCATCGACGGCCGTTCGCTCGACTATTCGGTGATGGAGGAGCAGCCCGGCGATGATCCGCTGCCGGTGATGTCGTTCATGGGCGACGTGGCCGACCATCCGCGGCAGGTGTCGTGCTGGATCACGCATACCAGCGAACAGACGCACGAGATCATCCGCGGCGCGCTGCACCGCTCGCCGATGTACTCGGGCCAGATCGAAGGCATCGGGCCGCGCTACTGCCCGTCGATCGAAGACAAGGTAGTGCGTTTCGCCGAGAAGGCCAGCCACCAGATCTTCGTCGAGCCGGAAGGCCTCGATGTCGCGGAGATCTATCCCAATGGCATCTCGACGTCATTGCCGTTCGACGTCCAGCTCGCGCTCGTGCGCAGCATCCGCGGCATGGAGAACGCGCACATCACGCGCCCGGGCTACGCCATCGAGTACGACTTCTTCGATCCGCGCGGATTGAAGGCGTCGCTGGAGACCAAGGCGGTCGCCGGCCTGTTCTTCGCCGGCCAGATCAACGGCACCACGGGATACGAGGAAGCCGCCGCGCAAGGCCTGCTCGCCGGCCTCAACGCCGCGCGCTTCGCGCAGCAGAAAGAGGCGTGGTCGCCGCGTCGCGACGAGGCCTACCTCGGCGTGCTGGTCGATGATCTGATCACGCACGGCACGAAGGAGCCGTACCGCATGTTCACCAGTCGCGCCGAGTACCGGTTGCAGCTGCGCGAGGACAACGCCGACCTGCGCCTGACCGAAACCGGCCGCGCGCTGGACCTGGTTGATGACACGCGCTGGCAGCGCTTCGACGCCAAGCGCGAAGCCATTGCGCTGGAAACCGGCCGCCTGCGCGCGTTGTGGGCCACGCCCGGCAATGCCCTGGGCCGCGAAGTGGCCGATACCCTCGGCGTGCAGGTCAGCCGTGAGACCAACGTGCTCGACCTGATCAAGCGTCCGGAACTGGACTACGCCAAGCTCGTCGCGGTGCCGTCGATCGGCCCCGGCGTGGACGATGCACAGGTCGCCGAACAGGTGGAGATCGGCGTGAAGTACGCCGGGTACCTGGACCGCCAGCGCGACGAGATCGAGCGCCAGCAGCGCAACGAGTCCACGCCCATCCCGGTCGGCTTCGACTTCGCCAGCGTGCGCGGCCTGTCGGCCGAAGTGCAGCAGAAGCTCGACCGCGTGCAACCGGAGACCATCGGCCAGGCGCAGCGCATCCCCGGCATGACGCCTGCCGCCATCTCGCTACTGCTGGTGCACCTGGAGCGCGCGCGGCGTACGCGCGTGGCGTAAGTTCCGCGGACGTCAGGCGACGTCCGGATGTCGCTGCGTCCACGCCGCCAACTGCTCGCGATAGTGCTGCAGCTGTTCCGCGTAGAGATCGTGCACGCAGATCGGGCAGCCGCTGTTGCAACAATCGCTGGGTAGCGGCGGTTCGGGTTCGACCGGGCGCGGGTCGTTGTCGGCTTGCATCACGGCGTCTTCGGCGGGCGTCGACGCCACGGCAGCGGCAGGCCGAGCGCGAACAGGCCGAAAAAGGCTGCGCGCTGCGACCACGAATCGCTCTGCGCCGACGCGGGCTCGCCACCGTCTTCGGATTCCAATGCCAACGCGCCCTCCGAGAGCCGCGCAACCAACACGCGAGCCTCGTGGGTCTGATCGTGACGGACGCGCAGCTTCACACCGCCCAGTGCCTGCCGCATGTACCAGTCATTGATCGCCTGGTGCTCGTCGGCCAAGTAGGCGTCGAGGCCTTCGGCGATCAGCCGCCCATGAACGATGCGGGCTTCGAGCGGATCGAGAAAACTGGCGACGGTGACGAACATGGTCAGCGCGCAGCGCCCATTTCCTTCAGCAGGTGCGGCGCCGGATAGACCTTGCCCATCAGCCAGCGCAGGTAGCGCATGTCCACGTGCACCGCGCGCTTGTAGCGCGGGTCGAACATCCAGCTGGCGCTGACGGATTCCCAGTTGCTGTCGAAGTTCAGGCCGATCAGTTCACCGCGCGCGTTGAGCACGGGAGAACCGGAGTTGCCGCCGGTCGTGTCCAGGTTGGTGAGGAAGTTCACCGTCTGCGTCTTCAGCGCGGGATCTTCGGTGCCGGCGAAATCGCCTTTGGCGATGGCATCGAGCAGCGGCTTCGGCGCGTCGAACGGCACCTCGCCGGTGTTCTTCTCGACGATGCCGGCCACCGTCGTCACCGGCGTGTACTGCACGCCGTCGCGCGGCGAGAAACCGTCGACCTTGCCGAAGCTGACCCGCAGCGTGCCGTTGGCGTCCGGGTACAGGGCGCGCCCCTGCTGCTTGCGCCACGCGAACAGCGCGCGCATGTAGGCCGGGCGCAGCCGCAGCTGTTCGCCCTCACGTGTCTTGCGTTCCTGCTCCAGCGCCAACTGCACGGGTACCAGCGCCGTTGCCAGGTCGATCAGGGGATCGGCGGCCAGCGCTTTGCCTTCGCGCGCCGCCGCGAAGCGCGACAGGCGCTCGGCCTCGTCGCCGAGCTTCGTTCCCGCATACAACACATCCAGCGCCTTCTTGAGCGAAGCGGGCGTGCGACCGAAAGCCGCATCGAAGCCCGGCAGGCGCTGCACGTCCGGCAATTGCTGGTAGCGCGTCAGCAGGACCGTCAGCAGGGACTTCTCCACGGCAGGCGAATAACGGCGCTGCACCTGCTTCAGGATGCCTTCGATCAACGCATGGTCGCGGGCCTGATAGCCGCTCTCGCGCTCGGCGTCCGGCTTGGCCGATTCCACCCGCAAGCGTTCCAGCGTGATCGCGCTGCGCATCAGTTGCGACTGCGAACCGAACAGCGCCAACAGCAGCTCGCGCTCGCGCACCGCCGATCCGCCGGCGATCGAGGCGGCGAGCGCATCGATGTCCGACCGTTCCTTCGCTGCCGCGTCGGTCGCCAACATGCCGCGCTCGTCCTCGCTGCGGACGCGCACGGCATCGCTGCGGCGCAGGCCTTCCAGTTCGCCGGCAGCGCGCTTGCGGTTGTTCTTCAACGATTGCAGCTGCGCCGCATAGCGCGTCTTCGCGTCGGCATCCTGCTTGCCGGCCGCTTCGATCACGTCGATGAGCTGGTCGAACACTGCCACGCGCGCGGGCAGGGTCCAGTTGATCTGTTCATCGAACTCGGCCGCCGTGCGGTGCCGGTAAGTGACGCCCGGATAGCCGGCGAGCATGGCGTAATCGCCCGTCTTCGGTCCGTCCTTCGCCAGCGCCAGGTGCGCCGGTGCGCGGTAGGGCACGTTGTCGGCGCCATACGCGGCGGGTTTTCCGTCCTTGCCCACGTAGGCGCGCAGCAGGGTGAAGTCGCCGGTGTGGCGCGGCCACATGAAGTTGTCGATCTCGTCGCCGTAGTTGCCGATCGCGCGGGGCGGCGCATACACCAGGCGGATGTCGCGCAACTCGAGCTGCTTGATGCGGTAGAAGTCCGTGCCGTAGTACATGTTCGCCACGCTGCAGCGGACGCCGGATTCCCGTTCGCAGTCGGCGACGATCGCTTTGCTGGCGCGGTCGATGGCGTCGAAGTAGGCGCGTCCGGTCTTGCCGCTCGCGTCCTTCAGCACCGCGTCGGTCACCTTGTCGTAGCCCACCGTGACCAGCACGCGGAAATCCGGATTGGCGGGAAGCTCGGCGCCGCGATCGCCGGCAACGAAGCCGTCATCGATCAGGTTGCGCTCCGGCTTGCTGTTGTACTGGATCACGCCGTACGCCACGTGGTGGTTGGTGAGCACCAATCCATCCGGCGAGACGAATGCGCCGGTGCCACCGCCGGCACGCACGACGGCACTCAAGGGCGCGGCAGTGACATCCGCCAGCGCCTTCGGATCGCCCTTGAAACCGGCCTCGCGCAGCGGTTTGGCCAGTTGCGGCAGCTGCGACGGCATCCACATGCCTTCATCGGCGTGCGCGGGCAGGGCGAGGGCGACGCCCAGGGCGAGGGCGGAAGTCGAAAGTCGGCGGCGCATCGGCAGGGTCCACGGAAACAGGTCGTGACGATAACGATCCATCCGTGGCGCGGCAAATGCCGCGTCGCAGGTCAGGACAGGAGCGGTGTCGGCACGCCGAGAAAGCGGCCCAGCCGCGCGGCGGCGTTCGCGATGCCGGCGAGCTCCTTGTCCTGCAAGGCCCGGAACGGCGAAAGCCGGAGCCCACCCCGCGCGTCGGCTTCGCGCTTCCACGTGCCAACGACTCTGCCCTCCACGATGATGGTGGGGCTGACCAGGCCATTGATGCCGATCACGCGGCGCAAGTACGCGTTGTCCACGACGGGCGCGCGATCGCGATAGCCGATGACGTACTCGTCGAATGCCGGCAACAGGTGGATCGCGTGCGCGCTGCGCGTCTCGGGCAATGCAGGTGCATGCCACAGCGTGTCGTCGTCGTTCGGTTCGCGCTGGAGCTGCGAAGCCGCCACGTCCAGTGCCCGCTTCGCATCCTTCTGGGTCAGGCCAGACCACCATGCGAGATCCGCCGCCGTGGCGGGCGCATGGCCTTGCAGGTAGCGCAGGGCAAGGCGTTGCAGGGCTTCGTCGCGATCGAGCGATGCGGCGGCGGGAATCCAGGCATCGAGCCAGACGAACGTCGGTTGTCGTCCTTCGCGGGGTCCTTGGCAGATCAGCCCTTCCTGCGCCATCCAGCCGAGGACGTGCAGGCCGCGCTGGCCACCGCTGTCCACGCCGATCGCATCCAGGCACGCGTACAGATCGCCGCGTTTGACGGGTCGGCCGCGCGACAGTGCCGCTTCGATTGCGCGCCTGCAGCGTCCGAGTGTTTCGGCATCGAGTCCATGGTTGCGGGCGATGCGCGCGGCGTTCGCGGCCTGTACGCGCGGTGCCATCAGCGCCACCATCCAGCGCACGTCTTCGCGCGCGAGCCAGTGCAGGGTGCCGCGCATCGGCCAGGTGCGCACGATCTCGCCGCGTGCGATCGACGCTTCCACCGTCGCCAGCGTCGCACCCGCGGTACGCAGGCCGATCGCCCACAGCGAGGCGGCGTAGTCCTGCGCCTGCATGGCGCCGAGATGGCCGACCGCGGCGCCGACCGAGTCGGCGATCGGCGTGGCGATGCCCTGCCGCTGCAAACGATGCCGGCGTAGCGCCGCGGTCATCGGGATGCGCGGACGTGGCGCACTATTTTTCCTTGCGCCAGTTGACCGAGCCGCGCGTCTCGGTGGTGCTGGATTCGATTTCCACGTCGAAGCCCTTGCGCAGCAGGTACTTCAGCGTCACCGCGGAGCCGGAGCCGATCATCGATACGCCGTAGCTCACGTACAGCTTGGGCGAGAGGTACTTGCCCACGCCGAATACGGAACCGCCCAGCGTGCGCGATTCCAGCACGCCGGCATCGTCCAGGCCGATCTTCGCGCCGAGCTGCGAAGCCAGCAGGCCCGCGCCCGCGCCCAGTGCCGAAGACGCTGCGTTGATGCGCTGGCTTTCGTCGCTGCTCGCCGTGTTGAGCGAGCGGCCGAGCACCAGGTAGGCGAGCGCTTCGGATTCGGACATCGCGGGGTTGGACCACACGCGCGCACGTGGCTGGCTGGCGCGGCCGGTCACGTCGATGCCGGCGGTGACGCTGGCGCTGACGACCTCGCGCTCGGCGCGGATGTTGATGCGCGGGTCCGAGACCGCGTTGTTGCTCCAGGTCAGTTCGCCGCGTGTGATGCGCAGCTTCTGTCCATACGCTTCGTAGCGGCCGTCCACGTCGAGGCGACCGGTGGCGAGCATTTCGCGGCCGGGCTGCGAACGCACGTGCAGCGTGCCGGCGAGCGTGCCTTCCAGCCCGTATCCCTTGAGGTTGACCTCCGGGCCGACCTTGAGCGCGAGGTCCAGGTCCAGGCGCGAACTGGGCGCGCGTTCGGGATCGGCCGGGTCCAGCACGACGACGTCTTCGGAAGCGGACACGCCATCATCGAGTTTCTCCACGTCGATCGTGGCGGACGGCACGCCGACCTCGCCGCGTACCTGGATGGTGTTGTCGGCGAAGCCCACCTGCAGGTTGGGCGAGGCGACCGCGCGCAGGTCGGTGGTGTCGGCGACCAGCACGTTCTCGCCACGCACCTGGAACTGCAGCGGCGTGGTGTCGTTGTTCCAGCCCAGCGTGCCGGCGACGTTCAACACGCCACCGGTGCCGGTACCGCCGGTGGACGACACGGTCTTCATGCTGCCGTCGATGCGCGCGCTGCCATCGGACAGGGCGACCAGGTCGGCGCTGCCGTCGGTGAGCGAAACGCCCAGCGCCGGCAGCTCGCCGGTGAATTCGGTGAGCGTGGCTTCGCCGCTCAGCAGCGGATGCCCGCGTGTGCCGGCCACGCCGATATGGCCGGCCAGCTTGCCGCGCGGACGCACCAGATCCGGCGAGAACAGTTCCATCCAGAACAGGCGCGAGTTGTGGAAGTACAGATCGCCCTTCAGCGGTGCGAACGCATCCCAGCCGGTGTTGAACGTCGCATCGACATAACCGTCGCCCTTGAAGCCGGTGCCCAGGCGACCCTGGATGCGCTGCGGGTTGAATTCCGCATCGAAGGTGAAGTTGTCGTAGCGGATGATCTCGCCGCGCGCGCTGGTGCCCATCTTCAGGCCGCCATCGAGCGAGGCCAGGTGCACTTCGCCCTGCCACGCGTTGCCGGCAGGGCGCAGCGATGCATCGAGAGTGAACTCGCCGCGCAGCGTCAACGGACGGCCGTTGTTCGGCGGCAGCCACGGCTGCACGAGCGCCAGCGACAGCGCTTCGCCACGCACCTTCAGGCCCTCACGCGGCCAGTTGGCGATGGCGCACAGCGCGCCGCCGATGTCGGAGCCCAGGCAGCTCTCGGACAGCGTCCACGCGGCGCCGTTCTGCGCGAAACGCGCGGGCTGCCGCAGCGTCCACGGGTTGCCCTTGGACGGCGCGATGCGCAGCGCATCCAGCGTGCCCTGCCAGTTGGCACCGCGCTTCTGCGCACTGCCGGCCAGCGCCACTGCGCCCATCGCGTTGCGTGCATCGCCGTCGATGCGCAGGTCTTCCACCGCGCCGCGCGCATGGAGTTGCACGCTGTCCAGCACGGTACCCACGTCCACGGCGCTGCCTTGCAGGGCGAGTTCGCCATTGCCGTTGCGCCACGGCAGGCGGCCGCGCAGGCTGACCTGGCCTGCGCTCCAATCGTTCCAGCGCAGGTTCTCGCCGCCGAGGTCGGCGTCGATGTTAGGCGCGGTCCGCGCACCTGTCAGTTTCAGCGTGCCGGCCAGCGTGCCGCTGGCTTCAGGCAGCAGGTCGGCGAGGTTGAGTGGGCGGAACGTCGCATCGACGTCCAGCGTATCGCCGACTTTGCCCTTCGCAGCGACGCGGCTGCCGCCGAGCGACAGGTCCAGTTCACCCTGGCCCGCGTTGCCGTCGAGGGCGAACTTGCCGCGCGCGTCGAGCGCGCGATCGCGCAGGCGGCCGCCCAGCTTCGGGACGTCCAGCGTGCCCTGGAACTGACCGTCCTCGCGCTGCCGTCCTTTCGAGGCGAGCTGGCCGGAAACGTTGCCGTTCCAACCGGCCGCGAAATATCCAGGATCGAACCCGGCGAGCGTGGCCTGTACGTCCCAGTCGAGCGCGGGCGCCCAGCCGACGGTACCGGTGGCATCGAGCGTGCCGGTCGGCATGGTGGCCCGCAGCTTCTCCAGCTGCACGCGCTCGGCGTTGCCACGGCCATCGAACTCCAGCACGGCACTGTCGTCTCCGCGCGTCAGCGTGGCCTTGCCGATCGCGGCCCAGGCTTCGAGCTTGCCCGCCAGGCCGAAGTCGCCCTCAGCACCGATCGTGCTGTCCGCGTCGGTGCCCCAGCGCAGGCCGCGTGCATTCACCGCGAACCGGAACTCGGGGTTCTCCGGCACGGTGAAATCCGCGCGTCCGCGCAGTGCGGCGTAGCCGTCGAACGCACGGATCGCGAGCGGTTCGACCGTGAGTACTTCGCCGTCGATGCGCGCGTGCGAGGGTTCGATCACCACCGCGATGTCGCCCTGCTGCACCGTGCCCTGCAGGTCCGCGGCGCCACCGGCGCCTTTGGCGACCAGGTCGAACGCCACCGGCGTGCTGTCGTCCATCACCCCCAGCAGCGACAGGTCGAGCGCTTCGGTTTTCGCGGCGAAGTTCCAGGTCGGTTTCGTCTCGCCACGCAGCGTCAGCGTGGCGCGCACCGGCGCTGGCGCGGCGCCGGCCAGGCCGACGTTCATGCGTGCGCGGTTGCCGCGCGCCACCAGCCCGAGGCGCGCAGGCGTGCGACCGGCCGCGGCGGGAAACACGCCGCTGGCGGTCAGGTCGGTCTCGTAGTTGTCGCGCGGCGCGTAGGCGCCGTGCACGCCGAACGCGCCACGGTCGCTGGCGATCGCCAGCTTCTCCGCGTGCACGTAGCCATTGCCGATGTCGATGCCGCCGGTGGCGCGCGCGATGTCGATGACCGGTTGGCCGCTTTGCCGGATCAGGAAGCGGTCGATCTCCAGCCGGTCGGCCTGGATCGCGAGCGGCATCTCGATCTGCGGCAGCAAGTCGGGCCAGTGCGGCAGTTCGAAAGGCTCGTCGCTCTCGGGGATGTCGAGCATCGCGCCGCGCACGCGCAGCACGTCCAGGCGCAGGCGCTTGCCGAGCAGCGGCCGCAGGTCCGGTTCGAGGTAGACCTCGTCGGCGGTGAAGCGGATCGTGTCCCAGCGGAAGTCGACGCCACGCAGCGTCAACGGGCCGGCGATGGGGCCATCCACTTCCTTGTAGGTCAGCGATGCATCCGCCGGCAGGCGCGCCTGGATCTGCGCGAGCAACACATCGCGACCCGCCACCGTCTGCAGCAACCAGTACAGGCCGATGCACAGCAGCACCAGCAACACGCCGCTGCCGATCGCGCTGCGGATCGCCAGCGTGCGCATGCGGGCCTTGCGGCGCGCGCGCAGCTCGGCGATGCGCGCGTCGCGCTCTTCGGGCGTGAGGTTGTCGGGGACGCGTGGCTTCCTCACAGGTCCGTCCCGATGTTGAGGTAGATCTGGAAGCTGGAATCCGGGTCATCCAGGCCATGCGCGATGTCGAGCCGCACCGGTCCCACCGGCGAGCGCCAGCGCAGGCCGATGCCCACGCCGGTGCTGAGCTGCGGGCGGGTGCCGTCGAACGCGCTGCCGGTATCCACGAACACGGCACCGCCGTAGGGCCCGCCCTTGGGATAGAACTCGTACTCCACGCTGCTGGTGAGCACGTTCTTCGCGCCCAATGCGTAGTCGCCGCGGCGCGGGCCGACTTCGCGAAACGCGTAGCCGCGGATGCTGCGGTCGCCGCCGGCGAAGAAGCGCAGCGACGGCGGCATCGCCACCAGCGAGCTGGTGAACGTGTGGCCGTATTCGCCGCGCACGATCAGCGCGCTGTTGGTCTTGTACTGCTGCGACCAGCGCGCGCGCATGTGGAACTGCAGGAAGTTGGCATCCGAGCCCGCGCCTTCCAGGCCGCCACGCAACAGGATGGAGCCGGCAAGCTGGTCGGGCCGGTTCGAGCCGACCGGCGAATTGGTGTAGTCCGCGCGCAGCGAGGGGTAGGTGAACGTCGCGTACTCCACGGTGGTGTCGGGCAGGCCGGTGACGGGATCGTCTTCGACATAGCGCCAGCGTTCGCGCAATGCGTGCAGCGACGCGACCGCGGTCCAGTCCTCGCTCACCTGGCCGCTGCGGCTGCCGGTGAACTCGACATGGCGCAGGTCGATGTAGTCAGTCTGCTCGTCGCTGGCCTGCACACCGACGGTGAACCAGCCATCGAGCCACTTGAACGCGGGGATGCGGTACTGCGTCAGCAGCGTCTTGCGCTTCTGCGCGTAGTCCAGGTACGTGGACAACTTGTGGCCGCGCGAATTGACGTAGCGGCGGTCGAGGCCGAGCCGGATACCGGGGCCGCTCTCGGTGCCGTAGCTGACACCGGCGGTGTAGATGTCGCGCTTGGCCAGTTCGAGGTTGACGTCGATCGGCACGCGTCCGTCTTCGGCCTTGTCCGGGTTCGCCTGGATGTCGATGCTGGAGAAGTAGTCCAGCCCCACCAGCGATTCGCGCAGGCGGTCCAGCTTGCCCTGGTGGAAATAGCTGCCTTCTTCCCAGTACACGAGCTTGTCGAGCAGGCCCTGGTCGAACTTGTTCTGGTGGAACGTGGTCGGACCCATGTCGTAGCGGATGCCGCTGACCCAACCCAGGGCGATGTCGGCCGCGTGCTCCGCGCGCGTCACCTCCACGCGGCGATGGGTGAAGTCGGCGTCGAAATAGCCACGATCCGCCAGCCGCCGCACGATGGCCAGCTTGCTGGCTTCGTAGGTGGTGTGGTCGAACACGTCGCCGACCTTTGGCGCGAACGCCTCCAGGTCTTCCTTCAGATAGCGGTCGCTACCGCCGTCGCCTTCGATCGACAGGTCGCGCCGGCGCACGCGCACCGGCTCGCCCAGCGCCACCCGCACGGTGATGGTCAGGCGTTCGTCATCGGCGCCTTCCGTGCGGGGTGCATCGATGGTGATGTCGGGGGCGTAGTAGCCGAAGGGCTCGAGCGCTTCGCGCGTCTCGGCGACGGCTTCGCCCAGCAGGTATTCCAGCCGCGATTCGCCCAGGCGGCTTCCGAGCGAGTCGTTGAGCGAGAGCGCCGCGTTGACGTTCTCGATCATCAGTTCGTCATCGAGTCCCTCGATCCGGACCTTGTCCACGATGGCCGCAGCCCAGGCGGGGCCCGTGGCGGCAAGCATGCAGAGGACGGTGGCGAAGCGGGGGAGTCGTCGCATGCAGGCAGGATAACCGGTGCAGGTTAAGCGCGGTGAACGAGCAGCGTGGCGACATCTGCGGCGCGGCCACGCCCGTTCATGTCACGCCGTCCATGCCGTGGACGGCGCGGGCGCGGATCAGGCCGACAGGTGCTCGATGGCGGCCACCGCACGGAAGCGGTCGGCCAGGCGCTTGAGCAGCGCCAACCGGTTCGCGCGCACGGCAGGATCGTCCGCATTGACCATGACGCCGTCGAAGAACGCATCCACCTGCGGCCGCAGGCGCGCGAGATGGGCCAGCACGGTGACGTAGTCATGGTGGTGAAGCGCTTCGTCGGTCTCGCCCAGCACGGCTTCCACGGCTTCGGCCAGCGCACTCTCGGCAGGATCGTTGAGCAGCGCGCGGTCCACGCCATGCGGGATGGCGATGTCGGCCTTCTTCAGGATGTTGCCGATGCGCTTGTTCGCCGCGGCGAGCGCTTCGGCTTCCGGCAGGGTGGCGAAGGTGCCGATCGCATCCAGGCGCGTGTCGAAGTCGTACAGCGACGCCGGCTTCAGTTCCGCCACCGCGGTGAAGTGCGTGGCAGGCACGCCCTTGTCGGCGTAGTAGCTGCGCAGGCGATCGAGGATGAAGTCGTAGATCTCCGCAGCTTCAACATCGCTGGGAAAGTCGCTTATGTCTAATGGAAGAGCATTCTTGAAGTCGAAGCTTGTTACATCGCCACCTGCACGACGAATGACGTTGCGCACAGTCTCTATAGCGTCGCGTGCTTGTTGGTTTGCCATCGCTCCTTGGCTTAGCCAAGTATGAACTCGCGCTTGGTGTATCAGATGCTTCAGGTCTAGATTGAACCCGCTTTCGATGATCGTCCGCGCCAGGCCCAGCGCATTGCGGCGCAGCGCGAAGGGATCCTTGTTGCCGGTCGGCTTCAGGCCTGCGGCGAACCCGCCGGCCAGCGTATCCAGGCGTTCGGCGATGGCCAGCACCTTGCCCAGCGGCGACAGGGCGATGTCGTCGCCGGCGAAACGCGGCTGGTAGGCCTCGTCGATCGCCAGCGCGATCTCTTTCGGCTCGCCGGCGGCGAGGGCGTAGTGGCGGCCAGCGATGCCCTGCAGCTCGGGGAACTCGTTGACCATGCGCGACTGCAGGTCGTTCTTCGCCAGCGTCGCGGCACGGCGCGCCAGCGCGGCGTCGGCGCCGACCATGGGCGCGATCGCTTCCGCCAGTGCGGCGACGCGCTCCGCCTTGTCGGCGACGCTACCCAGCTTGGCCTGGTAGGTGACGGTCTTCAGGCCATCGCCCATCGACACGAGACCCTGCTTGAGGTCTTCGTCGAAGAAGAACTTCGCGTCGGCGAAGCGCGGGCGGATCACGCGCTCGTAGCCCTTGCGGACTTCGGCAACGTCCTGCGACTCGATGTTGGCGATGCCGATGAAGTGCTCGGTCAGCTTGCCACCGTCGCTGAGCACCGGGAAGAACTTCTGGTTGATCTCCATCGTCTCGATCAACGCTTCCTGCGGCACGGCGAGGAACGCGGATTCGAAACTGCACAACACCGCCGCCGGCCACTCGGTCAGGCAGACCACCTGTTCGAGGTTGTCGTCGGTGACGCGCGCGGTACCGCCGGCCTGTGCGGCGGCCTTGTCGACTTCGGCGACGATGCGCGCGCGTCGCGCGTCGGCATCGACCAACACTTTCGCGCCCTGCAGCGCCATCACGTAGTCACCGGGATCGTTGATCCAGACCGGCTTGTCGTGTTCGAAACGATGGCCGCGGCTCATCCGGTCGGAGCTCACGCCCAGCACTTCGGCCGGCACCACGTCCTTGCCCAGCAGCAGCACCAACCAATGCACCGGACGCGCGAACGCGTATTCGTGCGCGCCCCAGCGCATCGGCTTGGGGATCGGCATGCCGGCGATGGCCTCGCGCACGACGTCGGCCAGCAGCTCGGCGGTCTTCGCGCCGGGCTTCACCGCGCGATGGACGAAACGCTCGCCCTTGCCGTCGGTGGTGCGCTCCAGCGCGGTCCAGTCGATGCCGGCCTTGGCGGCGAAGCCTTCCAGCGCCTTGGTGGGAGCGCCGTTCGCGTCGAGTGCGATGTTGAGGTACGGGCCCAGTACTTCGGACTTCTGCTCGGGCTGCTCCACGTCCACGGCCGGCAACAGCACCGCCAGGCGGCGCGGCGTGTACAGCGGCTTGGCATCGCCACGCTCGAAGCCGATGCCACGCTTCTCCAGCGCGGCGATGACGCCGTCGAAGAAAGCCTGCGCCAGGCCAGGCAGCGCCTTGACCGGCAGTTCTTCGGTGCCGAGTTCGACCAGCAGGGATTTTTGTTCGCTCATGAGTACAGCCTTGTCGTCATAGTCCCCTCGCCACGGGCGGGGGCGGGGAACATCACGCGGTTTCTTTCTTCAATCCCGGGAAGCCCAGCTTCTCGCGCTGCGCGTGATAGGCCTCGGCCACCGCTTGCGCCAGCTTGCGCACGCGCAGGATGTAGCGCTGGCGCTCGGTGACGGAGATGGCGCGGCGCGCATCCAGCAGGTTGAAACTGTGGCTGGCCTTGGTGACCTGCTCGTATGCGGGCAGCGGCAGGCCGGCCTCCACGAGCTTCAGGGCTTCCTTCTCGCAGGCGTCGAAGCGGTGGAACAGCTCGGCGACGTCGGCATGCTCGAAGTTGTAGGTGCTCTGCTCAACTTCGTTCTGGTGGTACACGTCGCCGTAGGTCACCACGCCCTGCGGGCCGGTGGTCCAGACCAGGTCGTAGACGTTGTCGACGTTCTGCAGGTACATGCAGAGGCGTTCCAGGCCATAGGTGATCTCGCCCAGCACCGGGCGGCATTCCAGGCCACCGGCCTGCTGGAAGTAGGTGAACTGGGTGACTTCCATGCCGTTGAGCCACACCTCCCAGCCCAGGCCCCAGGCGCCGAGCGTCGGCGATTCCCAGTTGTCCTCGACGAAGCGCAGGTCGTGCACGCGCGGATCGATGCCCAGCGCCTTCAACGAACCCAGGTAAAGCTCCTGCAGGTTGTCGGGGTTGGGCTTCATCACCACCTGGTACTGGTAGTAACGCTGCAAGCGGTTGGGGTTCTCGCCGTAGCGGCCGTCGGTGGGGCGGCGGCTGGGCTGCACGTAGGCGGCGTTCCACGGCTCCGGACCGAGCGCGCGCAGGAAGGTGGCCGGATGGAATGTACCGGCGCCGACTTCCAGGTCCAGCGGCTGGATCAGGACGCAGCCCTGCTCGGCCCAATACTGGTTCAGCGTCTGGATCAGGCCCTGGAAGGTTACCGGTGAAATTGTGTGTCCGGCCATGGCGTTATCGTGCACTGCGGAAAAGCGGGCTAGTATACGGGCAAGCCCTTGTCCTGCCGCTGCTTTGCCGTCGTGGATGCCCCCGTGAAAGCCCCTTTCCTCATCGTCGAAACCGGCCAGCCGGTGCGCTCGATGCGGCGCTATGGCGGCTTCCCGCACTGGATTCGCGTGGCCGCCGGACTGGAAGCCCACGAAACCGTGGTGGCGAACGTCGAGCGCGGTGATGCGCTGCCCGGGCGGGAAGGGTTCGCTGGCGTGATCGTCAGCGGCTCCGCCGCGATGGTCACCGACCGTGCGGACTGGAGCGAGCGCAGCGCCGAATGGCTGCGCGACGCGGCCCATGAGGGCCTGCCGCTGCTGGGCATCTGCTACGGCCACCAGCTGCTGGCGCATGCGCTCGGCGGCGAAGTGGCGTACAACCCGGCCGGGCGCGAATCCGGCACCGTCCACATCGACCTGCACCCGCAGGCGCAGGACGATCCGCTGTTCGGCGCGCTGCCGCTGAAGTTCACCGCCCACGCCACCCACGTGCAGACCGTGGCCCGGCCGCCGGAGGGCGCCACCGTGCTGGCGCGCTCGGCCCAGGACGACTGCCATGCGTTCCGCTGGCGCGATCGCGCCTGGGGCGTCCAGTTCCACCCCGAATTCGCCACCCACCACATGCGCGGCTACGTGCATGCCCGGGCCGAGCACCTGCGCAGCGAGGGCCGCTGCCCCGGCACCATCGCCCGCGGCGTGACGGCAGCGCCGCAAGCCCGCAAACTATTGCGGCGGTTCGTCCGCCATGCGCGCGGACTGCACGCGCGCTGATCCATCGCCGCACCCCCTCCAGAGAACCCTGATGTCGACGATCAACAAGGTGCCGGCCAGTGCCGGCGCAGAATGGCTGCTGGCGGGCTTCGCCCTGCTGAGGCGTGCGCCGGTGCCGCTCTTCGCGATCAGCGTCGTCGGATTGCTCGTCGTCGCGCTTTCGCTGCTGATCGCGGTCGTCGTCGTCGGTCTCATGTCGGCGCTGCCCTTTCCGCTGTCGTTGATCCCGCTGTTGATCTACGCCGCGTTGACCCTCGGGGTGCCCTGCCTGATTTTTGCCGGCGTGGTGTGGGCGGCACGCGAAGTGTCAGAAGGCCGCGATGCGAGCGTGCATCACCTGCAGGTAGGGATTCGTCATGTCGCGCCGTTGTTGTTGACGTCGGTCATTCCGCTGGCGGGCACGATCCTCTCGGCCATCCTGCTGATCGCACTGATCGGAACCGAGGGCGTGCAGCAGGCCAACGACGTCATGCTGAAACTGCAGGCCTTGATGGCGGATGGCGGGCAACCGGATCCCGCACAGGTCAATGCCCTGGTCGCTTCCTTGCCTGTCGTGCGATTTCTGTTCTGGATGCTGGTGACCATCGCATTGGCGCCGATCGTGGTTTGCCTGGTCATGGTGGCGGTGTCGGAGGTGATTTTTTCCGACCGCAGTGGATTCTCGGCGCTCAGGCTCAGCCTGGCGGCGAACGCCAAGAACTTCGGGGCACTGATCGTATTCTCACTGCTGCTCGCAGTGTTGTTGTTCGCACTGAGCCTGGTCCTGCAGATCATCGGCGTGATCGTGCAGTTCGTGCTGGGGCCGGTGATCGCGGTGCTGTTCACCAATCTGGCGTTGATGGGCGTGCTGATGCCGCTGCTGGCCGGTGCGGCTTACACCGCCTGGCGACAGATGCTGGGCAACGGATCAGCTGGCGCACCGGGCGTTTCAATCCCCACGGTGTCGCACATCGAAGTCTGATGGACTGGGAACCGCAGGAGCGCACGCTCCCTGTTCAGGCGACAGGCGTCGCGTCCTTCGGCTTCAACCACCCCGCCGCCAAGATGCCCACTTCGTAAAGCAGGCACATCGGGATGGCGAGCATCAGCTGCGACACCACGTCTGGCGGCGTGATCAGGGCAGCGATGACGAACACGCCGACGATGGCGTAACCGCGGCCTTCGCGCAGCTGCTGCGGCGTGACCCAGCCCAGCAGCACCATGATGACCTGCGCGACCGGCAGCTCGAAGCACAGGCCGAACGCGAAGAAGATCACCATGACGAAATCAAGGAACTCCATGGGGTCCGGCGCATTCGTGACGAACTCCGGGGTGAACATGGCGATCGCATGGAAGACTGCGGAAAGCACGAAGTAGTAGGCGAATGCACATCCCGCGTAGAACAAGACGATCGCGGAGACCAGCAACGGCACCGCCAGGCGCTTCTCGTGCTTGTACAAGCCGGGAGCGACGAAGCGCCAAGCCTGGAATATCAGCCAGGGGGCCGAGATGAACAGTGCAGCGAAGAACGCCAGCTTCAATGGCGCCAGGAAACCGGATGCCACGCCGCGAGTAATCATCTTCGCCGCTTGATCCGCCGGGAGCTGCTGGATCATTGGCAGTGCCAAGTACTCGAACAACTCTTTCGAGAAGGGCAACAGCACCAGGAGAACTAGGCCGACGCCGGCAAGCCCATGCATGAGCCGCGTGCGCAGCTCCAGCAAGTGTTCCATCAGGCTGCTTTCGGCCTCCTGGCCCGACGATTCGCGGTTCATCGCGCTTCCTTCGGCGGGAACAGGTCGGCCGTGGTACCGACATCCGGCGCCGGTGCATCGTCGGCGGGCACGTCTTCATGCACGTCGGTGGTCGAGGCGAGGCGACCTTCCTCTTCGATCATCGGTTCGGGATCGACCGGCGGCTTGGCGAGCGCGGGGGGCGTGATCGCGGATTCGACGTCGTCACGCAGCGCCTTCGCATCGTCGCGCGCCGCCTGGCGCACTTCCTCGAACTGGCGTTCGGTCTCGCGCGCACCGTCGCGGATGCGCTGCTCGGTATCGCGCAGGGCGTCCTGGGCGTCCTTGAGGTTGCGCTTGAGCTCTTCGGACGCGAGCTCGCGCTCCAGTTCGTCCTTGACCGAGTACCACTGCGCGCGCGCGCGGCGGACCCACAGCCCGGCGAACCGTGCCGCCTTGGGCAGGCGTTCGGGGCCGAGCACGATCAACGCGACGACCGCGATGACCAGCAGTTCACTGAAACCGATGTCGAACATGGTCGCGGCGGAGATTCCGCCGGATCAGCTGGCGTCGCGGTCGCGCTCTTTGGAGGCGCTAGTTTCGTCGCTGCGGGACTGGTCGCCCAGCTGGCCGGCCGGCTTGTCGTCGCGCATGCCTTCCTTGAAGCCCTTCACGGCCTCGCCCAGGTCCTTGCCGGCGCTACGCAGGCGCTTGGTGCCGAAGACCAGCAGCACGACCACCAGCACGATGATCCAATGCCAGATGCTCAAACCGCCCATGGTGTGCTCGCAGAAAAGTAGGGACGCTCAGGATAGCGCAGCCCGGGGGTGCGGATGTTGATCCACACCCCATGACTTCCGTCAGGGCGTGCCGTCCAGCGGCTCGGTGCGGACTTCGCCTTCCTGAACCGGCTGGAAGCCCTGTGTCTGCGTCGGTGCCGGCGCTTCGACCACGACCGGCGCGACCGCGGGGGCCGGCGTCGCGGCGCGTGCCACGGAACCGCTGGTGCCGCGGTTGCCGCGGGCGAGCTCGGTGACTTCCTCGAGCTCATCGCGGAAACCGACCACCGCATCGGACGGCTGCCCGGCGCGGCTCTCGAAGATGGCGCGCGGCGTGGCGGCGCTGCCGTAGACGGCGGTGTTGGCTTCGTCGTCGATCTGCAGCACGGCGCCGTCGAGGGCCACGCCGGCGAACAGGCCGCGCGCGCGCGACCACGACCAGATCTCGGCCTTCAGCTGGCCATCGGTCGAGGCGGAGGCATTGCGGCCGACCGGGCCGGCGGCCACGCCGGCATCGGCGCCGAGGGTGAACTTGCCGTTGACGATGGAGTCCAGCGAACGGTCGTTGCGGAACACCAGCACCACGTCCGACGACTGCACGCCGGCCTGGAAACCGATGCTGCCACCGGTGAGCTTGATGAAGACCGGCTGCGACCAGCTGCCGTCCGGGTTCTTCACCGACATCAGGCCGTGGCCGCGACGGCCGCCGATGACCAAACCAGCTTTCAGGGTGTCCGGGATGACGACGATCGCCTTGCCTTCGTCCAGCAGCTTGTCGGGAATCCCGTTCTCGGGAATGCGCTGGATTTCGTTGAGCACGCGGACCGCATTGGTCGCGCGCTCGTCTTCCTTCGGCCCGGCGATGGCCTGGCCTGCGAACAGAGCGGCGGCCAGCGCGAGGGCGGTGGGCGGCAGCAAGCGGCGGGAGGTGCGGTTCATGGCGGACTCCGGAGAAGGACTCGCAGCAGAATGCTGCAACTGATTGAAAGTAGGCGTAAGCGCATGAATCTGTGCTGACGCGTGCGGGCGCTCTGACACAATAGCGCCCATGACCGACATGCCTTCCACCGCCCTGCTCGTCGTCAACCTCGGCACGCCCGAAGCGCCTACTGCGCCGGCCGTTCGCCGCTACCTGGGGGAATTCCTCAGCGACCGCCGCGTCGTGCAGATCCCGCGTATCGCGTGGCTGCCGCTGCTGTACGGCCTGATCCTGCCGTTGCGCGGTCCCAAGGCCGCAGCCAAGTACGCCAGCATCTGGTTGCCGGAGGGCTCGCCGCTGGCGGTCTACACGCGTCGCCTGAGCGACGTGCTGCAGGCGAGGTTGCCGCGCTGGCGGGTGATGGACGCGATGCGTTACGGCGCGCCGTCGCTGGCGGCCCGCCTGCGTGCGCTGCGAGAAGAAGGCGTGCAGCGTGTCGTGGTGCTGCCGCTGTATCCGCAGTACTCCACGACGACCACCGAGTCGGTGCGCGACGTGGTGGTACGCGAGGCCGCCGGGCTCCAGGTGCACTTCATCGAGGACTATGCGGTCGATCCCGGCTGGTTGGGCGCCGTCGTCGCTTCGGTCCGCACCTGGCGCGCCACCCATGGCGCGGGCGAGCACCTGCTGTTCTCGTACCACGGCCTGCCGCAACGCCTGGCGCGTGCGGGCGATCCGTATCCGCAGCAATGCGAAGCGAGCACGCGCGCCATCGTCCAGGCGCTGGGCCTGCGCGACGACGAATGGACGCTGACCTACCAATCGCGCTTCGGCAAGGAGCGCTGGCTGGAGCCGGCCACCGATCTCACCCTGCGCGCACTGGCCGCCCGCGGGGTGCGCAAGGTGGATGTCGTGTGCCCGGGCTTCGCCGTCGATTGCCTCGAGACGCTGGAGGAGGTGGGCATCGGGTTGGCGGAAGAGTTCGCGCACGCCGGAGGCGAACTGCGCTACCTGCCTTGCCTCAACGACGGCGCGGGCCACGCGGATGCACTCGCGGCACTTGCACGCCAGGCGGCAGGCGACGTCGCCGCATGACGCTGCGCGACTTCGAGCTGCAGATCCCACTGGGCCGCATTACCGGCTTGCGCAACGACGGCGATGGTGCGCGGGTGATCGCGCTGCATGGCTGGCTGGACAATGCGGCGAGCTTCGTCCCGCTGGCGCCAAACCTGTCCGGCACGCACTTGGTCGCGCCTGACCTGCCGGGGCATGGCGGAAGCGCGCATCTCGCGCCGGGAGCCGAGTACACGAGCGGCGTGGCGGTGAACGCGGTGCTGGATATCGCCGATGCGCTGGGCTGGCAGACGTTCTCGCTGCTGGGGCATTCGATGGGTGCCGGCATCGCGAGCCTGGTGGCGGCCTCGGTGCCGGAGCGCGTGCAGCGATTGGTCGTGATCGAAGCGCTGGGTGGGTTGGCCGAGACCGTCGAGCGCACTGCCGACCGCTGGCGCGAAGCCATCGCGGCAGCGCGCGCGCTGCCGGGCAAGAAGCTGCGGGTATTCTCCGACCTCACGACGCCGGTGCGCGCGCGCATGCAGGCGAACCAGTTGAGCGAACCGGCGGCGCGACTGCTGGTCGAGCGGGGCGTCCGGGCAGTCGAAGGCGGGTACGTCTGGAGCAGCGATCAGCGGCTGACGCTGCCCACGCCGCAACGGCTGAGCGAGCCGCAACTTGCGCGCCTGGTCGCCGGCATCGCTTGTCCCACCACGGTGGTCTATGCGGATCCGCCGCAGGCCTACTTCCCTGAGCCCTTGCGGACCCAGCGCGCGCAGTTACTGCCGGACGGCCGGCTTCATGTCATCGCCGGCACGCACCACCTGCACATGGAAGACCCCATGGCGGTGGCCGACGTGATCGGCGATTTCCTGCGCGGCTGATCAACCCAACTTCGCGCGCCGCAGGTCCAAGGCCAGGCGGATGTCGCTCTTGCGGATGGGGGCCTGGTTGCGCCACCAGGCGTTGGTGACGACTTCCAGCTCCGGGTCTTCGCTGGAGAGCCGGCGTAGCAGTGCAATGTCCTCGGCCGTGGCGGGCAGCTCGTCCGGCAAGTAGAACGCATCAAGCGGTGAGCGTGCAGGTGTCCGTGTCACCCGGGCCAGCAGCGCCACCAGTGCGATCGCGAGCAGGCCATAGCCGGCCAACAGCATGGTTTGCGACGACAGCGCGCTACCGCGCCACGCCAGTGCGCCGCCGCAAGTGCTGAGGACGAGGAAAAGCCACGCCGCACGATCCATGCGGCGCATCTTGCCGGCTTCGCGCCGCCGCTCGCGTGCGCGGCGTGCCGCTTCTTCCACGGTGACGCCCTTGCGGCTCATCAGCGCGCGTCGCGCATGGATCGTCGCGCTGGTCTCGGACGCCGGCAGGGCATACAGCGAGAAGCGCGAAAGGGCAGGCAGCTCGTCGCTGCGGCCTGCATCGAGGTCCGCATCGAGAGCGGGCGGGGTGCGCGAAGCGGTGAGGGACATGAAGGTGACCGGACGAAGGAGTTGGCGCCGGGAGCGTGGCTCCATTCCCTGTGAGCCACCGGGCTCCCGGCCCCTTTTCATTCGCGAGGTGCATGCCGCGCAGGACATGGCGACCCGACGCGCCGATCAGTCGCTGGACAGCAGTCGATGCAAGCGGGATTTGAGGCGGCGTCCTTCCGCATGGAAATACGCGCGCTCATCGCGCCATGCCGGGAAACGGGATTCGACTTCCCGCCAGAAGGCAGGCGAGTGGTTGGCCTGCAGCAGATGGCAGAGTTCATGGACCAGGACGTACTCGAACGCCGACGCACGACCCAGCACCAAGGCCACATCCAGTGTCAGCGTCCCGTCAGGTGCGAGCGAACCCCATTGCGAAGACATCACCTTCAAGCGGATCTGGCGGGGCGCGCGTGGCAGGCCAGCCAGGTAGGCCGGCAGCCATCGGCCGATGTCCGCGCGCGCTTCGGCTTCGTAGAACGCACGCAAGGTCCGTCGGAGGGTGGCATCGCTGGTGCGCGAGGATAGATCGATGTGGATCCCGTCATCCTGCTTCGTGATGCGAGTGAAGCGACCTTCGTGCCAGTGCAGCGGGAGATCCTCATCGCGCAACGGCAGGAAGGCGGTGACGCCGGGCGTCAGCGCGACGTCGTCTTGGTCCGGCGCGTATCGCGAGAGCTGATCGCTCAGCCAGTCCCGATGCTGCTGCAGGAAGCGATCGCCAGAGACGAGACTGGCGCGCCATGGCAACGTAAGCCGCACGCCGCGCTCGTCGACACTCAGCTTCAGGCGCTTGGCGCGCGGATCGCGGACACGCTGCACGTCCAGCGTGCGGCCATCTCCAAGCTCCAGCGTGACGACATCTCGCTCGACGCTGCGGGGCGTATGGGCGATCAGGCGGCGGAGCAGGGATGACATGCGAGCATCATAGCCGCGCTGTCGCGCGGCCGGAACTCACTCCGCCTTGCTGAGCTTCAGTGCGTGCTCGAGCACCAGGAACAGCCGCTTCAGCTCGCCCGCCATCAGCGCGAAGCGCGCATCGAGCTCGGCGCGCAGGTCGTCGTGCTCGGTGTTCTCCAGCTGGTCGACCGCGCCGTCGAGGAACTTCAGCTTGCGCACGATCAGGTCCTCGCCGAGGACGAACGACACGTGGTCGTCCAGCACCAGCGCGAGCTTGGTGACCTGCTTGCCCGCTTCCAGGTGCTTGGCGATCTCGTCGCTCTGGAGTTCCTGGTTCTGGCACTTCACCACCGCGCCGCCTTCCATCGCGTCCTTGAGCTCGCATTCCTCGCCCAGCGACAGGCCTTCCGGCAGCGGTTCGCCGGCGATCCAGCCGGTCAGCACGCTGCGCGGGGCGACTTCCGCGTTGAGCGGCAGGGCGGGGAAGCTGCCCAGCGCGCGACGCACTTCGGAGACCACGTTCTCGCCGGTCTTGCGCGAAGACGCATCGACGGCGATGAAGCCGTGCTCCAGGTCGATCAGTGCGTCGGTGCGCGAGGGCTTCACGAACGCGCGCGGCAGCAGTTCGTGCAGCAGGTCGTCCTTCAGGCGCTTGCGCGTCTTGCCGCCCGGCTTGCGCCCCTCTTTCTCTTCGATTTCCAGCAGTTTCTTCTGCAGCAGGTCGTTGACCACCGCCCCGGGCAGGATCTTGTCCTCGCCACCGACGCTCAACCATATCGCGTCGTTGATGCGGTGGGACAGCGCTTCTTCGCCACGGCCGAACGGGGAAATGAAGCCGCGCGAAGACAGCTCGAGCGGGCCGACGGGCTTGAGCGCGGCTTCGGGGAGCAGTTCGTCGAGCTGGGAGAAATCGAGGGAGGTCGGGAAGCGGAACAGCGTGAGATTGCGGAAGAACATCGACTATCCAGGATGAAGAAAGGTCACTCCGCCCGCAGGCGTGCGGGTGGATCGGAACGGGTGGGGTTACAGCGGCGCTTCGCCGTCGGCGTTCGGCTCGCCCGCCAGCCAGGCATGCGCATCCGGCAGGGCGGCGCCATCGCGATGGCCCAGAGACAGGAAATCGAACAGCTTCGGATCGGAGAGCTGCGAAGGGCGGATATCGCCCAGCGCGCGCGCGATGGTCTCGATGCGGCCGGGCGTCTCGCGCTCCCAGGCGTCCATCATCTTCTTGACCTGCTTGCGCTGCAGGTTCTCCTGGCTGCCGCACAGGTTGCAGGGGATGATCGGGAACGCCTTGGCCTCGGCGTACGCGGCGATGTCGTCCTCACGGACGTAAGCCAACGGACGGATCACCACGTGCTTGCCGTTGTCCGACAACAGCTTGGGCGGCATGCCCGACAGCTTGGCGTGGAAGAACATGTTGAGGAAGAACGTCGCCACCAGATCGTCGCGGTGGTGGCCCAGTGCGATCTTGGTGAAGCCGTTTTCCTCGGCGTAGCTGTACAGCGAGCCGCGGCGCAGGCGCGAGCACAGCGAGCACATCGTCTTGCCTTCCGGAATCACACGGCTGACGACCGAATAGGTGTCCTGCTCGATGATGTGGAAGGGCACGCCGACGCGTTCCAGGTACTCCGGCAGTACGTGCTCCGGGAACCCGGGCTGTTTCTGGTCCAGGTTCACCGCCACGAGTTCGAAGCGCACCGGCGCCTTCTTCTGGAGCTGCAGCAGGATGTCCAGCATCGTGTAGCTGTCCTTGCCGCCGGACAGGCACACCATCACCTTGTCGCCGTCCTCGATCATGCCGAAGTCGGCGATCGCCTGGCCGACCTGGCGGCGCAGGCGCTTGGCCAACTTGCCCTGCTCGTGCACGGCGCGGCGCGGATCGGCGGCCGGACGGCGCAGGACGGGGTCGGGAAGGGGCAGGACGGTGCTCATGGCGCCATTGTACCGGGGCGCGGTGACGGCCTCGGCGTGGGCGGTGTACGCTCGCCGGGTGGACGCCAGCAACCCCTCCGACATTGCCCAGAAGATCGCCGAACTCCGCGTGGAGCATCGGGACCTCGACGACGCCATCGCACGCCTCGTCGACGATACGGAGTCCGACGAGGTGGCCATCAAGCGGTTGAAGAAGCGCAAGCTCTGGCTCAAGGACTGCATCGCGCGGCTCGAGAGCGCGCTCATCCCGGACGAGCCCGCCTGACCCTGCGAGCGGCCCCATGGCTGGCCGAATCTGACGTGGCGCGTCACCCGAAGACGGTCCGATGCCCACCTCTCCGGCGCCCCCCTCGCGCCAAGTGACTGAAAACCCGGACGCGACCGCCGTTGCGCGGGCGCCGAGGCGCGCTGCCGAATAGTTGGCCCGATGCTTGCTTCAGTCATGGATGTGGGGGTGTTCCCTACGACCACGACCGTATGCCGTCCTGCCGGCGCCACGGTTCCCAACGACGAGCCATGCGCGCCCCACGCGCCGTGGCGAGGGAGCGGCATGGAGCAGGACAAACCTTTCAGTCACCGCATGGATCCGCGCCTGCGCGACACGCTGGCGGTGGCCGGCTCCGCGGAGGAGGCGACGGCGGGGCTGGGCCTGCGGGTGCGGCGTATTCCGCCGGGTGACCCATTGGGCGATGTCCCGCGCCTGCGCCGCGAGGTGTACTTCCACGAACAGGGCCAGGCCGGCGACCGCAGCAAGCGCGTCACCGATGGGCTCGACGTGTGCGGTACGACGTTGTCGGTGGAGAAGGGCGCCCATGCCATCGCCACGTTGCGGCTGCACGACTTCTCGCCGCTCGCCGTGCAGGTGGAGTACGGCAGCCTGTTCCAGATCGACGCGTTCGCACGCACCTGGCCGCTGGCGCAGGTCGCCGTGGGCACGCGCTTCGCCGTGCAGGCCGACCAGCGCAGCAAGGCGGTGGTGGACCGTTTGATGGAGGACGCTTACCGGTGGGCGCAGGATGCGCGCATCCAGTTCTGCCTGCTGGCCTGCGAGCCGTTCCTGCACGATGTGTTCGAGCACTATGGCTTCCGCGAATACCTGCCGCCAGCGATCCTGCCGGGCGGTGTGGACCTGCTGCGCATGGTGCTGGTGCTGGACGACGAACCGCACCTGTCCGAGTGCGGTTCGCCGCTGCATCGCCTGGTCCGGGACCCCGCGCGCGCGCTCCCCGCGAAGGCGTGGCTCACGCGCCACTTCAACCTCGGCTACTGACGTCCGTCAGTCCTGCGTCGGCGCCGGTTCGGCCGGGCGCGCGGCTTCGGGGCTGACCTTCTCGATGGTGTGGCGCAATTCGCGGCCCAGGATCGCCTTGGCGTCGCGCGCCCAGGCATCCAGGCGCTCGTCGAACAGCAGCTTGCTGTTCTCGTCCGGCCACACCAGCTTCAGTTCGCGCAGTTTCTGGATGAAGCTGCGGAACAGGCTCTTGTCGAAGAATTCGGGCGCCGCCGGTGCGTACAGCAGGCTGAGGCGTTGCGCCGCCTGCTGGCACAGGCTTTCGAGTTCGGCCGCGCCCAGCGTGCCCGGGCCGTTCTTCACCAGCACCGAAATGGCGATGTAATAGCGCTCGAAGGCCTGCTGCAGCGAATGTCCGATCGCGCGCAGGCGGAACACCTCGTCGGTCTGGCCGGCGCTGCGGGCGAGGATGCCGCCATCGTCCTCGTTGACCTGCTGCAACAGCCCCTCACGGATGAACACTTCGATCGTGCGCTCCATGCGCTCGGCGAATTCGTCCTCGGTCCACGGCAGGAACAACTCCTCCTGCAGGAACGGGTACAGCGTGCGGCCCAAGCGCAGCAGGCCGGTGCGGCTCATGCGACGGTTGTTCTGGAAGCAGCACGCGATCCACGACGATGCCGTGAACAGGTGCAGCACGTTGTTGCGGTAGTAGCTGAGCAGCACCGCGGTGTCGCCATCCACGCTCAACACGTCGCCCAGCGGGTGCTTGATCCGCTGCAGCATGTTGATCTCTTCGGCGTGCGCGATGATGCGTTCCGGCGAGTGCGGGGTGACGGTCACGCGGTCCGAGTAGGGCAGTTCGGCCAGCAACGTCTTCGACAGTTCGATCTGCGCGATCAGGTCGGTCTCGCCCATCGCATGCTTCGGCGTGGACAGCAGCGCCAGCGCGAGCAGGTTGATGGGGTTCACGTCCGCGGCGCGGTTGATGTTGACGTGGATCTGCTGGGCCAGGGCGTCGACGGTGTCGGACAGCCAGGCCGGCTTCTCTTCTTCTCCGACCGGTTGCCCGTCCCACTCCGGCGCGTGCGTGGCGAGCGCATCGTTGAGCAGGATCGGCTCGCCGAAGTTCACCACCACCTGGCCGTAGTTCTGCCGCAGCACCTTGGGGATGCCCCACAGCACGGCCCAGATGGATTCCTTTTCCTTCGGCCGGCCGCTCAGCTCGTCCAGGTAGCTGGTGCCTTCCAGCAGCTTCTCGTAGCCGATGTAGACCGGCTGGAACAGCACGGGCTTGCGCGGCTGGCGCAGGAACGCGCGCACCGTCATCGAGATCATGCCGCCCTTGGGCGCCAGCAGGCGGCCGGTGCGCGAGCGTCCGCCTTCGATGAAGTACTCCAGCGAATAGCCGCCGGAGACCAGCTGCGCGACGTACTCGGTGAATACCGCCGAATACAGCGGGTTGCCGCGGAAGCTCCGGCGCATGAAGAACGCGCCGCCCTTGCGCAGCAGCGTGCCCACCACCGGCAGGTTGAGGTTGATGCCGGCCGCGATGTGCGGCGGCACGATGCCGCGTTCGTACAGCAGGTACGACAGCAGCAGGTAGTCCATGTGGCTGCGGTGGCAGGGCACGTAGACCACTTCATGGCCCGGCGCGGCCTGCTTGAACTTGTCCAGGTGGTGGACCAGCACGCCGTCGTAGATCTGGTTCCACACGTGGCTCAGCAGGAAGCTGGCCGAGCGCACGACCGGATTGGAATAGTCGGCGGCGATTTCCCAGGCGTACGCGTGCGCCTTCTTCCACGCGTCCTCGGGCTTGGACTTGTCGCGCTTGGCCTGTTCGGCGATGGCTTCCTTCACCGGGTCGGCGGCGAGTACCTGGTCCACCAGCAGGCGGCGGGTGGACAGGTCGGGACCGATGATGGCTTCGCGGATGCGGTGGAAGTGCGTGCGCAGGACGCGCGACAGCTTGCGCACCGTGCGTTCGGGTTCCAGGCCTTCATCCACCGTGCCCCGCAGCGACACCGGCGGCGCGAAACGCACGATGGTGCCGCGGCCGTTGAGCAGGATCGCCAGCAGGCGGCGGAAGCGGCCGACGATGGCCCAGTTCTCCGAGAACAGCACCGAGAACCAGCCGCTCTGCTTGTCCGGTGCGCGGCCGACGAAGATCGAGACCGGCACCAGCTGCACGTCCAGTCCCGGATTGGCGCGATGCGCCTGCAGGAGCTTGGCGAGCGAGCCCGAGTGGGTCTTGGCGCTGACCTGGTCGGGGATCAACGTGCTGGCGTTGCGGCGCGACAGCGCCACGTAGGCACGCTTGCGACCCAGCGGATTGCCGGGGACCGGCAGCGGCAGCAGCGGCGAGGGCAGGCCGGCGTCGCGGCAGGCCCGGTCGAGGATCAGGGCGTTGGAAAGACCGTAGTCCTCCAGTACGTAGCAGATCGGGCGCGTGTCCAGCAGTTCGCCGGGCGTCGCCGGTTCGATCGACAGCGCCAGCCAGGGATCGGCCAGGCGGCTCAACAGCCGCGCCCACAGCGGGCGCTTGGCCTGGCGCGTCGGCGCCGGCGGTGTCATCGGCGCGCCGGCTGTCAGCGACGCATCGCCATCGGCAGGGGTTCCGGAGGCGGGCGCAGCATCGGCCGCCGGCTTCTTGTCCGGGGGCGTCGGCGCCGGGGCGTCCGGGAACGGCAGGGGATTCTGTTCAGGCATCGGCCGCATTATGGCGCACGCCCATGGGCGGCTGGAAAGCGGTTACAGGTGCCGACGGGCACCGATCATCTGCCGGCGGTCCTCACCAGCACCTCGGGCCACCCCTGCAAGTCCTTGATATCCAAGGGACGGGGGCTCGACTCCCGCCGCGGATGCTCATCTCGTCGATGTCTTGCCGTTCTCGGTGGGCTCGGGCGGGGTCACGGGGGGTGACGCCTCGGGGGCTGCGTCGGCCTGGACGGCCGACAGTGCTTCTTCGGCATGCCGGAGGTAGTCGGTCAGGTACCAGTTCTTCCCCCGGCGCTCCAGGCTGACCACGGTGTCGATCTCGCGTTCGCCCAGCGGGTAGTGGATACGGACGGTGGCGGTGTCGCCCTGTTGCTGGACCAGGCCGGTGCGCAGGTCGGCAAAGGTGGTGTCCAGCGGCAGCCCGTAGCGGGCGAAGGTTGCCTTGGTCTCGATGAAGAGCGGTGTCAGCCGCCGCAGGCTGCCCTGCATGCCGGCTTTGGAGAGGGCCTCGTTTGACGCCAGGCCGCTGCGCCGGGCCGCCGGGGCGAGCTTCGTCAGCGTCGCGCGGGCCAACGCCGGATCGCCCAACGGCGCCTGCTGCGCCCAGTCGCTGAGGGCGGCGATGACCTGCGCGTAGTGATCGCGCTCCTCCTGGGTGTAGTCGCCCTCGTTCTTCACGTACTGGACGCCGAACAGTCCCAGCGTGCGCGCGGCTGCGCGCAGGTCGCGGTCCTGGCGTGCGAACTGACGGTCGAAGCTGCGTTGCAGGGTGCGTTCGGCATCCTTTGCAGACAGCGCGGCCAGCATCGGCACCAGTTTGTCCTCCAGCGGAAGTTCGCTGAGCGGCCAGCGCACTTCGCCCTGGCGCCAGGCCGTCTCCAGCCGGGCATGCAGGTCCGGGGGCACGGCATCGCGGGCGAAAGCGACCAGGTCGTTGCGCTGCAGGTGCGAGGCGAGTTGGCGCACGGCGGCCGCGGGCTCGCTGGCGGCGCCGGCGAGCTCTTCGGGTTCGCGCTTCTTGCAGCCGGCCAGCAGGACGAGCGACAGCCCGAGGGCTGCCAGCACGCGCAGGACGGACGCGGACGGCTTCGGCTTCATGCAGTGACTCCCCAGTCGCCCCGCATCTTCGCGGGCGGCGCCGGGAGCGGCAAGCATGGCCGTCGCAAGTCGGCGGTCGTCGGGCAATAAAAAAGGGGACCCGGTGTCTTGCGACGCCGCGGGTCCCCTGAAATCCGGCCGAAACCGGAGGACGAAGTGTTGTGGCACATCTCCGGCCCGAAGGCCGGATGCGCACAGCCTACCTGCGCCCGAATGCTAAGGCAACACCTGAAATAACTTTATATAAGTTATTGATTTTACTTTATCGCGCCTGCGATCTCGGCCTGGATCGCCTCGGCCGCCGCCTTGGGATCGGCCGCCTTGCTGATCGGCCGGCCCACCACGATGGCGTCGGCACCCAGCGCGAAGGCCTCGGCCACGCCCACCGTGCGCTTCTGGTCGTCGCCCACCGGGCCGCCCGGGCGGATGCCGGGACAGACGATGGAGAAGCCCGTGCCCGTGGCGGCGCGGATCATGCCTGCCTCCTGGCCGGAACAGATCACGCCGTCAATGCCGGCCGTCTGTGCGGCAAGCGCACGTTGGACGACGATGTCGGCCGGTTCGGCGCCGTTGATGCCCATGGCGCGCAGGTCGTTGCCATCCATCGAGGTCAGCACGGTCACCGCGAGCAGGCGCAGGTCGCCTTCGCGCGCGGTGGCGGCCGCTTCCATCATCCCCGCGTGCCAGCCGTGGATGGTCGCGTAGGTCACGGGCCAGCGGGACAGTCCGCGGATCACCCCCGCCACGGTGGCGGGAATGTCGAAGAACTTCAGGTCGACGAACACCCGCTTGTCGCGGCGGGCGAGCTCGTCCAGCACGGTGAAATAGTCGCCGCTGGCGAGCAGCTCCATGCCGATCTTGTAGAACTGCACGGCGTCGCCCAGTCGGTCGACCCACGCCAGCGCGTCGGCACCGGACGGCGCATCCAGCGCGAAGATCAGGCGCTCGCGCGCTGTCAGGGCGACCGGGCTCCGGCTCACGGCGCGTAGTCCAGCGCGTCGCGCTTGGCCTGGGTGCGTGCGGCGGCCGGCTGGTCCCAGGCGTTGTTGAACAGCGCCGGTTCCCACGAACCGTAGGTCGGATTGGGCAGCATCCACCAGCGCTCGCCGAACCAGTCGTCGTATTCGTCGAACAGCGCCTGGCGTCCGTCACGGGTGTTGGCTTCCACCTGGACGAAGTCGCCGATCTGGTCGCCGAACTGCATCAGCACGCGGTACTGCTGCCCTGCCAGGCGGCGGCGGCAGTTCTTCTCGGAGCCGTTCTGCTCGCAGCCTTCCAGCACCGTACCCAGGCCGAGGAACACGCTTTCGTCTGCCACCGGCAGGCCGGCCTCGCGCAGGTTGGCCAGCGTCGCTTCCTTCAGATGCACGGCGCGGTTGGAGATGTAGAGGATGGTGACGCCCTTCGCGGCGGCGGCCTTGGCGAAATCCACCACGCCCGGCAGCGGCTTGGCCTTCTTCTCGGCCACCCACTGGTCCCAGCTGATTTCGTCGTATTCCTTGCCATCGCGGATCAGGCGCGCCTGGTAGGGCGAGTTGTCCAGCACGGTTTCGTCGACATCCATCACCACCGCGGGCTTCAAGCCCGTGGCGGCATTGCCGCGTTCGGCGGGCACCAGCGCGTCCCAGTTCTTTTCCTTCAGCGCCACGTCGAGGTGGTCGGCGGCGGCACGGAAGGTCTGGGTGGTGATCGCGCGGTACTCGACCGACGTCTGCACCCACGCCACGGCGTTGAGGTTGTCGTGCGCGCCGGTCGGCTTGGCGTCGGCGACGGGAGCGGCGGGTGCCGCAGCGTTGGCCGGCGGGGCGGCGGGCTCGGTGCGCTTGCACGCGGACAGGGTCAGCAACGAAGCCGCCAGGCCGGCGGCGAGCAGGGAAACGCGCATGGGAGATCCGGTCTTCAAAGTGCAGGAATTCTAGCCGACCGGTGTTACACGCGTCGTTCGGCGGCGTGGCGTGCGCGGGTTATCCTGCCGGCCCCTGCCAGATGCCACCGCTCCCATGGACGACACGACCATCGTGCTGAATGCCGCCGAGGCCCGCCTGCTGGGCTGCCTGATCGAGAAGGAAGCCACCACGCCGGACACCTATCCGCTGACGATCAACGCCGCGCAGTCGGCCGCCAACCAGAAGACGGCGCGCGAGCCGGTGATGGCGCTGGATCCGGGTGCGGTGAACCACGCGCTGCGCCAGTTGGAGCAGAAGGGACTGGTGAAGCAGGTGTTCTCGTCGCGCGCGGAGCGTTACGAGCACAGCACGGCCGCGTTCTTCGGCATTCCGCAGCAGCAGGTCGCGCTGCTCGGCCTGCTCGCATTGCGCGGCCCGCAGACCGTGCACGAGCTGCTGGCGCGCTGCGAACGCCTGTGCCGCTTCAATGATGCAGAGGATGTGCGCCATCACCTGGACCGGCTGATCCAGCGCGAAGCGCCTCTCGTTGTGCAGATCCCGCGGGGTCCCGGCCAGCGCGAAGACCGTTACGCGCACTTGCTGGGCGGGCCGGTGGACGTGGCCGCGATCGCCGCGCGTGTGCCGTCTTTATCGGTCGGCGATGCCGCCGATCCCGAGCTGGAAGCACGCGTCGCTGCGCTCGAAGCCGAGGTGGCGGATCTGCGCGCACAGGTGGAGCAACTGCTGGCGGATCGCGCAGGCTGACACTCAGTCCGCGTCGAGCGGCATCGCCAACAGATCGGTGACGCCCACATCCACGCCTGCCTGCGATAGCAGCGTGGTGACCTGCCCGCGATGATGGGTCTGGTGGTTGAACAGATGCGTCACCACCCCGAGCACATCGCGCGTGAAGTGCGCGCCCCGCGTGCTGGTATAGGTAAGCGATGCCGCGAGCTGCAAGGGTGTCAGCGTGGCGGTCCACTGCAGGATCAACGCATCCAGCCACGCGCGGCGCTCGCGCAACAATGGCAGCGTCGCGTAAGGCACGGCGTCCAGCGCGGTCGGCATCGGCGTGTCGTCCAGTGCCGCCAGCACGGAGGGCGCATCCGGTGCGGCAGCGAAGCGTTTGAGCCAGATCGTGTCGGTGACGACCAGGTGGTTCAGCGTCTCCAGGATCGAGCCGAAGAACGCGCCACGGTCGGCCACGAGCGCGTCATGCCCCAGCGTCGCCGCGGCGTCGTACACGCGGCGGTTCATCCACTGGTTGTAGGACGCCAGCATTGCCAGCCGGGGATCAGCGGTCATGTCAATGCGTCCTCGGCATGTGCTCAGCGCTTCTCTTCCATCAGTCCCACGAGATTGCCGTCCGGATCGCGCAGGAAACCGGTCCACAGCGCATGGTCCGGCATGCGTGCGGCGAGCTGGGGCGCGCGTTCCTCGGTGGCGCCACGCGCGACGAGCGCGGCCTGCGTGGCCTCGATGTCCTGCACGCTGAAATAGAGGATCGAGTTGGCGCCCACCGCGCCTGCGCCCTGCGGCGTGGTCAGCATCACGCGGATGCCGCCGGCGTCCAGGAACGCCAGCGTCGGCGCCGGCTGGAACAGGAAAGCCAGGCCAAGGGCATCACGGTAGAAGGTCAGCGCCGCGTCGACGTCGCTCACGGTGATGGCGATCTGACGGATGGTGGAGAGCGTCGTGGTCATCGCGGAACCTCTGGGGTCAGTTCGGTCTACGGCTGCTGCGCAGCAGGAGCAGGCTGCCGATCAAAGCGCCGACCAGCGATGCCGCCAGCCCCAGCGCCGATGCGATCAGCAGTTCGCGAGGCCACGACACCGGCGTGCCGGCGGTGTCGCCGACAAACATCCGCAGCAGCACCGCCGCAGGTGCGGCTGCGGCGATCAGCAGCCAGAGCGAAACGAAGCGCCCGGTGCCGAAGGCCCGCAGCATCATCGCGACCACGGCGATCGCGGCAAGCCCGGGTCCATAGAACGCGCCGGGCAGGGCCGTCATCGCGGAGGGCGCCTGCCAGTACGGGAAGCCCACGCCGACCAGGGCGATCAGGAAACCCACCAGCCACCAGATCCGGCTGTTGCGCGTCATCGTCTGTGCTCCCGTGGATGCCGGCCAAGCGTACCGCGTCGCGCGCGGCGTGGGCACGGCTTCAGTCGAACATCGCCTGGATGGCGGCCAGCCCGGCGCTGGCGCGCTCTTTCTTGCGTTCGGCATCGGCGACCGGATCGGCGCCGTCGCGTTGCAGTTCGTCGGCGGGCAGTTCGTCGATGAAGCGGCTAGGTTGAAGCCGCAGGCGCTCGCCGAAGCGACGCGTCTCGCGATTGTGGCTCAGCCAGAGCTGCAGCTTGGCGCGGGTGATGCCCACGTACATCAGGCGACGCTCTTCCTGCAGGTTGCCTTCCTCGACGCTCGTCTCGTGCGGCAACGTGCCGTCCTCGCAGCCGACGATGAACACGTAGGGAAATTCCAGGCCCTTGGCGGCATGCAGGCTCATCAGGCGTACCTGGTTGCCGCCGTCGTCCTTGTCGTTGCGCGACAACAACGCGAGCTGCGCGGCGAGATCACCGGCCGAACTACCGCGCGGTCCGCCTTCGAACCAGTCCGCCAGCTCGTCCAGGTTGGCGCGGCGGCGCTGGAACGAAGCTTCATCCTTGCATTGGGAGCGCAGGTCAGCCAACAGGCCGGAGCGTTCGCTAAGCCGGCGGACGAGATCGGCCGGCGGCAATTCCTCCGCATGCCGGCGCAGGTCGCGCAGGATGTCGACGAAGGCGCTCAATCCATTGGCGGCGCGTGGCGAGAGCGCCTTCAGCGCGCCCATCGATTCAGCGGCGCGCGACAGCGGCAGGTGCGCGTGCTGCGCCATCTCGGCGAGCTTGGCCAGCGAGGTGGCGCCGACCTCGCGCTTGGGCGACTGCACTGCGCGCAGGAACGCCGCATCGTCGTCGGGATTCACCAGCAAGCGTAGCCAGGACAGCGCGTCTTTCACTTCCTGGCGCTCCAGGAACGCGGTACCACCGGTCAGGTGGTAGGGGATGCGGAGCAGCTGCAGCGCCTTTTCCAGCGCGCGCGACTGGTGGTTGCCGCGGAACAGGATGCAGAAATCGCTCCACGCCGCGCTCTTCGACGCGTGCACGAACGAAATCTCGGCGGCGACTTTCTCCGCCTCGTGCTCGTTGTCGCGGCATTCCCATACACGGATGCGCTCGCCGTCGGCCTGGTCGCTCCAGAGCTTCTTGGGGTGCTCGTGCGGATTGTTGGCGATCAGTGCATTGGCTGCGCGCAGTACGCGATTGCTGCAGCGGTAGTTCTGTTCGAGCTTGACGATCTGCAGCGCCGGGTAATCCTTCGCCATCTGCAGCAGATTGTCCGGGTTGGCGCCGCGCCAGGCGTAGATGCTCTGGTCGTCGTCGCCCACGCAGGTGAAATCGCCGCGCTCGCCCGCGATCGCCTTCAACAGGCGGTACTGCGCGTCGTTGGTGTCCTGGCATTCGTCGACCAGCAGGTAGCCGATGCGCTCGCGCCACGCCGCCGTGATCTCCGGGTTGCTCTCGAGCACCTGCACCGGCAGGCGGATGAGGTCGTCGAAGTCCACGGCGTTGAACGTGGTCAACCGGTCCTGGTAGCGCTGGTACAGCAGCGCGGCTTCCTTCTCGCGGTTGGTGCGCGCTTCGGCCAGGGCCTCTTCGGGCGAAAGGCCGGCGTTCTTCGCGCGCGAGATCAGGTTCTTCGCCATCTCGACATCGTCGGGCTTGGCGCCGTACATCAGGTCCTTGACCTGCGCGCTGGCGTCGTCGGCGTCGAAGATGGAGAACCCGCGCTTGAGACCCACGGCAGCATGTTCGATCTGCAGGAACTTCAGGCCCAGCGCGTGGAAGGTGCAGATCGTCAGGCCTTCGGCCGCATCGCCCTTGATCCGCTTGGCCACGCGCTCGCGCATTTCCTTGGCGGACTTGTTGGTGAAGGTGATCGCCGCGATCCGCCGCGCCGGGAAGTGGTTGCCGGCGATCAGGTGCGCGATCTTCTCCACGATCACACGCGTCTTGCCGCTGCCGGCGCCCGCGAGCACCAGCAAAGGGCCCTTGCTGTGAAGGACGGCGGCGCGTTGGGGGGGGTTGAGACCGTGCATGGGACGTGCGAGTGCGTAGGCCATCAGTTTACAGACAACGGCGCGCGGCTTCTCCTAGCATGGCGTTCATTCCCGCCGCCGAATGCAGGCCCGCGCCATGAATGCCTTCCGATGCCTCGTGCTCGCGGTCACCCTGGGCCTGGCGGCCGTGCCGGCGGTCGCGCAGGAGGCGAGGATCGATCCGGCGGTGCTGACCGAAGGCTTCCTCGCCGCCCATCCGGACCTGCGTTGGCGCGCCGAGGGTGTCAGATCGTACGAGAAGAAGGACTACGCGGTTGCGCTGGCCGAATTCAGGCGGGCCGCGTACTACGGCGACAAGCCGGCGCAGGCGATGATCGCCGAGATGTACTGGAACGGCATCGGGGTCGCGACGGACAGGTCGCTGGCCTATGCCTGGATGGACATCGCGGCGGAACGGCTGTACCACGACTTCCTGGTGCGGCGTGAGGGCATCTGGAGCGCACTCGACGCGGCCGAGCAGCAGGATGCGCTTTCGCGGGGCCAGGCGCTCATGGCCGAGTACGGCGACGATGCCGCCAAGCCCAGGTTGGAGAAGATCCTTCGTCGCGAGCAGCGCCGGGGAACGGGAAGTCGGGTTGGTTTCGTCGGCAATCTCACCATCGTCCCGTTCACGGGTCCGCTGGCGGGCACGGGGATGACGTTGACCGGCGAGGAGTACTACGCGCCCCAGTACTGGCAACCCGAAAAGTACTGGCAGCTGCAGGATACGATCTGGAAAGCGCCGCTCAAGGGGCGGGTCAAGGTGGGTGAGCTCGAGAACGTGCCGGCGGAACCGGCCGACCCGCCGGATGGCAAGGACAAGTGACGCCGCGCGGTAGAATCCGCGCATGGCCAAGCTCTATTTCTACTACTCGGCGATGAATGCCGGGAAGACCACCACGCTGCTGCAATCGGCACACAACTACCGTGAGCGCGGGATGCGGGTGGCGATCCTCACCCCGCGGCTGGACGACCGCGCCGGCGCCGGCGTGGTGGCTTCGCGCATCGGCTTGCGCGCCGATGCGGTGGCCTTCGAGCGCGACGACGATCTCGAGCGCTGGATTCGCGACGACATCACGGCCCACGGCAAGCTGGACTGCGTGCTGGTGGACGAGGCGCAGTTCCTCAGCCGCGCGCAGGTCTGGCAGTTGAGCGAGGTGGTGGATGCGTTGCGCATCCCGGTACTGTGCTACGGCCTGCGCACCGACTTCCGCGGTGAATTGTTCGAAGGCAGCCAGTACCTGCTGGCCTGGGCCGATGAAATGAGCGAGATCAAGACCATCTGCCACACGGGCAAGAAGGCGATCATGACGGTACGCGTCAATGAGCAGGGCCTGGCCGTGCAGGATGGTCCGCAGGTCGAGATCGGCGGCAACGAGCGCTATGTGTCGGTGAGCCGTGCCGAGTTCAAGAAGATCGCACGTGGCGAGGGTCGCATCGAGCCCCTGCAGCCGGGGCTGCCGCTGGCGTGAGCCGCGTCAGCGGCAGGCGACACGCAGGTCCGCGATTTCTCGCGGGATGATGCCGCCGTCGGGCAGCGCGGTACGCAGTTCGCCGGCGAGGGCATCGAGCTCGCGCCGTGCGCGTTCCTTTTCGCCTATCTTGCAGCGCGCTTCGGCCAGGTAGGCGCGCGACAGCCAGCGCAGCTTCGGGGCCTCGCTACCGCTGCCGTCGTGGCGCGCGAGCGCTTCGAGCGGCGCGATCGCGTCCTGCGGGCGCCCCAGCCGGGTCAGGTGGCGGGCCATCGAGAGTTCCGCGAACCACGTGCGCGGGTGCTCCGGGCCGAAGCCCACACGCGTCAGCCGCACCGCGCGATCGAAACGTTCGGTGGCGCCGACCAGGTCGCCCTTGGAGGCGAGCACCTCGCCGATCATGCGATCCGTCTCGCCGATCAGGGCATGGCTGGCGCCGATCGTGGAGACCCGCATCTCGCGTGATTCCTCGAGCGCGGCCAGCGCGTCGTCGTAACGTCCCGCGCTGTGCAGCACCATGCCGTAGTTGAACAGGCCGCCCGGCAGGATCTGGAAGCTCTCGTTCGCCCGCCAGATGCCCACCGCCCGCGCCACGTCGCGCACCGCGGTGTCGTAGTCGCCGCGCTCCCACGCGATGATGCCCATCGAGTTCCAGCTGGAGGCGGCATCGCGATGGTTGGGGCCCAGCGACTCCAGGGTCATCGCATGCAGGCGGCGCAGTTCGGCGTCGGCTTCCTCGAGCTGGCCCAGATCGACCTGGACAGCGGCGATATGCCGGCGCAACGCTTGCGTCAGCGGATGGCGCGGCCCGTGGATGTCTTCCGCCAATTCGCGCGCGCGCTGGAACGAGGCCAGCGCCGCGTCGGTCTCGCCGCGGTTGCGGTACAGCAGGGCCAGGCTGCGCTGGATCTCCACCGCCAGCGGATGGCGCGCATGGCCATGCGCCTGCAGGTGCGCCAGCGCCGCACGGTAGCCGCGCACGCCCGCATCGGCATTGCCCAGTTCGACGTCCAGCTGGGCCAGGTCGCGCAGGTTCTCGGCCACGCCGGCCTCGTCCTTCAGGTTGCGGCGGATCGTCAGCGAGCGGTCGAACATCTGTCGCGCCAGCTGCTTCTCGCCGGCATCGGCACGGCAGCGTCCGTTCTGCGACTGGAACTCCGCCACGGCCAGCGGCAGGCGCGACTGCAACGTGGTCAGGCGCGCTTCCATCGTCGCCATCGCCTGCACGCATTGGCGCGATCGACCCAGCAGGCGCAAGACCCGGCCGTGCTGGGTCGCCGCCTGCAGGCGCAAGCTGTCCGGCGCGTCGTCGGCGATGGCGAGCACGCGTGACTGCTTCTCCAGCAGGGCCAGCGATTCGTGGTAGTCGCCCAGGCCCAGGCGCAGGCGGGCGATCACGCCCAGCAGTTCGGCCTGCGCCAGCGGCTGGTTGGCGAGCTCGCGCTCGCCGCGGCGTTCGCCAGCGGCCAGCAGTTCCCGCGCGTCGAACGTGTTGCCCTGCTGCGAGGCGCCCGCGTTGTCGAACAAGCCGATGACGAAGTCCTGCATGGCCTGCGCGCGCGCGGCTTCGCGCATCGCCTGGCGGCCCTGCCAGAGGCTCATGCCCAGCGCGGCGACCAGCACGGTGGCAGCCAACCCGCCACCCGCGAGGGCCCAGCGGTGCCGCACCAGGTACTTCTGCAGGTGGTAGCCCACGCTCTGCGGGCGTGCCTGGATCGGGCGACCCTCCATGTGGCGGCGCAGGTCCTGCGAGAGCGCTTCCACCGACGGATAGCGGTGCTCGGGCAGCTTCTGCAGTGCCTTCAGCGCGATGTTGTCGAGATCGCCTACCAGCTTGCGCGCGTTGCGGCGCGCGTCCGGGCACCGGCTGCGGCTGCCGTCGGTGGTGCGCAGCGTGGCGACCGAGGGCTTGAGTGGTTCCACCGCCAGGATGGCCTGTTCCCATTCGGCGTCGGTCTGCCGGCGCAGGCGATACGGCTTGGTATCGGCGATCAGTTCGTACAGCACGACGCCCAGCGAATAGACGTCGGTCATCGTCGTGACCAGTTCGCCGCGCACCTGTTCCGGCGCGGCGTAGTGCAGCGTGAACGCGCGTACTTCGGTGCGCGGGTGCACGGGCGCGGGCTCGGGATCGTCGAGCAGCTTGGCGATGCCGAAGTCCAGCAGGCGCACGTCGCCGCCCGGCGTCACCAGGATGTTGGACGGTTTCAGGTCGCGGTGGACGATCAGGTTCGCGTGCGCATGGCTGACTGCTTCGCAGATCTGCAGGAACAGCGTGAGTCGCTCTTCCAGGCCGATGTTGTTGGCCTGGCAGTAGTCGGTGATCGATACGCCCTCGACGTACTCCAGTGCGAGATACGGCTGGCCCTCGCTGCCGATGCCGGCGTCGAGCAGGCGCGCGATGTTGGGATGCTCCAGCCGCGCGAGGATTTCGCGCTCGCGGGTGAAGCGCAGGCGCAGGTTGGGGTCGGCCAAGCCGGGACGCAGCAACTTCAGGGCGACGCGGCGCTGGTACAGGCCATCTGCGCGCGAGGCCAGCCAGACCATGCCCATGCCGCCTTCGCCGAGCAACGATTCCAGCTGATAGGGGCCGATGCGGATGCCGGGCTTCAGCTGCCCGGGCTTGTCGACCAGTGGCTGGTCGATGAAATCGTCGCCTTCCTCTTCCAGGGCGAGCAGCTTCTCGAGTTCGCGCGCCGTCTCGGGATCGTCCGCACGCAGGATCTCCAACTGCTGCGCGCGTGCCTCCGGGTCAAGCTCCAGCAGGACGTCCAGCAGCGGTGACAGGCGTTGCCAGCGTTCGACGTCCATCGGGCGGTGTGCAGCGCGGGCTCAGCTGTCCTGCATGGCCGACAGCAGGAACATGCGTGCCTTCTGCCAGTCGCGACGGATGCTGCGTTCGGAGCGTTGCAACAGCTCGGCGATTTCCAGTTCCGACAGGCCGGCGAAATACCGCATTTCCACCACCTGGGCCAGGCGCTCGTCCGCAGCGGCGAGCTTTTCCAGCGCATCGTTCAGCGCCAGCATGTCCTCGTCGAGGCGCAGGTTGCCTTCCACTTCTTCCGGGATATCGGCCACGCGCTTGAGGTCGCCGCCGCGCTTGCGTGCCAGGCGGCTGCGCGCGTAGTCGACCACCACGCTGCGCATCGATGAGGCGGCATAGGCGAAGAAGTGCGCGCGGTCCTCGAACTTGGCCGTGCCGGTCGAGCCGAGCAACTTCAGGTAGGACTCGTGCACCAGCGCGGTGGCATCGAGGGTGTAGCCGTGCTGGCCCGACAACTGCCGGCGGGCCATGGTGTGCAATTCCTGGTACAGCGTGGCCAGCACGCGGTCCAGCGCGGCGCGATCGCCGCTGCGGGCCGAGTCCAGCCAGAGCGTAATGTCGGGTGCGTCCGCCATCCGTGTTCCCCACGAAGCCAAGGGCGCGAATATAACGTTATTCGACGAAGGTCGGACATCCACCCAACGGCACGGGCGGACGGCTCAGCGCTGGCAATGGCCGCACCAGACCGTGGTCCGCTGGCCGATGTTGGCCTGCTTCATCGGTCGGCCGCAGCGGGGACAGGGTTCGCCGGCCCGGCCGTAGGCGGAGAGCTCCTGTTCGAAGTAGCCGGGTGCACCATCCGGGCTCAGGAAATCCCGCAACGTGGTGCCGCCGCGGGTGATCGCGTAGGCCAGGATCTCCTTCACGGCCCCGGCCAGCGCCACGTAACGCTCGCGCGACACCTTGCCGGCCGCGCGCAGCGGCGAGATGCCTGCACGGAACAGGCTCTCCGCGGCGTAGATGTTGCCCACGCCCACCACGACCGCCTGGTCCATCAGGAAGGTCTTCACCGGGGCCTTCCGCCCGCGGCTCAGGTCGAACAGGTAATCGCCGTCGAAGGCGTCTGAAAGCGGTTCCGGCCCCAGTCCTTGCAGCAACGGGTGGACTTCGCCCGGGGGTTGCCACAGCAGCGAGCCGAAGCGGCGGGGGTCGTTGAAGCGCAAGACGCGGCCTGCGTTGCCGTGCTCGTCGTCCAGGGCGATATCGACATGGTCGTGCGCCGTCACCGGGGTGGTGGCCGGCAGCACGCGCAGGCTGCCCGACATGCCCAGGTGCAGCAGCGCGCTCCCGGCTTCGGTATCCATCAGCAGGTACTTCGCACGCCGGCGCACGGCCTGGATGCGCTGGCCGGGCAGGTCGCGCGCGACCTCGGGCGGGATCGGCCAGCGCAGGTCGGGCCGGCGCAGCGTCACCGCCTGGATGCGCCGGCCTTCCACGTGCGGCGCCAGCCCGCGGCGGGTGGTCTCGACTTCGGGTAGTTCAGGCATGGCCGGGCACGGCTCCGTAGTACTCGCCTTCCTGGCGCACCTGCACCGGACCACCGAAGGCATGGCTCAGCTGCGCCTCGGTCAGCGTGCCCGCACGGTCGCCGTCCGCACAGACCGCGCCATCGCGCAGCAACAGCACGCGGTCGATTTCCGGAATGATCTCTTCGATGTGGTGCGTGACCAGCACCAGGGTGATGCCGCGCTGCGCGAGGCTGCGCATCAGGCCCAGGAAATGCCGCCGCGCCACCAGGTCCAGCCCCGCGGTGGGTTCGTCCAGCAACAGCGCTTCGGGTTCGTGCACCAGCGCGCGTGCGATCAGCACCCGCCGCATCTCGCCGGTGGACAGCTCGGCCACCTGGCGGTCCGCCAACGGCGTTGCGCGCACCTGTTCCAGGGCGTGGCGCGCCTTCGCGCGCATCTCGGCGTCCACTTGCCGGTGCGGCGGCACGACGAAGCTGGAGAAAAAGCCGGTGATCACCGCATCTTCCACGCGCAGGTACGGCATCTGCTGGAGGTCGCGGATCAGGTCGCTGGTCACCACGCCGAGACGATTGCGCAGCTCGTTCACGTTCCAGCGGCGCAGGCCGAACACCTTCACCGGCGCATCGCCCTCGCGGGCGAGCGGATACAGCTCGCGGCTGATCAGCTTGATGAAGGTGGATTTGCCGCACCCATTCGGCCCGAGGATGGCGGTGTGCTGGCCCAGCGGGATCCGCAGCGACAGGTCGTGCAGCACGCGGGTGGCGCCGCGCACCACGGTGGCGCGGTCCAGTTCGAACAGCGCGACGGGCGTCGTCGCGGCGGGAGAAGCGGTCAGGTTCATCAGGGGCGGTGCGGGGAGGTGCCGGTGCAGCGTACCTGAATCCATCCCGCGGCCGACGTGCGCGACATCGCCCTACAATGCCGTCATGCGCTCCCGCCTTCTCCTGCTCGCCATCCTCTGCTCGCCCTGTGCTGCGCAGGCGCAGGTCACCGCCACCGGCGACTACCTCGCGCGGATGGACACCGACCGCGATGGTCGCGTCAGCCTGGCCGAGTACCAGGCCTGGATGAGCTACGCCTTCGAGGGCATGGATCGCAACCGCGATGGCGTGCTCTCGGTGGGCGAATTGCCAGGCGGGCGCGGCAAGCCGATCACCCGCGAGGCGCATCTCGCCCAGTTGGCCGAGCGTTTCCGGCGCCAGGACGTGGACCGCGACGGCTTCCTCAGCGCGAAGGAACTCGCGGCACCTCCGCAGTGATCCGCCTCAGGTGTGGATCAGGCGGCCACCGGCGAACGCCCAGTTCTCCCAGGTCGTTTCCTTGAAGCAGACCATGACGTTCTCGGGATTCCGCCCCGCCGCCTGCAGGCGCTGCATCAGGTCGGCCAGCAGCGCCTTCTTCACCTTCACGCTGCGCCCGACCGACCACAGGATCTCGATCAGCACGAAGTCTTCGTCGCGTGCGCCGGCGACATCGGGGTAGGCCGGGTCGTAGCGGAAGTCTTCGTCGGACAGCTCCAGCACGCGCTGGAAACGGTCGGTCGCCGGCACGCCGGAGGCGACCAGCGCGGCATGCACCGCATCGAGCACGGTCGATTTGAAGGTTGCGTCCTTCGGCTTGCGGACGGTCACGGTGACCAGGGGCATGGCGCAACTCCGGCGGGATGAAGATCCCAGCTTATCCCGCCGCGTATCGCACAAAAGAAGACGCCGGCCACGGGGGCCGGCGTCGAGGTGGCCGGTCCTGGGAGGGACCGGCCCGGGGAGGAGCGTTTACTTCGTGATGTCGACGTCCTTCGTCTCGCGCAGGAACAGCGTGCCGATGATCAGCGTCATTACGGCGATGCCGATCGGGTACCACAGGCCGTAGTACAGGTTGCCCGTGGCCGCCACCAGTGCGAAGGAAATCGCCGGCAGGAAGCCACCGAACCAGCCATTGCCGATGTGGTACGGGAGCGACATCGAGGTGTAGCGGATCTGCGTCGGGAACAGCTCGACCAGGTAGGCGGCGATCGGGCCGTACACCATGGTCACGTAGATCACCAGGATCCAGAGCAGGAAGATCGTCATCGGCACATTGATGCGATCCGTCGGCGCCTTCTCCGTGTAACCGGCCGCACCCAGCGCCGTCTTCAGTTCACCACCGAACGCGGCGGTCTTGGCCTTCACGTCGTCGCCGGACAGGCCGGCGGCTTCGAACGACGCCACCGAGGCTTCGCCGACGCGGACCTGCGCCAACGTGCCCGGCGCGGCCGATTCCACGCTGTACGGCACGCCGGCACGGGCGAGGGCGGCGGTGGCCTGGTCGCACGAACTGGTGAACTTGCGCGTGCCCGGGATCGGGTCGAACTGGAACGAGCAGGTGTTCTTGTCCGCGACCACCACGGCCGGCGAGTTGCGGCTGGCTTCTTCCACGCCCGGATTGGCGAAGTGGGTGATGCCCTTGAAGATCGGGAAGTAGGTCACCGCGGCCAGCAGGCAGCCCGCCATGATGATCTTCTTGCGACCGATGCGATCGGACAGCCAGCCGAAGAACAGGAAGAACGGCGTGGCGAGGAACAGCGCGGCGGCGATCAGCAGGTAGGCGACGGTGGAATCCACCTTCAGGATGCTCTGCAGGTAGAACAGCGCGTAGAACTGGCCGGCGTACCAGACGACGGCCTGGCCAGCGGTGGCGCCGAACAGCACCAGCAGCATCAGCTTCAGGTTGCCGCCCTTCAGCGAATCGCGGAACGGCGTCTTCGAGCCCTTGCCTTCGGCCTTCATCTGCTGGAACAGCGGGGATTCGCTCAACTGCAGGCGGATCCACACCGAAATGCCGAGCAGGATGATCGACGCCAGGAACGGAATGCGCCAACCCCAGGCTTCGAACGCCTCGGTGCCCAGTGACAGGCGGCAAGCCAGGATCACCAGCAGCGACAGGAACAGGCCCAGCGTCGCGGTGGTCTGGATGAAGGCCGTGTACAGGCCGCGCTTGCCGTCCGGCGCATGCTCGGCCACGTAGGTCGCCGCGCCGCCGTACTCGCCGCCCATCGCCAGGCCCTGGGCCAGGCGCAGCACGATCAGGATGACGGGTGCCGCCATGCCGATCGATGCGTAGTTGGGCAGCACGCCGACCAGGAAGGTCGAGATGCCCATGATCAGGATGGTGACCAGGAACGTGTACTTGCGGCCGATGCGGTCGCCCAGGCTGCCGAAGAACGCCGCGCCGAACGGACGGACGAAGAAGCCCGCCGCGAACGCCAGCAGCGCGAAGATCATGCCGGTGGTCGGATTGACGCCGCTGAAGAACTGCTTGGCGATGATCGCCGCGAGCGAACCGTAGAGATAGAAGTCGTACCACTCGAACACGGTGCCGAGGCTGGAAGCGAAGATGACCTTCTTGTGGCCCTTCGTCAGCTCGCCCGACGACGAATGCTGCGCAGACGTGGAACTCATGTGCATTCCCCTCAGAATGTGTATTTGACGGACGTGTGCAGACGCTTCAGGTCGCCTTCGCGGTCATCCTCGAGCGAACGCTGGCCGTAGATCAGTTCGGCGCCCAGGTCCAGCTTCGGGAACGGCGAATAGATGATGTTGGCGTGCATCGACTGCGTGCGCTCGGTGACGCCGAAGCCGGTGATGCCGGCGTCATTGTCGAAGTGCGAGGCGGAGTACATCAGGTTGGTGCGCACCTTCGGGCTGAACACATGGCGCCAGGCGACGAAGCCGCCGTAACCGTCCAGCGCGTTGATGTCGCCGTTGGCTTCGGTCACCACGTCGCTGCCCACGCCGAAGGCGAGGTAACGGCCGATGCCCTGGCCAGCGTTCACCGCATAGCGGAGGTCATCGCTCTTGCCGAGGTTGAACTTGCCCGACACGCTGACCGAGCCACCGGTGTCGGTTTCGTCCAGCACCTTGAACTGGCGCACCATGCCGGCGACGGTGAAGTGGCCCCAGTCGCCCTTGGTCAGCCAACGCGCGGTGACGTCCGGCGCGGCGTTGTCGCCGCTGTTGAAGCGCGTGCCGCCAAGATACGGCGTGACGGTGGTCTGTGGGTTCTCGATCGAGAACGACCACGGGCCCTTGGTGTAGCGCAACTGGGCCTGGCGCACGAAGATCGTGCCATCGGTCGGGCCGACGAAGTCGACCGCATCCGGCAGCGCGGCGGCATCCATGAAGTTGGACCAGGTCTGGCCGGCCAGCCAGTTGTTCCAGCTGACGTACGCATGGCGCAGGGTGACGGCGTAGGTGTTGGTCGCGGTCTCGTTGCCGGCCAGCGCGTTGCTGCCGCCGCCGAAGAAATCCATCTCGACGAAGCCCTTCAGCTTGTCGCCGCCCTCGGTCACATGGTCAGCACTCAGCCAGAAGCGCGAGAACTGCGCGTGGTAGTCGGCATAGGCATCGCCGCCGTCGGCGGTCGGGCCACCGACCGGGATGGTGCTGGGTACGTAGAACAGGCGGCCCGACGAGCCATCGGCGATGCGGCCGTCGCTGGTGTCGGTGACCATCGCGTCCATCTTGATGAAACCGCCGTAGGAGAACGTGCTCCCCGGATTGGACGCGGTCAGGATGGTGGTGTTCTGGATCGGTTGCTTGCCGGCGGGCAAGGCGGCCGGTGCCGTGGCCTGCTTGGCCTGCACCTGGGTCACCTGCTCCTGCGTGGTGGTGATCTGCGTCTGCTGCTGTTGCTGCGCGGACAGCAGCAGCTGCACCTGGCGCTCCAGGTCGGCCACGCGTGCTTCCAGCGCCTTCTCCTTGGCGGTCTGTGCGAACGCCATCCCCGGCGCGATCAAGGCGATGAAAAGCGCAGCGGCCAGTGGCCGTCGCGCCATGAGTGCGGAACGTTGGGTCATAACCCCTCCCGAAAGGTTGATGGCCGCGTTACGCGGCTGATGGAGACTTGCGCCTGCATGCCGGCAGCGCCTATTCGCCATTAGTCGTAACCGCACCGTGATGGACTCAAACCCTTGCCAGCAAAGGGGTGCGACGTTCGGTCGCAGTACGCACACCCCGTGCTTTAAGACCATCGTCTAAGCCGGATGCTGCGATGCCGCACGGTCGTATGCGTCAAACTCGCTGCGTCGGACATGCCACGCGACGCGCATCACCGCCTCGCCCGGCCGTCGTCCATGCCTCAGAATCGACGCATCACTTGAACGTCCCGGGAGGACCTCATGACTGACCTGTATCCGGTCAAGCCGGAATTCGCGGCCAAGGCCCGCATCACGCGCGAGCAGTACCAGCGCGATTACCAGGCCTCGATCGATGATCCGGACGCTTTCTGGGGCAAGGCCGCCGAACGCCTCGACTGGTTCAAGAAGCCGACCCAGATCAAGGACGTCAATTACGCGCTGGACGATTTCCGCATCCGCTGGTTCGCCGACGGCGAGCTCAACGCGAGCGTCAACTGCCTGGACCGCCAGCTGGCCGAACGCGGCGACAAGGTCGCGTTGTTGTTCGAACCCGATGGTCCGGATTCGCCGTCCTATGGCGTGACCTATCGCGAGTTGTACGAGCGCACCTGCAAGCTGGCCAACGCGCTGCGCGCACTCGGCGTACAGAAGAGCGACCGCGTCACCATCTACCTGCCGATGATCCCTGATGCGGCCGTCGCCATGCTGGCCTGCGCGCGCATCGGCGCCATCCACTCGGTGGTGTTCGGCGGCTTCGCGCCGAACTCGATCGCCGACCGCGTGTCCGACTGCGCCAGCAAGCTGATCATCACCGCCGACGAAGGCCTGCGTGGTGGCAAGAAAGTGCCGCTGAAGGCGAACGTGGATGCCGCATTGAAGCTGCCGGGCACCCATTCCGTCGAGACCGTGCTCGTGGTTCGCCACACCGGCGGCGCGGTGGACATGCAGATGCCGCGCGACCGCTGGTTCGATGCCGTCGTCGATGCGCAGCCGGCCGAGTGCGAGCCCGAGCGCATGAACGCCGAGGACCCGCTCTTCATCCTCTACACCTCCGGCTCCACCGGCAAGCCGAAAGGCGTGCTGCACACCACCGGCGGCTACCTGCTGTACGCCAGTTACACGCACGAAGCCGTGTTCGACCTGCGCGAAGACGACATCTACTGGTGCACCGCCGACGTGGGCTGGGTCACCGGCCACAGCTACATCGTCTATGGCCCGCTGGCCAACGGCGCCACCGCGGTGATGTTCGAGGGCGTGCCCAACTACCCCAGCGTGTCGCGCTTCTGGGAGGTCATCGACAAGCACAAGGTCACCATCTTCTACACCGCGCCCACCGCGATCCGCGCGCTGATGCGCGAGGGCGAAGCGCCGGTTAAGAAGACCTCGCGCGCGTCGCTGCGCCTGCTGGGCAGCGTCGGTGAGCCGATCAATCCGGAAGCCTGGCGCTGGTACTACGACGTGGTCGGCGATGCTCGCTGCCCCATCGTCGACACGTGGTGGCAGACCGAGACCGGCGGCATCCTCATCACCCCGCTGGCCGGCGCGGTCGACCTCAAGCCCGGCTCGGCCACGCTGCCGTTCTTCGGCGTGCGGCCGGCGCTGGTTGACGCCAACGGCGAGCAACTCGACGGCGCCACCGAAGGCAACCTGGTGCTGCTGGATTCCTGGCCGGGCCAGATGCGCACCGTGTACGGCGACCACCAGCGCTTCATCGACACCTACTTCCGCGCGTATCCGGGCACCTACTTCACCGGCGACGGCTGCCGTCGCGACGCCGATGGGTACTACTGGATCACCGGCCGCGTCGATGACGTCATCAACGTCTCCGGCCACCGTATCGGTACCGCCGAAGTGGAAAGCGCGCTGGTCGCGCACCCGAAGGTGGCCGAAGCGGCCGTGGTCGGCTTCCCGCACGACATCAAGGGCCAGGGCATCTACGCCTACGTCACCCTGAAGGCCGGCGAAGCGCAGAGCGACGAGCTGCTGAAGGAGCTGGTGGCCTGGGTGCGCAAGGAGATCGGCCCGATCGCCACGCCGGATCACCTGCAGTGGGCGCCGGGCCTGCCGAAGACGCGTTCGGGCAAGATCATGCGCCGCATCCTGCGCAAGATCGCCGAGAACGCGCCGGAGCAGCTCGGCGACACCTCGACGCTGGCCGACCCGTCGGTGGTCGAGTCGCTCGTCGCCGAACGCAAGGTGAAGTAACCCGGCTGCTGGGGAGGGCGGACGGGCTGCACGGGGCGGGACACGCCGCCCTGTGCAGGCAACGCATCAAGGATTACCCTTTCCCATCACGATGGATCGCACTGCCATGCCCACCCTGTTGATCGCCGACGACCACCCGCTGTTCCGTGAGGCGCTGCGCGGCGCCGTGCAACGGGTGATGCCCGGCGTGAAACTGCACGAGGCCGACAGCGTCGATGCGCTGTACGTGCTGGTCGATGCACACCCGGATGCCGACCTGCTGCTGATGGACCTCAACATGCCCGGTGCGCATGGCTTCAATGCGCTGGTACACCTGCGCGCGCTGCATCCGCAGCTGCCGGTGGTGATCGTGTCGGCGCGCGAAGAGCCGGCGGTCATGCGTCGCGCGCTCGATCACGGTGCGCTGGGCTTCATTCCGAAGTCGGCCGATTCGGACACCATCGGCCAGGCCATCGGTGCCGTGCTGGATGGCGAACGCTGGGTGCCCGATGAAGCGCTCAGCGCTCCGGCGACTTCCCGCGACGAACAGGAAACCGCGCAGCGCTTGCGCGACCTGACGCCGCAGCAGTTCAAGGTGCTGCAGATGCTCGGTGCCGGTCGCCTCAACAAGCAGATCGCCTACGACCTGGGCGTGTCCGAAGCCACCATCAAGGCGCACGTCACTGCCATCCTGCGCAAGCTCCACGTCACCAACCGGACCCAGGCGGTGCTTGCCGCCGGTCGCCTCGCGGTGGATCCGGACGGCCTGGTGCTGCCGCCGGAAGAAGGCGAGTAAGTCCGGTAAGGTTGGGACCGCACTGCAGCCGTCGCGTCAGCGCCCTTCCACACGGATGCCGACGAGCCGCAGCAGCGGACCGGTGAGCAGGGCCCCTAACAGCGCGCACGGCGTCCCCCAGAAAAGGACCGCCACATAGATCATCGACGCGCCGCCGCCGGCATAGGGGCGGACGCAGTCGGTGTAGTACGCGAAGCCGAGCCACGGGCACAAGAGCAGGCAGGCGCCGACCGCACGCAGCGGATTGGCGGTGACTAGCGAAACCAGTGCGGGCAGCAGCGGGATGAGCAGGAAGAACCCCACGGCGCGCAGATACGCCACCCACGCGTGGTCATAGCAGACGACGCTGTTGAACGCCTGCTGCAACAGGATGCCGATGATGGCAACAGCACCGAGGATGCGCGCGGTCTTGCGGGAGACGTTCATGGGGGCGGCAGATGCGAGCGGACCCGCTTCACGGTCTCGACAAGCTGGTCGACCGGAACGCGAACCCGTGCCATCCGCGCCGCATCGTCGCTCCGGTCGTGCGTGGTGCCCCTTTCACGGCCCGCGCCGTCGAAGGTGGCGAGTTGCGGCGGCCCGATGCCCCAGTCACTTCCTTTCTGTCGAGGCACGACATGGAAATGGAAGTGTGGCGTCTCTTGTCCGCTGTACACACCATTGTTCTGGAACGTCAGTATTCCCAACGGCTGATACGCACTGACGAGTGCCTCCGCGACCCGCTTGGCGGAGGCCATGATGGCCGAACACTCGGCGTCGGAAAGATCGAGCAGCGTCGCCACATGCCGGCGCGTGATGACGCAGCACTGGCCGGTTTCGAACTGCCACGGATTGATGACGGTCAGCGTATGCTCGCTTTCATCGATGATCTTCCATTGTTCATCGCGTGCCGCCACGCACAGGTCGCAGGGATCCTTCTTGGGAAGCTCGATCATGTGTTCCCTCCGTCGATACGGTCGCCATGTCCTGCAATGTCGCCCGAGCTTGCCGACCGATGGGCTCGGAGCCGTCGTGTCCTAACTACTCCGCGGGTCCGCTTGGTGCACTGTCAGCCCCTGACACTTTGGAACTGTGGCGAGCGCGCATGTTGAACAGGTGCACGGCAGCGAAGACCAGGATGCTGCCCGTCAGGATACCCAGAGCGTACCAGGCGAAGCGCTGCCAGAAGTCAGCGCGCCCCGGTTGATCGCCAACCACCAGGGCGCCTACCAGGAAGACGGACATCAGCGTGCAGATCAGGATGTTCGGCATTGCGAGGGCGATCCAGACCGCCTCTCTCTTCGCATTCCATGAGTACGCGAAGAGCTTGCGGATGGATTGGAAAGCGAATCCGGAGCCAAGCGAAAGGCCGCAAAGGTAGCCGCCGCCGAACAGGACGAATATTTCGATCAAGTTCATGGGACATCAGTTCCCCAACCAAGCCAACTCGCGAAGCGGGTCCAGAATGAGCTGTCAGACCTCAGCGTGCTGGCAGCAAGAGTGGCTGCAATTGCGCCAACAACGGACGCGGCGAGGGCGCCGCCCGCATAGGTGAGGCCGGCCAAGACGGCGATCGTTGCGATAACGGCAATGCAGAAGCTGGCGAGTGCAATAAGCGCATTGGCCCGCGCAACGAGCAGTGCTGAAGCGTGGACCATCAGGGCAGGCAGAAAACCGCCAAGGCCGAATACCACGAGAGCGCTCCATAGCGCGACGGACCATCCGGACGGCATGGCTATCGCAGCCGTGGCGCCCATGGCAGGCACGGACAGGCAGCTGGTGACGACTCCGGAAAGGATGCCGGCCAGTGCGCTTCTGAGCTCATCTTTCACGATGCTTCTCCTGCGGTCCAACGCCAGAATCATGCCGATCCGCGACGCGGGTTTCGATTGAAGAAATTGTTAGGCCTCAGTGTCGCCATGAGATCCGATGAGCACAAGGGTAGTGACCACCCCGGCTACCAGCAAAAACCAACCGAAGCCTTCAAAGCTCTCCGGAGAGAGCCAAGACAAAGGCGAACGCTTCATCCACCTTGCATACAGAAGTGGAACGCAAAAGATCGCGCACAGGCAACCGGCGATGGCGTATCGCCCCATCTGCCGATAGGTAGGCTGGTTCTGGTTCTCTCCATCTGATTCGGGGCCCTTGCCCATATGAGGCCCAATGCCTGAACTAAGCCGCGCCGAGAAGCGGGTTCGGCTTGAATGAATTGTTAGGCCCCGGCCAGTGACTTCCAGAACCCGGACCACTCTTGCGGCTCAGCATACTTTGTCCGAAGCGACAGGCGGACCGTGCGCGGCTGACGCGACCACCATGCATCGAAGCTGTCTCGATAAGCCTCACCCATGCCCATACGCCAGCCAGAGGATCGGCGAGGAAGGTTGGGGAATTTGATCCACGGTGGGTGCATGTGCCCATCCGAATCAAGATCGGGAATTGGCGGGTCTGGCCAGCTACCAGTCTGAGAGTTCTCGATATGGCTCATACGGGGCCTAACGCCTTATGTCTTTCGATTGCCCTACTGTAGTTGTCGAGAGCCCGGCGTGCGCGCCCGATAACGCCTCGGTGTCAGCGGCACCGTAATTCAGCAGGGGCCGCACGCCGGTTCTCGCGCCCTGCGCCCGGA
>Ga0209369_1000337_pt1 | contig 79909 bp, 76 predicted proteins | sample EBPBio142010_DNA_FD_185865 | JGI IMG/M metagenome (GOLD analysis project Ga0209369, IMG submission 185865) | Wastewater treatment Type I Accumulibacter community from EBPR Bioreactor in Madison, WI, USA - Reactor 1_10/4/2010_ DNA (SPAdes)... | ecosystem: Engineered > Bioreactor > EBPR >...
ACGGCAATGAGCGCGGCCACTGGGTCGGCGACGGCTTTCCGGTCCGCTCTCTGTTTTCGTACAATGAGCTGGGCAAGCACGTCAGCCCGTTCCTGCTGCTCGACTATGCCGGGCCGCACAACTTCGACCCGACCGATCAGCGGCGCGGCGTCGGCCAGCATCCGCACCGGGGCTTTGAAACCGTCACCATCGTCTATGATGGCGAGGTCGAGCACCGCGATTCCACCGGCCGCGGCGGCGTCATCGGTCCGGGCGACGTCCAGTGGATGACCGCCGGCGGCGGCATCCTGCACGAGGAATTCCACTCCGGCGCCTTCGCCAAGACCGGCGGTCCGTTCCGCATGGTCCAGCTGTGGGTCAATCTGCCCGCCAAGGACAAGATGACCACCCCCGGCTATCAGGGCATCCTGAATGCCGAGATCCCGACCGTCGCCCTCAAGGACGGCGCCGGGACGGCCCGGATCATCGCCGGCGATTTGGACGGTTCCAAGGGTCCGGCCCGCACCTTCACCCCGATCAACGTCTGGGATGTACGGCTGAACCGCGATGCGGAAACCGTACTGGATCTGCCTGACGGCCACACCTCCATTCTGGTGGTGCTGTCCGGCCGGATCACCGTCAACGGCGCCGAGTCCGCCGGGACCGCAGAGGCCCTGTTGATGAGCACCGACGGCGAGGGCGTTCGCGTCCATGCCGACGCCGATACGGTCCTTCTGGTCCTGAGCGGCGAGCCGATCGACGAACCCATCGTCGGCTACGGCCCGTTCGTGATGAACTCCGAGGACGAGATCCGCCAGGCCATCGGCGACTTCAACTCGGGCCGCTTCGGCCAGATCGCCGCCACGGCCTAGCGTCTTCACCCTCAACCCAATGGCCCGGTCTTGCGACCGGGCCGCCCTCCCCGGTCGCGCCCCTCGCGCCCGGCTGGACACCTGCACCCTGAAAGGAGCAATCCATGTCCGCTTCCACCCCCGCCAACTTCAACGGCCAGCGCCCGGTCATCGACCCGGATGATGCGGTCCTGTTGCTGATCGATCATCAGAGCGGCCTGTTCCAGACCGTCGCCGATATGCCGATGACGACGCTTCGCCGTCATGCGGCGGCCCTGGCCTCGATGGCCACCCTGGCCAAGATCCCGGTCATCACCACCGCCTCGGTGCCGCAGGGCCCGAACGGCCCGCTGATCCCCGAAATCCACGCCAATGCCCCGCACGCGGTCTATGTGGCGCGCAAGGGTGAGATCAACGCCTGGGACAACCCCGACTTCGTCGCGGCGGTGAAGGCCACGGGCCGCAAGACCCTGATCATCGCCGGCACCATCACCAGCGTCTGCATGGCCTTCCCGGCGATCAGCGCCGCCTATGACGGCTACAAGGTCTTCGCCGTGGTCGATGCGTCCGGCACCTATTCCAAGATGGCCCAGGAAATCACCCTGGCCCGTGTGGTTCAGGCCGGCGTGGTGCCGATGGACACCGCAGCCGTCGCCTCGGAACTGCAAAAGACCTGGCATCGCGAAGACGCCGGTGAGTGGGCCCAGATCTACACCCAGATCTTCCCGCCCTATCAGCTGCTGATCGAAAGCTACGGCAAGGCCCAGCAGGTCGCCGTCGATCACGAAATGCTGGATTCCCAACGCGACTGAACCAAGCCGGTCGACTTCGCCCATCCCGGCGGTGGGCGAGGTTTGTCCGGTACCCGACGCCGTTTGGGGCGTTATCTTCACTGAAAGGAGCTTTCAATGAGCAGTGAACCCACCCGAGACCCGAAGTCCGATCATCTCCTGACCCCGGAAAACGCGGCCTTCGTCATCATCGACTACCAACCCGTGCAGGTGAACTCCATCGCCTCGATGGACCGCCAGTTGCTGGTGAACAACATCGTCGGCACGGCCAAGGCCGCCGTCGCCTATGGGCTGCCGATCATTCATTCGACGGTGAATGTGAAGACGGGCCTGAACAAGCCGCCGATCGCCCAGTTGCGCAAGGTTCTGGGCGACTATCCGACCTACGACCGCACCACGATCAACTCCTGGGAGGACGTGGAATTCCGCAAGGCGGTCGAAGCGACCGGCCGCAAGAAGCTGATCATGACCGCCCTTTGGACCGAGGCCTGTTTGACCTTCCCGGCCCTGGACGCCCTGCGGGACGGCTACGAGGTATACGTCGTAGCCGACGCTGTCGGCGGCACCTCGACGACGGCTCACGAGATGGGCCTGCGCCGCATTGAACAGGCCGGTGGCAAGATGATCTCGGTCCCGCAGCTGTTCTGCGAACTGCAGCGCGACTGGAATCGCTCTGAAACCGTGCCGGACTTCATCAATCTGTTCATCGAGACCGGCGGCACCGCCGGGATCCAATTCTCCTACGACAAGGAAGACTGAGCGCAGCGGCGGTCCGGTTGTCTGAACCGGACCGCCGCCTCAGTCCCTTACACTTAGTCTGAGCCGACGGCTGCGCCGGTCGACGCCTCAACACCATCCCCCCAGATTCATACCGAGAAAGCCATGACCTTCCGATCGATCCCCGCCGCCGTCAGCGCTCTGCTTCTGATTTCAGTCATATCCGCCAATCTTGGCTCCCCAGCCCTGGCTCAGTCGGCCCCAGCAGCCGTCGAGGCGGCCGGCGTGCGCGACTACGCCATCGACCCGACCCACGCCCAGGTCCGCATGAGCTGGAACCACATGGGTCTGTCCAACCCCGGCGCGACCTTCGAGACGATCGAAGGCGTCATCCGTCTTGATCCGGGCGACCCGGCCGCTTCGCGCGTCTCGGTCCGCATTCCAGTCGCCGGCGTCGATTCCGGCGTCCCGGCGCTGGACGCCATGTTCCAGAACGAGGCCTTCTTCGACGCGGCGAACCATCCCGAGATCACCTTTGAGAGCACGGCGGTGCGCTTCACCGGCCTTGGGAGCGCCTTTGAGATCGACGGCGATCTGACCGTACGGGGCGTCACCCGCCCGGTGACGCTTCAGGCCCGCCTGAACGGATCGGGCGTTCATCCGATGACCGGAGCGCCTGTCGTCGGCTTCTCGGCCGAAACCCGCATCAAACGGTCCGAATTTGGTCTGGACGTCGCCCTGCCCATGGTCAGCGACGACATTGATGTCCAGATTACACTCGAAGCTTCAGCCCAGTAGGAGACCCGCCATGATCGAACTCGTCATCGACCAGCGCCGCAAGGACCTCGGCGGCGGCTTCGAGGTCGGGCGCGTCCTGCCCTTCGCCAAACGCAGAGCCGTCGGGCCGTTCGTCTTCTTCGATCACATGGGGCCGGTGGATATGCCCGCCGGCATCCCCATGAGCATGGATGTGCGACCGCATCCGCACATCGGCATCTCGACCCTGTCCTATCTGTTCGCGGGCGAGATCACCCACCGCGACAGCCTGGGCTATCATCAGGACATCCGCCCCGGCGAGGTCAACTGGATGACCGCCGGCAGCGGCGTCACCCATTCCGAGCGGCTGGAGCGCGCCCGCCGCGAAGGCGCTCGTATGGAGGGCATCCAGGCCTGGGTCGGCCTGCCCGACGGCCAAGAAGAGGTTGACCCCTCGTTCGAGCATCATGCGGGCTCAGGCGCCCTGCCCACCTGGAAGTCAGACGGCGTATCCGGACGCCTTGTCGCAGGTGAAACGATGGGCATGAAGGCGGCGGTCGGCGTCTACTCGCCGCTGCACTATCTGCATCTGGACATGGACCCCGGCGCCCGCTTTCAGACCCCGACCGACCATTCCGAAAGCGCGGTCTATGTGGTCTCCGGCCTGGTCGAGATCGACGACGGTCGCCCGCTCGGCCACGGCCAAATGGCGGTGCTGGAGAAAGGCGTCGCCTCGGTCGTCTGCGCGCTGGAGCCGAGCGTGGTGATGATCCTGGGCGGCGAGCCGCTCGGCCAACGCTTCATCGACTGGAACTTCGTTTCCTCGTCCAAGGAGCGTCTGGAACAGGCCAAGGCCGACTGGCGCGCCGGCCGCATGAAGCTGCCGGACATGGACGATCAGGAGTTCATTCCACTGCCGCCAGATCCAGCGACCTGACGTCGCCTGAAGCCCGTCGTCCCTACCCCCAGGGACGGAAATGCTTGGAGAGCTTTAGCCCCTGGCGCTGGTAGTGGGAGCCCCCCTCGCCATAGAGACGCTCGGGCCGCTCGGTCATGGGCTCATAGACCAGTCGGGCGACGATCTGGCCGTCTTCCAGCAGGAACGGCGCCTCGTGCGAACGCACCTCCAGGACAGACCGAGAGCCCTTGCCGTGGGCCTCATCCACGCCGAAACCGGGGTCGAAGAAGCCTGCGTAGTGCACCCTAAACTCACCGACCGCCGGGTCCATTGGCAGCATCTCGGCAGCCTGGTCGACCGGAATCTCGGTCGGTTGCTTGGACACCAGGATGTAGAATTCTCCCGGGTCCAGCAGAATCTCGCCGTGCCGCGCCGTCAGCGGTTCCCAGAAGTCACGCGGGTCGTGGCCGTCAACGTGGTCCAGATCGACCACTCCGGCGTGGCGGCGGCCACGGAAGCCCGCAACCTCGCCAGTCAGGTCGACGCCGACATCGCGCACCTCCAGCTTGGGCGGATCGCCGACCTTGAGCCGCAGTTGGTTCAGCCGTGTGCCGGGGCGAACCAGGATCGAAAAGGTCTGGGGGACGATCTCCAGATAAAGCGGCCCGTCATAGCCCTCGGCCACATCATCAAAGGCCGGTCCGCGATCCGTGAGCAGCCGCACGAAGACATCGACCCGGCCCGTCGAACTCTTGGGATTGGCCCGCGCCTGGATTCCACGCGGCAGCTTCAGACGCTCCTGAAGCTCGACGATATAGACGCACCCCTTCTCAAGCACGACCCCGGACGATGTGAGCTCGATGGGGTGCATAATGACGTCGTCCAGCCGCTCGCGCACCGTGCGCGCGCCCGGCAGGAACGAGGCGCGGACCCGCCACGCCCGCGCACCCAGGCGCAAGTCGAGGCTAGCGGGCTGAACCTGAATATCGTCAAAGGGGGTGGCCGAGGTGACCGCCCCGTTAGCGATCAGGGCGTCAATAGCCTGGCACGGCAGGATGCCTGCGGTCTTGGGATCGAATGTCATACGGAGCCAATAGCCTCCGCAGGGCCCAGGTTCTAGGGACTAGGTTCCAGGGAAGGCCGCAGCCTGGTCCAAAGACCCAGCGTCTTGGAGGCCGGAGCCTACGAAACGCCCTGTTCAGCCAGCCATTCGACGATCTTGGTCTTGGGCATGGCGCCGGCCTTCATGGCGACGATTTCACCGCCCTTGAACAGCATCAAGGTCGGAACGCCCCGTACGCCCAGCTTGGTCGGGGTCATCGGGCTATCGTCAATATCGACCTTGGCGATCTTCAGCGATCCGGCCAGCTCGGTCGAGATCTGTTCCAGGGCCGGGCCGATCTGCTTGCACGGCCCGCACCAGGTCGCCCAGAAATCAACCAGGACCGGTTTGTCGGACTTCAGGACATCGGCTTCAAAGGTGGCGTCGGTGACTGCGACGGTGGCCATGGGGAGGTCTCCAGGGAAAACGGGCGGGATCAAGCTCGGCTGATTCCCTACGGCGTGGAATGTGGGGTCGAGCAACGGTGGGCTCAACCCCCGCGCAGCGTCGCTAGCGCCGTCTCGATCATGGCGTCAGGAATTACATCGAGCCGCGGCCCGTCTGTCCACAGCAACGACGCCCGCACCGGCCGGCCTGGCCACAGCCCCCGCAGCACCGCCACATAGGCCGCCAGTTGGGTGACATAGGCCGGATCGGCGGCCTCCACCGAAGCGGGCGCTGGCCGGTTGGTCTTGAAATCGCAGACCAGAACCTGATCTGGAGCCACCACCAGACGGTCCAGCCGCCCGGCGATCTTCATGCCCTCCGGCAGGCCCGGCCCCCAGCCGGCGATCGACACCTCGGCCCGCGAGCCGGGTCCGAACAAAAGCGCGAAGCCGGGCTGGTTCAGCACCGCCAGCACCGCCGTCGCGATCTCGGCGCGCTGGGCGTCGTCGAGATCGGCCTGGCGCGCCAGATAGACACGCGCTGTCCCGGGCCGGTCCGCTTTCGCCAAATCAGGCAACAGCTCAAACAGCTTGTGGATCAGCTCACCTCGCCGGAACCGGCCGAGCCCGGCTTCGCGCGCCAGAGGCGAGGCAGCCGCCAGCCGGGGACGCCCGGCCAGGGCCGAGGGCGACGCCCAGCCGCGCCTGGTCTCCGAAGCTGCAACCTGTCCCAGCCAATCGGGCTCCTCCGCCAGGACGGTCTCGACCCTTGGCGCGGCGCCCCGCACCTCAGGCGTTTCGCCCAGGCGCCGCCGACCGTGCTCGATTTGCCCCGCACCAGCTGCCGTCATGGCCCGGTCAGCCTGGATGTACCAGCTGTCCTTGGGTGGCTCCTGGCGGTCGGCTCGCAGCCGACCTGTGATCACCAGCCGGTCCGCGGCGCGGGTCAGGGCGACATAGAGCAGCCGCAGCGCCTCATCGGCCTCGCGTTCTTCGCGGCGCTCGCGCGCGGCGCGCGAGGCGGCGCAGTCGCGCGCCTTGGACGGCGCCCAATAGAAGCCGCCGCCTTCCCCTCTCAGCAGGGCCGAGCCGCGGCCCCCCATCCCCTCAACCGTGGTCTCCGGCAAGAAGACGATCGGCGCCTCCAGTCCCTTGGCGCCGTGGACGGTCATGATCCGAACCTCGCCCTTGGGAGCGTCCATCTCGCGCTTCACCTCGATGTCGGCCCGGCCCATCAGGTCGACGACCGCCTGAAGGCTCTGGGCGCCGCGCCCCTCACAGGCGAGAATCTCGGCCAGGAAGGCGTCGGCGGCGTCGCCTGCCTCGGGGCCGAGCCGGGCCAGCATCCGCGCCCGCATCGACCGGCCCTGATCATCCACCGACGCCAGAAAGCCGGCATAGAGATCATAGGGAGTCTCCCGCGCCGTCCGTTCCATCAGGCCTTTCAATCGGCCTGCGGCTTCGCGCCAGATCAACCGCTCGTCGGCGCGCCCACGCAGCTGGCTCCAGAGGGACCGTCCACCCCGGCCATACCCCAGATCGAACAGATCCTGATCGGCCAGTCCGAAAAAGGGCGACTTCAGCAGAGCCGCCAGGGTCAGGTCGTCCTCGGGCCACAGCAGGACGCGACCCAGCGCCAACAGATCGTCCGACAGGATGTGCTGCGACAGCTTTAGCCGGTCGGCGCCGGCGACCGGCACGCCGCGCCGCTTCAGGGTCCGCAACAGATCCGTGAACAGCGCCCCGCGCCGACGCACCAGGATTAGGACGTCGCCATAGTCGGCGGCGCGGCGGGCGTCGCCCTCGCCGACCGCATCGCCGCGTGCGACCAGAGCCTGAATCTCGTCGACCACCTGACGGGCGATGATCTGATTTGCGGTCTCGGTCGGTCCGCCGCGTTCGGGTCGGTCCCAGGCGATGAGCTTGGGCACAGGCGGCTCCTGAACCAGCGGCCACAGATCGACACAGCCCCTGGCTTCGCGCGTCGCGGGATGGACCACCCGATCCTGACCCAAGGGGGGCGGCACGCCGCGCCGAGCCGATTCCGGCTCGAACACGACGTCGACCAACCTCAGGACGTCTGAGGTCGCGCGCCAGGAATGCGCCAGGGCCGGCGCGCGGAACAGGCGGCCCGCCGCCTCCACCCGATCCTGGTAGGCATGACTTTCAGCCAGCACCCGATAGGCGTCGGCGCCCTGAAAGGAGAAGATCGACTGCTTGACGTCGCCGACCACGAAAAGACTGCGCTCAACCTGGCGATCCATCTCTTCGGCCGCACCGATGCCCGAGAAGAAATCGCCGGTCAGGCGCTCGACCAGACCCCATTGCTCGGGCGCGGTGTCCTGGGCTTCGTCGATCAGGATGTGATCAATGCCGCCGTCCAGCTTGAACAACACCCAGGCCGCATCCTCGCGCTCAGCCGTCAGCTTCAGCGCTCGCTCAATCAGGTCGGCGAAGTCCAGCACCCCGCGCCGGCGCTTCTCGCCCTCATAGGCCGAGGCGTAGGCCAGGGCGAGCGTCAGCACTGCGATGGTCGCCTCTGCGATCACGGCGGCGCGCAGGCGTTCGCGCGCTATCGTCAGCCGCGCCTGTTCGGCCAGGGCCCGGCCCTGGACATCCGGGCGCGCCCTCATGCAGGCGGCCTTTTCGACCCAGGTTGCGGGCGTGTCCTCGCCGGCCTTGGTGAACATTCGCCCGCACAGGTCCATGATGTCGGGCGTTCCCGCCTCCAGCATCGCGCCTACCTCGACGGCGGCGGTCTGGTAGGAGGGGGTTCCGGCCGCCAGCGATGCGGCGATATCGCGCCACAAGCCGGGATCAAAGTCGCCGGCCGCACCCGCCTCGACACCCGCCACGCTCGACACACCGTCAAACCCGACCGAGCGCCAGACAGCTTCCCCCCAAGCTTCGTCCTGGGCCTGAACCCAGTCGACGATGTCGAACCGCCGCGCCGCCAGAGTGTCGAACAAGGCCTCAAAACTGCGGTGATCAAGACTTCCCGACAGGTGATCGTAGGCGGCCTGAATCGCCCCTGAACTTCCATCCATCGACCAGCGCGCCACTTCTGCGCGCGCCTCGGCGACGACCAGGGACGCCTCAGCGTCGTCAAGTTCGCGGAAGCTCGGCGACACCCCGGCCTCAACCGGAAACCGCCTGAGCAGATGCGCGCAGAAGGCGTGAATAGTCTGGATTTTCAGCCCTCCGGGCGTCTCCAGCGCCTCGGCGAACAGCTGGCGCGCCCGCGACAGATCCAGATCGTCCGTTGGTGCGCCCCGCAGCTGGGTCAGCTCCTGCGCCAGGTCAGCATCAGCCATGATCGACCAACGGCCGAGCCGCTGGAACAGTCGCCGCTTCATCTCAGCGGCGGCCGCCTTGGTGTAGGTGATGCACAAGATGCGTTCCGGCTTGACGTCCAGCAGCAGCAGCCGAGCCACCCGGTCGATCAAGGTCTTGGTCTTGCCCGACCCAGCATTGGCCGTGACGAAGACATTGGCGTGAGGGTCGGCCGCCAATCCTTGCAGGCGGGCGGCTTCCTCACGCGCAGCGGCGCTCATTCCTCGCCTCCGTCGCTGTCGGCCGAACTCCATTCGAACACCCGCGCCAGATGCGCATAGTCGCCCTGGCGGTCCTTGAAGAACTCGGGCGCCGTGCGCGAGGCGTAGGGTTCGGCGGGGTCTTCAAAATGGGTCAGGCGCAGCATCATCCCGTCCCAGGCCTTCCGCGAGGCCGAGGTCGGATCTTCGCCATATTTTTCCGTCCAGGCCTCGACCTCCTCGATGGGCGGGCTGCGGCCAGAGACGCGCACATAGGTCAGGCCCGCAGGCTCCAGCGCCCGCCCGTCAAATCCGCCGCGCAGGGCCAGGGCCCCGGTCAAGGTGAGTTGCGGATTGAACCCGCGGTCGACCTGTGCGGCTGTCGGCGGCGTTCCCGTCTTGAAATCCATCACATGGATGCGTGCGCCATCGATCTCGACCCGGTCGGCTCGAGCGCTCAGACGGTGAATCCGCTGCCCAATCGCAAATTCGTCAACCGCTTGCCGTTCGACCAGGACGCGCCGGCCATCGGCCCGGCGGCGGGTCTCAAAAGCCACCACAGCCTCGGCGGTGTTCCTCGCCAGGGCCCGCTCGCGGGCCAGGCCCGCATCCTCCATGCCGCCCTTTCGCAGCTCGTCCATGTAGTGGGCCTGAAAATCCTCGGGGCTGGCGGCGGCCCCATCGTTGAGCGCCACGGCGAAGTCCTCGAACGCGGCGTGGATAGCGGTGCCGCGCAGGCGCGCGTCGATTGGCTCATCCGGCGGCGCCAACCGCTCCAGCCGCAGAATTTTACGCGCCCAGATCGCGTAGGGGTCGCGCGCCAGCGTCTCGATGTCCGACACCGACCAACGGACCGGCCGCGCCGCTAGTTCAGGGGTCGGCGCCGGCCTTTCAGCCGGTTGGTAGACGCCCGGCCGGTCCAGCGCCTCGGCCCAGGCGTACAGTTCGGGCCGGTCGGACAGGTCGACACCCGCGCCCTTGGCAAGGGTCTGCAGTCGCCACAGCCAGCGCGACGGCACGGCAGGTTGGCCATCGCGCCGGTCGGCGTGGACCAGGAACACCTCCGGCGCCGAGGCCGCCTGTGCGAAATCGTGCGCCGCCAGCCCTAGCCGGACCTCGGGCGAAGGCAGACCGAGTTCGCGCCGCATCGGCCGCGACAGGAAGGGGTCGGCCGGAGCCGGGCGCGGCCACACCCCCTCTTCCAACCCGGCCAGGATCATCCGGTCGGCCCGCACCAGCCGGGCCTCGATCGCGCCGAGCACTCTCAGGCGCGGATGGGCCGCCCGCTCGGCACGCACCGTCTGGCTATCCAGCAAAGTCTGGACCAATTCGGCGAACGTGGCCGCGCTCAGGCTCGGCAGGGCGGCGCCGTGGTCGATCAGGCCGGCGACCAGCCGCGCCGCCGCCTCGCCCTCGGTCCCGCGCCAGGCCCGTTCGCCCGCCAGACCTTCGATCAGCCCCGCCAGCCGCTCCGCCAGCTGGCCGGCGCTCGCCGTCCCGGGCGGTGCATCCAACAGGGTCTCTAGCCGGTCGCTCAAGGCTCGCGCCCACTCCAACCGCGCCCGCCGCCAGACTGGACGCTGGACCCCGCGATGGTCCGCTTCACAGGCGGCGGCGATGCGGTCGCGGACCTCTTGCCAGGATCGCGGCCGCGGCCCGCGCAGCGCAGCGTCCTCCAGTCCGGCTCTCGCCTTGGGATGGGCGCGCACATCTGGGTGTTTCAGCGTCGCCAGCAGGAGGATCGGATCGAGCGGCTCGGCCATCAGCCGCGCCGCCAGGGCGATCAATCCGCCCGGCCCGGTCCGCGACAACAGCCGGCCGGCCGAGTCATCGACGATCAATCCCCAGCGCGTCAGGCGCGCCTCGACGCGCCGCGCCAGGCCCCGGTCGGGCGTGACCAGCGCGCAGGTCTTACCCGGGGTCTCGACCGCTTCGCGCATCAACAGGGCGCACAGGGCTGCCGCGTGATCTTCGTGTGCAGCGCGCACCAGGGTCAGTCCCTCAAGCCCCTCGACCACCGGATCGGCCCGACGCCCCTCGCGCAACCGATCAATCACGCCCAGCCAGTCTGCGGTCGCCTCGGTCGGGCGCAGCGCTTCATTGATCACGCGCTGGCGGTCCGAACCTCGCCCTACCTCCTCCCCGGGCGTCGGCCAGACCTGGACCTCACCCCGGGTCACCCCGCCCAGCCGCAGCAGATCCTTCAAAGCCCCTTGCGGGTGCGCGTCGCGAACCGCGCGCCATGCGTCATCGGCCAAGCTCTGGTCCAGCCCCGGCAGCACGACGCAGCCCTGGGGGGCCGAAGCCACCACGCCCAACAGTCGCGCCGCGGTCGGCGCCGTCTCGGTCATGCCGGCGGCGATCACCGGATAGGCCGGTGGATGGGCTTCCCATTGCTCCGCCAGCCGCTTCAGAATCGCCACCCGCCGCTCAGAAGGGTCCATCAGGTCCAGCGCCGCTAACCGCTGAGGCCAGTCGACCAGCGCCCGGTTCAATAGCCGCGCCGACACCTCGAAATGACGCGCGTGGTCGCCCAGCTGCAGCCCGTCGAGCAGACCCAGGCGGGCCTTCTCCTGGGCCTGGGCCGCATCAAGAAAAGCGATCAGGGCGTCGGCTGTGTCCATCGCTTCGCGCGCGCCGATCTGTCGGCCTTCCGAATCCGCCTGGGCCGTCGCCAGCCGGGCCAGCTCAAACCGCCGCCGCAAGGGATCCACCGCTGGCGGCAAGCTAGCGGCGATGTCGGCGGGCTCGAACGGCGGCTCGCCGGCCTCCAGATCACCCAGGGCCAGAATGCGCGGCAAGAGCACTGCCGAACGCCCCTCGGCCGCCTTCAGGAAGGCCTCGGCCAGATCGCGCGCGCCGCGCCGGTTGGGCAGCAGGATGACGGCTTCGGCCAGGCCGTCCGGGTCCGCGCCGTACTCGGCGATCAGCCCGGCGGCGAGGTCCTCAAGGAACGGCCGGTGCGCCGCGATGGAGAACCAGCCGCGCACGGTTCAGCCCCGATCCAGCCGGGCTTCAGCCGCGGCGCGCGCGCCGGGGTCGCCGACGTGCATCCATTCGCCGTCCATGACCGAGGCGAACAGCCGGCCCTGATCAGCCAGCCGGCGCCAGATCGGCGACAGCGAGAACGGCCCGTCCGGTCCGTCGTCGACGACCTGAGGCTTGGTGATGTGCACACCCATATAGGCCAGCGGCGCCTCGGGCGCCTCGCCCCGAAATCGGAACCGACCGTCATCTTCCAGAAAGCCGTCGCCCCGACCGGGCCAGCCGATGGCGCCATCGCGCGTCGCCAGCAGCAGCGCCGCATCCATCCGCACCGGGTCCCACAGACGAGCCAGATCGCCCAGAGCATCGCCCCGGTCGATCCACAGACTGTCGATATTGGCCACCCAGATCGGATCGTCCCCGACCAGGGCGCGCGCCGCCTTCAGCCCGCCGCCCGTCTCCAAAAGCTCGGCCCGCTCATCCGAGATGACGATCTGAAGATCGTCGCGCCGTTTCAGATGCGCTTCCAGCCGGTCGGCGAACCAATGCACATTGACCACCGCCCGGGTGACGCCCGCCGCCACCAGCCGGTCCAGCACATGGTCGATCAGAGCCCGCCCGCCGACCTCGACCAGGGCCTTGGGCCGATCGTCGGTCAGGGGCCGCATCCGGGTGCCGAGCCCGGCGGCCAGCACCATGGCTGTGGTCGGTCTAGCGTTCACGAACGGGCCTCTTGCGGGACATGACGCGCGAACCAAGCCGCCACATCCGCCAGTTCTGGACGTTTCAGGTTTTGTTCCAGATGCCGCCACATCCGGGGCATGAAGGCCCGGTAGCGCGGCTTGCCGTCGCGCGCGATCAGTCGGGCGAAAATGCCCAGGATGCGCGCCTCGTTCAGCGCCGCCAGCGCGGCATAGTCGGCCATGAAGGCCTCACGGTCGGTCTGGGGCCTCAGGTCGAAATAGCGCGCCAGCGCCATCGCCTCGATCTCGGGCGGCACGTCGCGCCGCGCGTCCTGGAGCAGCGAATGCAGATCCCAGCTGGGGTGCGCCCGCACCGCGTCCTGAAAGTCGATCATGCCGACGCGGGCCGCGCCCTGGCGGTCCGGCAGCCAGATCAGATTCTCGGCATGATAGTCCCTGTGCGCCAGCACCGACGCCCCGGCTGCGCCGCGCGCCGCCCACGGCGCCCAGACCGCCGCCCACTGGGCCAAGGCTTCATCCGAAAAGCTCAGCCGCGGATCCAGCCTGGGCATCCATTCTGTGAACAGATCGGCCCCGCCCTGCAGCGCCGTCTCGTCATAGTCCAGCAGCGGCCAGTTCAGGCCGTGGGCGTCCAGCGAGGCGGGCGGCGGCGCTTCATGCAGCCGGGCCAGCGCCTCGATGGCCCCCAGATACAGCGGCGCCTCATCCTGCCCCGCTGCGATGACGCGAGCGAACAGGCCGTCGCCGAAATCCTCCAGCACCGCCAGGCCGCGCGGCGCGTCCAGGGCGATGATCTCCGGCGCCGACAGACCCTGAGAACGCAAATAGCCGGCCACCCCGGCGAAGGCCTCGATCCGTCCGGCCGATAGGCGGGCGGTCGCATTCCAGCCGGCGGCGCGGCGCTGATCGGGGGTCCAGCCGGCTTCGCAGATCACGCTCTCGGCCGCCGGGGCCTGATCCATCAGCATCAAGGAGGCGCCGCCGGGCGTGATCAGCCGCTCATAGCGCCGCGTCGAGGCGTCGCCCGGCAGTGGATGGCGCTCGGCCGCCGCCAGCCCGGCGGCGTTCAGGAACTGGAGCCGTTCGGCCTCACGATCAGAGCTCAAGCGTGCGTCCTTTCCAGGCGCCGAGGGGAACCAGACGGGCGATACGGCCTTCGCCCGCGTGGGACAACTCCAGCGTCAGCCGATCCGGGGCCAGGCGATCCCATTCCGCCTCACCGATCCGCACCGGCCATTCGACCAGGGCCGCGCCCTGATCGAGCGCCTCCTCCAGTCCGATCTCCAGCACCTCGCCCTGACCTTCCAGCCGATAGAGGTCAAAATGGGCGATGGGCGGATCGGTCTCATAGAACTGGACCAGGGTGAAGGTCGGCGACGGGACCTCTTCTTCAGGCCCGGCCAGCGCCTGGATCAGGCCCCGCGCCAGCACCGACTTGCCCGCGCCCAGCGGCCCGTTCAGCAGAACCGCCTCGCCCGTCTGGATCAGGCCTGACAGCGTCGCGCCCAGCCGCGCCGTGACCGCGGCGTTCGCCAGATTGATGTCGACCGGTCCGTCCAGTTTCACGCGAAGACCGCGTCCGGCTGATTGGCCAGGATGCGCTCGACATAGGCCTTGAGCGCATAGGTCGCGCGCCCGGCGTCGATATCCAGCCTGCCGGGCTCGATCAGCGGCCCGACCTTGAGCTGGAACTTGCGCCCGCGCTTGTTCAACAGCTCGTGGAACAGGGTGATGTCCCGCATTTCTTCGGAGAACCGGTCAAACGTGTGAAACAGCGTCGAATAAGGCCCGGCCACGTGGATCGGCACCACCGGCGCCTCGTATTTACGCGCCAGGGAGGCCGCGGTCGGGGCCCAGGCCGGATCGGTCAACTGGCCGCTCTTGTCACGCCGCGCCAGCCGCCCGGCCGGGAACATGACGACGCAGCGCTCAGCCTCGAAGGCCTCGCGCGCGGCCTGAAGCGTGGCGCGGGTCTTTTCCCGCGTGCGCTTTGTCTCGACCCACTCGACCGGGATCAGCACCTCTTCCAGCCGAGGCGACACCCGGATGGCGTCGGCGTTGGCGAAGAAGATGGCGTCGCCGCGCACCCGCTTGATCGCATCATGCACCGCCAGGCCGTCGGCGATGCCGGTGGGATGATTGCACACCACCACACAGCGGCCGGTCTTGGGAATCCGGTCCAGGAACAGCGCCGCCACCTGCAGGTCCAGCAGGCTCGAGACATAGTCCAGCGCCTGGACCCCCGACATCGGCAGGATCGCCTCGGCCATACGTCGGGCCTTGGCGTAGTCGAGCATGGCGTAGAAGGCCGGCCGCACCAGCGGCCAGTAGACAGCACTGGTCAGCCTGGGCGCCCGCTCGGCGATCAGCACGTCGATAATATGGGGCGCGCGGGCGGGCAGACTCATGCGGCGGGGATGATCGTCTGCGTTCGCTTCCGGAGCAAGCGGGGATGCAACGCCGCGCACAGGGTGCTAGCAATCCCGCCCTGTCCAGTTGCGGGAGCCCCCCATGAACCGTCTCGCCCGTCCGCTCGTATCGTTGATCGCCCTGTCGGCGGCTCTGGCCGCCTCGCCGGCGCTGGCCCAGGACGATCCGGGGCGCGCCTTCACCATCGACGATCTGGTCCGGCTGGAGCGGGTCTCCGATCCGCAGGTCTCTCCCGACGGCCGCACCGTGGTTTACGGCCTGCGTCAGACCGACTGGGAGAACAATCGCGGCGTCTCCAGCCTGTGGACCGTGGATGTCGGCGGTGGCGAGCCGCGCCGTCTGGCGATTTCGGACGCCGGCGCCTCGACCGCGCGCTGGGCCTCGGACGGACGACTGTTCTTCATGCGCGGCGGCCAGGTCTGGGTCAGCGCCGACCAGGGCGCCACCGCCACCCAGGCCACCGACCTGCCGCTGGACGTCGGCAGCTTCCGTATCGCTCCGGACGGCGGTTCTCTGGTGCTGTCGCTGGAGGTCTATCCGGCCTGCGAAGGCGATCTCGCCTGTTCCGCCGCCGAGGTCGAGCACCGCGCCAACCGTACCGAGACCGGCCAGGTCTATGATCGCACCTTCGTGCGCCACTGGGACACTTGGGAAGATGGCCGGCGCAACCATCTGTTCGCCGTTCCGCTGGGCGGCGCGCCGGCCACGACGGCCACGGCCCTGATGCCCGGCTTTGACGGCGACACCCCGTCCGTCCCCTTCGGAGATGAAGGCGAATACGCCATCTCGCCCGACGGCGGCTCGGTCGTCTTTTCGTCGCGTCTCGCCGGCCAGAGCGAGTCCTGGAGCACCAATTTCGACCTGTATCAGGCCCCCATCGGCGGCGGCGCACTGGTCAATCTGACCGACGCCAACGACGCCTGGGACACCGGGCCGGTGTTCTCGCCTGATGGCCGCACCCTAGCTTATCGCGCCATGAGCCGCCCGGGCTTCGAGGCCGACCGCTGGCGCATCCTGCTGCGTGACGTGGCCTCGGGTACTGTGCGCGAAGTCGCCGCCGACTGGGACCGTTCGGCCGATTCCCTGGCCTGGTCGGCCGATGGCCGCACCCTGTTCGCCTCAGCCCAGGACACCGGCACAACCCGGCTGTTCTCCATAGACGTGCGCTCGGGCCGGGTGACGCCCCTGACCACCGGCGGCCATGTCGGCGCCTTCAGCCTGGCCGGATCGGGCGTCGTCTACGCCCGCGACGGCATGGATGGCCCGGTCGACCTCTACTACCGCTCACAGCGCGGACGTGACGCCCCGCGCCAGCTGACCGACCACAACGCCGAGCGGATGGGCCAGATCGACCTGGGCGACTACGAGCAGTTCTCCTTCGCCGGCTGGAACAACGAGACCGTCCACGGCTATGTCGTGCGCCCGCACGGCTATGTCGAAGGCCAGGAATATCCGGTCGCCTTCCTCATCCACGGCGGGCCTCAGGGCTCGTTCGGCGACGGTTGGTCCTATCGTTGGAACCCCCAGTTCTACGCCGGGCTGGGCTATGCGGTGGTGATGATCGATTTCCACGGCTCGACCGGCTACGGCCAGGCCTTCACCGATGCGATCAGCCAGCACTGGGGCGACCGCCCGCTGGAAGACCTCCAGCGCGGCTGGGACTATGTCCTGGCCAACTACGACTTCCTGGATGAAGACCGCGCCTGCGCGCTCGGCGCCTCCTACGGCGGCTATATGGTCAACTGGATCGCCGGCAACTGGAACGCGCCGTGGAAGTGCCTGGTCAATCACGACGGGGTCTTCGACACCCGCGCCATGGGCTTCGAGACCGAGGAGCTGTGGTTCACCGAATGGGAGAACGGCGGCACGCCCTGGGAAAACCCCGAGGCCTATGAGCGGTTCAACCCGGTCAATCACGTCCAGAACTGGCGCGTGCCGATGCTGGTGGTCCAGGGCGACCTGGATTTCCGCATTCCGACCGCTCAGGGCCTGGCCGCCTTCAATGCGCTCCAGCGCCAGGGCATCCCCAGCCGCCTGTTGTTCTTCCCCAATGAGAACCACTGGGTGCTGCGCGGTCACAACTCGATGCAGTGGCACAACACCGTTGCCGATTGGCTAGGCCGCTACGCCCCCGTCGGCGCCGAGCCCATCGACTAGGGCGGACCCAGCGAGGACATCCATGGACGCCGAGACGCCGTGGGCCGGCCTGCCCGACCAGGCCTACGACGTCGTCCTGGCTGACCCACCCTGGGGCTATTACGGTGCCCAGGACAAATGGGGCGCCGCGGCCAAGTTCTATGCGACCTCGCCGGATGAGGCGCTGCTCGCCTTTCCGATGCGCCGGCTGCTCAAGCGGCGCTCGGTCTTGTTCCTTTGGGCCACCTCGCCACGGCTGGATCTGGCCATGCGCTGCATCGAGGCCTGGGATCTGCACTTCCGGGGCGTCGCCTTCGTCTGGGTCAAGACCCGCAAGGACGGCGCTCCGATAGGCGCGCAAGGGGTCCGGCCCTCCATCGTCAAGCCGACGGTCGAATACGTCCTGGCCGCCAGCCCGACCCGAACCGGACGCCCCCTGCCGCTGGCCGATGAAGCCGTGGCCAATGTCGTTATGGCGCCCCGAGGCGTGCATTCACAGAAGCCCGCCGACATCGCCGCCCGTATCGAGCGGCTCTATCCGGACGCCGAGCGTCTTGAGCTGTTCTGCCGAAACCCCCGCCCCGGCTGGTCCGCCTGGGGCGATCAGGTCGAGGTCGGCCCGCAACCGGCCTCGGTCCGAAAGCCGCGCCTGGGCAAACCTCGCCGCAAGGAATAGCCCCGCTACGCTGGCGAAGCGCGTCTTGAGGGGCTAAACCCGCCGCCGACTCCCCCGCCCCTGCGGCAAGTTTTCAGGAATTACGCGGCCATGCGCGACATCGACCATTTCATCGACGGCTCCAGCTTCACCGGCGCCTCGAGCCGTTTCGGCGACGTCATGAACCCCAATACGGGCGAGGTTCAGGCCCGCGTCCAGCTGGCCACCGAGGCCGAGGTCGACAAGGCCGTCCAGTCGGCCCAGATCGCCTTTGAGGAATGGTCCCAGGTCAATCCTCAGCGTCGCGCCCGCGTCCTGTTCGAGTTCAAGCGCCTGGTCGAGGCCAATATGGACGAGCTGGCGCATCTGCTCTCGTCGGAGCACGGCAAGGTCATCGCCGACGCCAAGGGCGATGTTCAGCGCGGCCTGGAGGTCATCGAGTTCGCCTGCGGCATCCCGCACGCGACCAAGGGTGAATACACCTGGGGCGCCGGCCCCGGCATCGACGTCTATTCCATGCGCCAGCCGCTGGGCGTGGTTGCCGGCATCACGCCGTTCAACTTCCCGGCCATGATCCCGATGTGGATGTTCGGGGTGGCCATTGCGGTGGGCAACACCTTCATCCTCAAGCCGTCTGAGCGGGATCCGTCCGTGCCGCTGCGCCTGGCCGAGCTGATGCTCCAGGCCGGCGCGCCCAAGGGCGTGCTGAACGTCGTGCATGGCGACAAGACCGCCGTGGACGCCATCCTCAAGCACCCCCTGGTCCACGCCGTCAGCTTCGTCGGCTCGTCCGACATCGCCCACTATGTCTACCGGACCGGGGCCGAGCACGGAAAACGCGTCCAGGCCATGGGCGGGGCCAAGAACCACGGCATCGTCCTGCCCGACGCCGACATGGATCAGGTGGTCAAGGACCTGTCCGGCGCCGCCTTTGGTTCAGCAGGCGAACGCTGCATGGCCTTGCCGGTCGTGGTTCCGGTTGGCCAGAAGACCGCCGATGAGCTGCGCGAACGCATGGTCGCCGAGATCGCCACCTTGAAGGTCGGCGTCTCCACCGACGACGCCGCCCACTACGGCCCGGTCGTCAACGCCGCCCACAAGGCCCGCGTCGAGGGCTGGATCCAGAAGGGCGTCGACGAAGGCGCCGAACTGGTTGTCGACGGCCGGGGCTTCACCCTTCAGGGCCACGAGAACGGCTATTTCGTCGGCCCGTCGCTGTTCGACCACGTCAAGCCGACGATGGAGAGCTACCGCGAGGAGATCTTCGGCCCGGTGCTGCAGATCATGCGCGCGGAGACCTTTGAAGAAGCCCTGGCTCTGCCGTCGCAGCATCAGTACGGCAACGGCGTCGCCATCTTCACCCAGAACGGCCGCGCCGCGCGCGACTTCGCCGCCCGGGTCAATGTCGGCATGGTCGGCATCAATGTGCCCATCCCGGTGCCGGTGGCCTACCACACCTTCGGCGGCTGGAAGCGCTCGGCCTTCGGCGATATCAACCAGCACGGCATGGAAGGCGTCCGCTTCTGGACCAAGACCAAGACCGTCACCGCCCGCTGGCCCGAAACAGGGCTGGAGCAGGCTGACAGCGCCTTCGTCATTCCGACGATGAGCTAGGCTGATCGTGCCCAGGAACCCACGCGAACCGCGGCGCCCAGCCCTGTTCTGGACGGCCTTCGGGCTAGTCTGCGTGCTGGCTGCGTCAGGCGTGGCCTTCCTGGCGCTCTACAGCTAGATTGCGGGAACGGCTTCGCTTGTCAGTTGTCCTGACGCGGGTGGCGGCAAGGGTCGTGCTAGGGTTACGTTGCTGAAGTCTCTCAAGGTTCCTCCCCATGCGTAAGATCCTGGTCTGGAGCGCGCTTGCGATTGTGATCGCGCTGGGCGTCGCCGCTGGCGGCTACTGGGCCTACTGGAATTTCTACGCGCGCTTCCAGCCGACGGTGATCACCCGCAATCAGGCCGAGATCCAGCAACTTCTGGATTCCGCCAGCTGGGTCTCTGAAGGCGGCGGCGGCGCGCCGCTCTATGTCGTCGGTTGGCGCGATTGCGGCGCCTGCCGCGACTATGAGACCGAACAGTTCCCACTTCTGCGCGCCGCCGGGGTCGACCCACGCGTCGTCATCGTCGCCCGGCCTGACCGCGAGGGCATGGCGCAATCGACGGCGGCGGAGCGCGCCACGGTCGCGGAAATCTGGCTGACGCGCGACTGGACCCTGTATCAACGCTGGACCGCGACGCCGTCGCGCAACTGGACGGCCGCCGGCATTCCACCGGCCGACGGCAACATGGCCCGCTCGGCCGTCGTGGAGGCCGGACGCGATTTCCAGCAGCGCCTCGAGGGTCTGCTGAGGGCCTCTGGCGTGCGCGCCATGACCTACCCGCTGGTGCTGTGGCGGGACCGCGACGGATTCCTGAAGGTTTGCGCCTGCTCCGATGCGCGCTCCTTCGCCTTCATCCGAGACGATCTCGGGGCGGAAGACAACCTGCCTCAGCCGGCTCCGTCGGGCCCGGTCGGCCCCGATTCGCCGGGCGCGCCGCTGCCCTATCCTGATGTATCGGGTGATCGACCCGAGGATCTGCCGGCGATTCCGCCAGTTCAGGATCGCCCGACCTCTCCGAGCCGGCCAAACTCCTCGCCGCCCCGTCCCTCAGGGCCGCCCGCGACCCGCGATCCGCCGACCCCGAGCCAGGAAGAAGACACGGTGTTCTACCGCTAGGCGCAGCCGGGCTTCGGCTAGGGCGACAGGTGGAACCAACGCCCGGCTGACACTCCGATGTCAGATCGGTCGCCGATGATTGGCAGGCGGGCGCGCCACCCTGCCAGCCCTTCTCAAACGATCACGGCAAACGGCTTGGCCTCAGACCGGGCGCCCAACATCCTTCATCGAGATGGACGGGTCGGCCAGGCGGGTTCGGTCGATCCGGGCGCGGCGGCCGATGAGCTGCCGGCCGGCCATGAAGGCTTGCGGCGCATTCACGGCTTCGACGGCCCTGATCACCTCGTGCCGCAGGTGGAACAGGGCAAAGGCCTCTGCGGCCGGATCTCCCCGCAGGACAGTCTCGTCGCAGTCGAGCGCAACACCGGCCATCTGGAGCTTGAGATCGAACTGATCGGACCAGAACCAGGGCGTCTCTGCCGCCGGCCTGGGGCGTCCGACAATAGCGGCGGCGGCGCACTTGGCCTGCTCCAGGGCGCTGGGCACACTCTCCAGCCGTGCGAAGGCGCCATAGAATGGCAGCGGGCGAAAGGTCACATCGCCGACGGCGAAAATGCTCGGGTCGCTGGTGCGGGTGTCATCGTCAACCACTACACCGTCCTGGCAGGTCAGGCCGGCAGACTGGGCCAGCTCGGCATTCGGCTGGGCCCCGACGCCGACCAGGGCGACATCGCACGCAATCCGGCGACCGTCCTCAAGCAGGACCGCAGAAACCATGCCATCGACGCCGTCAAAGGCCGTGACCGCTGCGTGCGTCAGCACCTCCACACCCCGCTGTCGGTGCGCCCGCTCATAGAAATGCGAGAGCGGCTCGCTGGCGACGCGGGCCAGCAGGCGGCTCTCGCGTTCGAGCACGGTCGCCCGGCCGCCAAGACTGGCTGCGGACGCGGCCACTTCCAGTCCGACATAGCCGCCACCGACAACGACCAGGTTTTTCCCGGAGCCAAGCCGCTCCTTCAACACCTCGGCGTCGGTCACTCTTCTGAGGGAAAGCACGCCGTCCAGATCGGAACCCGGGACCGGCAGCCGGCGCGCTCGAGCACCGGTGGCGATGATCAGGACATCGTAGGTCTCGGTCGATCCATTGACGGCCACGGTTCGGGCTTCGCGGTCAATGGCGTCCACGCTCTGGCCAAGACGAAGCGCCACGCCATTCTCAAGATACCAGTCGGGCGGACGAAGCAGCAGACTATCGCGGTCTGCCTGGCCCTTGAGCCAGGCCTTCGACAATGGCGGTCGCTGATAGGGGCACAGCGGTTCGTCGCCGATCAGCGTCATCGCCCCGTCGAAGCCGTACTGGCGAAGGCTAGCGGCGACGGAGCCTCCGGCGTGCCCGGCGCCGACGATGACAACGCGCAAGCTCATGGTGAATTCCGCCGGATCGAAAGGGTGTTGAGGTGCAACAGATGACCCGAAGTTCGCCGCAGCCAGCGGCCATACTCAAAAGGTGATCTCCAACTGATGTCGGGCATGGGGTCGTACTTGTGGGACGCGATCGAACGTCTCTATCGGCGCAGCAGGGCGCCGATGGCTTCGGCCGTGTCGCGACAGATTTCCTGCGCGTCGTCGATCACGCCAGAAACCTCCAGAAAGCCGTGATTGAGGCTTGAGGCGCGCACCAGTTCGGCCTGGCCGCCGGCTTCATTGATCCGCTCCGCCAGAACGATGGCGTGATCACGGATCGGATCGAAGCCGGCCGCGACCACGATAGACGGCGGCATGGCGGCGAGGTCGGCCTGGTCCAACGGATTGAGCCAGCGGTGCGAGAGCAGGACGCTGTCCGTCACGACCTGATCTGTCGCCAGGCGAATGAAATCGCGATCCAGACCGTAGCCTTCGCCAAACAGCTCATAGGAGGGATAGCGGTCAAAATTCATATCAACCACGGGATAGTAGAGCAGCTGAGCCGCCGGCATGGGCCAGCCGCGACGGCGCGCCTCATCGGAGATGACCAGCGAGATGTTGCCGCCGGCGCTGTCGCCGCCGACGCCCACGGGCGCCGCGCCGCCCGCGATTTCGTCCATATGGTCGAGCACCCACCGGTAGGCGGCGAGACCATCTTCAAAGGCCGCCGGGAACGGCGCCTCGGGGGCCAGGCGATAGTTGACGTTGACGACCACGACATCACCGCGGGTCGCTAGAATTCGCATCTGCGGTTCAACCGCCTCAGCGCTGGCCATGATGAAGGCGCCGCCGTGAAAATAGATGAGGACGGGCTTGGGCCCCTGCGAAGTTTGGGTGGTCGAATAGATGCGCACCCGCATCCCTCCGCCGGCCCCATCCGGAATATGGCGGACCTCCTCGCGGGCCAGGGGCGCGATCTGTTCGGCCATGAAGGTCCAGTTGAGGTCGACCTCGTCGCGAAGCCGCCGCCGCCCTTCGTCCGTGGACCAGATGCGCATGAGCCACTGGTTGTAGTCGACGCCTGAAGCTGTGCGCTGAGCGCGGCGCTGTTCAAATTCGTACTGCAGTTTCGGGTGCAGGGTCTGGCCGTCGATGGTGACCGGCGGCTCCTGGAGACGTTCCTCGAAATAGGCATTCGGCCTTTGCATCAGGGCCAGTTCGGCGGCGCGCCTGTCGCTGGGACCGCCCTGTGCCTGAGCCGCAGCCTCCGGCGACGATCCAGCGGCGCTTTCGTGGGTGGCGCACGCGGCAAGAAGTATCGCCCCCAGAACGGAGGCGACGGCGGGCTTCAGGACCTGGGATATGAACATGGCGTCTCTCTTCGCTACCCAAGGATAGACGAAGTTGACGGCTCCACCCGGAACTGAAGCGGAATCTCGATCAGGGTGACCGCCCGCGATTTCGTCTGATCTGGTGAGGGCGGGCCCGAGGTCGCGCCCGATCAACGGGGAGGCGTCGATGAAGTCTTGGATCGTGAAGGCCCTGGGCCTGGTGGCATGGGCCTCGACGGCGGCCTTGGCGAATGCGCAAACGCCGGGTCGCGAGGCGGACGAGGCGCCGCTGACGGTCAACTGGTACCATGGCCGGGAGTTCCTGTTCCCGATCGTCTATCAGTTCGAGCGCGAGACGGGCATCGATGTGGAAATCACCGACGCCTATGACCGGTTCGATACCGACGTCGTTCTGGCGTCTGACTATGTGACGCTCAACCGCGCCGTCGCCGAGGGAAGGCTGGCGCAGATCGCAACGCCGGAGCGGGACGCCCGCGTTCCGTCGATCTGGCGTGATGACCAGGGCCATTGGTACGGCGTTTCAGTGCGGCTGCGCGCCGTGGTCTATAATCCTGACGTCATCGAGGCGGGCGAGATCACCTCTATCTATGACCTGGCGGACCCGAGATACGAAGGCCGTGTCTGCCTGCGCAGCAGTCAGAACGAATACAACCGCACCATGCTCGCCACCATGATCGCCGAGGACGGCGAGGCGCAGGCGCGAGACTGGGCCCGGGGCGTCCGCGCCAACGCCGGCGGCGCCGAAATCACCTACCGGGACGACATCAGCAACGTGATGCGAATCGTTAGTGGCGAGTGCGATGTGTCGTTCATCAACACCTACTACCTGGGCTATATGCAGGAAGGGAAAATCGCCGGGCGCTACAACTTCACCACCGAGCACATGGTGGCCTTCTACGCGGCGGTTCAGCAGGTCGAGATCGCCTGGCTGGATCAGGAGGGCCGCGGCAATTTCGCCAATGTGACGGCGGTGGGGATCAACAGCGAAACATCCCGGCGCGCCGACGCGGAGCGCTTCGTCGACTTCCTGCTCTCGGATCGGGGGCAGCGTCTGTTGACCGACAACGTGTTTAAATATCCCGTCGTGCCGGGAATCGGATGGTCGGACTTTCTGCTGAGCCAGGGTCGACCGCGCATCCGTGACACCGATCTGAACAGCCTCGACCCCTACTACGAAACTGCGGACGAGATCTATCGGTCTGCAGGCTGGCAGTAGGTCACATGCCCAGTTCGGTCATACGGCTTGAGGCGTCGAGATTCACCCCGACAATCAGGCTTCCCAGCGGCGTGTTGGACCTCGATGGACAGTAGCCTCCTCCAGACCGCCTTTCCCTTGATCGTGGTGGAGGGCGACGCTCTCACGCGTGGGCGCGCCTATGGCTCACAGGCTGGCGACCGCATCGCCAGGGGCGTGGATATCTACCGGGACGCCTTTGAGATGGTGGGTATTTCGTGGCCGCAGGCCATGGCCTACGCGAACAGGTTCTGTGATCAGGTTCGCGCCTACGACGAGGAGATGTTCACCGAGATCAAGGCCATAGCAGACGGCGCCGATCAGCCTGTCGAAGCGATCATCGCGCTCAACGCCCGCACAGAGATCATATTCTGGCACGACAACACGCGCGAAGGCGGTCCGGCCAGATCGATCGGCCTGCAGGAGGAGTGCACATCAGCCACGGTCCTGCCGTCGGCAAGCGCCGACGGCCACCTCCTGCACGGTCAGAACTGGGACTGGAACCCGCGCTGCGTCGATACCAGCGTCGTCCTGCACATCCGTCGCGACGACGCGCCCGACATCCTGACCTTCTGCGAGGCCGGACAGTTGGCCCGACATGGCATGAACGAGGCCGGCGTGGCCCTGACGGTCAACGGCCTTCAGTGTGATCGCGACGGCGGCCACATCGGCGCGCCGTCTCCGTTGCTGCGCCGTCGGCTGCTGTCGAGCCCGACGCTGGCGGGAGCCCTCGATGTGGTTCTGAACGCCAAGATCTCATTCTCCCACAGCCTGACTATCAGCCAAAGCGGCGGCTCGGCGGTGACGCTGGAAACCACCCCGGAACGCGCCTACTGGCTTCAGCCGGATCGCGGCGTGTTGGTTCACGCCAACCACTTCAAGTCGGTCGTGGCTCAGGCCGATGTTCAAGACATCGGATTGCTGCGCTGTCCGGAGTCGCTCTATCGAGACCAGCGTACGCTGGACTATTTCATGGCGCAGCTCGGCAGCATCACGCTCGAGAGTTTCAAGGAAGCGTTTGCTGACCGGTTCGGCTCCCCGGATGCGGTATTGAGAACGCCTAAAGCGCGACCGGGCGGCAACCTGTCAGGCACTGTGGCGACGCTGATCATGGACACGACAGACCGCCGCATGTGGCTGGCGCCGTCGCCCTATCGTGCGATTGAGTTCACCGAATACGGATTCTAGCGGCCGGACCTGGATTTCCGCGCCAGCGTCGCAGCAAAGAAGTCGAGCGTCCGGTCGATGACCTGCGTCACATCATGACGGGCGCCCGGCACCAGATCGACCTGGACTTCAGCGCCGGCGCGCGCGAACGACCGAGCCAGCGACTGAATGCGCTCAGGCCTGTTGGCGCCGGCGTCATTTGCGCCGGGCATGAAGCGTCTATCGCCTTCGGCAAAGGTGATCTCCCAGGTTTCCAGATCGTCAGCGCCGACCACGAAATGGACCGGCAGGCCCTTGAACGCCGACCGATCGATGGCGAGGCCAAACCGCGCCTCGGCGTCGCTCAACCCGACCCACCAGGGGCGTTCGAAATCCAGCAACGTCACCGAGCCCGGCGCGCCGACGGACGCGGCCAGTATTCGGTCTGGGTGCAACAGGGTGAAGCGGTGGGTGAAATGCCCACCCCCCGAAAAGCCGAACATCAATATCTGATCGGACCTGGCCGCGTAGCGTTCGTGGACCTGCGCCACGATGTCCAGCACGACGAGATCGTAACGGATCGATCCCTCCTGGATATATTTGTAGCCATTGAGCTCCCCGTCTTGCAGCACGTCGGCCGGGAACAAGGGCGCGATGACGATGCAGTTGTTGGCCTCGCAGAAGTCGACGAACATGTCGCGGTAGAGGGCCTGCATCCGCCCCGTGCCGTGCACAGAAACGATGATGCGCGTTTCGGGCCCCACCGCGACGCAGGTCGGCACATAGAGCGTATAGGAAAAGCGCTGATCGGCGCGGGCCGAGTAGATGGTCGTGACGCCCCGGTGGTACAGGGAGTCGAGCTTCTGTTGGTCTGGGTCCCTCATCAGATCCTACGCCTCGCACGCGACAAAATGGCCGGGGCCGACCTCGACCGACCGGAACCCCGCCACCTCGTCTTGCCGAACAGGCTGATAGGGCCTGAGACCCAGATCCATGGCCTGCGGCCGGCGCCGAACCAGTCGGTTAGAGCCGTCCCGGGCGGCTTCAAGATAGGTCGTCGCCGACATGAGGCGGCGCGTGTAGGGGTGCGCCGGCGTCTCGAACACGCGCGCACGCGGGCCGATCTCGACCAGTACGCCGCGATACAGAACCGCCACCCGGTCCGACATCTGTTCGATAATCCCCAGGTCGTGCGAGATGAGAATACAGGCGAAGCCGATGTCGCGCCTGAGCTGGACGAACAGCTCGACGATCCGCTTCTGGGTGGTCAGGTCCAGGGCCGAGAGGGGTTCATCGGCCACGATCAGGTCGGGGCGCATAACAACCGCGCGCGCAATGTTCACCCGTTGCCGCTGTCCGCCCGAGAGTTGATGGGGAAAGCGACGAGCAAGCCCCGCATCCAGGCCAACGGCCAGCATCGTCTCGGCGACGAGGCTTCGCCTCTGGACGGGCGTCAGTGATCGGTCCTGAAGCAGGCCTTCGCCAATGATGTCGTTGATCCGGTGCGCCGGGTTGAGCGCCGCCGACGAATCCTGAAACACGAACTGCCGCTGAAACGGTCGGTGGCTGTCATCGTGGATGCGCAGGTCGCCGTCATCGGGCCGGGTCAGCCCGGCCAGGACGCGCCCAAGGGTAGTCTTGCCGGAACCGGATTCCCCGATCAGAGCCAAGGTCTCTCCGCGCGCGACGCTCAAGGTTACGGCCGAGAGGATCGTCTGGGGCGCACGTTTGCGCCAGAGGTGGCCGCCCGGCGCGCTAACGCCGATGACGCGCGCTTCCAGCACGACAGGTTCAGCCGCTGGCGGAGCCTCCCCAACCTCCGCCTTTCGCGGAATGGCCTGGAGCAGCGCTCGGGTGTAGCGATGCCTGGGGCGACGAATTACCCTCTCGGTCGGGCCCGCTTCAACAATCCTTCCCTGGTCAATCACCATCGCCGACTGGGCGACCTCCGCCACGAGGCCGAGGTCGTGGGTGATCAGCAACATGGCGGCGTGCTCTTGAACGCAGAGCGCCTTGATCAGCTCCAGAATCTCGCGTTGCACGATCATGTCGAGCGCCGTGGTGGGCTCGTCGGCGATGATCAACCTGGGTCGCCGCAGCAGGGCCGAGGCGATCATCACCCTCTGGCGCATGCCGCCAGATATCTCGTGGGGATAGCGCTTCAGGACCTCCGCCGGGTTGTCGATTCGGACCCGCATCAACATGGCCTCGGCGAGCTTGTCGCGCTCTGCCGCCGAAGTCAGGTCAAGGCCCTCCGATAGCTGCTGACCGACGCGCATGGTCGGGTTCAGGCTGGACAGCGGTTCCTGGAACACGAAGGAGATAGCCGGGTGACATCGGCGGTCGCCCACCCCGGCCTCCAGGGCAACGCCGTCGAATTCGATCCGCCCCGCCGTGCGCCGGGCGCCGGGCGGCAAAAGACCGGCGATCGCCTTGGCGATCAGGGTCTTGCCTGACCCGGATTGGCCCACCAGAGCAGAGATCTCTCCCGGCCGTATGGCGAACGAAACCCCATCGACCACGGGGCGTGCGCCCAAGCCCTCTCCAAAGGTCAGCGAAAGGTCGGCTACCGAAAGCAACGGACGGGTTTGGTTCATGCCTTGAACATCATGTCCCTGAGCGTGGAGCTATCGTAGTGACGCAGCCTGCGAGGGAAAGCCGTATCAACGGCCTGTGGCGGCCAGCGTCTATTACGGTCTGGCGACGTGTATTGCGTCTAGTCTTTGAACAACAACGCCGTCGTGAGGTGGAGCAACGTCGTGTCCAACCGGGACGAGATCGAACGGGTCGGCCCCTACTATGACCTGCAGATGATGGCGGAGGTCCGCCAGCGGACCCGCGCGGCCATCAACAAAATCGCCGCCGCGGTAAAACCCGGCATGGTCGAGGAAGACGCCGTCCTGATGGCCCGGAACCTGCTCAAGGACGAGGGCCTGCTGAGAGGGTGGCATGGCACCTATGTTCGCTTCGGACGTAACACCGTCAAAATCTACGGAGAGGCCTCGGAGCCGGGCATGGTGCTGGGCGAGGATGACATATTTCTGGTGGATATCGGACCGGTCTTCCAGCGCTGGGAAGGTGACGGCGGCGACACGTTCGTAACGGGCGACGACGCCGACAAGCGCCGGTGCGCCAACGACTGCAAGCGGCTGTTCAACATCGTTCGGGCCAAATGGCGTGAGGAGCAGGCGACAGGCCAGGCCCTGTACGACTACGCCGAGGTCGAGGCGGGCAAGATGGGCTGGGAGCTCAATCTCGACCTCGCAGGCCACCGCCTATCCGATTTCCCCCATTCCGCTATCTTCAAGGGCAGTCTCAGAGAGTTGGATTTTTCGCCTTCGCCGCGCCTCTGGGTGCTTGAGATGCACATCCGTCATCCCGACGGCCTCTACGGCGCGTTCTATGAAGATATGCTTTTGGAAGAGGCTGAGGCCGGCCTGGGGCCCCTTGCTCCCGAGCAGGCGCCCTAGCTGGACAGCCGCAGGCTACGCGGCCAATGAGATCCGGCTCTGATCCTGTGTCAGAGGCGGCGTACGAAAGGAGGATTCCTGGCGATGCAAGCGCCGACCCTGGAAGAGGTTTACACCCGGCCCAAATCCAAGAGCCTGTTCGACCGTGTGCGCGCTCATATCCTGGAGGGCGTCTTTCCGCCCGGCCACTGGCTGAAACAGGCGGAACTGGAGGACCGGTACGCCGCCAGCCGGTCGGAGGTGCGCGCCGCGCTCAGTTCACTGGCTGACCGCGGCGTCGTCGAATATGTGCACAATCGGGGCTTTCGCGTCTATGACCGATCGCCGCAAGAGATCAACGATATCATAGAGATGATCATGGTCCTCGAAGGTGCAGCCGCCGACAGCATGGTCCAACGGGTCGATGAGGCCGCGATGGCGAACCTCACGGACCTGGCCGAACAGTTCGACGCCCTGATCGCCGGTGGCAGTCATGCGGATCTGCGTCTGCTGAACTATCGTTTCCATTCCGAGCTGAACGCCCTGGGTGCAAATGCGCTCATGGCCCGCACGATCCAGAACCTGCGCGAATGCTGCATCAGCGGTCCGTTTGGTCGCTACACCACCTACCAGGGTCTCTCCGCCAGCGCGGCGGAGCACTTCGGGATCCTCGAAGCGCTGAAAACGCGAGACGGCAAGCGCCTCGCAAAGCTCCTAAGAGATCACTCGTCGCACACCAGCTGATATAATAGGCTGTTTTTATAAACCTAATTCGGATGACCGCTCCTCCGTTGAGAGCTCATCCGACAAGGGTTGACTGCGCCGTGAAAAAATTGGCAACTATTTTGGGGACGAAGATTGGTGCCATTGGGGAGACTGGCGTTGATGGGGAGCGCGTTTGACGTCGAAGCCGACCACGGCGCCTTGGCGGCGCATCCGGCCAACTCGCGGTCAGCACGCCAGGCGCGTGCCCGGATAAGCGGCGTCTATCAACAGCACGCCCGTGATGTCCGTCGCTTCCTAAGGCGGCGCAGCGGATGCGCCGCCACCGCCGAGGACCTGACGCAGGAGACCTTCGTTCGCCTGATGAATGCGGCGTCGTTCGCTGAGGTCAAGAACATGCGCTCCTACCTCTTTCGGATCGCGTCGAACCTGTTGATCGATCATCAGCGGATGCGGTCGGCCAAGTCTCAGCCCAGGGAGCTCGTTGAGCTGGAACGGGCCTTCGATCTGCGCGACGAGGCCCCGGGCGCCGAAATCCTGCTTTTGCAGCGCGACCAGTTGCGCCAGGTTAGCGGGTTCCTCGGGGAGCTTTCGAAATCGTGCCAGGAGATATTCTGGCTCAGCCGCGTAGTCGGGCTCGCCAACCACGAGATCGCCGAACGCCGCGGCGTTTGCCTGAGCACCGTCGAGAAGAACATCAGTTGGGCTACGCGCCACTGCCGGACCCGCACCGCCGAGGTGTCGCGAGCGGCTCCAGGATTGTCTGCTTACGGTTTCGCGGGCGCTGTCACGTCATCAACATAGCGGCGGTTTGCCGAGAACGCGGAGGAAAAACTATGTCAGGGGGCCATCGACGCGGACCGAGGTTCGCCACCATCCTGCTTGCCGGAACGGCGTGCCTGGTCGCGGGAGCCGCGACGGGCGCGCGGGCCCAGACCGCGCCGGATGAGACACCCGCGAGCGAGGCGGACCCGGTTGAGATCGAAGAGATCCTGGTGACCGGATCGCGGTTGCCCGCCAATATCACATCCGTGCCTGGCACGGTGACCATCGTGGATTCGGTCGACCTGGCGGAACAGGCGGCGATCAGCAGCGACCTCGGCCGCATCCTGGCCAGCACGGTGCCCGGCTTTGGCCCTTCCGCCAACGACGGCAACAATTTCGCCCAGACGCTGCGGGGGCGCAAACCGTCCTACTTCATCGACGGCGTGCCCCAATCGGCCGAGTTGCGCGGCGGGGGTCGTGACCTTCGCATTATCCACCCCAGCGTCCTGGATCGTGTTGAGGTCATCAACGGCGCAACCTCGATCTATGGGCTGGGCGGCTCCGGGGGCGTGGTCAACTACATCACGCGCCGCCCGCGCGGCCAGGGCGTGAACTGGTTCACCGAAGGGTCACTCAGCGGGTCTCTGTCCGAGCTGCGTACTGACAATCTGGAGGTTTCGTTCACCCAGACCGTGATGGGTCGGCACGGCGACATCGATTTCGTCGGCAGTCTGACCTACCAGGATCGCGGCCTCTACTACGACGCGAACGGAGAGCCGATCGCGCCGGATCCAACGGGCCAGACCGGCCTGGCCGACATGACCGAGATCAGCGTCTTCGGTCGGGTCGGCGTCAATATTTCCGACACTGTGCGCTGGGAGACGACCCTCGTGCTCTACGACGCCGAGGTCGATACCGATTATACGGTCAGGCAGGGCAGTTTCGCCGGCGGCGTCATCTCGACCGCTGAACGCAAGCGCCCGAACAACATCTGCATCGGCCCGGTCTGCGTCGACTTCATCGGCCAGGAGGATCCGTCCGCCTACAACTATTTCGCCTCGACAGCTTTGACCTTTGAGGACGTGATGGGCAGCGATATCCAGGTACGGCTGTACGGCAAGGAATCCGAGAACGTCTGGCGCCACATTGGCTTCATCCCTCTGGCTCCTACGCTCGGCGGATTTCCTCCGAACGGAAGCCAGCTCGTAACCCGCGACAACCGCTACGGCGCCCGGGTCGATGTCGCCACGCCGGTCAACTTCGAATTTCTCCAGGGCGACGTGCTGTGGGGCGTTGAATACAGCGAAAATACGATCGAGGAACACCTTCTGGACGGACGCCCCAGAACGTCGGACATCACCCAGCAGAACACGGCGGCCTTCGTGCAGCTGCAAGCGGATATCCTTCCCTGGCTACACCTTCGCACGGGTCTGCGCTTCGACGACTTCTCGCTCGATATCCCCAGCTTTATGGCCATCGACTACTTCAGCGCCACCAAGTTGCACACGGTCCTGGGCGCGACCCTCGACTATGACAGCACGACGGGCAACTTCGGCCTCGTCGCGGACGTCACGGACAACCTAAGCGTCTTCGGCGCCTGGTCGTCAGGGTTCTCGATCGGCAATGTGGTGCGCACGGTGAGCGGATTGCGCCCGTCCACGAACGTCCCCGCCCAGACCTACAACCTCGCGGCTCTCGGCCAACTCACGGAGCCGGTTCAGGTCGATTCCTACGAGCTCGGCGTGCGCTACAACAGCGATTGGTTCACCGGGTCGCTGACCCTCTATCGAAATGAAAGCGAGCTCGGCGCGACCTTCGATCCGATCACCTTGCGGGTTCGTCGCGCGCCGGAACAGATCGACGGCTTCGAAGTGACGGCCGAGGCGCGGCCCACGCCCTCCCTGCGCATCGGCGGAAGCTACGCACAGTCAGACACCCAGGTCGACAACAACAACGACGGCGCCTGGGACGGGCCGCTGGACTTTGGCCGGGCGCCGCCTCCGCTGCTCAACACCTATGTCGAGTACGACATCAACCAAGATTGGATGATGCGAATCCAGACCGCGAGCGTGATGAGTGAATCGCGCTTCTCCGCGCCCTTCGGCCAGCTTCAGCGTGACATCGACAGCTACACCATCGTCGACCTGGTCGTGAGCGGCGAGATCGGGCCCGGCCGGTTGAGCCTCGGCGTCGAGAACCTGCTCAACAACGACTATGTGCCGATGGCCACCCTGATGAACTGTTCGGACAATGTGTTCATCAACGCCTTTTGCAACACCGCGCCTCCCGGCGCCCGGGGCACCATCCGGTACTCGGTGTCCTACTAGCCTTCAGCTTTCCACCTGACTTGGCCCCGCGCTCCCCCGGCGCGGGGCTTTTTCTTGACCGCTGTTGATCAGAAGGCCTGGCGTCAGCTGTGCTGGTCTCGCGGGTCGAAGCGGTCGCGCAGATGGTCGCCGATCAGATTGACGCAAAGGACCGTGAAGGTGATGGCGGCGCCGGGAAACAGAGAGAGCCACGGCGCATCCGCCAGGAACGCCTGACCTTCGGCGAGGATTCCCCCCCAGCTTGGATGAGGAGGCGGCACACCCAGGCCGAGAAAGCTCAGGGCGCTCTCCGAGAGCAGCGCCAGGGCGAAATAGGAGCTCGCCAGGACGATGATCGGCCCGATCATATTCGGCGCAATGTGCCTGATCAGAATTGCGCCGTGGCCGCGGCCCAGATTGCGCGCCATCTCGACATAGGGTCGTTCGCGCAGCGACAGGACGAGGCCGCGAACAACGCGCGCGACATTGGGCGTGTAGGCGATCCCGAGCGCCAGCACGACGCCGACTTCACTGGCCCCGACAATGGCGACCAGAGCCAGAGCCAGAAGAACCCCCGGCAAGGCCAGCATCGCTTCGGTAAGGCTGGACAGAATTCGGTCCACCGGTCCGCCGAAATAGCCCGCCACTCCGCCGAGTGCGACGCCGGCCAGGGTCGCCACCGTCGTCGAGAAAAAGGCGACCCGCATACTGACGCCAGCGCCGGCCAGCATCCGCGAGAACAGGTCCCGGCCGAACTGATCTGTCCCCAGCCAGTGCGCCGCAGACGGCGAAGCCAGACGGATCTCCGGCGCGATCGCCACGGGATCGTAGGGCGGCGCCGCCATGCCGATGACGGCCGCCAGCATGACGACTCCCAGACCCGCCAGCGCCGCCCAATAGACGGGTCTGCGTGTTGGATGGACAGACGCGTCGGTCATGACGGCCTCACGCGCGGGTCGAGCCAGGCCTGCGCCAGGTCAACGATCAGATTGACCAGGGCGTAGATGAAGACGACGAAGAGCAGGACACCCTGAATCACGGGGTAGTCGCGCGCATAGATCGCATCGACGAGAAACCGGCCGAGGCCGGGAATGCCAAATACAGTCTCGATCACCGCCGTCCCAGAAAGCAGGGACGAGAGAATGAGCCCCAGCATCGGCAAGGTCGGAACCAGCGCATTGCGCAACCCATGGCCCATCAGCACCCGGCGTTCACTCAGCCCCTTGGATCGGGCGAAGTCGATGTAGTCCTGGCCCAGCACCTCGATCGTGTTCGCGCGCATGAGACGGGTCAGAACACCCACCTCAACACACACCAGGGCGATGACCGGCAGGATGATGTGCATCAGCCATGCGCCTGGATTTTCGCCGATCGCCACAAAGCCGGCCACCGGGGTCCAGCCCAGGGTGACGCTGAACAACAGGATCAGCAACATTGCGACCCAGAAACTCGGCACCGAGACCAAAACCGTGGCCGCCGTCACGATCGCCAGATCCAGAGGGGTGTTGCGCCGCGCGCCGGCGACCAGACCAGCGAACACGGCCAGAATCGATGAGATGACGAAGGCGATGCCGACGACCTGAAGCGTCACCAGGAAATGGCCGATCATCTCGTCGAGGACGGGCTGCTGGGTCATGAAGGAGTGGCCCAGGTCCCCCCTCAAAACATGAGAGAGCCAGATCAGGTACTGCGTCCAGAGCGGCTCATTCAGACCCATCTCTTCGCGTACGCGCTCGACCCGCTCGCTGTCGCCCAGGTCGCCGACCATCAGCGCCGCAGGGTCGCCGGGCGCCAGCCTCATCAGTCCAAAAACGATGACTGAGACAATCAGCAAGGTTGGGATGGCCGCCATCAGGCGTCGCAGGACGAACGCCATCATGGTGCACTGACCGGGCGCGTAGTCTGCACGCCCCACAGGCGCGGCCGGCCCATAGCCCATGGGGCGTAGCCGGTCAGGCTCGTGCGCGACAGGTCGACGATCTCGTCGTTGTACAGGCCGACCATCGGCAAATCCTCCTGCATCAGCCCGTGCAGTTGTAGAAGAAGCAACGCCATCGCCGCGTCGTCGCGGACCTCCTCGAACTGCGCGACCAGGGCAAGCGCGCGCGGATCCTCCCATTGGTAGGAGCCCCTGACATCCCGCGATCCGGTGAAGGTGGCGTACATCAAGGCGGGATGGCTACGCGCCGAATAGCCGAAGGCCGACAGCTGAAAATCGCCGCGCTGAAACTGCGATAGCTGGGTCGCCCAATCGCTGACCTCAAGCCGCACATTGAAGCCGGCGGCCGTCAGCATGGCCTGTGCGGCGATGGCGTTGTCGTACATGTACGGGAACTTGCGGTTGGTCTGGATCGTCAGCACCTGGCCGTCGTAGCCGGCCTCACGGGCAAGGCGCCTGGCCAAGGCGGGATCGTAGGCGGGCCAGGCGGCGAAGCGCGCGTTGTAGAACCGGCTTGCGCGCATCACGGCGGAAGAATTCGGCTGAGCCAGGCCGAAGCTGGAGACGTCGGTGATCAGGCGCGGCGACAGCGCATGGGCGATGGCTCGGCGCATCCGCACATCGCTGAGCAGGGGGTCGCGGGTCTGCATCAGCAGGACCGTCCAATCGAGCGTGTCGCGCCGATGGACCCGGACATCGCCATGGCGCTGGGCATGGCGCTGCATCTCGCCATAGGCCGAAATCGGCGCAGCGAAGACCAGGTCGATCGCACCCGCATAGAGCGAGGCCTTCGCCGACAGGCGATCCGGCGTCACCACGAAGACCAGACGCCGGGCGTACGCAATCTTGCGGCCGGTCAGGCCGCTCATCGGCTCGGAGCGGGGGCTGTAGTCGTCGAACCGCTCCAGGGTGACGGACCGCCCCCGTCGCCATTCGCCTAGCTGGTAGGGACCTGTGCCAATCGGCGCCGTCCAGGCGCCGGCGGCGTCGACCGATGACGGATGCAGGATCGCCGTCAGACACTGGATGCTGGCCATGCGGTCCAGAAAGAGCGCGCTGGGCCTGTTCAGCCGGAACACGACCTGATCCGGCGCCGTGGCGGTGATGCTCTCTATGCGAACGCCCGATGCGCCCGACCCGTCGAAATCATCCAGACATCGGAAACCCGTTTCCGGGTCGAGCAGCCGTCTCCAGGTCCAGACAACCTCAGCCGACGTCATCGGCTCGCCGTTGTGGAAGCGGACGCCGTGGCGCAGCGTAAAGGTATAGGTGAGCCGATCCTCGGACAGCGCCACCGTCCGCGCCAACAGCGGACCAACGCTCATGTCGTCCCGGTAGGCCACCAGGGATTCCCCGATGTGATACAGGACCGTGTCGGTGTTGCCGTCGCGGAGCACGCCCGGATTGGTCGAGAGAATGTCGGAGCTTATCGCGACGCGAATCTCGCCGCCCCGCCCCGGCGCAGTCGCCGCCGGAGGCGTGCAACTGCCGAGCAGCCAAGCCGAAAGCAGAACCGCAACTGCGCGAAGCGGCGTCATGAAGGCGATGGTCTGCGGCGACGGCGCGGCTTCACCGCCCACATGGTCAGTCCGGTGATGCTGGAGCCGAGCAGCATGAGGCCGACAAGCGTAATGACAGGCCGGCGGAGCGGGCCGTAGGCGTCGCCATTGTGGATCGGCAAAATCCAGGACAGGGCCGCCTCTCCCGATGGCAGGTCGTTGCCGTCGGAGAAGACCAGAAGCTCGCCGGTAAAGCGATCCACACCGGCGATGTGATGCGCGCGCGGGTTGGCCGCGTCTGCGGCGGTCATCACCACCCCGACCAGGCGTCCATCGGCGAGCACGCGGACCTGGCGCAGAACTCCATCGGGGAAACGGGCCTGCAGCCGCTCCAGAGCCGTCTGGGCGGTGATCAGAGGCTGGGCTCCCGGCTCAACCGGCGCCAAGTCTGGATTCAGTTCAGGCAGGACCGGCGCGACGATGGCCACGACCGGCTTGATCAGGGGTTCAGCGACCATCAGCGTTCCGGTCAGGCCGCTGAGCGCGAAAAACAGACTCATCACCGCACCCGGCGCCAGGTGGAAATCCCTCAGCACGCGCCGCCAGGGCGCACGCAACTGGATGGTCAGCGCCTCGGTGTATCGATGCTGCTTCGGCCACCACAGGATCAGACCCGTGATCGACAAGGTCAGCAGCAGAAGCCCCTCGACCAGGAGCACCAGCTGTCCGGCCACGCCGGACATCAGGCTGACGTGGATCCGCTCGGCCAACTGCGTAGGGTACTTCCAGATGGCGCCGCTGGAGAGCACCGTGGCCGTTTGGCGCTCAAGAACGACGATGTGCAGGGCGCGGTCGGGATCTGTGCGGACGCGGGCCAGTATGACGCCGGCGTCCTGATGGGTGAACAGGAGCCGATCCAGCCTGCCGCCGGGGGTGGCCGCCAGGGCCGCGGCTATGAGCGTATCCAGATCGGCCGTCCGCTCCACGGCCCGACTGCGGGTTTCAGGGTGGAATGCCTTAAGGAGCACATCCTGGTTGGCCAGGATCACGCCCGTCCCGGCCTGAGCGATCAGCAGCACCCCGACGACCAGAGCGATCCATTTGTGAATGTCGGCAAGAAGCCGCTTGCCGGCCTTGCCGCGTCCAACGGCCGAATTCATCCGACCCAGACCGCTGGCCGCCGGTGGTTCCATGGCCGCGCCTGCTCGAGCGAATAGGCCAGCTCGATCAGGGTTCGGTCTTGCCCCGGCGCCGCGCAGACCTGAATGCCTACAGGCAGGCCGCCGGCACTCCAATGCAGCGGCACGCTCATGGCCGGCGCCCCTGAGACATTGTGGATGGGCGTGTAGCCCATGAAGTCGTTCATCCGGCTGACCAGGATGTCGTAGTCAACGTCCGGCGCCAGATAGCCGATTTGCGGCGGCACGGTCCGCAGCACGGGCGACACGACCGCATCATAGCCGGCGAGCCAATCGTTGAATGCCGTCGCCTGAGCTTGAAGCCGCGCGATCGCCTGCCGGATCCCGTCCGACCCCGCCCGGCGGGCGTGCGCCGCCAGCCCCAGGGTGAAGGGCTCCAGCACCGTATCGTCCGGCTCTCGTCCCAGGGCGCTCTGGGCCCGCGAATAGGCCCGCAAGGCGCCGCTGGACCAGAAGGTGACGAAGTCATCGATGAAGGTCTCAGGGAAAGGCCACCGCGCCTCCACCAGGTCATGACCCATGTCAGCAAGCAGGGTCTGGGCTGCGGTCAGCCCGGCGTCGACATCCGCGTCCGGGGCCAGTCCCCGGTCGCTCAGGCGCACCACCGCCACCCGCAGGCGGCGCGATGTCGCGGAGGTTACATAGCCCAGGCGGCTCATGCCTTCGGGCAGCGTCCGGGCCTCGGTGACCGCCAACAGACCGGCGCTGTCGCGTACGCTGCGGCTCACCACGTGCTGGACAGCGTAGTCGATCGGACTGGCGCTGGGGCGATCTCGGTGCTGTCGCCCCCGCGACGGCTTCAAGCCGAACAGACCACAGCAGGACGCCGGCATCCGAATAGAGCCGCCGCCGTCATTGGCGTGGGCCACCGGCGTCACCCCGGCGGCGACCGCCGCCGCCGCGCCCCCCGACGACCCGCCCGACGAACGGTCCAGATCCCAGGGGTTGCGGGTCGGCCCGAAGGCGAGCGGCTCTGTCGTGGCCGAAAAGCCCATCTCCGGCGTCGCTGACTTGCCGATGACAACGAGGCCGGCCGCATCAAAGGCCGACATATAGCCGTCCTGGGCCGTGGCGGCGGCGGCGCTGGCGGTCGCCCTGGACCCGTCGCGGGTCGGCAATCCGATATAGTCGTTGAGATCCTTGATCAGGAACGGCACCCCCGCGAACGGCCCTGTCAGGCTCGCGGATCTTGCGCGGTCCCGCGCCTGTTCAAAGCCGGCGGTCACCAGAAAGTTCAGCTCGGGCTGGGCGGCCTGGGCGCGCGCGATCGCGGCATCCACCGCCTCCAGCGCCGATATCTCACCGGATCGAATGAGCGCCGCCAGGCGCGTCGCGTCCATCGCAGAGCTGCGAGAAAACAGCGGCGGCAGACTTGCGCATCCGCTCGCCCCAAGGGCTGCGCCGCCCGTCAACAGCTTGCGGCGATCCATGATTGGCATTCTCGGGCACCCTGTCAGACCTATGAATGCGACGAATCCCAGGCCCCCAAACCGTATCGCGGACGCGATGGAGTTTCACACCCGAGAGATTGTTGGCAAGGCCGGTCAGCCGCGAGCCGCCATCCCGGCCATAGGTGGTGGAGGCGTTGGCCAGGCTCTCTCCCCGTCGCCGAAGCGAGGTGCGCCCGGCCCGCCGGGTCATAGCTGAACGTCGCCCCGCTCGCGGCGCCCGTCAGCCGGTTGGAAGCGTCGTAGGCGAACTGCCCCGTCGCCCCCACCCCGGTGATATTCTCCAGCGCATCGTAGCTCACCGAGGCGCTGTTCACCGCCGTCAACTGATTGAGGCCGTTGTTGGCGTAGCTGTCGTGGAGCTTATTTTGTCCTGAAGCGAGTGAAAATGAGAAAAATTGGAATTCCTATTAGGCCCAGAACTGAAAGGTTGAGAAGGTAACCCCAAACGTCGCCCGCGTCCTTCAATGCTGCCAGGCACAGCCCGACAGCAAACGCGGCGGGGGCCGCACGAGGTTTGATATGTTTCGTGTAAAACTCGCTCATTCGCAATCGCGATTCCACAGTGCCGGGGTTGCAAGCCCTCCGTTAACCTGACCTCCGACATAAGCGGCCGGTGTGCCGCCGCCGAGCGTACTGAAACCCCTTCCACCGCCCATTGTCACGGAAGGGCTTCCCCCTACATTCGTGCCAATTAAGTCTTGGGATGCTGTGAAACCACCGACGGCGCCACCACCGGCATCTCCGCCTCCATAGACGCCTGCTCCTACAGATGCTCCACCTGGTGTCCTGTTCGCTATGCCAACATATCCCCCCGCGTTCGCGCCGGCTCCCGCTCCGACGCCGACAAATATTTCGACTCCAATCTGCCCGGTAGCCACGTCGATTTTGACCCCTCCAGCGACGGTGAGCCCGATTCCGGCGTAAACGTCAGCAGCCAAGCCAACCGAAATCGGACGGGCCCTACATGCCGGGTTTTGTTCTGCAGGCAGGGTCAACTCCGTTGGCTCGCCGCTGCGCCCAAAATAATCTCGCGGCCACCGCGCTGCAATCGGCTCCGGGCCAAATCCACGTTCGATTCCGCCACAAGCTAATCCTTGCCGTCTGCAAAGGCACATTATGTCCGCCGAGCGGCAGCCAATCACGACAACATCGCTAACGACGTCGTCCAGCCGGTCCCACAACCCCCACGGATCCACCATATTCACCGGATCCGCTCGCACGTAAGCGTAGAGGTTTATCCCGCCCTGGTAGCCGATGGGGTCGGTCTGCAGGAAGCGGCCGAGGGTGGGGTGGTATTGGCGGTTCCTCATGTTCCAGGGGGCGGCGCCGGCTTCGGCCAGGTAGAGGGCGCCGGTGTAGCCGAACGGGCCTGAGGGGGCGGCCTGGGGCACGCCTTACTCGTCGTACCGATTGACCTGGCTGGCCGCACCCATGCTGGCCAGATGGGCCGCCACCGATCCCAATGGGTCCGTGACCGCCCAGGTCCGAGTGCCGTCGGCGGCGGTCACATAGGCGGCGTCGTCGTCCAGACCTGCGCCCGGCACACTGCAACGAAAGCGATCTGGTTCCCGACGCCTGGCTCCACAAACGGTGACCCGGCAGGTCATAGCCGAAGGCCTACCCGCGACGATTGCGAACGTCGAGCCGGGCGTTGCAAACGGGACACCGGCGTGCGGGCCAGAAAAACAAGGGATGGGCTTGCGACGCCCAGGCTCCGCAGTTCCAACAGCGTCCCGCCCAGCGGGCGACCGTATAGGGCATAGCCGCAATCGCGATCACCACAGGAAGGGCGTGCTCAAAAACTAGCCCCCCGGCGATCCCAAAAAATAGATCCGCTGCCAGAATGAACCCCATCACTAGGGGGACAAGGTAGGCCCAGAGCAGATACTTGCTGTTTGGCGTCATGATGGGCATTCGATCTCGTAGTTCGCCCCCCGTTCTACCGTGGCCGAAAAAGGCGTCGGAGATGCACCATAATCACCACCCGAATATGGTCCCGTCTGCCTACCCGAATTCACAAGCCCGACTTCTGCCACCGGAAGGCCGATGTTCGCCATAGTTGCTGGGCCCAAAGGCGAGACGCGAGAGTACAATATTCCGGAGCTTGCCGAGAGATTGAATCCGCCCGCCACGGTGTAGCCTACATACCTATAGGTACCGACCTCCGCTCCATCGCGAACCTGAATTCCTGCGCCGAAGCTAATCGACCATCCGCCCGCTACGACGGCGCTAACCGCTTGGCGGCTATAGTAGAACCCGTCTGTTTGCCGCCTATTTGCGTCGTCCCTTGCATTCGAAACATTGAAATTCGTAACTGCATCCGCAACGGGAGAGCACACAAGCTCAGAAAACTGTCGCTGAAACGCGTCACGACCAGAGCCAGCCATCTCATTGGTAAGCCGCCGAAGAGCTGTGTCGAGTTGAAAGCGCGCAACTCGTTCGGCGCGTTCTAGAATTCGCCTACAATCAGGTATCAGGCGGCACGTAACCACGACTGGATCAATCTCTCCCTCCTGCAACCCCCACGGATCCGCGAGGTTCACCGGATCGGCCCCTACATAGGCGTCGAGGTTTATCCCGCCCTGGTAGCCGATGGGGTCGGTCTGCAGAAAGCGGCCGAGGGTGGGGTGGTATTGGCGGTTCCTCATGTTCCAGGGGGCGGCGCCGGCTTCGGCCAGGTAGAGGGCGCCGGTGTAGCCGAACGGGCCTGAGGGAGCGGCCTGGGGCACGCCGTACTCGTCGTAAGCATTGATCGCGCCGGTGAGGGCGCCGGTGTCGGCCATCAGCGCCGCCACACTGCCCAGCGGGCCAGCTCCCGCAGGGGCCGGCCCAGGACGCCATCGCTGTATTGTAGGCTGAACGCGCCCGCTCCCGACGTCTGGCTCCGCCGCCCCAAGAAGTGATCACAGACTAAGCTTGGCTGACGATGTAAAATATGGCCATGAAATCAATATTTAATCCCGCTTTATAGCTTTCCGATTTTGCCGCTTTCCCACCTTCCAACGAACCAGAAAATAGGGGGCCCCAGCGGCCAGGGTCCATATAAAGAGGCCCAATCCCGCAATGGCGAATGCCACGTACATCACTGCGGACTCGACCGAACCGAACGGCGCGCTGGATCGATAACCGCCTCCGACGAAGAAGCCACCGACCAGAAGCGCGGCCCCAAACCAGCGAACTGGACGAGACGCCGCCCGGTATCTGCTCCAATCCCGTTCAGCTCTCGCGACCGGAGCAGCATCCATGATCGGACCGAGCTGCCAACTATAGTAGGTCAGAAACGCCCATGCTCCGAAGGCGCTCAGGATTGCGAAAAAGGGCTCAGGCATTCTTAGCAACCTGCAGTGACAGCAGCTGCGATTGGATCATCCGCCAAGTCCTCTTGCACTGAACCCGCGCCTCTTTCTACGGCGCGGCGGTTGCCGCGCCCGTTAGGTACATAGGTACCGTTGGCGCGTCGTCCAGCGTCAAGCACGGCGGGCCCTGCGCCCGGCACATAGCACTCCGTCATCGCGCCACCGTTATCGCCGCGGAAGCGGGCGTCGCATGCGCTCGCTCGCCGGGTCTCAGGTCTGCGCCCGCGCGGACTGAATGCGCTCGTTCATCCGTTCCAGCGTCCGCTTGATCCCATAGAAATCTGCGGCGAGGAGGACCGGAATTCGTACAGGTCGCCCATTCTTCGATCTGATCAGCATGGACCCGTAGAAGTCGTCGATCCGCTCGATCTGGTCGATCGGGATTTCGCGCCTGAATAGACCCTGGAAGACGATCCGGTCGGCTCCGATCTCCAGCATCGTATGGCCCTGCAAGCGCCGGATCACATGGACTGCTATCAGGGCGACGAGCCACAAAACGGCACAGACAAGAGCCATCCGGACGGGCGCCAATTCTGGCTGGCGCACAAAATTAAACAAAACGAGCCCACCATCTGATGGCCTTGCTGTAAATGTTATGTATCCGATGATCAGAAAAATAGCGATATAAAGCATCGACGGCCAAATCGATATTTTGTATGAAAATTGACTCGTCATACACACCCTCTCGACCGGGCGTATTCAGAAGCAGCGGACTTTCCCGCTTCCTCACCTGCAATGCCACCTGCAAGGCCCCCAGCTGCCGTCCCGATCGGCCCCGCAAATGTACCTGGTCCTCCGCCTATCGCACCGCCGACGACCGCTCCTGCCCCTGGCAATATTGCTCGTGCTGCCGCCACGTCCAGAGGCTCTCCTGCTTCGGCGCTTGCCGCACCGTTGAAATATCCCTCCACAAACGTAAGCGTTATCGTCAAGGGCAGGAAACCGCGAGCAACGGCCCTCGCGCTCACGGGGGCGTCAGCCGCGTTGGCGATACCGACCAATGCGCCGGTGATCGCGCCATGGGCCGTTCCACCTGCGCCGGCTGCCTCTGCGATCTGGCCGTATTGCGACGGAACGGGCCGGCTCGGGCAGTAGGGGCTGAGCACTTCCGGCGATGCGGTTGCAAACGCGAAAAGGGCGGGAGCTTTCGCTCCCGCCCTCTCCAGTCTTTGAACCGCCCCGGGGCTGTTCGCCCGGAACCTAGGCGTTGGGCGTCGCCTAGAAGTCCATATCGCCCATGCCGCCCATGCCGCCGCCGGGCATGGCCGGAGCGGACGCCTTCTTGGGCGCGTCGGCGACGGCGGCTTCGGTGGTGATCAGGATGCCGGCGACCGAGGCCGCGTCCTGAAGCGCCGTGCGGACGACTTTGGCCGGGTCGATGACGCCCATCTTGACCAGGTCGCCATACTCTTCGGTCTGGGCGTTGAAGCCAAAGGCGCCGTCCTTGTTTTCCAGGATCTTGCCGACCACGATCGAGCCCTCGACCCCGGCGTTCTCCGAGATCTGACGGATCGGGGCCTGCAGGGCCCGGCGCACGATGGCGATACCGGCGGTCTGGTCGGCGTTGTCGCCCTTCAGCGTCGCCAGCACGGCCGAGGCCTTCAGCAGGGCCACGCCGCCGCCCGGGACAATGCCCTCTTCCACGGCCGCGCGGGTCGCGTTCAGGGCGTCGTCGACGCGGTCCTTCTTCTCCTTGACCTCGATCTCGGTCGAGCCGCCGACGCGGATCACCGCCACGCCCCCGGCCAGCTTGGCCAGACGCTCCTGCAGCTTCTCCTTGTCGTAGTCGCTCGTGGTGTCCTCGATCTGCTTCTTGATCTGGCCGATGCGGGCCTCGATCGCGGCCTTCTCGCCGACGCCGTCCACGATGGTGGTGTCGTCCTTGGTGATGGTCACCTTCTTGGACGAGCCCAGCATGTCGATGGTCACGTTCTCCAGCTTGATGCCCAGGTCCTCAGAGATGACCTGGCCGCCGGTCAGGACCGCGATGTCCTCCAGCATGGCCTTGCGGCGATCGCCAAAGCCCGGGGCCTTGACCGCCGCGACCCGCAGGCCGCCGCGCAGCTTGTTGACCACCAGAGTGGCCAGGGCCTCGCCTTCGATGTCCTCAGCGATGATGACCAGCGGGCGGCCCGACTGAACCACCGCTTCCAGGATCGGCAGCATGGCCTGAAGGCTCGACAGCTTCTTCTCGTGCAGCAGGATCAGCGGCTCATCCAACTCGGCCTGCATCTTGTCGGCGTTGGTGACGAAGTAGGGCGACAGGTAGCCGCGGTCGAACTGCATGCCTTCGACGACGTCCAGCTCGGTTTCGGCCGTCTTGGCTTCTTCGACGGTGATGACGCCTTCGTTGCCGACCTTGTCCATCGCCTTGGCGATCATCTTGCCGACTTCGTCGTCGCCATTGGCCGAGATGGTGCCGACCTGGGCGATCTCGTCGTTGGACGTGACCTTCTTGGAGCCGTCCTTGATCTCGGCGATGACCTTGGTCACGGCCTTGTCGATGCCGCGCTTGAGGTCCATCGGGTTCATGCCGGCAGCCACCGACTTCATGCCTTCGACGACGATGGCCTGGGCCAGCACGGTCGCGGTCGTGGTGCCGTCACCGGCCTTGTCGTTGGTCTTGGAGGCGACCTCGCGGATCATCTGGGCGCCCATGTTCTCGAAGGCGTCCTCCAGCTCGATCTCCTTGGCCACCGAGACGCCGTCCTTGGTCGAGCGCGGGGCGCCGAAGGACTTCTGGATCACGACATTGCGGCCCTTGGGGCCCAGGGTCACCTTGACCGCATTGGCCAGGACGTTGACGCCGCGCAGCATCCGGTCGCGCGCGTCGGTATTGAAATAAACGAGTTTAGCGGCCATCGGGCAGCTCCTGTTCTAGATATTCGGGGGGGGGAGGTTCAGACGTCGCGCGCTTAGGACAGCACGCCCAGGACGTCCGATTCCTTCATGATGATCAGGTCGTCGCCGTCGATCTTGACCTCAGAGCCCGACCACTTGCCGAACAGGATGCGGTCGCCGACGTTCAGTTCCGGCTTGATGAACTCGCCGTCTTCGTCACGGGCGCCGGGGCCGACAGCCACGACTTCGCCCTCCTGGGGCTTTTCCTTGGCGTTATCGGGGATGATGATCCCGCCTTTGGTCTTTTCTTCTTCCTGGACGCGCTTGACCAGGATGCGGTCGCCGAGCGGACGAAACGCCATGTTGTCGATCTCCTTGGTGGACAAATCCTACGCACCGGGCGGCGCCTGCTAGCAGTCACTCGCCCTGAGTGCCAATGCGCCCGGGAGGTATGCAGGCCACCGCGCTGAGTCAAGGCGGGACGGTTGAGTGTTTTTGCACTCGGGCAATGGAGTGCAAAAGGTGCAAAAGGTGCAAAACCGGGCGAGCAGCCCCCCGCTGGACGATGTCGAAGACCAGCCGCCAGTGTGAACTCGACGGGGCCAACGGGCGTTCTTGAAAGGGAAATTCGTCGGAACCGCTTACCGCGCGCCGGTCAGTCGGCTCTGGATGCGGGGGTTGTCAGGGCTGGATATCTTCGTCCGCATAGATGGCGACGGCTACAGGTGAATCCTGATCGGCCCAGCCCCGGTACATCCCCGAGGTGTTCATGGCGAAGGCGATGGAGCCGTCCGCAGCCAGGGCGATGACGCCGCCATCGCCGCCGATGGAGCCGACTTCGGAAATGATCAGGTCAGCCGCCGCCTGAACCGGCGTGTGCGCCCTGTGGACCAGGCCGCAGATATCGCGCGCGACGGTCAGACGGATGAAATATTCGCCCGTTCCCGTCGCCGAGACGGCGCAGCCGCGTCCAGCCCAAGTGCCCGCCCCGATCACCGGAGCGTCGCCGATCCGGCCCCAGCGCTTGGCGGTCGTGCCGCCGGTCGAGGTGCCTGCGGCGATACGGCCCTGGGTGTCCAGGGCCACCACGCCGACGGTGCCGAATCGGTGGTCGTCACCCTCGGACAGCGCGGCAGACTGTTCGGGCGCAGGCGCGCCGGCGGGGCGTTCAGGGATCGGCCAGCCGCGCTCGGTCAGGACCGCAATCAACTGGTCCCAGCGGCGCTGGGTATAGAACCAGGACGGGTCGACCTGTTCCAGACCAACGGAGACAGCGAAGGCGTCGGCGCCCTCGCCCGCCAGCATGACGTGGCCGGACTGTTCCATCACCGCCCGCGCCAAGGCGATCGGGTGCCGGGTGCGCGAGGCTCCCGCGACGGCCCCCGCTTCCATTGTTTCGCCATCCATGATGGCGGCGTCGAGCGAGTTGGTCCCCTCGGCGGTGAACATCGCTCCACGCCCCGCATTGAACAGCGGATCGTCTTCCATAAGTTCGATGGCCGCCTGGATGGCGTCCAGCGACGAGCCGCCGTTACGGAGCACGTCCGCTCCGGCTTCAACCGCCGCCGTCAGGGCGGCGCGATATTGGGCGTCGCGTTCGGGCGTCATCTGGGCGCGCTCGATGGTGCCGGCCCCGCCGTGGATGGCGATGGTCCAGCGCGGGGTCTCTTGGGCTGCCGCCGGAAGGGCAAGAAGGCCAATGGCCAGCGAGAGTGCGAGGGGTCGAAGCATCACAAGTCCTCAGATCAGGCGGGAAAGCCAGTGGAAGATATTGCGGGCGAACTGCTCATCGTCATGACCGTCGGTCTGCAGGCCGAACGGAAAGTCCGGGCGATCATCGCCATCCGGAAAACTCAGTCGCTGGGCTGTCAGCATTCCCGCCTCGCCCAGGACCACGACGCGGCCCAGACCGTGCTCGAAGGCCAGACCCTGGGCAGGTAGAGCTGGACGCGACAAAGCCTCCAGGACCGCTTCGGGGTCTTCACCCGACGCCAGGCGCGCCTCAATGGTCTCCAGTGTCGCCACATTGCCGGCTTCCCGGTCGGTTGCACGGAGCGCCAGCAGGACCGTCGCCCCTTGCGGCCCCGCGATCGATTGGCCGGTGAACGACCTGACGACACCGATGGCTTCCTCTGGACCCCGGCCCGATGTGATCGGGTGCGATCCCAGAGTTCCGGCGTCACGGCTGAATATCAATCGCGACGTCACGCTCCGTTCGGGATCGAGCCTGAAGGCATAGCCCGTGCCCATGCGTACGCCGAAAGCACGCCCGAGATCCTGGGCCGCCACCCCATGGGGGTGGTGATCGGCCGCGAGCAGAAGCGAGCCGCCGGCCCGCACCCAGGCTTCGATCTCCCGAATCTCGGTTACGGAAAAGGATGAGGGATTAGGACCACCGACCATCAGACCGGGATTGGAGATGACGAGGATGTCCACACCGTCCAGGGCGCCCGGCGCATCAAAGCGCTGACGCCCGGCCCTGATCTGATAGCCGTCGGACCGGGCCAGGGCCGCGAATCCGGCATACCGACCCTCGATGGTCTGGGCGCTGCCGTGGGCCTCATCCACCAGGATCACGGGGCCTTGTTCGGCGTAGGCTGGTCTGGCGGTCTGCGGGCGGTAGTCCGGGTCAGGGCCCTGTTCCTGAGCGCAGGCCGCGACCGGCGCAAACATGATTGCCAGCGCGACGGCCCATCTTTTGAGTCCCGCCATAGGTCGCACCTGTTCAGATGAGGCGCGACCATGGCAGGCTCCGGTCCAGCCGCCAATCCCATTCGAAACGCGGCCGGCCGGCAAGGCGCGCGACCAGAGCGTGTTCCGATAGACGGAAACCGCTTGTCGGACCCGATCGCGCGGCGCCAAGAACTGGAGCAGGGCTCAGTCCGGTTCCGAGCAAACGAGCCCTGCGCTAGCCGGCCGCAGCAAACAGGGCGTTGACCTTGTTCCAGTTCACCACCGACCAGAAGGCCTTCAGATAGTCGGCGCGGCGGTTCTGGTACTTCAGATAATAGGCGTGTTCCCAGACATCGGCGCCCAGGACGACGGCGCCCTTCTCATCGGCGACGTCCATCAGCGGGTTGTCCTGATTGGGCGTGGAGGTGATCTTCAGCTTGCCGTCCTGGACGATCAGCCAGGCCCAGCCTGAACCGAATTGGCCGGCGCCGGCGGCGTTGAAGTCGGCCATGAACTTGTCCATGCCGCCCAGATCCCGGTCGATAGCGGCGGCCAGCTCGGCGGACGGCGCGCCCGTCTGACCGTGCGGGGCCATCAGCTCCCAGAACAGGCTGTGGTTCCAGTGGCCGCCGCCGTTGTTGCGCACGGCCTTGGGCAGCTTGGACATGGCCGCGAACATCTCTTCCATCGACTTGCCGGCCAGGGCCGGGTCGGCGTCGACCGCCTTGTTCAGATTGTCGACATAGGCCTGATGGTGCTTGTCGTGGTGGAAGGTCATCGTCTCGGCGTCGATGGCCGGCTCCAGGGCGTCATAGGCGTAGGGCAGCGGGGGAAGGGTGAAGGCCATGGAACGGCTCCTGTCTGGTGAATCTCGGCTAGGCTGTATCTAGGCGCGCTGACGCCAAAGCCAAGGCGGAAACGGCGAAATCGTTCGCGGTCAGGCTGGAAGATTGGCCTTCAGACAATCCCTCACTGCGCGCCGCAGATCGCCCGTCGAGGCGGCGAAGTCTTCACCCTCGGCGTCGAAGACGGCCCGCGTCGCCGCATCCAGCCCGATGTCGAGCGCCGCAATGACGCGCGCCTCTACCTTGGGATGCAGGCAGAAACCGACCTCGCGGCACAAGGCCGCGAACAGGGGCGCGAACCGATCAGCATCAGCCGGGGTGGGAGCCATCGTCATGTCCTCAGTCGGGCGGCGTGAAACGCCAGATGATCGTCGATGAAACTGGCCATAAAGAAATAGCTGTGGTCGTAGCCGGGCTGCAGCCTCAGGGTCAGCGCCTGGCCCGCGGCCTCGGCCGCCGCGACGAGAAGCTCAGGCTTGAGCTGTTCGGTCAGGAACGGATCTGCGTCGCCCTGATCGACCAGGATGTCGTCAAAGACGCCGCGCGCCGCGCCGGCCTCGATCAGGCGCGCGGCGTCGTGTTCGGCCCAGACGGATCGGTCTTCTCCGAGATAGGCCGTCAACGCCTTCTCACCCCAGGGACACCGCGACGGCGAACAGATTGGCGCGAAGGCCGAGACGGACCGGAACAACTCGGGATGACGCAAGGCCAGCGTCAGAGCCCCATGCCCGCCCATGGAATGACCGAAGATTGCGCGTGCACTCGTGGTGGGAAATTCCGCGTCGACCAGCTTGACTAGCTCGCCGGTGACATAACTCTCCATTCGGAACTGCGGCGTCCAGGGCGCCTGGGTCGCATCGACATAAAAGCCGGCGCCCTGCCCCAGATCATAGGCCGGATCATCGGCCACACCCTCGCCGCGCGGTGAGGTGTCGGGGGCAACGACGATCAGTCCCAACTCTGCGGCGGCGCGGTAAGCCCCGGCCTTGGTGGTGAAGTTGTCCTCGGTGCAGGTCAGGCCCGACAGCCAGATCACGACGGGAAATGGCCCTTCGCCTGGCGGGCTGAAGACAGAAAGAGACATGGGCGTGCCGGTGACGCCGCTATCATGGCGCAGGTAGCGCAGGGTTCCGCCGTGCACGGCGTGGATCTTGAGGGTTTCCATCCGCCCTACCTCGGGCCGGGGAGGGTCGGCGTCAACCGTCAGGCCAGCCGCCGTTCCATCATCACCAGATCGGTCGTCACCCGCGCGCCGTCTTCGCCGGTGCGGACCCGAAGCTCAGGCAGGACCCGGTGGGTGATGCGAAAGCCCAGCCGCTCATAGAAGGGGCCGGCGGTCTGGGTGCCGAGATGGGCCGCGACCACGCCGGCCTCGATCAGGGTCTGGTTCAGCGCCTCGGCCAGCCGCGTGCCGACGCCGGGCTTAAGGCCGACGTCCAGCGTCATGGTGGCGATATAGGCGTAACGGACGCCGTCTCGCTCATGGATCGAACCCCAGGCCCCGCCACGCAGACGGCCCTGGTCGTCGGTCAGCTCCAGCAGGAAATCCGGGCGCAGCTTTTCGTCCGCCTCATTGACCGCCTCGATATAGAGCGTGCGCCCCTCGGTGCGCAGGTCCTTGCGATAGGTCCAGGTGCCGTCCGGCCCGGCCGGCATATCGATGTGCTCGGCGGCCCAGCCGGCCGCCTCCAGCGCCGGCCCGACGACGGGGCCATAGGTGGTCAGGATCACGACGCGGGCGATGGCTGCGCCCTCCGCCTCAAGCCCTGCAATCCGGTCTTCGACATAGGCCCGGGTATCGATCAGAAAGGCGCTGTCCGGCCCCGCCGCCAGGTCGGGATAGTCGACCACGACCTGAGGATTGAAGCCGAACTCCGGCTCGCGCTTGAGGAACAGATCGAACAGGGACGCCGCGCCGCCCGCGAGCTCTGACCTGTCGACGGCGTCAGACGTGCGCACTGTCAGCCTCAGGTCGACATCGGTGAAATCCAGACTGCCCATGGTTGAGACGCCGATTTGCTCGGCCTATTCCTTTTCCTCGACCGTCCTCAGCCCTGGGCCGGAGACCTCGTCGCGAGCGGCGGTCGGGTTGCCGCGCGCGATGGCGAAGACGACGCCGGACGGGGCGAGGATGGCTATCCGGTTGGGCAGAGCCATGGCGGCGCTCGAAATATCGCCCATGCGCCAGATCCAGGCGGCGCCCCAGATGAAGTCCGACACATTGCTCACATGGTCGAGGAAAACGTCCATGAAACCGGGCGCGGCGGCGGCGTCTGTCATCGGCGGAAACCCAAACCTCTTGGAGGCAGCCTAGGGTCTGCCACCGTCATGGCAACCCCGCACGGCCCGACCGCCCCGGTCTAGGACTGACAGGCCGAAGCAGCCTCTGCGGCGATCTGGTCGGCAATGACCTCGTCCATGGGGGCCATCAGGATGCCTTCTCCCAGGCTATGGCCCCGCCCCGGATGCACCTGAAAGGTCACCCGGTCGGACGCCAGAACGCCTTCGGCGGCCGCCCGCTGGCGCTCGTGGCGCACCTGGGAATCCAGGTCGCCGTAGTGGAGGATCAGCGGCGTGTCCCAGCGCGCGAACCGTTCGGCCAGGGGCGTGTCGTCGGTGAACCAGCTCTTCCACCAGGCGTAGCTGAACGAGGGCGCCTCGGCGCTCGGATAGGGGGCGTCGTCAGCCATGGCGAGGCTGCGCTCACGCTCGGCCTCATAGATGCTGGCCTGGGCCGTGCGTACGGCTTGCACCGCTTCGGCCGACCATTGACCGGTCGGATGCAGGTACGGATCGAGCAGGCCGAAAACAGCCGACGGCGTGCGCATCCAGTTGGCGCGGACCTCTTCGTTGGTGGTCACACCGTCGCCGTCGGCATCCATCATTTGCAACGAATCCGCATCGCGGCCGGTCAGCTGCCAGCGCACCGTCGCCACCTTGCTCTCCAGGGGCGCCCCTACGCCGATGATCAGGTCCGGCGCCGTCATCCCCGCCTCGGCCCGACCGGCCAGATGCGCGGTCCCCTCCGGATGAACCAGATAGACGACGCATTGGGCCCCCAGCCCCTCGGGTGACCGGACCCAGGTGTCGATGGCGCCGACATCGGCGCTCAGGCTTTCAGCGGTGATCGACGGATAGGCCTCGCGGTCCAGGGCCTCGGTGGGCGAGACGCCGTAACGAACCCCGCGCCGGTCAAACCGGACCGCCGCCAGACCACGATCGGCGAAGCGCCGGCCCAGGTCGGCGAACAACAGGTCGCGCGGCGTGCCGCTACGGCCAAAACGGACATCGCGGTCAAAGGCCCCGGTGCCGGCTACCAGGATCACCACGCCTGTCGGCGCCGCGACCGGCGGGTCCACCTGGCCGTTCAGCGCATAGCCGTCGACGGAGGTCGCGATGAAGGTGCGCGGCGCCTCCTGGGCGGCCGTCAAGGTCGCAAGCGCGGCGATGGCGATCAGCATATCGGGGCAATCCTCCGTATCCAGCCGTAGCCCGGAGCCGCCCGCGCGCCAAGCGGCATCGGCCTATCCCGGCCGATGCAGGGCGCAGACCTTGTTGCCGTCCGGGTCGCGCAGATAGGCCACGATCAGCCTGCCGAACGGCCCGATGCGTTCGCCCGGCGGGTCCTCGATGGCTCTACCGCCCGCCGCCACGCCCGCGTCGTGAAAAGCCTGGACCATCTCGGCGTCCTTGGCGTGGAATCCGATGGTGCCGCCGTTGGCGTGGCAAGCCGCTTCGCCGTCGATCGGAGCGCCGACCGCAAAGGCCCCCATGCGGGTTCGCCACCAGTAGCGACCCTTGGCGTCCGGCCCGCTGCCCGGCGGCAGACCGAGGGCGCCCAGCGCCGCATCATAGAACCGGCGAGACGCCTCCGGGTCATTGGAGCCGAGAACGACGTGGGTGAACATGATGAGGCTCCTATCTAGTTGCCTTTAAAAACTAACCGGCTCTTTCCCCGTTGTCATCCCGGAATTCGCGACAGCAAGTATCCGGGACAGGAGCGAAGCGGCTCGCTTGTCCAGCTCTCTACCCGGCGTTCGACAAGACTCGGCAGGATGATCAAGAGAAGGTCAGAACACCACCACGCTGCGGATGCTCTCGCCCGCGTGCATCAAATCAAACGCCTCATTGATCCGTTCCAGCGGCAGGGTGTGGGTGATCATCGGGTCGATCTGGATCTTGCCGTCCATGTACCAGTCGACGATGCCCGGCACATCGGTGCGGCCGCGGGCGCCGCCGAAGGCCGAGCCCTTCCACACCCGACCCGTGACCAGCTGGAACGGGCGGGTGGCGATCTCTTTCCCCGCCTCGGCCACGCCGATGATGATGCTCTCGCCCCAGCCGCGGTGACAGGCCTCCAGCGCCTGGCGCATGACGGTGGTGTTGCCGGTGCAGTCAAAGGTGTAGTCGGCCCCGCCGCCGGTCAGCTCGACCAGATGGGCGACGATATCGCCATGGTCGGTCGGATTGACGAAATGGGTCATGCCGAAGCGCTCACCCCACTCGGCCTTGGCCGGGTTCAGATCGACGCCGACGATCATGTCGGCCCCGACCATCTTCAGCCCCTGGATGACATTCAGCCCGATACCGCCCAGGCCGAAGACCACGCAGTTGGCCCCCGGCTCGACCTTGGCCGAATTGGTCACGGCGCCCACGCCTGTGGTCACGCCGCAGCCGATGTAGCAGGCCTTGTCGAACGGGGCGTCCTTGCGGATCTTGGCCACCGCGATCTCGGGCAGCACCGTGTAGTTCGAGAAGGTCGAGCAGCCCATATAGTGGGCGATGGCCTGACCCTTGTAGCTGAACCGGCTGGTCCCGTCCGGCATCACGCCCTTGCCCTGGGTGGCGCGGATGGCGGTGCACAGATTGGTCTTGCGGCTGAGGCAGGATTTACACTGGCGGCACTCGGGCGTGTACAGCGGGATCACATGGTCGCCCACCGCCACCGAGGTGACGCCCGGTCCCACCTCGACCACCACGCCCGCGCCCTCATGGCCCAGGATCGACGGGAATATCCCCTCTGAATCCAGCCCGTCCAGCGTATAGGCGTCGGTGTGACAGATGCCCGTCGCCTTGATCTCGATCAGCACCTCGAACGCCTTGGGGCCCTCCAGATCGACCTCGACGATCTCCAGCGGACGTTTGGCCTCAAAGGCGACGGCGGCGCGGGCTTTCATAGTCGTTTCCTCTCGTCATTCCGGGGCGCGAAGCGCAGCCCGGCCCCGCAGGATCAAGCACAGACGCCCCGTTCGGCTCAAGGCCGGACGGTCGCCGATAGGTCGATCCATTGGCGCCCCGTCGCCCGGGTCCAGCGATCGCGCCAAGCCGGCCCAACCTTGGCGGCAAATGTGCTAGACTACAGCCATGACCCGTCAATCCGACTTTCCAGCGTCGAATCTGCGCCTCAAGCGCGCCTATGAACCGGTCGAGCCCGGCGACGGGACGCGCATTCTGGTTGACCGGCTCTGGCCGCGCGGCGTCAGCAAGGAGCGGGCGGATCTCAGCGACTGGATGAAGGACATCGCGCCCACGACCGAGCTGAGAAAATGGTTTGGCCACGATCCGGCCAAATGGGCCGAGTTCCAGCGCCGATACCGGGCCGAGCTGGCCCAGAACGCAGCCGATCTGGATCAGATCCGCGCCCTGGCGGCGAAGGGCGTCGTGACCCTGATCTACAGCGCCCATGACGAGGTCCATAACGACGCGGTGGTGCTGTACGCGGTCCTGTTGGGGCAGTAGGCCGCAAGATCGCCCCCTCAGCCTAGAGAGCTCATGCGTTATCTGCACACCATGGTCCGGGTTTCGGATCTCGACGCGTCACTGGCCTTCTGGTGCGACGCCCTGGGGCTGGAAGAGGTGCGCCGGATGGACAACGAGGCCGGGCGTTTCACCCTGGTCTTCCTGGCCGCTCCCAAGGACCGCGCCCGCTCCGCCGCCGAGCGATCGCCCGAGGTCGAACTGACCTGGAACTGGGATCCGGAGGTCTATTCCGGCGGGCGCAATTTCGGTCACCTCGCTTACAAGGTCGAGGATATCTACGCCTCATGTCGACGCTTGATGGACAGCGGCGTCACCATCAACCGACCGCCGCGCGACGGCTACATGGCCTTCGTGCGCTCGCCCGACGGAATCTCCGTGGAGCTGTTGCAGGAGGGTGATCCGCTGCCGCCGGCCGAGCCGTGGGCGTCGATGCCGAACACGGGCAGCTGGTGAAGTCGCGCGAAGCTCGATTGCCGAACCCAGAGTAGAGGCGTAGCCTCATTTCCGGCAAAGCAGGGAGGCTGCCATGACAGACAATCCAATAGGCGGCGCGGTACGCGGGCTACGGCTGGTCAGTGCGCTCTACGGCATTCTTATGATCTTGCTCGGGATTGCGGCGCTGGCGGCGCCGGTGATCTCGACCCTGGCGACGGTGTTCGTCATCGGCATCTGTCTGGTCGCCGGCGGGCTGGTCGGACTGTTCGCCACGGTCTCGGAGCGTGAGGGCTCAGCCCGCTGGTTGAACGCGCTGTGGTCGTTGCTGGCCCTGGGTCTGGGGGTCTGGATGATCGCCCAGCCGGGCGTCGGCGCAGTGTCCCTGACCCTGTTGCTGGGTGCGGTGCTGGCGGCGCGCGGCGTCACCGGCCTGATGCTGGCGCTCGACGGCCGCTTCGGCTCGGCGCGCATTTGGCTGGGTCTGGGCGGCTTGCTCAGCCTGGTGCTGGGCGGGATCGTCCTGTTCAACCTGATGGAGCTGGCCGGCCTGACCTTGGGAACCATCGTCGGCATCGACTTCCTGGTCGCCGGCGTATCGCTGACTCTGGCGGCGATGATGGGGCCTCGCGCTATCGCATAGCCGAGCGCGGCGCTATCAGGGACGATGCGCCGCAACCTCGTCATCCTGACCGGCTCCGGCATCTCCGCCGAGAGCGGGGTGCCGACCTTTCGCGCTTCGGACGGCCTGTGGGAGGGTCACCGGATCGAGACGGTCGCGACGCCTGAGGGCTTCGCGGCCAACCCGGCGCTGGTTCAGGACTTCTACAACCAGCGCCGCGCCTTGCTGCCGACGGTCCATCCCAATGCGGCGCACCGGGCGCTGGCGGACCTGGCGGCGCGCTGGGACGGCGATTTCCTGCTGGTCACCCAGAATGTCGACGACCTGCACGATCGGGCGCACGCCGAGACCCTGCCCGGGCCGGATTTTTCTCTGATCCATATGCACGGCGAGCTGACCAAGGCCCGCTGTACTGCGACCGACCGAATCTGCGACTGGACCGGCGATCTGGACCCGTACCACGACAGTCCCTTCTCGGCGGACGGGTGGCTTCGGCCGCACATCGTCTGGTTCGGCGAGACGCCGCTGGCGCTGGACCAGATCTATCCGGCGCTGGAGCGCTGCGACCTGTTCGTGTCGATCGGAACGTCCGGCGCCGTCTGGCCGGCGTCAGGTTTCGTGCGTGAAGCGGCGCAGGCCGGCGCGCGAACCGTCGAGATCAATCTGGAGCCGTCCCTGGGCGCCGAGCTGTTCGACCAAGGGGTCTACGGTCCGGCGACAGAAGCCGTGCCAACGTTTGTCCGATCGCTTTGATCAGGCCGGTCTGACCGGCTGGCGCAAGACGGTCTTCAGTCGGGCCGGTTTGGTCTTGCGCGGATCACTCAGATAGATCTCGTGGTGTGGGCCGTTGAAGGTCAGGCCCCGCGCCGGCATCACCTCGTCGTGCAGACGCGCCAGGGCCGGACCCTCGTCGTCATAGCTGCCGATATGCAGGGTCTGGAGCGACCGGCCTTCGTCAAAGGCTTGAAGGCGCAGACTGGCCGGCTGATCGTCGCGCTTGGCGCGCGTCTTCGCCACAGCGAGATCGAACAGCTCCGGTATGATGAAATCCGGTGCCATGATCATCACCGTCCAGCGCCATTCGTCCTTTCGCCGGGCGACGAAGCTGGCCGGATCGTCCGCCCACCACAGAGCCTCCAACGGCGGCACGACATAGTCTTTGCCAAGCGCAGCCCTGGCGGCGAACTTCATGGCGTAGCTGACCCCGTAGAGCCATTCGACCGCGGTGCGATAGCTGGGCGTCGTATTGGGATCGCCGGCCCCATCGACCTTGACGAAGGTCATCGCGGGAACCTGGACCTCGACGAAATCGCCGGCGAGCGGGCCGTAGAAAGCCTTGAGCGTCTTCTTGAAGTCGATCTTGGTCATGGTGGCCTCCTGTCAACATCTGGCGCGGCAGGGCTAGTCGCCTTACCCGGGTCGGGTCCAGGTCAGGGTAATGGCTGCGCCGGACGACAGGTTGGAGGGGGCGATCACGGCCTGACGGCCCTGGCCGGCCCAGACGATGACGCCGAGGGTCTCGCCGCCGTGCGACCAGACCCGCTCCATGCCTAGCGCGGTCAAATGCTCGGAGGCCAGATCTGAAATCTGGACTACGCCAGCCTGGGCCATATCGACCGAACAGACCTGATCGCGCGAGTTGATCAGGGTGATCCAGCCGCGCTGCCGGAGTGATCCGTCCAGATGCGTGATAGAGCCGGATGACGCGCCGCCGATGCCGCCGACGAGTCGATAATCCGCCGCAATAGCGGCCTGAATTGCGGCGCTCCGATCACCCGATTGGAGGTAGGGGCCGCAGACTTCAATCATCGTCGTGCGCACGATCATCGGGACATTCATCGACTGTGCCGCCGCCGGCGTCGCGCCGATCAGCCCGGCCAGGACCGCCAGAAACATGAGCCGCATCGAACCCTCCCATCCTTGTGGTCGCATCGTCGCCGATCTGGGTGAGCCGACCCACTGACGCAGCCTGACCTCTCAGTCAGCCCCCCCCTTTGCGCTCATCCCCGCGAAAGCGGGGGCCCAGGACTTTGGGTGATGAGATCATCGGGACTGAGCCCGTCCTCGCCCCTGTCCACCGTCGCCAAGCTGGACAGAACTGGGTCCCCGCTTTCGCGGGGATGAGCGGAGGCTGAGGTGCACCCCGTTTAGGCCAACCAGCCCATGTGCTCGATCAGGATGGTCAGGCCGATGCCGATCAGGAGGACCCCGCCGATCCCTTCCGCCACCTTGCCGAATCGGACCCCGACGACCCGACCGATCAACATCCCCAGGGTCGTCAGCACAAAGGTCGTGAAGCCGATGCTGGCCGCAATGATCCAGATGTTGGCCCCGATGAAGGCCAGGCCCACCCCGACCGCCGCTGCGTCGATCGAGGTGCCGATGGCCGTGGCGATCAGGCCGACCAGTCCAGGCCGGGTGGTCTTGGCCGTCTCGGGACCAGGCGCTTGGAACGCCTCCCACAGGAGCTTGCCGCCGACCGCGCCGAGCAGGCCGAAGGCGATCCAGTGGTCGATGGCCTGGACCATGCCCGCCGCGATCACGCCCAACGACCAGCCGAGGATCGGCGTGATCGCTTCGATGACGCCGAACACCAGGCCGTTTCGAATAGCCGTCTTGAGGCGGGGCTGGTGCGCAGCGCCGCGCCCGACAGCGGCGGCGAAGGCGTCGGCCGACATGCTCAGCGACAGGGCGGCGATGGCGAGAGGGGTCATCAAGATACGGTCCGCCGGGCACACAACACAGCGCGCTCGCAGCTCCGCCGGTAGGAGCCGAAAGGCACGCTGGTCTCGCTAGGCGGTGGTCCCGCTGATCACGCCACGCCGCCGAAGCGAACGAGTATGTTGACGTGATCCCGGCATTTATCTGGGCGCCGGAAGCTACTCCCCAACGGCGGGCTGACTACACCTGACGGCTAAGGATCGCAACCTTGCGCCCGCACGGCGGCAGCGCCAAGTTGGCGGCGTGGCCATAGCGCCGCCGGGCCCCGGCTCCAGAGATGGAGCGCGGGGCCGACGCGTCTTTGCCTTGAAGGAGGACGCGCCATGACCACGGAAGACAAGCGCCAACGCCGCCGCCGCGACGCCCTGCGCATGAAGGCCAGAGCCCGCCGCATCCGCCCGGATCAGGAAACCGCCTTCTGGCGCGCCGACTATCTGGCCGTCTGCTCGTGCGGCATGTGCGGCAATCCGCGTCACGTCTGGAAGGGGGCCCGCCAGACCCTTCAGGAACGCCGGGCCGATCTGCGCGGCGGCGACGAAGATTGAGCAGTTTTGCATCGCCGCCCCGGCGGCGCCATGAAGGGTCATGCCTGAGACGTCGCGCCCGCCCCTGGACGGCCTGTCGATCTTTAGCCTGATCGCCCTCTTGGCGGTGAGCGTGATCAAGCTGGTCGCCGATGTGACCGCAGGCGCATGGGCGACGCGGTTCCACAGCCGGCTTGAGCCGCGGGTCGAGCGCCCATGATCGCGGCGGCGTCCTCGACGGACCGGCGCAAGATCGCCGGCATCGTTGTCGGCAACCTGATTCCGGTCTTGGGCGTGCTGTTCCTTCACTGGGACGCCGGGGCGATCCTGATTCTGTACTGGATCGAGAATTTCATCGTCGGCGCCTTCACCGTGCCGCGCATCCTGACGGCGCGGGGGCCGCCGTCGCCGCTCGGTTCGGCCATCGGCGGCACATCGCTGGGCGAGCGGCTGTTTACCGCCGCCTTCTTTTGCGTCCACTACGGCGTCTTCTGGATCGGCCACGGCGTCTTCGCCCTGCTGATCGCCGGCCGGATTTCATCCGACGAGCAATCCCGGGCCCTCGCCTCCGCCAGCGGGCCGGTCGAGGCGGCCGGCGCTGCGGCCCAGGGTGAGGCGGGCTGGAGCTTCGTCCTGGCCATCGCCGCTCTGATCGTGATCCACGCGGTCGGCTTCTGGCGCGACTGGATCAAGACCGGCCTTTACCGGACCGCCACGCCCAATACCGAAATGTTCCGGCCCTATGGGCGGCTGGTCGTGTTGCACCTGACGGTGCTGCTCGGCGCCTTCGCCTTGACCAGCATCGGCGCCCCGGCCTGGACGATGATCATCCTGTGCGTCGGCAAGATGGCGCTGGAGCTGGCCGGAACACTCGGCGTCGGGCTATTGCAGCGCGGCCCGGTCGATCGCTCGACCTGACCGCTCCCTTGATCGAGTTCAGGCGTCAACCTTGACCACGCCGCGACGGATCTGGTCCAGCTCGATGGAATCGAACAGGGCCTGGAAATTGCCCTCGCCGAAGGCCTTGTTGCCCTTGCGCTGGATGATCTCGAAGAAGATCGGGCCGAAGGTGTCCTGGGTGAAGATCTGCAGCAGCAGGCCGTCCTGATCCGAACCGTCGATCAGGATGCGGTTCGAACGCATCCGCTCGACGTCCTCGCCATGACCGGGCAGGCGTTTGTCGATCAGGTCGAAATAGGTCTCGATGGTGTCCTGGAAGGCGATGCCGCGCCGCTTCATCTCTTCGACGGTTTCGAAGATGTCGTCGGTGTGCAGCGCGATGTGCTGGATGCCTTCACCGTTATAGCGGCGCAGGAATTCCTCAATCTGGCTCTGCTCGTCCTGGCTCTCGTTCAGAGGGATGCGGATCATGCCGTCGGGCGCGACCATGGCTTGCGAGAACAAGCCCGTGGCCTTGCCCTTGATGTCGAAATACTTCTGCTCCTCGAAGCCGAAGACGTCGCCGTAGAAGCCGGACCAGGTCCGCATCTGGCCCTTGCGAACATTGTGCGTCAGGTGGTCCAAGAGGGTCAGGCCAACGTTCGCCTCGGCCTCGGCCTCGCGCCAGCCGGGCGTCTCGGTCCAGCCGTCAAAGAGGCCTTCGGCGCCGGTCTTGTCGACCAGATAAAGCAGCGAGCCGCCGATGCCCTGCAGCACGAAAGGATAGTCGCCAAGCGCGTTCCTCGGCGCCTCGGCCGGCTTGGCGCCCTTCGAGATCGCCAGGTCATAGGCCGACTGAGCGTCCTTGACCTTGAAGGCCATGCCGGCGGCCGACGGGCCATGGGCGTCGCGGAACTCGATTGCGTGCGGCCCTTCAGAGGTGTTGATCAGGAAGGAGATGTCGCCCTGTTTCATCCGCACCACGCCGCCGTCCGGACGGGTGTGCGACGGCACAAAGCCCATGGTCTCGAAGTGGGCCTGCATGGCCTTGGGATCAGGGCTGACGAATTCGACGAACTCAAAGCCGTCCAGGCCCATCGGATCGGTCGGATTGGCGGTCATGGCGGCCTCCTTGAGATTTTCGGTTCGGGCGGAACCTAGGGATTGCGAGGCCGAAAGCCAAGGCAAGCCGGATCACAACTTGGCGCGTCGGTCGGGCGGGCGGCCTCAACCCAGCGCCACCGACGGCCAGACGATGCCGTCCGCCAACGTAAAGACCGGCAGCCGGGCGGCGATCACCAACTGAAGACGACGGCTCGAAAACGCCACCAGCCCGCCCAGCACCGGCACCGTCCCCAAGATGCGGGGTGCGGACGCTAACCGATGATGATCCTGCGCCGACCTCGCATGTCCGGCTTCGTCCCCGGTTAATCCCGTCGTCATTCGCGCGTGCGATAGGGGCTTGAGCGACCCATATGCCGAAAGCCATGACGACAACCGCCGACATTCATCGTGACGACGCCCAGAGCGGCTTCATCGGCCTGACACGCCAGCTGGCGACGGCGGGTGGGGGCGAGGGGCTGACCCTGGGGGAAATCCGCGACCGGTTGGATGAGCGCGGCTTTGGATTGCTGATCCTGATCCTGTCGATCCCGTGCCTGGTTCCGGCGCTCTATGGCGTGCCGCAGGTGATCGGGGTGCCGATCATTCTCCTGGCAGGACAGCTGCTGGTCGGGATGAAGGAACCGTGGTTGCCGCAGGCGTTCCTGAACCGGCGTTGCCCGCAGGCCTGGCTCGATCGCATGGCCGACTTCGCCGAGAAGCGCATGGGCTGGTTCGAACGCCTCAGCCGACCCCGCCTCCAGGTCCTGGCGACCGGGTGGGGCGAACGCTTCGCGGCCGTCTTCATGATCCTGGCCACAATCACCATCGTGCTGCCGCTGGTGAACACCGTGCCTTCGGTGGCCCTGGCGATGCTGGCGGTCGGGCTGATCCAGCGCGACGGCCTGTTCGTGCTGCTGGGGGCCTTGGTTGCGACCCTGTGGGCCGGCGCCCTGATCGCGGTGGCGCTGGGGGTCTACTACGGGGCCGGCTGGGCGGCCGGATTAGCCGGCGTTTTCCAGTGATCGACGCCGGGGCCGAGGCGGGCTAGAAGCGTCGCCATGGCGATTGTTCAGACCCTGCTTCGCTGGTGGGCCTTTGCGGCGGCCGCCGTTTCGGCGGCCATGCTGGGTGCGGCCCACTGGTTTCAGGCGCAAGGCTTGGCCCCCTGCCCGCTCTGTTTGAAGCAGCGCGAGGTCTATTGGGCCGCCCTGGCCATCGCGGCGGCGGCCTCGATCTGGACCCTGATCAGCCGGGCCAAGGGCACGCCGCGCCTGGCGGCGTTTTTACTGTTCGCGGTGTTTTCGGTCAGCGTGATCGCCGCCGGATTCCACGCCGGAGGTGAACAAGGTTGGTGGGATCTGCCGGCGACCTGTCTGGGCGCGACCGGACCGATCAACGCCGGAGACATCCTGGCCAGCCTGGAGGCGCCCCAGGTCGGGCCGTCCTGCGCCGATATTCCCTGGAGTTGGCTGGGCCTGTCGATGGCGGCCTGGAACGCCCTCATCTCGGCCGGGCTGGCTGGGTTCAGCCTCGCCGCCGCCATGCGCCCGCGCGATGCTCGCGCCCCGAGGCTGTACCGTGAACCGTGACGTCCGCCTGCCCCGACCCGGTCGCGGCCAGATGCGCCGCCGGCTGGAGGAGATGCTGCGCGTCGACCACGCCGGCGAAACTGCGGCTGTTCAGATCTATCGCGGCCAGAAGGACGTGTTCCGCGCCGCCGGCCACGCCGAAATGGCCGACGACATGGCGCGTATGCAGGGCGAGGAACAGGTTCACCTGGACCGCTTCGACGCCCTGTTGAATGAACACCGGACCCGCCCGACCTTGATGACGCCCCTGTGGCGCATCGCGGCCTATGGCCTGGGCGTCGGCACGGCCCTCCTGGGTGAAAAGGCCGCCCACGCCTGCACAGAGGCGGTCGAGACGGTGATCGCCGAACACTACGCCAACCAGGCTGATGAATGGGAAGGCCGCGACCCGGCCCTGGCCGAGCAGTTCCGCGACTACCGCGAGGACGAACTGCGCCATCACGACCATGCGGTCCAGCAGGGGGCCCATGAGGCGCCGGGCTACGAGGTGCTGACCGCCGTGATCAAGGCGGGATGCCGCGCGGCGATCAAGGTGAGTGAGAAGGTCTGAGCGCTCGCCAGGCGCGCGCTTCAACGTTGAGGCCCTCAACGAAATCGACCTTGGCCGCCGCGTAGGACAGGCCCTGGCCCACCGCTCCCGCGACAATGGCCTGTTTGAAGCCGGCGTAGGCGTTGGCGCGGGCGGGATGGGCGCGCAGATAGTCGCGAAGCATGAGATGCCGCTCGATCTGCGCAGAGCCGACCTCATAGACATGAAGGTGATGGGTCCGCACGCCGGCCGCGTCATGCCGGCGAAAATAGCGGCGACCGGCGATGCCGAACTCGCCCCGGGCGTCGTAACCCAGATCCGCCAGGTGCGGCGTAGCGCGGTCCACAGCCTCCAGAGACTGCGTCTCGGCCAGAATGTCGATGACCGGCTTGGCCAGAAGGCCCGGCACGGCGGTGCTTCCCATGTGATGCAGCCGCTGGAAGGCCCCGCTCCTTTGCAGACGCATCGCCTCTGCCTCGAAGGCCGCCGGCCACCGGGGATCATAGGAGACGGGGCGGTCGTGCGGTTCGATCACTGCACGTCGAACGCCAGCAGCAGCGTCCGCTGGCCCGGATTGAAGTTGTCGTCCGACAGGATGTAGAGCCGCACCCCACCGTCAGGACGGCGCACAGCGGCCAGACCTTCGAAATTATCGACGGTGGTGGGGGCGGTGAACAGGATCAACGGCGACCACAGCGGCCCGGCGCCGTCACGACCCGGATTGAGACGCGCGATCTGGATTGAGTTGGTGTTGCGGTCCGAATGATAGGCGCGCTGCAGCCCATAGAGGGTCCCGTCCGGCGCCGTGGTCAGGGCGGTGGCGCGCAGGGAATCATCGCTCGGTCGGCTTGAAGGCGGGGCCATTTCCTGGCGGCACACCTCAATGGAGCAGGACCACAGGCCGCCGTCCTCGCGCGCCAGCCACAGGCGTTCACCCTGCGCTGCGATGCCCTCGAAGCCCTCGTTCTCGGTCAAGGAGGTGTCCGGCAACATTCGGTCGCCCAGATAGCGGTCACCCTGCTGATCGTAGCGCCAAACCCGGTGCAGCCGCTCGAAACTGACCAGCAGCTCGCCGTTCGGGAGGATCGCCAGTCCTTCGGCGTCGGCCAGGTATTTGGGGATCAACGGCTGGCCGTCCGGGTCGGTCAGGGGGCGCGCCTGAACGCCCTCAACCCCAGCGAGCCGGCCGGCCGCATCGAGCTGGACGCGGCCGCGCACGAGCAGGCCTTCATCGCTGACCGCGTAGAAGCCGGTTTCGCTGTCGAACCGGATGTCCGACAGACCATGCAGGCGATTGAAGCCCGAGGTGATCTGGACGCCGCCGGCGTAGATCAGCTGGCCCGTTCCCGCTTCCAGCCCCGGATTGTTGATGGGCACGGGCGTGGTGGTCACCGCCACCGCGGTCCAGGTATCCGGCAGGGGGTCCTCGGCGAAACGGATGGCTTCGCGCAGGGCCTCGCTCGCCGCGTGCCCGGCCTGCCAGCCGACCTCCGGCGTCGTGGCGCAGGCGGCGAGGAGGAGGGAAAGGGCGAGGCCGAGGATGTTCCTTCTTCCCTTGCGGGAGAAGGTGGCCTCCGCAGGGGGAGGCGGGAATGGAACGCGTCTCATGCCGCCCTCTTGAGCTTGCGCCGGGTCGGCGCGGCCGGGGCCCGGTCGAACAGCTCGGCCAGCTTCTCGATCATGACGCCCCCCAGTTGCTCGACATCGACGATGGTGACCGCGCGCTTGTACCAGCGGGTGACGTCATGGCCGATGCCGATGGCCAGAAGCTCGATCGCGCCCTCGCCCTCGATCTCGGCGATGACCTGTCTGAGATGTTTGTCCAGATACAGCGCCGCATTGGCCGACTGGGTCGAATCGTCGACCGGGGCGCCGTCGGAGATGACCATCAGAATGCGCCGCTCCTCGGGCCGTGCGGCCAGTCGCTGGCGCGCCCACATCAGGGCCTCGCCGTCGATGTTTTCCTTCAGCAGGCCCTCGCGCATCATCAGGCCCAGGTTCTTCTTGGCCCGGCGCCACGGCGCATCGGCGGACTTGTAGATGATGTGTCGGATATCGTTCAGACGGCCCGGCATGGCCGGCTTTCCGGCCTCCACCCAGGTCTGGCGCGACTGTCCGCCTTTCCAGGCGCGGGTGGTGAAGCCCAGAATCTCGACCTTGACCCCGCACCGCTCCAGCGTCCGGGCCAGGATGTCGGCGCAGACCGCCGCCACCATGATCGGCCGCCCGCGCATCGAACCGGAGTTGTCGAGCAAGAGCGTCACCACCGTGTCGCGGAACGGCATATCGCTCTCGGCCTTGAACGACAGGGGCGCGGTCGGGTCGGTGATGATCCGGGTCAGGCGGGCGGTGTCCAGCACCCCCTCCTCCAGATCGAACACCCAGGAGCGGTTTTGCTGGGCCATCAGGCGGCGCTGAAGCTTGTTGGCCAGCCGCGCCACGACATTGGACAGGTTCGACAGCTGCTGATCCAGCAAGGCCCTTAGCCGGCCCAGTTCGACCGGGTCGCACAGTTCGTCGGCGTCGATGATCTCGTCAAACCGGGTGGTGAAGATGCGGTAGGCCCGCGCCCGGCCATCGTCGCTGAGTTCGGGGCGGTTAGGGACCTCGCCGTCGGCGGACCCCTCGGCCTCATCCTCCAGCTGGGCGTCGGCGTCGACCTGGCCGTCGGTGGAGCGTTCGACCCGGCCGCTGTCGCGCCCCTCGGGTGAATCGGCGTCGGGCTCGGACTGGCCGTCGCCGGCGTCGCCGTCGTCGTCGTCCTGATCATCTTCGGGGCTGGCGGCGTCATCGCCCTGGTCGTCATCGCCCTCCTGGTCGTCGCTGTCCTGCGCATCGTCGGTGCTGGGATCCAGGTCCAGGTCGCGCAGGGCCTGGCGCACGATGCGGGCATAGGCGGCTTGATCCTCGATGGCGGCGTCGAGCTGATCCAGAGTCGCGCCGGCCTTCTGTTCGATCTCGCCGCGCAGAGCCTCGACGCTGGCGGTGGCGACAGGCGGCGGCCCCTCGCCGGTCAGACGCTCGCGCACGACTAGCGCCAGGACCTCGTCCATCGGCAACAGCTTGACCGCCGGCGCGGTCAGCAGCCGCGCCAGCCGCTGATCCAGCGCCGCCGCCAGATTGGCCTTGACCCCGCCCAGAGCCCGCGCGCCCAGCGCCTCGATCCGCGCCGTTTCGGCCGCCTCGAAGGCGCGTTGGGCCGACGGATCGGACGGTCGATTGCGGGCGAAGACGCCCCCGTCGTGGTGGGCCAGCCTCAGAGCCAGCTGATCCGCCTGGCCGCGCAGGCCCTGCGCCTCGGGACTGTCCAGATCACGCGGCGGCTGTGGCAGATAGGCGATGCCGTCGCGCACGCCGGGTCGCTCGCCCGAAAAAGCCACCTCCAGGTCAGCCGTCTCCGCCAGGGCCCGCGCCGCATGGGCCAGGGCGCGCTTGAAGGATTCGGACGGGCTCTCCTGAGCGGGCATGAACCCGATCTAGGACTTTCATGGGGTCAGGTCGAGCCGGACCTAGCTGAGCTGGCCAATGGCGTAGAAGCGCTCAGCGCGCTGGGCGCGCAGTTGGTCCGGCGACAGACCTTCGAGCGCCTGCAACTCATCGTCCAGCACCGCGCCGACGGCCTGAATCGCCGCCTCGCGGTCGGCGTGGGCGCCCCCGGAAGGCTCCTCAATGATCCGGTCCACGATTTTCAGCCCGACCAGATCCGGCGCCGTGATCTTCATGGCCGAGGCCGCGTCCTTGGCCCGGGAACCGTCGCGCCACAGGATCGAGGCGGCGCCCTCGGGCGAGATCACCGAATAGATCGAATGTTCCAGCATCAGCACGCGGTTGGCCGCGGCCAGGGCGATCGCCCCGCCCGAGCCGCCCTCGCCGGTGATGGTGGCGATCATCGGCGTGCCCAGCGTCAGGCCACGCTCGGTCGAGCGGGCGATGGCCTCGGCCTGGCCGCGCTCTTCAGCCCCCAGGCCGGGATAGGCCCCGGCCGTATCCACGAAGGTCAGCACCGGCAGGTTGAACCGCTCGGCCAGGTCCATCAGGCGCACGGCCTTGCGATAGCCCTCGGGCCGAGCCATGCCGAAGTTGTGGGTCAGACGGCTGGAGGTGTCGTGGCCCTTCTCGTGACCCATGACCACGACCGGCCGGTCGCGAAATCGGGCCAGGCCGCCGACGATGGCCTGGTCGTCGCCGAACTGGCGATCCCCCTTCAGCTCGACGAAATCGGTGAACAGCTGTTCCAGGTAGTCAACCAGATGCGGCCGCTCGGGATGGCGCGCCACCTGGGTCTTCTTCCAGGGGTCCAGATCGGCATAGGCGTCCTGACGCAGCTTGCGCGCCTTTTTGCGCAGGGCCTCGATCTCGGCCTCGAACGAGCCGGTCGTCTCCGACAGCGCCTGAAGCTCCTCGATCTTGGCCTCAAGGTCCGCGATCGGCTTTTCGAATTCGAGATAGTGCTGAGCCATCAGGCATCCAGGACGATTTTACGGTGGCGGAACCTAGGCGGCGGAACGTGTCGGGGCAAGCTGTGGTTCGCCGGGTCTCCTCATCCGGGCGCGAGCCGATATAAGGGCCGCTCACAGCGAGATCGGGGCGGCGCATGACCGACTGGACCTTTGGCCTTTCCGCCGTCGACGGGGCGGCGGTGACGGTGTTCATCCTCGCCTGGCTGGCCTGTGAGCCGATGATCCGCGCCATCGGCCGCCGGCGCGGCGCGCTGAACGCCGATCTGGATGTCATGCGCGCGAACTGGATGCTGGCCATGACGCGGCGCGAGATCCGCATGGTCGACAGCCAGTTGCTGGGCCACACCATCAACTCGGCCTCCTTCTTCGCCTCGGCCAATCTGATCCTGATCGCGGCGGTCGGCGGGGTGCTGTTCGGCGGCGAGGCGGCGCTGCGCAACCTGCCCGAGGTGGGCGTGGCGGCCTCGACGCGCGTGCTGGAGGTCAAGTTCGCCCTGATCAGCATCTGTCTGGCGCGCGGCCTGCTCGACTTCATCTGGTCGATCCGTCAGCTCAACTACACCGTCGCCCTGGTCGGGGCGGCCCCGCCCTTCGATTCCAGGCCTGAACTGCTGGACGCCTATGCCGCCACCGCAGCGGAGGTGCTCAATCCCGCCATGCACGGATTCAATCGTGGGGTCCGCGTCTATTACTTCGCACTCGCGGCAGGAGCCTGGCTCGTTCACCCTTGGCTGCTCGCCATCGGAGCCTTGATGGCGGTCGGTCTGCTGGCGTGGAGACAGGCGGCTTCGCCTGCCGCCGTTGGCGTCCGGCGCGCCCTGGACGTCCTGGCGACGTCGAAATTCAGCACGCCGTGAATAATCATCCCGCACTTGCGAAAAAGAAGTTGCAGATTGTGCAATGCAGCGTATGGTGAGGGCGCCCTGATTGGGCGTTTCCTCCCAAATGACTTCAAGCCGCGCTTTCGGGCGCGGCTTTTTTTGACTCCAGCCGGGTCATCAACGCCTGGCCGACGATCGCGATATCGGCCCTTAGCGCTTCAAATCGCGGGCCTGGCTCCAGGGTCGCCCCTTCCAGATAGACGCTGCGGTCGATCTCCACCTGCAGGGCGTGAAACCCTTCATCGGGTCGGGCCCAGCACTGCGTCGTATAGCCCCCGGCGAACGGTCGGTTCATCGCCACTTGCTGACCGCACCCCTCGAATGCGGCCCGAACCACGCCGGAGTATTCAAGCGCCACGCTCTGGCCGTAGCGGTCGCCCAGCACAATGTCGGGCTTCAACCCGCCGCGCCGGCGCTCGGCCTCGGCCGCCAGGGCCGGCATCGAATGCCAGTCGACCAGCACCGCAAGGCCAAATACGTCGCGCGCAACCGTCATCAGCTGCGCCAGGGCCGCATGGTAGGGGCGATGAACCGTCTCGATCCGCCGCCTCACTTCGTCCAGGCCCAGTCGGCCTCGATAGAGCGCCTTGCCGTCGCCCCCAAGCCGCGGAACCACGCCCAGCCCGGCCTTGGTGCGCGGCGTCTCTCGCCACGCGCCACCCGTCACCAGGCGCGGGTCGATCTCTTCCGGATCGCGATTGACGTCGATATAGGCGCGCGCCGTCCGGTTGATCAGAATGTTCGCGCCCAGACCCTCCGCCCCCGCGATCAGTCGGTCGACAAGGGGGTCTTCCAGGCTTCGGATCGTGGCCGCGTCGGCCTGGAGTTGCGCGGACGCGCTCGCCGGAACCGACCGTCCGGCATGGGCCACGGCGTAGATCAGGGGCGATGCCCGTCTGGCCGGGATCAGGTCGAAACCTGGCTCCAGATCATCGCGCGCCTTCATTCCCGGTTTACGCCCCGTCCGCTAAGCTTCGGGGCTGATTGTAGGGGGCACAAGCCGTGGCGCATATCCTTCTTGCCGAAGACGACGGGTCTCTCAGAGGCTTTCTGGCCCGGGCGCTGGAAAAGGCCGGTCATTCGGTCATCGCCTGTGAGAACGGCGATGACGCTATCGACGCCCTTGATCAGGGGCCTTACGACCTGTTGCTAACCGACATCGTGATGCCCGGCGCCGACGGCATTGAAGTCGCCCGCGTAGCCGCCCAGCGCCAGCCGGGGGTCAAGATCATGTTCATCACCGGCTTCGCCGCCGTGGCCCTGTCCGCCGCACAGGCCGCGCCCGAAGCCAAGGTCCTGTCCAAGCCGGTCCACCTGAAAGACATCGTCGCCGAGGTCGATCGCATGGTCGCCGCTTAACCCCCTTGCAGGCCCGGCGAATGCCGGGCTATAGACCCGCCTCCCCGCCGACAAGGCGGTCGAGCGGACGCGTAGCTCAGCGGTAGAGCACTACGTTGACATCGTAGGGGTCACAGGTTCAATCCCTGTCGCGTCCACCATATTTTCAATATCTTACACCGACCCCTTGATCGGTGTTTCCGGAAATCCTTTCGGAAACGCGCCGCCACCGGCCGTATCAAACAAAAAGCCCTCATCGCCTCGCTTGACTCCCACCGGGATGAGGGGCGCATATAGAACATATGAGGAACATTTCCCCACAACCTGACGCCTTGGCGGCGTTGAAGACTCGTCTGGCGGCCCTGGATCAGTCCGGCGCTCGTCGTATCGAAACCGTTGCGCATAAAGGCGGGAACGATGCTTTTGCGCCCTTGGCCACAGGGGTCGTGCACGACCTCTACGCCACTGTTCCAGCCGATGCCGTGGCGGTTAACGCCTTTGGCTTGGGGATGGCGACGCAAACGGCCGCGGGACGACCGATCATCTGGGGGGTGCATGAGATGATGGATCTGGAAGCGGGGCGGCCGTATGGGCCCGGGCTGCATGAGATGGGGCTGTCGCCGCGCGATCTTCTGCTGGTGCGGACACGCGATGTGCAGACTCTTCTGGGCGTGGGCGAAGAGGCTTTGCGCAGCCCCGCTGTAGGCGCGGTCCTCCTGAGCGCCTGGGGCGAAGCCAAGACTTTCAACCTGACGGCCAGCCGGCGGCTGGCGTTGGCGGCCGAGGCGAACGGCGGAACTCTGTTCTTGGCGCGGGCGGGAGCGCAGCCCTGCCCCAGCGCAGCCGAAACTCGCTGGTCGGTGGGATCCCGCGCCTCGCAACCTCTCGAAGGCGGGGCGCCGGGACGGCCGTGTTTTTCCGCAACCCTGCTGCGGCAACGCGGTCGCGGGGGGACCGGGACCTGGATCATGGAATGGGATCGTGAGCAAAAATCATTCCGCTCGCCCGCGCCGCTATCTGGCGGTCTGGTTCCCCTGGCTGCCCAGCGACCGGCTGCGGCGCCAGGAACAACTGGCGCAGAAGAGCGGCGCGCTGCCTGACGACAGCTCGCCGAAGGATGAGCGGCCCGTCGTCTTGGTCGAGAAGGTCAAGGGGGCGCTAAGGCTGGCCGCCATCGATCCGGCGGCGGCGATGACGGGGCTGACGCCGGGCCTGACCCTGGCCGACGCCAGGGCGCTGACCCCGGCGCTGCGGGTCATCGCCCACCGCCCGGAGGCGGACACCGCTCTGCTCGCACGCGTGCTGGAAGATTTTGGCCGCTTCACCCCCATGATCGCTTTGGACCCGCCGCACGGCTTGATGCTGGATGTGACCGGCTGCAGTCACTTGTTTGGCGGCGAGGCGGGTTTGATAGGGGCCGTCCGGGGGCGCGCCGAGCGCGCCGGGCTCAAAATTCGATGCGTTCTCGCCGGAACGCCCCAGGCCGCCCGCGCCCTGGCGCGCTTCGGTCCCGACGGCCTGTTCGAGCCAGGACAGGACCGTACCGCTGTGCGCCGCCTGCCTGTCGTCGCCCTGGAGTTGCCGGGGAAGGAAGAGGAGGCGTTGCGCCGCGCCGGGCTGAAACGCGTGGCGGACTTGGATGACCGCCCCCGCGCACCTTTGGCTGCGCGTTTCGGGGCTGATTTCCCTGCCCGGCTGGCGCGGGTGTTGGGCGACGAGGACGTGCGCATCACCCCGCATCGCCCTGCCGCCGCCGTGATCGTTGATCGCGTCTTCTTCGAGCCCGTCTCGGCGCTTGAGGACATAGAACGCGTCCTGTCCGACCTGATGGCCGAGACCATGGAACGGCTGGATCAGGCGGGTCAGGGCGGCCGCACCTTCGAAGCCAGCTTCTATCGTGTGGATGGCGAGGTCCGCCGCATCGCCGTCCGCACCAGCCGACCGACGCGCGACACGGGCGCGGCCTTGCGGCTGTTTCGCGAGCGGATAGCGGCCCTGTCCATTCCGCTGGACCCTGGGTTCGGCTTCGACCAGGTGCGGATGTCAGTCCCCTGGGCCCAGACCCTGGCGCCGACCCAGCAAGGGTTCGAGCGCGAGGCGTCGAGCAAGGAGGCCCTAAGCCGCCTGATCGACCGACTGACGGCGCGTCTGGGGCCGCAGTCCGTGCTAAGATTGGAACCTTCCGCCTCGCATATTCCCGAACGCGCGGTGCGCCTGGCTCCGGCTTGTGGGCGCCCTGGCGATGAGGCCTGGCTCGACCTCGATCCCGATGATCCGCCCTTACGCCCTCTACAGATATTCAACCCGCCCCAGCCGGTCGAAGCCCTGGCCGAAATCCCTGACGGTTATCCTCTGAAGTTCCGCTGGCGCCGCGTCCTGCATGAGGTGAGACGCGCGGAGGGACCTGAACGCATCAGCGGCGAATGGTGGCGGGCGCCCGGCCAAAGCACTCGCGACTATTACCGTGTCGAAGACCAGGACGGCCGCCGTTTCTGGCTATTCCGCCAAAATCTCTACGGCGAGACACCCGAACCGCGCTGGTTCATCCATGGCCTGTTCGCATGAGCGGCCCCGACCCTTGCGGCGGCTACGCCGAGCTGGCGGCGGCAAGCAACTTCTCCTTCTTGCGCGGCGCTTCACACCCCAAAGACCTGGTGCTCACGGCTATCCTGCGCGGCCACGCGGGACTGGGGTTGGCTGACCGCAACACCGTGGCGGGCGTGGTGCGGGCCTGGAGCGCGCTGAAAACACTGCGGGCCGCTGGTCTGAACCCGCCAGACAAGATGCGTGACGGCGGCGGCCCGGGCGAGGTCGCCTTCATCGAAGACCCTTTAAACGATCCCGCCGTCTCAGATGCGGTGAAACGGCGCGCGGCGGGCTTCCGCCTGTTGACCGGCGCGCGGCTGGTTTTCAACGACGGGACGCCGGATATCATCGCCTACCCCGAGACGCGGGCGGGCTGGGGCCTGCTGACGCGCTTGCTGACCCTGGGCAATCGACGCGCGAAGAAAGGCGGGTGCGAGATCGGCCTGCGCGACCTGCTGGCTGACCTCGACGGCCTGTTGCTGATCCTGATCCCGCCGGATCGGCTGGCCGGCCTGGAAAATGTCCTGACCCGCCTGGCCAAGGCGGCTCCGGGCGCGGCCTGGCTCGGCGTCGCCATGCCTCGTCGAGGTGACGACCAGAGGCGGCTGGCTCGACTGAAGGCGATCGCTGCACGCGCGGACGTCCCCCTGCTGGCGCTCAACGATGTCCTTTACGCCTCGCCTGAGGAGCGCGACCTGCAGGATGTCCTGACCTGCATCCGCGAAGGCGTGACGATCGCGACTGCGGAACGCCGGTTGGAGGTCAATGCCGAACGCTGGTTGAAGCCCGCCGCCGAGATGGCCCGCCTGTTCCGCGACGTCCCCGAGGCGGTGAACGAAACCGTCGCCTTCCTGTCACGGACGATCTTCGACCTGAAAGACCTGAAGTACGAATACCCCGAAGAACCCGTTCCTCCGGGATGGACGCCCCAGGGCTGGTTGGAAGAGCTGGTGCGGCGGCGCACGCCGGTCCGTTACCCGCAGGGAGCCCCCGCCAAGGTCGAGGCCTTGCTCGACAAGGAGCTGACCTTCATCGCCGAGCGCAGTCTGGCCCCCTATTTCCTGACCATTCACGACATCGTCCGCACGGCGGAGAACAAAGGCATCCTGTGTCAGGGACGCGGCTCGGCCGCCAATTCGGCCGTCTGCTACGTTCTGGGCGTCACCAGCGTCGATCCCGCCTGTCACGATCTGCTGTTCGAACGCTTCCTGTCCTCCAATCGCGACGAACCGCCCGACATCGATGTCGATTTCGAGCACGAACGACGCGAGGAGATCATTCAATACATCTACGACCGCTACGGTCGTCATCGCGCCGGCATCGCCGCCACCGTCATCCGGTATCGCCCTCGAAGCGCCATCCGTGAAGTCGGCAAGGTTCTAGGTTTGACCGAGGACATCACCGCACGTCTGGCTTCGACACAGTGGGGCAGTTGGGGTTCCGCGATCAGTCGTCGCCAAGTCGAACAGGCCGGTCTGGACGCAACCAATCCAATGATCGGACGCGCCGTTGGCATGGCGGCGCGCCTGCTCAGCTTTCCGCGTCATCTGTCCCAACACGTCGGCGGTTTCGTCCTGACGCAGGGGCGGCTGGACGAAGTGGTCCCCATAGGCAACGCCGCCATGCCGGACCGCACCTTCATCGAATGGGACAAGGATGACATCGACGAACTCGGCTTGATGAAGGTCGATGTTCTGGCCCTGGGGATGCTGACCTGCATCCGAAAGGCGTTCGACCTGCTGAAATCTCATTCAGGCGTCGAGCACGATCTCGCCTCCGTGCCCCCCGAGGAGGCTGAGGTTTACGACATGCTGTGCCGGGGTCATTCCATCGGCGTTTTTCAGGTCGAAAGCCGCGCCCAGATCAACATGCTGCCCCGGCTGAGGCCTCGGGAGTTCTACGACCTGGTGATCCAGGTCGCCATCGTGCGCCCCGGCCCTATCCAGGGCGACATGGTTCATCCCTATCTGCGCCGCCGCAACGGCGAGGAAGAGGTTCATTACCCTCCGCCGGGCCGTCTCTATGGCCCGCCCGACGAGTTGAAACAGGTGCTGCACCGGACGCTGGGTGTTCCTTTGTTCCAGGAACAGGCGATGAAGGTCGCCATGGTCGCCGCGCGGTTCACGGACGCCGAAGCCAACGGTCTGCGCAAGGCCATGGGCACGTTCCGCGGCGACGGGACCCTGCACACCTATGAAGACCGTATGGTCGGGCGGATGATCGCGCGCGGCTATGAACCGGATTTCGCCCAGCGTTGCTTCGAGCAGATCAAAGGCTTCGGTTCCTACGGCTTCCCCGAAAGCCACGCCGCCAGTTTCGCCCGGCTGGTCTATATCTCATCGTGGATCAAGCGCCGCCATCCGGCGGCCTTCGCCTGCGCCTTGCTGAACAGCCAGCCGATGGGCTTCTACGCCCCCGCCCAGATCGTGCGTGAAGCCCAGGAGATCGGCGGCGTCGAAGTGCTGCCTGTCGACGTCTCGCACAGTGATTGGAACAACAGCCTGGAAGGAGCCAGGCAGGCGCCTGTCTTGCGACTGGGCCTACGCCAGATCAACGGGTTCAAGGAAGAATGGGCGGTACGCCTGTCGGCGGCGCGAGCGCACGCGCCCTTTGTCGATATCGAAACCCTGGCCCGGCGCGCCGAGCTGCCCGCCGGCGCCATGCGTCGGCTGGCCGACGCCGACGCCTTCCGCTCCTTGGGACAGGATCGACGTGAGGCCCTGTGGACTGTGCGGCGACTACCGGACGACGATCTCCTGCCCCTGTTCGCCGCCGCCGAGGCGCGCGAACGCGGCGCCCGCGAACTGGGCGCTGAGCCCGACGCTCATTTGCCGTCGATGCCGCTGGGTGAGCACGTCGTCGCCGACTACCAGACCGCTCGCCTGTCGCTGAAGGCCCACCCGATGGCCATTCTTCGCCCCGTCTTCGCCGCCGATCGGGTGCTGAGCTGCGCCGAAGCCGAAACCGGACGCAACGGCTCTGGGGTGCGGGTCGCTGGCCTGGTGCTGGTGCGTCAGCGGCCGGGCAAGGGCGCCGCCGTCTTCGTCACCCTGGAAGACGAGACCGGCATCACCAACGTCGTCCTGTGGGCGCGAATGCTGGAACAGTTCCGCCGCGAAATCATGGGCGCCTGCCTGATGCAGGTCGAGGGCCTGCTCGAGAAGAGCCCCGAGGGCGTCGTCCACATCGTCGCGCGCCACGTCATCGATCGTAGCGCCGAACTGGCTCGCCTGTCAGAGGATCGTGAAGCCGGCGCGCAACGAGCCCGCACCGATATTGTCGAGCATCCCCAACGGTCGCGTCGACACCCGCGCGACGTCCGAATCTTCCCGAAGTCGCGGGATTTTCACTAGACGCCCGAATTGGCGTGGACTCCTTGGGCTTCAGGATGAACCCCGCTATCGGTCGTCAGCAGAATCGACCGGCCACGAGGCGTCTTGTGGCTTTCTGGGCCTCGCTCAGGCCCCCCGCTAGGGCCGGTCGCGTTCGGGCAAGGCGGCCAGTTCAGCCTCGCTCAGGCGACGCACGCCCGTCACGGGACAGGTCGTGCGCCCGCCCGGCAACCCTGGAACGATCAGTTCGGCATCCATGCTCGTGCACACCGATGATCCGCCGCCGCGCGCGGCGATGCCGATCTGATGGCTCCAGTCTGTGTTTGAGCACCCAATGGTCGTCAGTTCGAACACCTCGTCCCGGCCTGTCCGAACATACACGAAACGGTCATTGGATGAGGCGAAGGACTGCACCTCATGCACAAAGAAACACTCTCGGGACGTGCCGGTCTGGGCCATGCCCGGCGCGGTAGGGGCGCAGGCGCCCAGGGCGAGTGCGGCGAGGATCAGTGGCGTTCTCATGTCGGGGCTCCAGTTTCCAAGCCGGCCGCAAACCGTCGCGGCGCGATCAGGTCATTGTGGTCAACAGATACAGGCGAAGGTGTGACGCAGATAGTCGCCGCAAGATGCTCGGCCAGCAATGGCGCCCAGCTGAACCCGCGCCCGCCGAGCCCGGTCAGGGTCCAGATGCCCTCGCCCAGCGCCCCGCACAGCGGCCGGTGATCGGGCGTGGCCGCGCGGATTGCGGCGCGGGCGCTCAAGGCCCTCCCCCCCAGGGCCCGAGCGAGATTCGGGCGCGACAGCGTCAGCCGGTCAAGCAGCCGGATGGTGTCTTCCGGATCCACCTCAGCGTCGGTTCGCCCGCGGTCATGAGTGGCGCCGACCAGAACGCCCGTCCGCGTCGGCGCCGCATAGCCAGGCCCCCAGACCGCACCCCACCGCCGATCGACGCCGTCGCCCCAGATCAACTGACCGCGGACCGGCTTGAGCGGGCCGACATCGAGCGACGCCGACCCCCAGCCGGCGGCGATGACGACGGCGTCAAACGCCAATGTGCGGCCGTCCTCAAGCGTCACCGACGTCGGCGCCCCCGGTTCGATCCCGATCGCCCGGCCGGCAAGACGCTCGACCCCATCGAGCCAGGTCTCCAGCACCCGGCGAGGCTCGATAACCAGGCCCTCCTCGACGATCAGTCCCGCCTCGGCCTCGTCTTCGTCGATCAAGGCCGCAATTTCGAGCGCGTCGAGATCCGACAGCGACCCTGAAGGCCATATTGGTTGGCCGGAGATCTGGATCAAACGGCGCATATCTGCTGCGTTGCGCGACAGACGCAGCACGCCCGTGCGGATCACGCCGTCTGGAACCTCGGATCGATACAGCGCCGAGGCCCGGCGGAAAGCCTGGGCGGCCAGGATCGCGGCTGACGACAGGCCGGCGTCCACCCACGGCGTGACCAGGGCGGACGGGGCGCCCGACGCGCCGGCGCCAGGCTCATCAGCCTCGATCAACGTCGGCTTCAAACCAAGCCGGCGAAACGCTCGGACCAGCGACGCGCCGGCGATTCCGCCGCCGATGACGGCGACCCGCTCGGACCGGACCGGTTCGGCGGGCGCGCCTGGGAAGGTCGCCTGGAGCCGCTCGCGCTTGCGGCCATAGCCGGCTCGCTTTTCGACAGCGAACCCGCCGCCGGACAATCCGCGACGGACCTGCCCGGCCACGGTGAAGGTCGCTGCGTGCGCGCCTGGCGCCGAGCGGGCCGCAACGAGCCCCATAACGTCATCGGACCACATCGCCGGATTGGCGGCTGGCGCGAACCCGTCCAGGAACCAGGCGTCAGCCCGGCCCGACCAGGCCGTCAGCATCGGAACCACGTCCCCGAACGCCAGGTCCAGCGTGGCTTCAAATTCCGGCAGGTCGATGCGGTGCGTGCCTGCGACGAGGCGCGGCCAACGCGACAACAACGTCCGCGAAATCCCGGCTAGCTCCGGCCAGGCGGCGTGGCTGGCCTGGAGGGCGTCATGCCATAACGGATGAGCCTCGACAGACCAGATATGCAGGCGGCCATGGGCGGGGCGCTGGCGCGTCCACAGGTCCAGCAGGGCCAGGATGTTCAGCCCTGTGCCGAACCCAAGCTCAGCGACGGTGAAGTGGGCCCGCCCGCGCCAGGCTTCGGGCAGGCCGCATCCTTGGAGGAACACCGCCCGGCTTTCGGCCAGGCCGTCCTCGCGCGAGAAATAGACGTCGCCGAACGTGGTCGAGACCGGTTGGCCGGCTTCCGTCCAGTCGATTTCGGCGAGCTTGAGGAAATCTGGCGTCATCGGACGCCTTGATGAACGCGTCGGGTGCAAAGGAAAAGGGACCGCCCGGGTGGACGGTCCCTTCCGTAGTTCAAACGCCTTTCGGCGCGCCTTAGTGGGCCGCTTCGGTGGCGGCGGCTTCGGCGCCCTCGGCAGCGGCGGTCATGCCGGCGCCGGCGGCGTCAGCGGCCTGCTCGGTCGCCTCGCCCGCGGCGGTGGCGGCGTCGCCAGCGGCGTCAGCGGCGGCGTCGGCGGCGGCGCCAGCTTCGGCGGCGGCGTCGGTGGCCTGTTCAGCGGCGGCGTCGGCCTCAGCCGAGGCGTCCTCAGCGGCAGGCTGGCAAGCGGCGACCGACAGGGCGGCGACGCCGATGGCGGCCACGAGCAGTTTACGGATGATCATGATGCGTTTCCTTCCCAAGGGGTTTTTAGACGCGGGATCATGAGTCCCGCTGAGGGGGAGCTAACGCGCTTTTGATCGCCCTCGCAAGCAAAGAATCACGAAGCCGTGATCACGTTTTCCCCGCGAAACCGGCCTAGGCGGCGGCGTCCATCGGCACGGCGGCCAGGGTTTCCTCCAGCTGAGCGAAGGTGGGCTGAGCCGGCGAAGGAATGTCCGTGCGGCCGATTTCGACCGAGATCTGGGCCGCATTGCCGTGCAGATGGGCGATCAACACCGACTGGATGATTTTGTAGAAGGCCGCTTCCTCATCGACGATGGCTTTGAGGCGTGCGGCCAGCGGGCCGACCATGCCGTAGGCCAGGAACACGCCCAGGAAGGTGCCGACCAGGGCCCCGCCGATCATGCCGCCCAGGATCTCCGGCGGTTCGGTGATCGAGCCCATGGTCTTGATGACGCCCAGCACGGCCGCGACAATGCCCAGCGCCGGCAGGGCGTCGGCCATGTTCTGCAAGGCATGGGCCGGGGCCAGGGCCTCGTGATGGTGCTTCTCGAGCTGCTTTTCCATCGCGTCTTCGACCTGATGCGGGTCCTCCAGGTTCATGGTCATCATGCGCAAGGTGTCGCAGATGAAATCGATGGCGAAGTGATCCTTCATGATCTTGGGGAACTTCTGGAAGATCGTGGAGTCCTTGGGATTTTCGATGTGGCTTTCGAGCGCGATCACACCCTTGGATTTCATCGTCTTGGTCAGCATGAACAACAGGCTGAGCAGATCCTTGTAGTCGCCGGCCTTCCATTTGGGTCCGGCGAAGGCCTTGCCCAGGCCGCCCAAGGTCTTCTTGATCACCGTGGGCGAGTTGGAGATCAGGAAGGCGGCGATGGCCGCGCCGCCGATGGCCATCATTTCGTGCGGCAAGGCGTGCAGGATCACGCCGAACTTGCCGCCCGCCAGCACATAGCTGCCGAACACCATGGCGAAGAGCATGACGATGCCGATGATCTGAAACATGACGGGGCCCAGGCGAAAGAGACTGTCCGCCATGGTGAAGCGGAAGGCTTAAGGGGAGGTTGCGCTTGCCGTCCGGTTGGCGGCGGCCCCCAATTCTGACCTGAGCGGTCCAAACGCCTTCATTTCATGGACCAATTGACGCCCGACAGACCGTCGCGCGCATCATGCAATCTGTGCGTCTTGTTTTGCAACTTACTGTCTGCTAGACCATCGGCAGGATCGGTCTCGGCTCTGCGGAAAATCGTAGGTCGGCGCCTAACAACCGGCGCGATCGATCCCCATATTGTCCGCTTGAGGGGCCAGAGTCTGGCGCACACAATCGTGGTCAGGCCCGCTGTGCTCGCTCTTAGGGACGGAGAGAGGGACTAATGGCTGCCAATTCGCTCGCGGTGATGTCGCCTGAACAGGGGCTGTCGCGTTATCTAACTGAAATCCGCAAGTTTCCGATGCTGAGCAAGGACGAGGAGTTCATGCTCGCCAAGCGTTGGAGCGAACACCAGGATCCGGAAGCGGCGCACAAGCTGGTCACCAGCCACCTGCGCCTCGTGGCCAAGATCGCCATGGGCTATCGCGGCTACGGCCTGCCGATCGGCGAGGTCATCTCCGAAGGCAACGTCGGCCTGATGCAGGCGGTCAAGAAATTCGATCCGGACAAGGGCTTCCGCCTGGCGACCTACGCCATGTGGT